>Ga0208794_1000480_pt1 | contig 25757 bp, 23 predicted proteins | sample 32_taG_FD_184106 | JGI IMG/M metagenome (GOLD analysis project Ga0208794, IMG submission 184106) | Marine viral communities from the Gulf of Mexico - 32_GoM_OMZ_CsCl metaG (SPAdes) (version 2) | ecosystem: Environmental > Aquatic > Marine > Oceanic | place: Atlantic Ocean: Gulf of Mexico... | reverse complement strand
GCATCAAGGTCAGATGAAGATAGGCCGCGTGATTGCGCGGCAGTTCATTGCCAAGCTGACGGATGGCCTCGAAGAACGGCAGACCCTCGATATCGCCGACCGTGCCGCCGATCTCGACCAGCACGAAGTCGTATTCCTCATTGCCGTCGAGGACGAAGGCCTTGATCGCGTCCGTGACATGCGGAATGACCTGGACGGTGGCGCCGAGGAACTCGCCCTTGCGCTCCTTGGCCAGCAGGTCCGAATAGATACGGCCGGAAGTGACATTGTCACGCTTGTTGGCGGCGCGACCGGTGAAGCGCTCATAGTGACCCAGGTCGAGATCGGTTTCGGCACCATCATCGGTGACGAAGACCTCGCCGTGCTGGGTCGGCGACATCGTGCCGGGATCGATGTTGAGATAGGGGTCGAGCTTGCGCAGGCGGACCTTATAGCCGCGCGCCTGCAGCACAGCGCCAAGCGCTGCCGAAGCCAAACCTTTGCCAAGGGAGGAAACCACGCCTCCGGTGATGAATACGTACCGAGCCATGGGCGATCACCATAAGCATATCATTATCGATTCGCAGAGCAGGAAACCGGCTCTACACAAAAAGAAGAAGGGGATGTTGCCATCCCCTTTTTCACGAACGCCTTGCGGCGGATCAGTTGCCCGCAGGCTCTGCGGGCGTTTCTTGGGTGTCAGTCGACACTTCTGGCACCGGCAGTTCATCTCCCGAGGTTTCCGGCGTTGCTGCCGGCGTCTGCGCCTCGGAAGGCAGCAGCAGATCAGATGTCTCGTCGCCCTGCAGGGCGTTGAGCGCATCCAGAACGGTGGTGGGCTGAGAGCCGTCTTGAAGCGAAGTCGCGTTGTCCAGAATGCTGGATGTACCGCGATCGATTTCATTGAGAATGGTCAGACCGATGGCCGATGCAAAAAACAGCACTGCCAGTATGGACGTGGTCCGGGTCAGCAGGTTCGCCGATCCCCGGGCCGTCATCATGCCACCGCCGCCACCGCCGCCACCAATGCCAAGGGCGCCGCCCTCGGAACGCTGAAGCAGGATGACGACGATCAGCGCCAGCACGATCAGCAAATAGGCGACGAGCAGTACGTTGGCCATGAATCTCTTGTCTTTACGTCAGTCCGGACATGCCAAAAGGCCCGCCCGGTTTGGAAAGGATGCGGGGTCATACACCCCCCGAACGGCAAATGCCAGCCGCCTGCGGCGCTTTTTCGCCACAAGCGGATTGCCGATCGGTTGCTCTATACCGCCGAGATAATCGTATAGAAGTCCTTTGCCAAGAGGCTTGCGCCACCAACCAGCCCACCATTGACGTTACCAATACGCAAGATCTCGTGAGCATTGTGCGGCTTGAGCGAGCCGCCATAGAGGATACGGATGCTTTCCCCCTTGGAAAGGCCAAAACGGTCGACCAGGCGGGCGCGGATGGCGTTGTGCATTTCCTCGATCTCATTCAGCGTCGGGGTGCGGCCCGTGCCGATGGCCCAAACGGGCTCATAGGCTACCACCACCTCATGCTGTTCGGCAGCGTCAGGGATGGAATTGGCAAGTTGGGCGGAAACAACCGATTCTGCTTCGGCCGCGTTCCGCTGGGCCTCGGTTTCGCCGACACAGATTATGGGTTTGACGCCAGAGCCGATGGCAGCTTCGGCCTTGGCGCGCACCACGTCATCGGTTTCCCCATGATCGGTACGGCGTTCGGAATGGCCCACAATGACATATTGCGCGCCAGCATCGGCCAACATGCTGGCCGAGATGTCGCCCGTGTGCGGGCCATGCGGTGCCTGGTGACAATCCTGCCCGCCCGCAATAATGCCGCTCGATGCGCCCTGCGCAGCCACGGCAGCCAGCAGGGTTGCCGGGGGACAAACCACGACCAGGGCACGCGGTGATTCTCCGGTGGTCAGGAGGCGCGCAAGTTCGGCCAGCTCATCCAGCGAATGGGTGAGCCCGTTCATCTTCCAGTTTCCGGCGATCAGAGGTGATACGGTCGACAATCTTGGTACTCCTGCCTCTTGCGCCGGAACAGGCTTTGCCCTAACCCCGGCTGTCGTATTTGTCTTACTAGTCCGTCCCGTACCACTCGGTAAAGGGTTGGACCCTAAACTGGAACGTTTCAGATGCTTGATGGTTTGCGTGATTTTGCAAAATCCTGGCCGGGAAAAATCCTGGGGGCGTTCCTCTTGGTCGGTGTAGCCGGCTTCGGCATCAACAATGTGATCGTCGATCTGGGCAGCAATACCGTTGCGCGCGTGGGCGATGAGGAAATCAATTCGCGCGAATTCCTGCGCGCCTATCAGGGTCAGGCCAACCGTATTGCCCAGCAGATGGGTTCGGTGCCGACGGCCAGCCAGGCCGAGGCCATGGGCCTCCCAACGGCAGTCATTCTGGGGCTATCGGAAGGCGCCGCGCTCGATACGCTTTCGACCCAGTTCGGTCTGGGAGTGTCAGAGAAAAGGCTGGCGCAATTGCTGCGCGAGGACCCGTCCTTCCACGGTACTCTGGGCACGTTCGAGCCGGCGCTGTTCAGCCAGGTGCTGCAAAGCGCAGGCTGGACGGAAGCAGAATATTTCGAAGCCCGCAGCGCCGAAGCACAGCGCGACCAGATCACCGCGGCCCTGTTCGCCGATGCGGACATGCCCGAAGTTGCCGCTGGCCTGATCAACGATTACGCGACGGCAACGCGCACCATCGACTACATTACCCTGAGCGAAACCAGTATCGAAACCCCGCCCGCGCCGACGGAGGATGAACTCGCCGCCTATCTGGCCGAACACCAATCCGATTTCCGCACGGTCGAGACCCGTAAGGTCAAGCTGCTCGATCTGTCCCTGGCCTCCCTGGCCGAGACAAAGGACATCTCCGAGGCGGCAATCGAGGCCGAATATGAGGCAACGAAAGCCTCGTTGACGACGCCGGAGCGCCGCAGCATCGAACAGGTGTCGCTGACCACACCAGAATTGCAGGCGCAGTTCGAAGCGGGGCTCGCCGCCGGAACAGATTTTGGCACATTGGTCGAGGAGACCGGCCTCACACCGTCCAGCCTTGGTACCCTGACCGAGGGCGAAATCACCGACAGCCGCCTCGCGACGGCGGCCTTTGGCCTGCCCGAAGGCGGATTCGCCATTATTGAGGGGATTGGCGGACAGCGCGCAGTGCATGTGGCTGCAATCGAAACCAGCCGCGAGCCGACGCTGGACGAAGCGCGCGACGATATTGCCGCGCGCCTGGCGCAGGACGAGGCCCGGGACGAAATCAATGACACACTCGACCAGATCGAAGAATTGCGGGCCGCGTTCCAACCGATTGATCAGATCGCCGAGCGCTTCGGGCTGCCCGTCTATGAGGCTGACGTAACAGCCGGTGGCGCGGAACTTTCGGTATTGCCGAACCTTGCGGCGGAGGATCGCTCGCGGGTCGCGCAGGCCATTTTTGCTGCCCAGCCCGATCGTCTGATCCCTTCCATTCCCCTGTCAGGCAGTGCCCATCTCTGGTTCGACCTCGAAGAGATCAATCCGGCCCGGGACCAGACATTGGAGGAAGTCAGGTCCGAGGTTGAAGCTGCGATTGCGCAGGAGCGTGTTGATGCCGCGCTTGCCGCCAGAGCCGAGGAAATCGTGGGCAGGCTGGAAAACGGCGAAGCCCTGGCCGATATCGGCTTTGAGCTCAGTGCCTTCCCGCAGCTCAGCGCACCGTTCACCCGGTTCGGTTCGGAGGATGGGCTGGTGGACGGCACCGTTGCATCCGCCGCCTTCGCTGGCGGGCCCGACCATGTCGGTGCGGTTCGGAATGAGAGCGGCGAGCAGATCGTCTTCCAAGTGGTGGACGCTGCCGCGCCGGTGACACCGCTTGACGAAATTGCCCTGGAGAGCCTCAGCGCTGAAGCGCGCGCAGGACTGCGAGCTGAGTTCGTAGCAGCGGTGCGCGAAGATGCCGGTCTCAGGATCAACCAGCAGGTGCTCAACCAGCTGCTCGTGCAGAATTACGGCCAGTAACGGCGTAACAAACCCAACGGAACCAGACCAAAATGGACGACTTTTCCAAGACCTTTGCCGCGCAATATGATGCCGGGAAGTCTGGACTCGTCTGGCGCCGCGTCGTGGCGGATCTGGAAACCCCGATTGGCACCTATCTCAAGCTGGCAGCGGGCCGCAGCCATTCCTTCCTGCTCGAAAGCGTGCAGGACGGCACGACGCGCGGCCGCTATTCCATGATCGGTCTCTTGCCGGATCTGATCCTCAGGGTCGAGGACGGCAAGGCGTCGATCAACCGGTCGGCCCAGACCACGCCTGACCAGTTCGAGCCAGTCGACGGTCTGCCGCTCGATGCCTTGCGCAAGCTGGTGGCAGAAAGCCAGATCGACATGCCGCCCGGCCTGCCGCCGCAGTCTGCGGGCATATACGGCTATCTCGGCTATGAGATGGTCCGCTATATGGAAGTGCTGCCCAACGCCAATCCGGACGATCTGCAGACCCCCGAAGCCGTATTGATGCGCCCCTCGCTGCTGGCCATCTTCGATACGGTCAAGGACGAGCTCTACCTCACTGCACCCATTTATGTGCGGGAGGGCGTCAGCGCGGCCCAAGCACTTGAAGCTGCGGAAGACCGGATCAATGACGCCATTGCGCGGCTGACGCGGGCGACGCCGGCCACCCCTGCCCTGCCAGACCTTGAATCCATCGCGGTCACGAGCAACACCTCGCGCGAGGAATATTTCGAGATGGTGGCGCGGGCCAAGGACTACATAACGGCCGGCGACATCTTTCAGGTGGTGCTCAGCCAGCGGTTCTCGGCCGATTTCACATTGCCGCCCACGGCTCTTTATCGTGCGTTGCGACGCACCAATCCCTCGCCCTACATGTATTTCTTCGATTTTGGCGGCTTCGCCTTTGCCGGATCGAGCCCGGAAATCCTGGTGCGGGTCGCCGATGGTGAAGTGACGATCCGCCCGATTGCCGGGACCCGCAAGCGCGGCGCAACGCCGACACGGGACAAGGAACTGGCCGCAGAATTGCTGTCCGATCCCAAGGAGCTGAGCGAGCATCTGATGCTGCTCGACCTGGGGCGCAATGATGTCGGCCGCGTCGCCAAGATCGGCTCGGTCAAGGTCACCGACAAGTTCTTCCTCGAATATTATTCGCATGTCATGCACATCGTCTCCAATGTGGTGGGCGAACTTGATCCGCAAAACGACTTTGTGGATGCGCTCTCGGCGGGTTTCCCTGCCGGCACGGTGTCCGGCGCCCCCAAGGTACGGGCCATGGAAATCATCGACGAGCTGGAAAAATCACGTCGCGGCATCTATGGCGGCTGTGTGGGCTATTTTGGTGCCGATGGCACGATGGACACCTGCATCGTGCTGCGCACGGGGATCGTCAAGGATGGCAAGCTCTATGTGCAGGCTGGTGCCGGGATTGTCGCCGACAGCCGGCCCGAACTGGAGCAGATGGAATGCGAGAACAAGGCCCGCGCCCTTTTCAGCGCCGCCGAGGAAGCGCTACGCTATGCTGGTGAAGCGGGAATTGGGCAGTGATGGACGGGCGCATTCAAGGCTATCGATGGCAAAGCTGGTTCTGAACTTCGCCATGCAGAACCAATCTTTGAGGACAGGCAATGACCAAGACCCTCGTCATCGATAATTACGACAGCTTCACCTATAACCTTGTCCATTATCTGGGCGAGCTGGGTGCGGACATCACGGTCAGGCGTAACGACAAGATTACGCTTGAGGAAATTGCCGCCATGGCACCGGAAGCAATTGTGCTTTCTCCAGGGCCCTGCACGCCCAACGAGGCAGGCATCTGCCTGGCTGTGATCGACCGGTTCAAATCAACCATTCCCATGCTGGGCGTGTGCCTGGGGCATCAGGCCATGGGCCAGGCCCTCGGCGGAGACGTGGTTCGCGCGCCGAGCCTGTTCCACGGCAAGACCAGCACCATCAATCATACCGGCAAGGGCATATTCCGCGGCCTCAACGACCATTTCGAGGCGACGCGCTACCATTCGCTGATCGTCAAGGCCGATAGCCTGCCGGGAGATCTTGAGGTGACGGCCAGCACCGATGATGGCCTGATCATGGGCATGCAGCACAAGACCTTGCCCATCCACGGCGTGCAGTTCCATCCCGAAAGCATTGCTTCGGAGAACGGACATGCGCTCCTGCAGAATTTCCTCAACATCGCCCGCGACTTCAACGGACGAAAGGCTGCCTGATGGATATCAAGCAAGCGCTCAACAAGATCGCTGATGGCAAGGACCTGACCGGCGAGGAAATGCGCAGTGTCATGCGCATCATAATGGCCGGCGAAGCCACCCCAGCGCAGATCGGCGCTTTTCTCATGGGCATGCGCATCAAAGGCGAGACTGTAGGTGAGATCGCCGCCGCGGTCTCGATCTTGCGCGAGCAGATGGTGCCGGTCGCCGCACCCGAGGATGCCATCGACATCGTCGGCACTGGTGGCGATGGCGTGGGAAGCCTCAATATTTCCACTGCCACGGCTTTGGTTGTCGCGGCGGCCGGGGTGCCCGTGGCCAAGCATGGGAACAAGGCCCTGTCATCGCGCTCGGGGTCCTCCCAGGCGCTCGAGGCACTGGGCGTCAAGCTCGACCTGACACCCGAGCAGATCGGCCAGACCATTGCCCAAGCCGGCATCGGCTTCATGTTCGCGCCCAATCATCATCCGGCCATGCGCCATGTCGGTCCTGCGCGCGCAGAGATGGGCGTAAGGACGCTATTCAATCTGCTGGGACCACAATCCAATCCTGCGGGGGTGCGGCGCTACTTGCTGGGTGTCTATGCGCAGGAATGGGTCGAGCCGGTTGCCGCGGCACTGCTGGCCAACCGCGCAACCAAGGCCTGGGTGGTGCATTCGAGCGAAGGGCTGGATGAGCTTTCGACGTCGGGGCCTAATTTCGTGGCAGAGATTGCCAACGGAAATCTACGCAGTTTCGAGTTGCACCCCGAGCAAGTCGGGCTGACACTGACCGATCCCAAGGAGCTGCTGGGCGGTGAGCCGGCCGAGAACGCGGCGGCCATTGTGGCCCTCTTCGATGGTGCACCAGGCGCCTATCGCGATACCGTACTGCTCAATGCCGGTGCGGCGCTGCTGGTGGCTGACAAGGTCGACACCATCGGGGACGGCATCGCACTGGCCCGAGAGACAATTGACACTGGCAAGGCAAGGGACACCCTGGCCCGCCTTGTTGCCGTATCGAACGGATAGGACTGATGAGCGATATTCTCAAGCAGATCGAAGCCTATAAGCGCGAAGAGATTGCCGCCGCCAAGTCGATGCGGCCCTGGGCGGAAGTGGTGGCCGAGGCGCATGACCAGCCGGCACCGCGCGGGTTTCTCAAGGCTATCAAGGCAAAACGAGCCACGGGCGAATACGCGCTGATCGCCGAGGTCAAGAAGGCCAGCCCGTCCAAAGGATTGATCCGCGCCGACTTCAATCCGGCCGAGATCGCCAGGGCCTATGAGCAGGCCGGCGCGACTTGCCTGTCGGTGCTGACCGACCGTCCCAGCTTTCAGGGGGCGCCCAGCTATCTCATCGAGGCGCGTGCGGCCACAAAGCTGCCGGTGCTGCGCAAGGACTTCCTGTTCGAGACCTATCAGGTGGCGGAGGCACGGTCCTGGGGTGCGGACTGCATCCTGATCATCCTTGCGGCGGTGGGCGACGATGTCGCGCGCTATCTGCTCGATGCCGCCGAAGAATGGGGCATGAACGCGCTGGTGGAGGTGCATGATCAGCTCGAGCTGGACCGCGCCCTGGCACTGGATGCCAAATTCATTGGCGTTAACAACCGCAATTTGCGCACGTTCGAAACCACGCTCGAAACCACGGTCAATCTGGCGGCGGGTGTGCCGGACGACGTGCTGCTGGTCAGCGAAAGCGGCATTGTCACCCATGAGCACGTCAAAATGCTCGACGAGCGATGCAATGTCGGCACGTTCCTGGTCGGCGAAAGCCTGATGCGACAGGACGATGTCGTGGCCGCCACCCGTTCGCTGCTGATGGGCGCTCCGGAAACCGTGCGCTGATGAGCGGCGGGCTCACCCACCTAAACGAAAAGGGCGAGGCCCGGATCGTCGATATTGGTGACAAGGCGGTTACCAGACGCCGGGCGGTGGCTCAGGCAGTCCTATGTGGCAAGGCCGAGACAATTGCCACAATTCTGGATGGCAGCCTCAAAAAGGGCGACGCGCTTGCCGTGGCGCGCGTCGCGGGCATCATGGCGGCGAAGAAGACCTCGGAGTTGATCCCGCTCTGTCATCCCATTGCGCTGACCAAGGTCAGTGTCGACATTGCGGGGGATGGCGAGGACCGTATTCTTGTTCTTGCCACCGCAGAGACAACGGGCCAGACCGGCGTCGAGATGGAGGCGTTGACGGCGGCCTCGGTGTCGGCTCTCACACTCTACGACATGGCCAAGGCCATTGACCGGGCCATGGTTATTTCGGATCTCTGCCTGGTTGAAAAATCCGGTGGCAAATCGGGCGACTTCGTGCGGTCGCCATGAGCCTACTGCCGGTCGACGATGCCTTGAAAGCCATTCTGGCGCGCGTCCCGCCTGTGACCGCCGAGCAGGTTGCACTTGACCAGGCCAATGGACGGGTGCTGGCTGCCCCCGTCATTGCCGGACACAACCAGCCGCCTTTCGATGCCAGTGCGATGGACGGCTATGCCATGCGCGCTGAGGACGTTGGCGAGGGCGCCCGGCTCAGAGTCATCGGCACATCGCAGGCGGGCGCAAGCTATGGTGGGGGTGTCCATCGCGGTGAAGCTGTCCGCATCTTCACCGGCGCCCCTGTGCCGCCGGGTGCGGACACCGTCATTATGCAGGAAGAGGCGGTACGCGAGGGTGATTTCGTTACCTTCACTGTCCCTGCCCGCCACGGTCATAGCGTGCGCCCCAAAGGTAACGATTTTTCGACCGGTCAACAGCTCCTGAAGGCTGGAACCCGGCTAACCCCGATGCAGATTGCCGTTGCTGCGGCCGCCAACCAGGCCAAGCTTTCGGTTGCCAGGCGCGCGAGCATTGCTCTGCTCGCTACCGGTGATGAACTGGTGCCGCCGGGAACGCCACTTGGACCGGACCAGATCGTGGCTTCAAACAGCATCGGGCTGTCGGCCATGTTGTCCCCCTATGCGCGCCAGATCAGCGATCACGGCATAGTGGCAGATAAACCTGATCAGCTCCGCGAAACACTGCATGGCATCCTCGCTGCCGAGCCGGATTTCCTCATCACCACGGGGGGCGCCTCGGTGGGCGAGCACGACCTCGTGCAGGATATCCTCAAGACCCTCGGCGTATCGCTCGATTTCTGGCGCATCAATATGCGGCCGGGCAAGCCTTTGATGTTTGGTACGCGCGGACGCACTCTTGTATTCGGCCTGCCGGGCAATCCGGTGTCGGCTATGGTCACCGCCATGGTGTTCATCAAGCCTGCCCTGCGCGCCTTTCTCGGGCATGCCGACCCGGAACCCTGGCAACTGCCCCTTGCCGCGCCCACACCGCCCAACACCGCCCGGCGGCACTTTATGCGCGCCCGCCTGGCACAGACAGATAGCGGTATGCAGGCGCAGCCAATCAACCAAACCGATAGCGGCCACACATCATCCCTGGCAGCAGCAGATCTGTTGATCGTCCAGCCCGAGCATGATCCAGGGCAGCCTGCGGGCACCCTAGTGGAGGCGATGCCCATCGACGGCTTCTGACCTGAAAGCTGGCGGGCAGTCCGTTCATCTTTGAGGTTCTGGAGGGGCATTGCAGAACATAACTGGAACATGTATGGTCGTTCCGTCTATGTTCCGATTCTGGGGTCGAGGGGCCAATGCTGACACGCAAACAACATGAGCTGCTGATGTTCATCCATGAGCGGATGAAGGAGAGCGGCATCCCCCCGAGCTTCGATGAGATGAAGGATGCCCTTGATCTGGCTTCGAAATCGGGCATTCATCGCCTGATTACAGCGCTTGAGGAGCGCGGCTTTATCCGTCGCCTGCCTAATCGGGCGCGGGCGCTTGAAGTGGTCAAACTTCCCGATTCGATGAACCCATCGCTGGGCGGCCGCAGGGCTCGGTTCGAGCCGGCGGTGATTGAAGGCAATCTTGGCAAGGTTGCCTCGCCGCCGGCGCGCGGCACAACGGCTGGCGGCGAAGACTACGCACGGCCGGTCTCAATTCCCGTCATGGGCCGCATTGCCGCGGGTACGCCAATCGAGGCCATCCAGTCTCATTCCCACACAATTTCCGTGCCGCCCGAAATGCTGGGCGCCGGCGAACACTATGCCCTTGAAGTGCGCGGCGATTCGATGATTGACGCTGGCATTTTCGATGGCGATACGGTGCTCATCAAAAAGCAGGAACATGCCTCGACCGGCGAGATCATCGTTGCCCTGGTCGATGACGAGGAAGCCACGCTCAAGCGTCTGCGCCGCAAGGGCGATACGGTGGCGCTCGAAGCGGCGAACCCGGCCTATGAAACCCGCATCTTTCCGCCCGACCGGGTCAAGGTGCAGGGGCGCCTTGTGGGACTGATGCGGAAGTATTGAAGTGCCGTTCTCCTCGCCACAGGCCGCCATGCGCTTCTATGGCGAGGAAATCAACAAACACCGGTTTGACCTGCTCCTGCTGGTGTTGTCGGATGAAGTCGTGTTCTGGTTCAGCTCTGGTTCCCATCACGGTCTGGACGCGGCCCGTCAGGCATTTGAAAGCACCTGGGCGCGCCTTGGCAACGAGTTCTACTGGTTGGAGGAGCTGTGCTGGGTCTCCGAAGGCATGGTTTCCGCAGCCTGCATCTATCGGTTTAACTGGCGCGGCACGATCGATGGGGTCCCTGCACAAGGTGGGGGGCGGGGCACAAGCGTGTTCCTCAAGGAGACAGACGGCTGGAAGCTCGTTCATGAGCACCTGAGCGCCGATCCGGCCCATGCTGGTTGAGAAAATCTGTCCCTATGTGCTGCGGGGTTCGGGATCGCGCCGGGAGATATTGGCGTTTCGGCATCCGGTGGCCGGTCGCCAATTGGTCAAGGGAACGCTTGAGCCTCAGGAATCAGTCGAAGCGGGCGCCCTGAGGGAGCTGCGCGAGGAGGCTGGGCTGGCGGGCACCCTGGCAGATGGCGGCCGGTGGTCCAGCGCGGAAGTGGCGGAAGACCAGCTCTGGCATTTTGTTCCTCTTAACGTGCCGCCCCTGCCGGATCATTTCGATTTCTACTGTGCCGACGATGGTGGCCATCTGTTCTGTTTTTTCTGGTGGCCGCTGGCCAGGCAGGCAGGTCCTGATTGGCACCTGATGTTCGTCCGGGCACTCGCGGAAATCAGGACCCGTCATCAGTAAAAAGCCCGCCAGTTGGCGGGCTTTCGGTTTACTCGAGCATTGCAAAGACTAGTGATTGTCGCGCGGCAGGCCTTCGGTCTGGGCGATGCGCTGATATTTTTCGGCCGGCTTGAGAATGGCGCCGTCGCCGAGTTGTCCGACCAGGCCACGTTGAATTTCCTGCCAGGGCGTCTGGTGCTTGGGGAACTGATAGCCGCCTTCGGTCTCGAGTGCCGCACGGCGGGTCGCGATTTCCTCATCCGAGATAAGGATGTTCGCTTCCCCCTTGTTGAGGTCGATGCGCACGCGATCGCCAGTCTTGAGAATGGCAAGGTTGCCGCCGGCGGCAGCCTCCGGCGAGGCATTCAGGATCGAGGGGGAGCCCGAAGTGCCTGATTGGCGGCCGTCACCGATGCAGGCCAGCGAGGACACACCCTTCTTGATGAGATAGGCCGGGGGGCGCATGTTCACGACCTCGGCAGCGCCCGGATAGCCGATCGGGCCAGCGCCACGCATGAAGAGTAGCGTGTGCTCGTCGATTTCTAGCGCCGGATCATCGATACGGTGGTGGTAGTCTTCCGGACCGTCAAAGACCACGGCCTTGCCTTCGAACATGCCCGGATGGGCAGGGTCGGAGAGGTAGCGTTCCCTGAACTCGGGACTGATGACGCTGGTCTTCATGATGGCACTGTCAAACAGGTTTCCGCGCAGCACCAGGAAACCGGCTTCTGCCTTGAGGGGATTGTCGAAGTGGCGAATGACCTTGTCGTCTTCGATGACGGTATTGCGGCAGTTCTCGCCAATGGTCTTGCCGTTGACGGTGGGGGCATTCTCGTGAATCAGCCCCTGCCCCATCAATTCGTTGACCACCGCGGGAACGCCGCCGGCATGGTAGTAGTCCTCGCCCAGATATTCGCCGGCCGGCTGCAGATTGACCAGCAACGGTACCTTGTGACCGTGCTGCTGCCACTCGTCGATATTGAGGTCGATGCCGATATGCTTGGCAATGGCATTGATGTGGATCGGGGCATTGGTTGATCCGCCAATCGCGGAGTTGACCACAATGGCGTTGAGGAAGTTTTCCTTGGTGAGGATATCGGAAGGCTTGAGATCCTCATGCACCATCTCGACGGCACGTTTGCCCGTGCGCCAGGCCATTTCCTGGCGGTCACGATAGGGTGCGGGGATGGCGGCGGAGCCCGGCAACTGCATGCCCAGCGCCTCGGCCAGGGAATTCATCGTGGTGGCCGTGCCCATGGTGTTGCAATAGCCGGTGGAGGGCGCGGACGAAGCGACCAGTTCGATAAATTTGGGATAGTCGATCTCGCCGGCGGCCAGCATTTGCCGGGCCTTCCAGACGATTGTACCGGAGCCCGTGCGCTCGCCCTTGTGCCACCCGTTGAGCATCGGACCCACCGAGAGTGCAATGGCGGGGATGTTGACTGTCGCCGCACCCATCAGCATGGCTGGCGTGGTCTTGTCACAGCCGATGGTCAGCACCACACCATCAAGCGGGTAGCCATAGAGGACTTCGACAAGGCCCAGATAGGCGAGGTTGCGATCAAGACCTGCGGTGGGGCGCTTGCCGGTTTCCTGGATTGGATGCACCGGGAATTCAATAGCGATACCACCGGCCTCACGAATGCCCTCGCGTACACGTTCGGCCAGGACCATGTGATGGCGGTTGCACGGGCTGAGATCCGATCCCGTCTGCGCGATGCCGATGATCGGCTTGCCCGACTGCAGTTCCTCGCGCGATACCCCGAAATTCATGTAGCGCTCAAGATAAAGCGCGGTCATGTCGGGATTGTCGGGATTGTCAAACCATGCGCGCGAGCGAAGCTTGCGGCTGCCGGCGCCGCCATTTTCTGCAGTCATCTTGCCTGTTCCTTGCTGTTCCGCCAGGGAGCGGATCTGAGGGCCTTGTTTGAAACCGTTCTATCACGCGAAGTGGCGCTGTGAATGGGTCTGACTTAAAAAATCATACAAATCAGCCAAACTGTGGCATGGATGGCAGTAAATCTGGCTGGCGCGGTGGCCGGCTTGCTCGGGAGAAGCAGTGTTGCCCGTCTTCCAAGAATCACGGCGAGAGGATTGGAACTGGCCAGAGCGCAAAAGGGCCTCTAGGGTCGCGCCCGCTGTGGTCAGGATCGGCAAAGAGGGATTGATTTGAGCGAAACAATTGCGTGGGTTGGCGTGGACTGGGGAACGTCCAATCTGAGAGCCTGGGTTATCGGAGGAGATGGCGAGGTCACCGGCCAGGCCGAATCTGACCAGGGGATGGGCAAGTTGGCGCGCGAGCAGTTTCCTCAGGCGCTGCAGACTGTTCTTGATCGGTTGGCCCTGCCTGAGGGCAAGGTGGACATCGTCATTTGCGGGATGGCTGGAGCGCGGCAGGGTTGGCTGGAAGCGCCCTATCTCGAAGCGCCAACGGATCTTGCATCACTTGGCGCCGGCGCCGTGCATCCTGGCATGCCAGATGAACGGCTGAACGTGTCCATTTTGCCCGGTGTGTGCCAGCGCGTCGGCGGTGAGGACGTCATGCGTGGCGAGGAGACACAATTGCTGGGTCTCGCCAGCCTATCGCCCGGCTATGCGGGTCTTGTCTGCATGCCCGGAACGCACTCGAAATGGGCGCGCCTGGAGGGAACGCGGATTGAGCACTTTTCGACGGCCATGACCGGCGAGATGTTCGCCCTGCTCAAGACCCACTCGGTGCTGCGCCACTCATTGGGTGGTCCGCTGGAAGGACCGGCACAGGATGAGGGATTTGTGGCGGGTGCGCGCGACGGACTCGACAACCCGGCGGCGCTGCTGGGGCAGTTGTTCACCGTGCGCGCCGCGTCATTCCTGTCGGGAAAGACACCCGACTGGTGTGCGGGTTATCTGTCTGGTCTACTGATCGGTACCGAAATTGCCGCAACCCGTAGCGATATTGGAACCGATCCAGTGCCGCTGATAGGTTCTGCCAAGCTCTGTGGCCTTTATATGCGGGTACTGAACATGGCTGGAGCGTCCGGCCGCCTCGTTGATTCAACCGAAGTCGTGCTGGCCGGTCTCAAGACCGCGCGCGTCCATAGCCTAAGGACTTGACCGTGAGCCATCGTCATATCATCGCCATCCTGCGCGGCATCACGCCGGATGAGGCCGTGCCGATCTGCACCACGCTGGTCGAGGCCGGCATCACGCTGATCGAGGTGCCGCTCAACTCCCCCAACGCGGTTGAGAGCATAGGGCGCGCGGCCAAGGCGTTGTCGGATCGTGCCGAGATCGGTGCGGGAACCGTACTGACGCCGGAAGACGTGCGGGCTGTAGCCGGTGCGGGGGGTACCTTCATCGTATCGCCCGACACCAATGCAGAGGTGATCGGCGAGACGGTGCGCTTGGGCCTCAAATCCTATCCCGGCGTATTTTCGCCAACAGACGCCTTCGCAGCCATCCGGGCCGGTGCGGCCGGGCTCAAATTCTTTCCTGCCGAAGTGCTGGGTGCAAAAGGGATAAAGGCCATGAAGGCTGTGCTGCCGCCCGACCTGCCGCTCTATGCCGTGGGCGGTGCTAATCCGGACAATTTCAACGAGTTCTTTGCCGTTGGCTGCGCTGGATTTGGATTGGGAACCTATATTTTCAAGCCGGGAATGAGCGTGGATGAAGTCCGCGAGAAGGCCAATCTGGCAGTTGCGGCATACGACCGGGGAGCAGCGAAATGACGGAGACCGCCAAGCTTCTCGTGGATAGCCAATGTGCCCTCGGTGAGGGTCCCTTCTGGCACCTGAGCCGCGCGCAATTGTTCTGGTTCGACATCAACAACAGGACGCTTTTCGCCGCGAGCGCCGATGGCGAAGCGCAGGGACAGTGGCATTTCGATGAAGTCGTGGCGGCGGCCGCGATCATCGATGACACGTCACTGGCGTTGGCGACCGAGACCGGCTTGAAGCGCTACGATCTGGTTACGGGTGAGACCGTGCATCTGGTCGATATCGAGCAGGATGTGCCAACCAATCGCACGAATGACAGCCGCGTGCATCCGTCCGGAGCCTTCTGGATTGGCACCATGGTCAAGGATGAAGGCCCCAAGGACGGGGCGGTATATCACTACCGCGCCGGCAAGCTGACCAAGATCATCTCCAACGTGGCCATTCCCAACGCAACCTGCTTCTCGCCCGATGGCCGGACGGCCTACTGGACCGACACACCGGAACAGAAGATCCTCAAATGCCCCACCGATCCCCAAACAGGCATGCCGATTGGCGAATGGGAGCTGTTTGCTGACGTTGCCGAGCACCGTGGCTATCCTGATGGGGCGGTCGTCGATAGCGCCGGCTATTTGTGGAATGCCCGCTGGGGCGGTTCCTGCGTTATTCGATACGCACCTGATGGGACCATCGATCGCATCGTGGAGGTGCCGGTCAGCCAAGTCACCTGTCCCGCATTTGGCGGCAAGGATCTAAAACGGCTCTTCCTGACCACCGCCAACAAGACCATGTCGGCCGAACAGCTGGCGGCAGAAAAGGTCGCTGGCGGCGTGTTCTACATAGACGTCGACGTGGCCGGGCAGCCCGAAGCCAAGATCGTGCTCTAAATTCCATCAAGCGGGGCGGTCACTGGTGTTATGGCTGCGCGATGCGCCAGGGCCGATTGAGGTTTGCAATGGCCGGCCGGATGTCGAACTGCGCAGCTGAGTCGTTCCAGACCAGCCAGTGCACGCCGCCTCGGGAAAGCTCCGTGGGGCCAACGACCTGGCCAACGGCGTAGCAGTGCCGGGGCGGGTAAACGCGCGCAATAACGAGGTCATGGAGACCGCAATCCTCGGCGAACGCTGCCGCATTGCGAATGACAGCCACACTGTAGGCAGGATTGGTGAGGATGCAGCCGAGACTGTCGCAGCGGGCTGCGGGGTGAGTTCCGGCGATGTCCGTTTGGTAGTGATCGCTCCAGACATCGACGGCGAAACTTCCAGTGCGCCCGGTGACCAGGGCCATGGAGTCGCCATTGCGCACGGCGACGGCCTGCGTGGTGTCGGCGATCAGAATGTCGGGGCGCGGGTCAAGCCCGGCGACCAAAATAACGGGCAGGGCCAACAAGGGCGCGAGCAACCGCCAATGGCTTCCGATGAAAGCAAACCAGGCCAAGGCAGCCAGGCCAAGACCAAGCGTCCATCCGGCCAGAAGCGGGTTGCCTGTCCATCCCTGGCTCCAGGCGGCCACCAATTCAGCCACATCGATCATACGGTCAATTCCCCAGCCCATCACTTCGAGAAATGGGCCCTCAAGTCCGAGGGGCATTGTGAGCACGGAGACCACGCCAAAGGGCATGATGACAAGGCTCACAAAGGGCAAGGCCAGCACGTTGCCAATGACGCCGAGCGGAGCGGTCTGCTGGAAATGGTAGGCTGAGAACAGCAGGGTTGCGAGCCCGGCAACGAGACTGGTCCAGGCCGTTGCGGCGACGAGCCCACCCAGCCTTGCCAAACGGCCGGATGACGGCGCGGGAAGCGCCCGGGGCAGTTCGTAGATTCCGATCAAGCCGACCACGGCGGCAAAGGACAGCTGAAAGCTGGGCCGGAATACGCTCGCCGGGTCCATCAGAATGATGACAATTGCGGCGATGGCAACATTGCGCATGGTTAGTGCCTGCCGGCCGGCCAGCACTGCGCCGAAGATCAGGACAAGCATGAGGGTGGATCGGAAGGCGGGGACATTGCCGGCCCCCCCTGCGAGCAGCAGATAAAGAAATGCGGCAACAATTCCGACCAAGGCGGAAATCTGCTTGATGGGCCAGCCGACCAGCGCCGGAACAGAGGCCAGGGCAAGACGCATAAGCCAGAAAATGCCGCCAGCCACGATGGACAGGTGCAAGCCAGAAATCGAATAGATATGCGCCAGACCCGAGGCCGCCATGACGTCTCGGGTGTTGTCGGATATATCGCTTTGATCGCCAACGACCATGGCCTTGCCAATGGCTGCGGTCGCGCCATCCAGGGTCGTATCAATTCGGGCTGCGATTGCGCTACGCAAGCTCTGGACCTGCCGGGCCAGGTTCCACCCGTCGCCGCTGGACAGCGCTTCAACTGCGCCAGTGGTCGAGCCGTAGGCGCCAACACCGATGAAGTAGGAATGAAACTGTCCGTCATGGCTGCCGGGCAACACCGGACCTGGAATGGGAGCCAAACGGAGAGGAGCGCGAATTCGGTCACCCGGCGCAAGCATGACACCGCCCGCCATGACGATGCGGGCCCGGCGGATGGGCAAGGGCCGAGCGTCATCCACCGGGGTCAGTTGCGAAGCAATCACCCGGACGCGGTTCTCATCTGCTGACAATATCTCGTCGATCTGCGCTTCGTAGGTGCCATATGCGGGATAGGCCAGCATAGGCGTGCCGAAAGCGAGGCCGTGCATAGGCAGGAGACAAAAGCCCAGCCACAGGGCGGCAAGCTGAACGAAAATTCTCAACCCGGTGAGCGCCTTTGCAACGATGATGCAGACCAGCGCCAGGGCCAGTGCGGCGGTGACGGCCGCTAGAAGGATCTCGGAGGGCTCGGTGGGCAGGAGCGCATAGCCGATAAGCCCAGCAATCATCGAAAATGGCAGCAAGACGAAGAGGCGCCGCTTCTCCATCGCTTCGGCAATTGTGGCGCGCAGTCGAGCTCCGGCGCCGATGCGGTCTGTTCCTGGCCATGGCCGTGCGGCACCGGGCGTGCGGAACCATCCGGTCAAGCCGGAGCCGGTGTCAAAGGCCCTTTGTCCTGCCCCCATGCGCCCTGCCCTTGCGCTCAAGCCCGCCTATGCTACACACGGCCCGAAATTTCTCAAATGCTTCCGGTTTCCCATGTCCCAGGTCGTCACCCGTTTTGCTCCCTCTCCCACCGGCTATCTGCATATCGGGGGCGCGCGGACGGCGCTGTTCAGTTGGGCCTATGCGAAGAGCAAGGGCGGCAAGATGCTGCTGCGCATCGAAGATACCGACCGGGAACGCTCGACCGAGGCGGCGGTTACGGCGCTGATCGAGGGGTTGACGTGGCTCGGTCTCGACTGGGAAGGCGAGCCCATCAGTCAGTTCGCGCGCGCTGCGCGCCATGCCGAGGTGGCCCACGAGCTGGTGAAAATGGGGCACGCCTATTATTGCTATTGCTCTCCCCAGGAGCTGGAGCAGATGCGCGAGGAGGCCCGCGCCGCCGGCAAGCCTCCGCGATACAATGGCTATTGGCGCGATCGCGACGCGTCGGAAGCCCCTGCCGAAATCAAACCGGTGATCCGCATCAAGGCGCCGCTGGAAGGCGAAATTGTCGTGCGGGACCATGTGCAGGGCGAGGTGGTGTTCAAGACCGAGAACCTGGATGACTTCATCATCCTGCGCTCGGACGGCACACCGACCTATATGCACGCCGTGGTGGTCGACGATCACGACATGGGCGTGACCCATATTATTCGCGGCGACGACCACCTGACCAATGCGGCCCGCCAGATCATCATCTATAATGCCATGGGCTGGACCGTCCCGGAAATGGCGCATATCCCCCTGATCCATGGACCGGATGGCGCCAAGCTCTCCAAGCGTCACGGCGCGCTGGGTGTCGAAGCCTATCGGCAGATGGGGTATCTCCCCGCAGCGTTGCGCAATTATCTGGCTCGTCTTGGATGGAGCCATGGCGACGATGAGTTCTTCAGCACCGAGCAGATGGTGGAATGGTTCAGCCTCGAGGCCCTCAACAAGGGGGCGGCGCGCTTTGACTTCGTCAAGCTTGAGAACATCAACGGTCACTATATTCGCGAAGCCGACCCCGCCTATCTCTACGAAGTGATGGTCGAGACCGCCAGGGAAGTGGGTCGCGATGAGGACGCCAAGGGGTTGGTGGCCAACCAAAACACCGTTCTGGCGGCCCTGCCCGAGTTGCAGCCCCGCGCCAAGACCGTGCTCGAATTGATCGACCTAGCGCAGTTCATCTATGCCCTGCGCCCGATCCAGCCGGACGAGAAAGCTGCCGCCTTGCTGACAGATGAAGCGCGCACTGTGCTCAGGAGTGTTGCCGATACGTTAGGGGGTCTTGCCGATTGGTCAGTGCCGAGCATTGATGCGGCCATGCGTGCCCTGGCGGAAGAACAGGGTCTCAAGCTGGGCAAACTGGCACAGCCTTTGCGTGCAGCGCTCACTGGACGCACTGTTTCTCCGGGGATTTTTGAGGTCATGGTGCTGATCGGGCGGGAAGAAAGCCTTGCCCGACTCAGTGACCAGACTGCCGCGTGAGTTGCGATAGCGCGTCCTGTCGCCAGTCTGTCGGATAGATAAGTCATACTCACCTATCGGTTGCTTGCGATGGGCAAGACCTGATACCTCTGCACCGGAAAATCGGCGCTTTGAAGGCGCCGCCCCCAGATCCGCATTTCCTGTCCTTTCCTGCGGACGATCGGGGTGAAGCGAGGAGAGCTCAATGACCGAAAAAGTCGCCAAACTCGTCATCGGAGACCAGACCTACGAATTCCCTATATTGAGTGGTACGGTGGGTCCGGATGTGATGGATATCCGTTCGCTCTACGCCAAGACGGGGTTGTTCACCTATGACCCAGGGTTCACTTCGACGGCAGCGTGCGATAGCGCCATTACCTATATTGATGGCGACAAGGGAGAGTTGCTCTATCGCGGCTATCCGATTGAGCAGTTGGCCGAAAAGTCCAGCTACCTCGAGGTCTGCTATCTGCTGCTCTATGGCGAACTGCCGACACAGACGCAGTTCAAAGAGTTCGAGCAGCTGGTGACGCGCCACACCATGGTGCATGAACAGATGCACTATTTCTATCGTGGTTTCCGCCGCGACGCGCACCCCATGGCCATCATGACCGGCGTCGTGGGCGCCATGGCTGCCTTCTACCACGACAGCACCGACATCAACGATCCGCAGCAGCGCGAAATCGCCTCGATCCGCATGATCGCCAAGATGCCGACGATTGCGGCAATGGCCTATAAATACTCTGTTGGCCAGCCCTTCGTTTATCCGCGCAATGATCTCGATTACGCGTCGAACTTCCTGCATATGTGCTTCTCGGTTCCGGCCGAGGAATACAAGGTCGACCCGAAGATCGCCCGGGCCATGGACCTTATTTTCACGCTCCATGCCGACCATGAGCAGAACGCTTCGACGTCGACCGTCCGTCTCTCCGGCTCGTCAGACGCCAATCCGTTCGCCTGTATCGCGGCTGGCGTGGCCTGCCTCTGGGGCCCGGCGCATGGCGGCGCGAATGAGGCCTGCCTCAACATGCTGCGCGAAATCGGCACGGTTGACCGCATTCCGGAATTCATCGAGCGCGCCAAAGACAAGAACGACCCGTTCCGCCTGATGGGCTTTGGCCACCGCGTCTATAAGAACTTCGACCCGCGCGCCAAGGTCATGCAGGCCACGGCGAAGGAAGTGCTGGAAATCCTGGGAGTCGGCAACAATCCGACGCTGCAGGTTGCGCAGGAACTCGAGCGCATCGCGCTTGAGGACCAGTACTTCATCGACCGCAAGCTTTATCCTAATGTCGACTTCTATTCGGGTGTGATCCTGGATGCGATCGGCTTCCCGACCTCGATGTTCACCGTGCTGTTCGCCGTTGCCCGTACCGTGGGTTGGATCAGCCAGTGGAAGGAAATGATCGGTGATCCGCAGAAGAAGATCGGCCGTCCGCGCCAGCTCTACAATGGGGCTACCGAGCGAGACTATTCGCCGATCAGCGACCGTTGATTCTGCCAAATTTCGAGGATCCGGTCCGCCGGATCCTCACGAAGATGCGGGGGTAATCCCGTTTCCATAATCCGTTGAAGCTCGTCAAAGGCCTCTATCTGGTCCTGGCGGGCTTTTTTGTTGCCCAACAGATCAAGCATAGCGGATTTTGGAGGCCCGGCCACGAGAGGTGCCGCAACGAACTCGCGGACAATGGGGTGGCCAAGAATAATGTTGGGCAGGGACACCTGGGGACGACCGAGCTTTGCATAGGCGCGGGACTGGTGCGCATCGAGCGCGTAGACGACCACCATGGGCACGCGCGCAAGTGCCAGCTCCAGTGTCACGGTGCCTGATACGCAAATTGCGCCAATGGCTTGTTGATAGATGTCGCGGCGCATGGCGCGCGTTTCAACGATGCGGACCGGCGCGGGCCAATTGGCTGTCTCCGAAATCAGCCTGTCGCGCAGCCGGGGCAATGTTGGAATAACCAGTTCAGTCACAGCATGGTGGCTCGCCAGATCTGCGACCATTTCGGCCAGTATAGGAAGGTGACGACGCAGCTCGCCATTGCGGCTGCCCGGCAGGAGGATCAGGGGACCCTCCTGCGCTGGAATGCGGGTTGGCAGAGCTTCTGCCAGCGCTGGATGACCGACATAGCTCGTCGCTGGCCCACCCAGCCTAATCATTGCATCTGGTTCAAAGGGCAGAACAGCCAGGACCGCGTCAAAGAGCGGGGCCAGGCGTGCTGCCCGCTCAGGATGGCGGGCCCAGACCGAGGGAGCCACGTAGAGAACCAGCCGTCCAGTATAGCCGCGCTTGCGCAGGCGCGCTGCCAGAAGCCTGGAGAAGTCCTGGGCATCGACCAGGACGACCATATCCGGATTTGTCGCCAGGATGGCCCGCGCCGTCTGTTCGAGCCGCCAGAGCAGGCGCGGCAGGTTGAGCACCACATCGGTGATACCCATGACGGCGAGATCCGACATGGGATAGAGCGACGTCAGCCCCTGCCCTGCGAGTTCATCACCACCGACTCCGGACAGGTCCAGAGACACCTTGCTTCGCAGCCGGGCAACCAGGTCAGCCGCAATGCGGTCGCCGGAGGGTTCACCGGCCAGAATGAAGAGGCGCAGTGTCTCGGTCATGTCGCCTCCAGACTGGATGGCTACTCGGTTTCGTGGCCGTTGCGCGGGAGCAGGATGGGGCGGTCTTGGGCCTCGGCAATGAAGCGGACAACGTCCTGGACGAGGGCGTCCTGACTGAAAATCTCCGCCGCGTCCTCCACACGTTCACGCAGGGTGCCTTCGCTGGCAAATATCTGCCGATAGGCTGCGCGCAGGCGGTGGATGGCCTCGCGTTCAAACCCGCGCCGCTTGAGGCCAATCAAGTTGAGGCCAGTCAAGGTGGCGCGGTTGCCGACTGCCATGCCGTAAGGAATGACGTCGCCATCGACCATGGACTGCGCGCCGATAAAGGCATGGGCGCCGATGCGCGTGAACTGATGAATCACGCAGGTGCCGCCGAAAATGACGTTGTCACCCACCTGCACATGGCCGGCAATGCCGACATAATTGGCCAGGATGACATTGTTACCCAGAATCGCGTCATGGGCCACATGGGCGTTGGCCATGATCAAGCAATTGTCGCCGATCCGGGTGATCATGCCGCCATTCTCGGTGCCCGGATTAATGGTCACCGATTCCCGGATCGTGCAGTTCGCACCGATTTCGAGGCGCGAGTCCTCGCCATGGAATTTGAGATCCTGTGGCTGGTGGCCTACCGAGGCAAAGGGAAAAATACGCGTACCGGGCCCGATAGTCGTATTACCCTCAACAACGGCGTGAGACACCAGCTCGACATTGTTGCCAAGAGTCACATTGCTGCCGACAATGCTGTATGGACCAATGCGGACACCGGAACCAAGCCTCGCCCCGTCGGCGACAATCGCCGTCGGGTGAATATTCGGGGCTGTCACGCTTCAGCCCCGACAATCATCGCGGTGATTTCAGCTTCGGCTATGACTGTGCCATTGACTTTGGCCTTAGCTTCATAGCGTCCAACATTGCGGCGGCGATGCATCTTGGTGATGTGGAACTCGATGGTGTCGCCAGGCCCAGCGGGCTTGCGGAAACGCGCTTTGTCCACGCCCAGCATCAACACAATATTTTTCCGACCACCAGTCGAGTCGTGCTTGATGACGATGGCGCCAGCGGTCTGGGCCATACCTTCAATAATCAGAACGCCGGGAAAGATCGGGTTGTTGGGGAAGTGCCCGAGAAAGATCGGCTCGTTGTACGTGACATTCTTGATGCCGATGGCGGATTCATCGCCATCGATCTCCACGATCTTGTCGATCATCAAGAAAGGATAACGGTGCGGCAATGCTTCGAGTATCTCGGCGATATTCATAGCATTGAGTTCGGTAACGGCGGCGGTATCGTTCATCCCCGCTTCTCCCCCTTCGACAGTTTCCGCACAACGGCGAGTTCACGCCAGAAATCTCTTATGTCCTGCGCCGGAGCGCCGGCAAGCTTGGACCCGGCCGGCCAGTCCTTGGTCACAGCGGCCCGGCCGTGAATGACTGAGCCGGCGCCGATGCTCAAGTGACCGGAGGTACCGACGCCGCCACCCATCAATACGCCGTCGCCCACAATGGTCGAGCCAGACAGGCCGCTCATGGCGGCGATCAGGCAGTTGCGGCCAATGCGGCAATTGTGGCCGATCTGGACCAGATTATCGATCTTGGAGCTTTCGCCAAGCACGGTATCGCCGAGAGCCCCACGATCGATGGTACTGTTGGCGCCGATCTCCACGCGATCCTGGATAACAACACGGCCGAGTTGAGGAATCTTGCGGTTGGACTGACCGAAGTCGAGCCAGCCAAAGCCTTCCGTACCGATGCGCACGCCCGAGTGTATCACCACTTCGTTGCCGAGATGGGCACAGTCGATCGTGCAATTGGCCGCGATGACGCAGTTTCGGCCGATTGTCACGCCGGCGCCAATGACCGTGTTGGCGCCAATGACCGTGCCGCGACCGATTTCAACGCCTGCGCCAACCACGACATTGGTCCCCAAGGTCACGTCCCGCTCAAAGACCGGCGCGCCGAGATCCTCTCGGCCGGCTGCAATGATAGAACGCGTGCTTGATGGATAAAGCGCGTCGAGAATGTCAGCAAAGACGTTGTGCGGCTTGTCCAGCACAATAGCCAGGCAACCCTCGGGCACCGCGTCTTTCAGGGCCGGCGAAACGAGCACCGCGCCAGCAGCGGTGGCGCGCAGTTCCTCAATATAGCTGGGCTGCGCCGCCAGAGCCAAATCACCCGGGCCTGCCAGGTCAAGCTCTGCCACCCCGGTGATGACGAGATCGGGATTGCCGTGCGCTTCCGCCAAGGCGGATTGATCAATCCGTACAAGCAGGGAACTCAGGGACTGCGGACCAGCAAAGCGATGGAAACGGATATCGACCATTGTGTCACTTGAAACAGTAAGAGCCGCGGCGCTACCGCCCCGCGGCTCCAAACAACTTTCCCACGCCGGCCAGACTAGAGCAAGGTCGAGATGGTGAACTGGAACAACTGCGTACGATCGTCGGTCGATTTGTTCAGGACGTGCGCAAAGTCGCCACGCAGCGGACCAAACGGCGAGTCCCAAATGAGGGAGGCACCAACAGACGTTCGCCAGGGCTGGTCGTTGCTTGTAGCAACCGCGCCACCACCACCGATGATGTTACTGCTGTCGCCAATCCAGGCAGCGTCTGCCCAGACTGCACCGCTCAGGCCATAGCTCTCCGGCAGGCCGGGGATCGGGAACTCGATCTCACCCGAGATGCCGGCAAACATCGTCGTACCGACATATTCACCAGTGGCCAGGCGCGGACCAAAGCCACGGCTATCGAAGCCGCGGATGAGCTGCGAACCAGGGGTGAAAGCCTCCACCGAGTGAACTGCACCGCCATTCAGGCTATTGATGACACCGGCCTGGCCGCGGATGCTGCCCACCACGCCGCTGTCGGGGATCAGTGGCACGAAGTAGCGTGCACGTGCCTCGGTGCGCAGCAGATTGTGATCCCAACCGATATAGCGCTGCGTGAAGGTCGCATAGAGACCTTCGGTCGGGTTCTTGGTGTCGTCGACGCCATTCCAGGTCAAAGTGTAGCCGACAAACGCCTTGTTGAACTGCTGACCATTGGCAACCAGAGTCGAGTTCGGCGCTTCGGCGTCGGCAATAACCATGCGTTCGTAGCCACCGAAGAACTGCGCATTGAGAGCGCTCGTCAGCGGCACGCCCACGCGCAACTGGCCGCCGGTGGTCTGCGTGCCGTAGAAGCTGTTCGAGGTCTCGTCGTTGATGCGATGATAGGCATCCACACCGGCCGACACCTTGAGCCCCATGAAACGCGGCTCGGTGAACGAGAAGTCGAAGGTGCGGCCGGACTGCGATGCGCCAATCGCCGCCCGCAGATATTGCCCGCGACCCAGGAAATTGCGCTCGGTCAGCGACAGCTCGCCCAGGATGCCGTCCGTTGTCGAATAGCCGGCGGTCGCGCCATATTCGCCTGTTGAGGTTTCTTGGACATTGATATTGAGGACGATCTTGTCCGGCGCAGAGCCTGGAGCCGTGGAAATGTCGATGCGCGAGAAATAACCGAGGGCATCGATATTGTTGCGGCCACGGATAACCATGGAACGGTTGAACGGGTCGCCTTCTGCAAAGTCCAGCTCGCGACGAATGACAAAGTCA
>Ga0208794_1000478_pt1 | contig 25800 bp, 26 predicted proteins | sample 32_taG_FD_184106 | JGI IMG/M metagenome (GOLD analysis project Ga0208794, IMG submission 184106) | Marine viral communities from the Gulf of Mexico - 32_GoM_OMZ_CsCl metaG (SPAdes) (version 2) | ecosystem: Environmental > Aquatic > Marine > Oceanic | place: Atlantic Ocean: Gulf of Mexico... | reverse complement strand
CCGGCTTTACCTGCGCGATCAGGGCAAGGCGAACCCCTACAAGGGCCGCAAGAAGGCGCAGCCTTCGCGCTTGCGCAAGCACCTCAAGGATTGATCGAAGAGAGCGCCGTAAGGCGCTCTTTTCATTTGTGGATTCGAGCTAGTGCCAGTCCGCCGATCACGGCGGCGAGGCTCGCGAGCGCGACGAGTCCCGGCACCGTCAGGCCATTGGCCACCACGATCGCCAGAAGCGCCCAGACCACCGTCAGCCCGTATTCCGCCGCCTGCGGCCGGCGCGACTGCACGAGGAGCACCAGCAGGGTGGCGAGGATCACGCACAGGATCGCCCAGCCGGTCTGGCCCATGACCAGCCCGTATCCCGCCGCCGTCGAGCCGAGGCTGACGAAGCTCGCCGCCGACAGCCAGCCCGCGAAGATCCCGAATGGCACCCGGGCGAGCCAGACGTCGCGGCGAGGCGCGGCGAGAAAGGCACCGATCGCGCCCGCCGCCATGATGAAGATCGTGATCGTGGCCCAAATCGCGCTGGCATTGGCGATGGCGAGCCACGGCGTGCCGACGCCGAGCGCGAGGAGGAGCGGCAGCCGGGCGCGATACCAATCATCGGAATCGGCCCGCTTCCAGACGCCGTAGGCGGCGGAGACGATGAGCCACAGATAGATCAGCCCCCAGATCGAGAAGGCCCAGCCGGCAGGCTGCACCGGCGGGTCGATCTGCGGGATGGGGAGCTGGTCGGCGGTGAAGCCGGTGAAGGGCGAGGTGACCAGCGGCGCGGCCGCGAAGGCCAGTGACAGGGCGAGCACGGCCCAGGCGATGAGGGTTTTCATGACCCTACTACGCCTCGCGCCGCCCGGCGGTTCAACCGGGCGGCGCGGCATTCGTCACGCGCGACGTTCAGTCGCGGCTCAGTTCGCCCTCGGCGGTGAGCCGACTGCGGCCGCCCAGATAGGGGTGGAGCACCTCGGGAAGGGTGACCGAGCCATCCTCCTCCTGGCCATTCTCCAGCACCGCGATCAGGGTGCGGCCCACGGCAAGGCCCGAGCCGTTGAGCGTATGCAGGAACTCGGGCTTGCCGCCGCCCTCGGGGCGGAAGCGGGCATTCATGCGCCGCGCCTGGTAGTCACCGCAGGTCGAGACCGAGCTGATCTCGCGGTAGCGGTCCTGCCCGGGCAGCCAGACCTCGATGTCGTAGGTCCGGCGCGCGCCTGCGCCCATGTCGCCGGCGCAGAGCAGCATGGTGCGATAGGGCAGGCCGAGCTTCTCGAGGATCGCCTCGGCGCAGCCCAGCATCCGCTTCTGCTCGGCATCCGACTCGTCGGGACGCGTGACGGAGACCATCTCGACCTTCTCGAACTGGTGCTGACGAAGCATGCCTGAGGTGTCGCGCCCGGCGCTGCCTGCCTCCGAGCGGAAGCACTGCGTGTCGGCCACGTAGCGGCGCGGCAGGTAGCTCTCCTCGACCATGCAGTCGGCCACGAGGTTGGTCAGCGTCACCTCGGCGGTGGGGATCAGCCACCAGCCGGTCGTGGTCTGGTAGCTGTCCTCGCCGAATTTCGGCAGCTGGCCGGTACCGATCATCGCCTCCTCGCGCACCAGCACGGGGGTCATGGTCTCGGTCAGGCCATGCTCGTCGACATGGGTGTCGAGCATGAACTGCGCCAGCGCCCGGTGGACCCGGGCGACGCCGCCCGACAGCACCACGAAGCGCGAACCAGACAGCTTCGCCGCCACTTCGAAGTCCATGCCGCGCTGCACCGCGGGAAGCTCGAAGTGCTCTTTGGGCGCGTAGTTGAACTGGCGCGGCGTGCCGTGGCGCTTCACCTCGACATTGTCGTCCTCGTCGGCACCGGCGGGCACGTCGTCGGCGGGCAGGTTGGGGATCGTCAGCAGCAGGTCGCGCAGTGCTGCGTCCTCGGCCTGCGCCTCCTCGTTCAGCCGGGCGATCTCGGCCTTCTTCTCCGCGACCAGCGCGCGCAGCCGTTCGAATTCGGCCTCATCCCCGCGACCCTTGGCCGCGCCGACTTCCTTGGAGGCACGGTTCTGCTCGGCCTTGGCGGTCTCGGCGGCGTGGATCTTGGCCCGGCGGGCGTCATCGAGCGCCAGGATCCGCGACGAGACGCCGGACAGGCCCCGGCGGGCCAGGGCGGCGTCGAAGGCGTCGGGATTGTCGCGGATGGCGCGGATGTCGTGCATGATTTCGTCCGTTTCGGATTGGGTTTGTAGGGGCCGTGGCCCGCCCCCATATGCACCCGAAGCGACGCCGTTGTGAACCGCCAAACCGGTCCGACGGCCGCCCGCGCCGCGCGGTGGACAACCCACCATGCCGGCATTAGGGTGCCGCGACTTCAAAGGAGGGGGCCGAACGCGCCCCCGGACCGACACAAAGGACCGCCATGCAAGGCCTCGAATCTTTTATCCCGCTGATCCTGATCTTCGCGATCATGTGGTTCTTCCTGATCCGTCCGCAGCAGAAGAAGCTGAAGGAGCATCAGGCCATGGTCGCGGCGCTGCGCCGGGGCGACCAGGTGGTCACCCAGGGTGGTCTGATCGGCAAGGTCGTGAAGGTCCGCGACGAAAGCAACGAGATCGAGGTCGAGATCGCCCAGGGCGTGACCGTCCGCGTGGTCCGCTCGACCATCGCCACCGTGACCTCCAAGACCGAACCGGCCAAGGCCTGATCCCTTTGATCCGGCCCCGCGCCAGAGGACGACGACCATGATGCATATCCCCACCTGGCGCAGGGCCCTGATCTGGCTGGTCTGCCTGGGCGGGCTTCTCTTCGCCCTGCCGAACCTGTTCTACGACAGGGTCGAGCGGTCGAACGACGCCCGCGCCGTGATCGAAACGGGCCTGTCCGACGCCGAATTGCAGGCCGAGGCCGGACTCTGGCCCGAATGGCTGCCCTCCGGACTGGTCAATCTCGGCCTCGACCTGCGCGGCGGCGCGCATCTCCTGGCCGAGGTGCAGGTCGAAGAGGTCTACGCCGCGCGCATGGAAGCGATGTGGCCCGAAGTCCGCGACGCGCTGGCCGCGCAGCGTGACAAGGTGGGCTTCGTCACCCGCGAAGAGGGCGGCGATCCCTCCGAGCTGCGCGTGCGCATCTCCGAAGCCTCCGAGGCCGCGACCGCGCTCGAGATCGTGCGCGGCCTCGCCACCCCGGTGGCGAGCCTGACCGGCGGCGGCGCCAACGACATCGACGTGCGCGCCGAAGGGCCCGAGATCATCGTCACGCTGAGCGAGGCCGAGCGCGCCGCCACTGACGACCGCACCATCCGCCAGGCGCTCGAGATCGTGCGTCGCCGGATCGACGAGGTCGGCACCCGCGAGCCCACCATCCAGCGCCAGGGCGAGGATCGCATCCTGATCGAAGTGCCGGGCGTGGGCTCGGCCGAGGAGGTCAAGGAGATCATCGGCACCACCGCGCAGCTGACCTTCCAGCCGGTCGTGTCGCGCACCTCCGATGCCAACGAGAACCCCGGCCCCAATAACGAGATCCTGCCCTCGCTCGACGAGCAGGGGGTGTATTACATCCTCGAGCGCAACCCGGTCGTCACCGGCGAGGAGCTGGTCGACGCCCAGCCCGCCTTCGACCAGAACGGGCGCCCGGCGGTGAACTTCCGCTTCAACCCGACCGGTGCGCGCGCCTTCGGCGACTACACCGCCGAGAACATCGGCTCGCCCTTCGCCATCGTGCTCGACGAGGAGGTGATTTCCGCCCCCGTCATCCAGAGCCACATCCCCGGCGGCTCGGGCATCATCACCGGCAACTTCACCGTCGAGGAATCGACCCAGCTTGCCGTGCTGCTGCGTGCCGGCGCGCTGCCGGCAGGGCTCGAGTTCCTCGAGGAGCGGACGATCGGGCCGGAGCTCGGCGCGGACAGCATCGAGGCGGGCAAGCTCGCCGCGATGGTCGGCGCGCTCGCCGTCATCGTCTTCATGATCCTGACCTATGGGCTGTTCGGCGTCTTCGCCACCGTGGCGCTGACCATCAACATGATCCTGATCTTCGCGGTGCTGTCGATCCTCGGAGCCACGCTGACGCTGCCGGGCATCGCCGGGATCGTGCTCACCATGGGCATGGCGGTCGACGCCAACGTGCTTGTCTACGAGCGCATCCGCGAAGAGCTCAAGACCGCGCGCGGGCCCGCACGTGCCATCGATCTGGGCTATGAAAAGGCGCTTTCGGCCATCCTCGACGGCAACGTGACCACGCTGATCACCGCGCTTATCCTGTTTCTCGTGGGCTCCGGCCCGGTGCGCGGCTTCGCCGTCACCCTCGGCCTCGGCATCCTCACCTCGGTCTTCACCGCGATCTTCGTGACGCGACTGCTGATCGTGATGTGGTTCGAACGCCGCCGCCCCAAAACCATCGAGGTCTGACATGCGGCTGCGCATCGTACCCGACGACACCAAGATCGACTTCTTCCGGGCTGCCAAGATCACCTTCGGCGCCTCGGTGCTGGCGATGGTCGTCAGCATCATCGCCGCGCTGGCGCTGGGCCTCAACTTCGGCATCGACTTCCAGGGCGGCACGACCATCCGCACCGAAAGCGAGAGCGCCGTCGATGTCGGTGAGTACCGCAACGCCATCGCGCCGCTCGGCCTCGGCGACGTCATCATCACCGAGGTGTTCGACCCCTCCTTCGGCGACGACAAGAACGTGGCATCGGTCCGCATCCAGGCCCAGGACGGCGCCGAGAGCGTCTCGGCCGAGACGATCGCCGCCGTCGAGGCGGCGCTGCAGGGCGTCGATCCGACCGTCAGCTTCCCGAGCGTCGAAAGCGTCGGGCCCAAGGTCTCGGGCGAGCTGATCCAATCCGCGATCTTCGCGGTGCTCGGTTCGCTCGCGGCGATCCTGTTCTACATCTGGCTGCGCTTCGAATGGCAGTTCGCGGTCGGCGCCATCGCGGCGCTGGTCCATGACGTGACGCTGACCATCGGCATCTTTGCCGCCTTCCAGATCAAGTTCGACCTCGCGATCATCGCCGCGCTGCTGACCATCGTCGGCTACTCGATCAACGACACCGTCGTCGTCTTCGACCGGGCGCGCGAGAACCTGCGCAAGTACAAGACCATGCCGCTGCGCGACCTGCTCAACCTCTCGGCCAACGAGACGCTGAGCCGGACCGTGATGACCTCGGGCACCACGCTTCTGGCGCTCCTGGCGCTGCTGGTGCTGGGCGGCGACGTGATCCGCGGCTTCGTTTTCGCGATCTTCTGGGGCGTGATCGTCGGCACCTATTCCTCGATCTACGTCGCCAAGAACATCGTGCTGATGCTCGGCGTGAAGCGGGACTGGGACAAGAAGGACGACCCCAAGGCGGGGACGCAGTTCGCCAATATCGACGCGTGATCTTGCGGCCATGCCGGATCGGCATGGCCGGGAGCTGGTGAAGGAGAGGGCGCCATGCGGATGACCGAGATCGACTACGACGACTCGATGCCGATCGACGGCTACGGACCGGGCTTTTTCCGGATCGGCGGGAAGGTGGTCGAAGGGGCGGTGACGCTCGCCCCGACCGGGCTCAAGAGCTGGGGCGGCTACGAGGATCTCGACGCCATCCTGGCTCTGGTGGGCCGGGTCGACGTGCTCTTCGTGGGCACCGGCGCCGAGATCGCCCATGCGCCGCGCGCCTTCCGCGAGCGGCTGGAGGCCGAGGGGCTGGGCGTCGAGACGATGGCGACGCCGGCGGCCTGCCGCACCTACAATGTGCTTCTGTCGGAAGGGCGGCGCGTCGCGGTCGCGCTGTTGCCGGTCTGAGCGACCTCGTTGTCACCGATCTCGCGGTCGAGCGCGGCGGCAGGCCGGTGCTCACCGGCGTGTCGTTCCAGCTCTCGCCCGGGCAGGGGCTGGTGCTGCGCGGCGCCAACGGGCTGGGCAAGACGACCCTGCTGCGTACCATCGCCGGGCTGCAGCCGGCGCTCTCGGGCCGTATCGAGGGGGCGGGCGAACGGGCCGGCTATGCCAGCCATGCCGACGGCATCAAGCCCGCGCTGACCGTCGCTGAAACCCTACGCTTCTGGGCCGACCTCTACCGGACCGATCTTCCCGACGACGTGTTCGAGCTGTTCGATCTTGCCGATCTGCGCGACCGCCCCGCCGGCACCTTGTCGGCCGGGCAGGGGCGCAGGCTGGGCCTCGCCCGGCTCGCCGTGATCGGCCGGGAGGTTCTGCTTCTGGACGAGCCGACCGTTTCGCTCGACGCCTTCTCGGTCAAGCGCTTCGCGACCTTCCTGCGCGAGCATCACCTCGCGCGCGGCGGCATCGCCGTGATCGCCACCCATATCGACCTCGGCCTCGATCTGCCGGAGTTGGAGCTGGAGCCCCACCGCGCCGCGCCCGAGGCGCAGGGCGGCTCGGACGAGGCCTTCCTGTGAAGGCTCTTCTGGGGCGGGATCTACGGCTTGCGGTGCGTGCCGGTGGTGGTTTCGGCCTCGGCCTCGCCTTCTTCCTGATGGTGGTCGTGCTGGTGCCCTTCGGGGTCGGGCCGGAGGCCGCGATTCTCGCCCGGATCGCGCCCGGCATGCTGTGGGTCGCGGCGCTGCTGGCGGCGTTGCTGTCGCTGGACCGGATCTTCGCACTCGATCACGAGGACGGCTCGCTGCCGCTTCTGGCGACCGCGCCGCTACCGATGGAGATGCTGGCCTTGGCCAAGGCGCTGGCGCATTGGATCACCACCGGTCTGCCGCTGGTCATCGCGGCGCCGGTGCTGGGCGTGCTGCTGCACCTGCCGGGACAGGCCATGCCGTGGCTGCTGTTGTCGCTGGCGATCGGGACCCCGGCGCTGTCGCTCATCGGCACCTTCGGCGCCGCGCTCACGGTGGGGCTGCGGCGCGGCGGGCTGCTATTGTCACTGATCGTGCTGCCCCTCTACGTGCCGGTGCTGATCTTCGGGGCCGAGGCCGCGCGGCGCGGGGCCGAGGGGCTGCCCGCCGCGACGCCGCTGCTGCTGCTGGCGGGCATCGGGCTGGGCTGCGTGGCGCTGCTGCCCTTCGCCACGGCCGCGGCGCTCAGGGTCACGCTGCGTTGAGACGCATGAGCATTGAGCCGTGGGCCGGGGAAGGATAGGAAAAGCCATGTCGATCTGGTCCTACGCCAATCCGAGGAAGTTCCTCGATACCACCGCCCCTTGGGTGCCATGGCTCATGTGGCTTTCGGCCGTCGTGCTGGCCGTGGGGCTCGTCTGGGGTTTCTTCTTCACTCCTGAGGCGGAGCGCTTCGGCTCGTCGGTGAAGATCATCTACCTGCATGTCCCCTCGGCACTGATGGCGATCAATGCATGGCTGATGATGCTGGTGGCCTCGCTGATCTGGCTGATCCGCCGTCACCACGTCTCGGCGCTGGCCGCGCGGGCCGCGGCGCCGGTGGGCATGGTGATGACGCTGATCGCGCTGGTCACCGGGGCGATCTGGGGCCAGCCGATGTGGGGCACCTGGTGGGCCTGGGACCCGCGGCTGACCTCCTTTCTCATCCTGTTCCTGTTCTATCTGGGCTACATCGCGCTCTGGGCCGCGATCCCCGATCCGGACGGCGCCGCCGACCTGACCTCGGTGCTCTGCCTCGTCGGCTCGGTCTTCGCAATCCTGTCGCGCTATGCGGTGAACTTCTGGAACCAGGGCCTGCACCAGGGCGCCTCGCTCTCCCTCGACAAGCAGGAGAACGTGGCCGACGTGTTCTGGATACCGCTGCTGGTCTGTATGGCGGGCTTCGTGCTGTTGTTCCTGGCGCTGGTGCTGCTGCGCACCGGCACCGAGATCCGCGCCCGCCGGATCGAAGCGCTGCGCAACCGGGCCCGCCGGACCGGGGCGGTGCGGGCATGATGGATCTGGGCAAATACGCCGCCGAGGTGATCTCGGCCTGGGGGATCAGCCTCGCGGCGCTGGCCGGGCTCGTCTGGTGGAGCGTCAGGCGGGACCGCCGGGTGCGGGCCGAACTCGAGAGGACCGAACGCGACCATGGCTAGGATTTCGCCGCTGATGATCCTGCCCCCGGCGATCTTCGCCGCTCTGGCGGGGCTCTTTGCCGCGGGCATGCTGCGCGACAACCCCGACGAGCTGCCCTCGGCGCTGATCGGGCAGGAGGCGCCGACCACCGCGCTCGGGACGCTTCCGGGCAAGCCGGCCTTCGATCCCGCGAACCTCGCGGATGGCGAGGTCAAGCTGGTGAACTTCTGGGCCAGCTGGTGCGCGCCCTGCCGGGTCGAGCATCCCAACCTCGCCGCGCTCGCCGATGAGGGGCTGCCGATCTACGGCATCAACTACAAGGACGACGCTGAGAACGCCGGGGACTTCCTCGCGGAGCTGGGCGATTTCTACACCGCGGTGGGCACCGATGACGGGCCGGCGGCCCGGGATTGGGGCGTCTATGGCGTACCGGAGACCTTCGTCGTCGACGGCGAGGGCCGGATCGTGGCGCGCATGGCCGGGCCGGTGACCCAGCGCGCCATTATCCAAAGGTTGCAGCCCGCACTGGACGAAGCTGCCTCTAGGTAAGCTTGGACGCTCATGGTAATTCTCCCCGCGTTCATGGGGAGGTTTTCATGAAGTACACACCGTTATTGAGTTCCGCACTGGCCCTGGTCACGGTCGGTGCGACCGCCGAGCCGTCGCTCGAGCGGGGCACCTATCTGGTGGAAGGGCCCGCCGCCTGTGGCAACTGCCACAGCCCGATGGGCCTGGAAGGGCCCGTGCCCGATATGCATCTGGCCGGGCGTCTGGTCGAGGAAACCCCCGACTTCACCGCCATCGCGCCCAACATCACCCCGGCGAGCCGGGTGGCGGACTGGTCGGACGAGGAGCTGGCGCGCGCGATCCGCGAGGGCGTCCGGCCCGACGGCTCGATCATCGGCCCGCCGATGCCGATCGCCCTCTATCGCGGCCTGTCGGATGACGACGTGATGAGCATGGTGCTCTATCTGCGTCAGGTCCCTCCGGTCGAGAACGATCCAGGCGAGAGCCGTTACAACATCCCGCTGCCGCCGAGCTATGGGCCGCCGGTGGAGAAAGTCAGCGCGCCCGAGCGCGGGCCGACCGCCGAATACGGCGCCTATCTCGCCGGACCCGTCGCGCATTGCATCGAGTGCCACAGCCCGATGGGACCGCAGGGGCCGATGACCGACAGCCATACCGGGGCGGGCGGCTTCGAGTTCCACGGGCCCTGGGGGACGGTGATCGCGCCCAACATCACCTCCGGCGAGGACGGGATCGCGGAATACAGCGACGACGAGCTCAGAGCGATGATCACCCAAGGGGTCCGGCCCGATGGCGAAGCGATGTCGCCGCCGATGCCGTTTGGCAGCTACGCGAAGATGACCGAGGAGGATGTCTCGGCGATCATCGCCTATCTGCGGCAGTTGCCGGCGTTGCCCGACGGCGCCGGGATGGAGTGACGGAACGAGAATGCACCTCTCGTTCCGTTCGGGTGCCTGCAACGAAAAACCGCCCCGGCCATCGGCCGGGGCGGTTCTTTTTCAGGCGTCTGATGCGGTGATCAGGCGGCCGACTGGGCGAGGTTGCGCAGCACGTAGTGCAGCACGCCGCCGTTCTTGATGTAGTCGATCTCTACCGCCGTATCGATCCGGCAGCGCAGCGTGATCTCCTTGGTCGAGCCGTCGGCCATGGTGATCGTTGCCGTCACTTCCTGCAGCGGCTTCACGTCGCTGAGGCCCTTGATCGACACGCTCTCCTCGCCGGTGAGGCCCAGCGACTTGCGGGTGTCGCCGCCGGTGAACTCGAAGGGGATCACGCCCATGCCGACCAGGTTCGAGCGGTGGATGCGCTCGAAGTTCTCGGCGATGACCGCCTTCACGCCCAGAAGCGCGGTGCCCTTCGCGGCCCAGTCGCGCGAGGAGCCAGCGCCGTACTGCTCGCCACCGAAGATGACGAGCGGCTTGCCCTGCTCCTGCCAAGCCATGGCGGCGTCGTAGATCGCCATCTGGCTGCCATCGGGGCCCTTGGTGTAGCCGCCCTCGACGCCGTCCAGCATCTCGTTGCGGATGCGGATGTTGGCGAAGGTGCCGCGCATCATCACCTCGTGGTTGCCGCGACGGCTACCATAGGAGTTGAACTCGCGCACCGGCACCTGCCGCTCGACCAGGTACTTGCCGGCCGGGGTAGTCTCCTTGAAGGAGCCGGCGGGCGAGATGTGGTCGGTGGTCACCATGTCGCCGAGGATCGCCAGAACACGGGCATCCTCGATGTCGTGGATCTCGCCCGGCTCCTTGGACATGTTCTGGAAGTAGGGCGGGTTCTGGACATAGGTCGACTGCGGCGGCCAGTTGTAGGTCTCGCTGTCGACGGTCTCGACCGCCTGCCACTTCTCGTCGCCCTTGAAGACGTCGGCATATTTCGACTGGAACGCCTCGCGGGTGACGGTCTTCTCGACCAGTTCGGCGATTTCGGACTGCGACGGCCAGATGTCCTTGAGATAGACGTCGTTGCCGTTCTTGTCCTGACCCAGCGGCTCGCGGGTGATGTCGACATTCATATCGCCGACCAGCGCATAGGCCACCACGAGCGGCGGCGAGGCGAGGTAGTTGGCGCGCACGTCCGGCGAGATCCGGCCCTCGAAGTTGCGGTTGCCCGAGAGCACCGAGGTCGCGATCAGATCGTTCTCGTTGATCGCCTTCGAGATGTCGGCTTCGAGCGGGCCCGAGTTGCCAATGCAGGTGGTGCAGCCGTAGCCCACGAGGTTGAAGCCGATCGCGTCGAGATCTTCCTGCAGACCGGCGGCTTCGAGGTAGTGCGACACGACCTGCGAACCCGGCGCCAGCGAGGTCTTCACCCAGGGCTTGCGGTTCAGGCCAAGCTCGCGCGCCTTGCGGGCGACAAGGCCGGCGCCGATCATCACATAGGGGTTCGAGGTGTTGGTGCAGGAGGTGATCGACGCGATCACGATCGAGCCGTCATGCAGCTGGTAGTGACCGTCCTCGGTCTCCACGAAGCCACGCTTGTGGTGGCCCTCGTCGCCGGGGATGTCGATCGGCTCGGGCTGGCCGCCTTCGCCTTCCCAGCGGATCTCGGAGTTGGCCGAGGTGTCCTCGCCCTTGCGCTGACCCTTCACGTACTCACCGAACGCCTTGGCGGCCGTATCGAGCGCGATGTGGTCCTGCGGGCGCTTGGGGCCCGAAATGGCGGGAACGACGGTGCCCATGTCGAGCTCGAGCGTGTCGGTGTAGACCGGCTCGTAGCCGGTGTCGCGCCACAGGCCGTTTTCCTTGGCATAGGCTTCGACCAGCGCGATGCGGTCCTTGTCGCGGCCGGTCTGCTCCATGTAGCGCAGCGTCTCGGCGTCGATCGGGAAGAAGCCGCAGGTGGCGCCGTATTCGGGGGCCATGTTGCCGATCGTGGCACGGTCGGCCAGCGGCACGTTGTCGAGACCGTCGCCGTAGAATTCGACGAACTTGCCGACCACACCCTTTTCGCGGAGCATCTGCACGACGCGCAGCACGAGGTCGGTGGCGGTGGTGCCCTCGACCATCTTGCCGGTCAGCTTGAAGCCCACGACCTCGGGGATCAGCATCGAGATCGGCTGACCCAGCATCGCGGCCTCGGCCTCGATACCGCCCACGCCCCAGCCGAGGACGGCCGCGCCGTTCACCATGGTGGTGTGGCTGTCGGTGCCGACGAGGGTGTCGGGGTAGGCGACTTCCTCACCGTTCTGGTCCTTATCGGTCCAGACCACCTGCGCGAGGTATTCGAGGTTCACCTGGTGACAGATGCCGGTGCCCGGCGGCACGACCCGGAAGTTCTGGAACGCCTTCTGGCCCCACTTCAGGAACTGGTAACGCTCGATGTTGCGCTCGTATTCGCGGTCGACGTTCATCTGGAACGCGCGCGGGTTGCCGAACTCGTCGATCATCACCGAGTGGTCGATGACGAGATCGACCGGGTTCAGCGGGTTGATCAGCTGCGCGTCGCCGCCCAGCGCCTTGATGCCGTCGCGCATCGCCGCGAGGTCGACCACGGCGGGCACGCCGGTGAAGTCCTGCATCAGCACGCGGGCCGGGCGGTAGGCGATCTCGCGGGGGTTCTTGCCGCCATTGGCGCCCCATTCGGCGAAGGCCTTGATGTCGTCGGTGGAGACGGAGAAGCCGCCATCTTCGAAGCGCAGCAGGTTCTCCAGCACGACCTTGAGCGCGGCGGGCAGGCGATCGAAATCACCCAGACCGGCCTCGGTGGCGGCGGGAATCGAGTAATACGACAGGCTCTGCGACCCGACCGTGAGCTTCCGGCGGGTCTTGGCGCTGTCCTGGCCAACTTGAATCGGCATGAAGTGTCCCTTCTGGCTGCGAGCTGTGGGTCTGGCCCCGGTTCTGCCGCAAGGGCAGCAGGCGATCAAGGCCGTCGCCGCCTATGTATACAACGGCACACAAATGACAAGTATCGCCGATGCGGTCCGGCCGCGCACGACGCTCTCGCGGCGGCTTGATTGGCATTGCAGCCGCCGACGGCTTAGACCGGTAGGACGGAACGGCGGAGAGCGACGGAATGCGGAATTTCTGGGCAGCAATGGGCATGGCGGGTTGGCTCGCCATCGGTGCGGCCTCGGCCGAGTCGCCCGTGGTGGTCGAGCTGTTCACCTCGCAGGGCTGCTCCTCCTGCCCGCCGGCCGATCATATCCTGAGCGAGCTGGCACGCCGCGACGACGTGATCGCGCTGGGGCTGCATGTCGATTACTGGGACTATATCGGCTGGGCCGACAGTTTCGCGCAGCCGGGCTTCACCAAGCGGCAGAAGAGCTATGCCGCCGCGGCGGGCGAGCGCATGGTCTATACCCCGCAATTCGTCGTCGGCGGCGGCGAGCGCATCGTCGGTGCCAAGCCGATGGAAGTGATGCAGGCGGTGATGGATCTCTCCGAAGCGCCGCCCCGGATCGAGGTCGAGCTGGGCCGCGAGGCAGGGGCGCTGCTCGTCAGTGCTCGTCGGGCCACCGGCGAAACCGCGCCGATCCTGGTCCAGCTGGTCCGCTACCGTCCCTCGTCCAGCGTCGTGATCGACAGCGGCGAAAATGCCGGCCACCAGCTCGATTATGCCAATGTCGTGACCTCCTGGACGCTCCTGGGACGCTGGACCGGCGCCGAGGATCTGGCGCTTTCGGCGCCGCTCGACGGCGATCTGCCCGGCGCGGTGATCCTGCAGGAGGAGGGCCCCGGCGCCATCCTCGCGGCAGCGCGGCTGCCCTGAGCCGCACGCCTAGCGCCGCTTGCGCGGCTCTTTCCAGCGATTGTGCACCCAGAACCATTGCCCCGGGTCGCGCGTGATGCGCGCCTCGAGACGGCGCGTGGCCTCGCGCATCATGTCGAGCGGCGCGGCGGCGGGAATCGGCGCCTCGACCGCGATCTCGAAGCTCAGCCCGTCCGGCTGACGAATGCCGAAATAGGGCACCAGCAGCGCGTCGAATCGCAGCGCCAGCTCGGCCGCGGTGAGCGCGGTGCGCGCCGGGCGACCGAGAAACGGGATCTCGGCGCCGTTGCGGTCGTGCAGGTCGAACAGGATGGTCGCCATGCCGCCCGCCTTGAGATGGCGCAGGAAGCCGGTGAGGCCGCGCCGTCCCTTGGGAAAGACCGGCCCCGACACGCCCTGCATGGTGGCGGCGTAGTGGTCGTTGACGAAGCGGTTCGACATCTCGCGATAGAAGCCGCCAATCTCGTAGCCCATGCGGGTGAGCACTCGCCGCGGTGCCTCGTGATTGCCGAAATGCCCGGTGACGAAGATCACCGGCCGCCCCTCCGCCCGCGCGGCGGCCAAGGCGTCGAGCCCGTCCCCCTGCTGCGGTTGGGGCGGCAGCCGCGCGGCGAAATCCGCGCCGGAATAGTTCTCGATCAGGGTCCGGCCGAGATTGTCGCACACGGCGGTCGCGATCCGCTCCCGCTCGGCCGCGGGCAGGTCGGGCCGGATCAGCGCCAGATTGGCGCGCGCCCGGCGCCGGTAGCCGGCGAGGGGGCCTATCGCCCGCGCCGTGAGCGCGCCCATCGCCGCCACGCGTCGCTCATATGGCAGCGCCAGCGCCGTGTTGATCGCGCCGCGCAGGGCCAGATCGACGATCCTGTCTGCCGGTCCGCGCCCCGAGGGCCGTCGCGTTCCGTTCTGTGTCATCGCCTCACCGCCGTCTGCGTCCGGATGTGCCGGGGATAGGGCGGTGAGGGCGCGTTGCCAAGCGGGGCGGCGCTATTCCTCGCCGTCGTCCTCGGCCGTGACGAGAGCGATGTCGCCCTCGTCGGCGGCGGCGCGGATCGCGGCCACAACCTCGCTCATCGCGGTTTCGCCTTCGACTTTGCGGACCGCGCCGCGCTCCGCGATCTCGTCGCGCAGCCCCTGCGCCATGCGCTGGGATATGTTGTCGAGCAGATGGGCCGCCGCCGCCCCGAAGCCTTCGCCGAGCGCCTGCGCCGCTGCCAGCGCGGTGATGAGCATCGGCTGATCGATCCGGCGCAGCACGGCGGGTGCGTCGCTGGCGGCGAGCCGGGCGGGGATGTCGGGGAAGGTGAAGATCGCCTTGCGGACATGCTGCGCGAAATCGGGATCGTCGGCCTCCAACCCGTCGAGCACGGCGTCGCGGGTGGCGCTGCCGCTGGAGTTCAGGATTTCGCCCAGCCGGTTCGGGGCCGGATGCTCGAAGGCGTGGTTCACCGGGCGGCAGTGCTCGGCGGCGAGCGCGGCGCCGATCCGCTCGACCGCGTCGGGGCCGATGGTCGAGGTCTGCGACATCGCATGGGTGATCCGGCGGGCGCGCTCTCCCGGCAGCAGGCCGAGCAGTTCGGCCGCCTTGGCCACCGGCAGCTTGGAGAGGGCCACAGCGGCGATCTCGGCGCATTCCCCGGTCATCAGCGGCACCAGCTCGGGGCAGGGCAGCGCGGTGAGCCGCGCCCAGCTGTCGTCGCCGCGGGGCGGGCCGGCCTCGGCCCGCAGCCGGGCCGCGGTTGCCGGGCTGATCCGCCCGTCGAGCGCCGCGAGCGCCCCGTCCATGCCGCCCGGCACGGCGAGGCCCAGCCCCTCGATGCCGTCGGCGAACTCGGCCGCGACGGCCCTGAGCGTTGCCCGGTCCACCAGCCGCAACGCGCCGAGCTCGCGCGTCAGGCTGATCTGCACCTCCTCCGGCAGCGCCGCGAGATCGAGGCTGCGCCCCTCGGAGATCATCAGCTGCACCACCATCGCGGCCTTGCGGCGGCGGCTGAGGGCGGGGTCGACCGGACGGGCGTCGGTGGCATCGATCGGTTGCGGTGCGGACAAGGGGCGGCCTCCTGCTCGGGTCTCGTCCGGCGCAGGTTAGACATTCAGGGTAAACAACCGGTGCCTAGCGCGTCCGAAGCGCCTCCGCATGCGCCTGCAACTCGGCCAGCTCTGCCGCGTCGAACGCCGTCTCCTCGCGGGTCAACTCGTGCAACCGCTCGAACAGCTCGACCGCCTCGGAGATCTCGCTCTCCGTGAAGGGCCGGTCGGACCGGGCGAAACCGGCGAGGCTCGGCACCGGGTCCTGCCGGGCGCAGCTGAAGCCGTATCTGAGGCCGTGATCCGCCGCCCGCGACATGACCCCGTCCGGATCCATGGCCTCGTCGATCCGGCTCCAATCGAGTACGCCGGGCCGTGACATGCCCCAACGCACGGTCGGGTCCTTCATCAGAAGGCCTTCGCGCCCGTAGAGGGTCAGCCATACCTCCGGATAGGTCACGAACATGATACGTGGCGTCGTGAAGCGGATATGCAGGCCAACCGCGTATCCCGTCGGTGCAATATGCTTGAGATGCGAGAGCGCCTGACTGATAATGACCGTATTGGGCAAGGTCATTTGTGTCGTCTACCTTCGTGTTCGCAATGCCGTGCCCCCGTGGACCTATGTCCCAAGGGAGGCGTGAAATCGTTACCGGCGCGACAGTCGAACGCATTCGTCCCGCCCCGGAACGCGCCGGCTTCGGCGGATGACGGGTCGTATCGACACCGACCTTCTGGAGCGCCTTTCGCCGGCCGGTCATTACATCGCGCTGCGGATCGGCTTCGCATTCCCGCTCGAAGAATACAATCATCTGCCGAAAAATTGGATCGACCTCTATACCGTGGAGCGAATGCTCCCCGACGATCCGGCGATGCGCTGGGGGCATGCGAACCGTGGCGTGACGCGCTGGAGCGCGCTCGAGGATCCGAAGGGGGTTTTCGCCGAGGCCTGGAAGCACGGGCTGCGCTACGGCGCGGTGGCGGCGCATGCCGATGAGGGAACGGGGCTGCGGTCGATCGGTCTGTTCGCGCGGGTCGATCGCGAGTTCAGCGACCGCGAACTCGGCCTCCTGCACGAGATCCTGGTGACGCTGCATGCCGGTGCCGCGCCGCCGAGCAACCTCACGCAGGCCGAGATCGAGGTGCTGCGCATGGTCAAGGACGGCTATCGTCTGAAGCAGATTGCCCATGCGCTCGGCGTGACCGAGGGGGCGATCAAGCAGCGGCTGAAGAACGCCCGCACCAAGCTCGGCGCCAACACCGCGACTCAGGCGGCGACGCTTGCCTCCGGATTCGGCCTGATCTGAGGGGGGGGCGGCGGGCCGAAGCCCGCCGCGATGCCTCAGCCGAACACGCGCGCGAAGATCGTGTCGACATGCTTGGTGTGGTAGCCGAGGTCGAACTTTTCCTCGATCTCGGCCGGGCTGAGCGCCGCGGTCACGTCCGTGTCGGCGAGCAGCTCGGTCTTGAAGTCGGCGCCCTGCTCCCAGACCTTCATCGCGTTGCGCTGCACGAGCCGGTAAGCGTCCTCGCGGCTCACCCCGGCCTGGGTCAGCGCCAGCAGCACGCGCTGGCTCATCACCAGACCGCGGAACTTGTTCATGTTGTTGAGCATGGTCTCGGGGTAGATCACCAGCTTCTCGATCACGCCGGCGAGCCGGTTGAGCGCGAAGTCGAGCGTCACCGTGGTGTCGGGGCCGATCGCCCGCTCGACCGAGGAATGCGAGATGTCGCGCTCGTGCCAGAGCGTGACGTTCTCCATCGCCGGGACCACCGACATGCGCACCAGCCGGGCGAGGCCGGTCAGGTTCTCGGTCAGCACCGGGTTGCGCTTGTGCGGCATCGCCGAGGAGCCCTTCTGGCCCTTGGAGAAGAACTCCTCCGCCTCGAGCACCTCGGTGCGCTGCATGTGACGGATCTCGGTGGCGATGTTTTCCATCGATGAGGCGATCACGCCCAGCGTGGCGAAGAACATGGCGTGGCGATCGCGCGGGATCACCTGGGTCGAGATCGGCTCGGGCTTGAGGCCCATCTTGGCGCAGACATGCTCCTCGACCCGCGGATCGACGTTGGCGAAGGTGCCGACCGCGCCCGAGATGGCGCCGGTGGCGATCTCGTCACGGGCGTTCCGGAGCCGGGCAAGACCGCGATCCATCTCGGCATAGAAGCGTGCGAAGGTCAGGCCCATGGTGGTCGGCTCGGCATGGATGCCGTGGCTGCGGCCGATACGGACCGTGTCCTTGTGCTCGATCGCGCGCGCCTTGAGCGCGGCCAAAACCCGCTCCATGTCGGCAATCAGCAGGTCGGCAGCGCGGGTGAGCTGGACGTTGAAGGTGGTGTCGAGCACGTCCGACGAGGTCATGCCCTGATGCACGAAGCGCGCTTGGTCCGAACCCACATGCTCGGCCAGATGGGTGAGGAAGGCGATCACGTCGTGCTTGGTGACGGCCTCGATCTCGTCAATGCGGGCGACGTCGAACTCGACATCCTTGGCCTTCCACACCGCGTCGGCGTTCTCGCGCGGGATCACGCCCAGATCGGCCATCGCGTCACCGGCATGGGCCTCGATCTCGTACCAGATGCGGAACTTGGTGGCGGGCTCCCAGATGGCGGTCATCTCGGGGCGGGAATAGCGGGGGATCATCGGCGCTCTCTCGTTCGGGGAGGGTTCGCCGGGGTCATAGGGGCTGGGCGGCGCCCGCACAAGGTCGCGGGATGACGCCGGGGCAGGGCGTGCCGATGCGGGCGGGCCGGAAGTGGCCTCAGAGCGGCGGGAAGGCCTGCGCCATGGCGGCGCCGTGCTGCAGCACCAGCGCCGCGAGAAGCCCGGTGGCCGCGGCGACGGCCGAGCGGTGGCGCAGCTTGGACAGCGCCAGCCCGAGCAGGCTGCGCGGCTGTTCGGCGCGGGCCTCTTCCTCGCTCGGCTCGAGCGCCTCGCGGATCAGCCGCATCTCATGAATCATCGGGTGGGACGCGGCCGGCATGTCGTTGGCGGGCAGCGGTGCGACCGTCTTGCGGCGGACCGGCTTCGGACGCTCGGTCTGATAGACCGGACGCTGGGGGCGGCGCGGCCGGCGCGGCCGGGAGGTCGGGACCTCGGGGGCGAGCTCGGAGACCTGCTCGGCGGTTTCGGCGTCGTAGCGGGCGAGCATGCGGTCGATCTCGGCCTCGCCGGCATGCGGACCGGCACGGGTCGGGTCGAGCCCGGGCAGCTGCTCGATCGCCTCGTCGATCATCTCGACGCTGGCGCTACGGCTGCTGGTCTTCCACAGCATCCGGTCCGACTGGAACCGCGCGTTGATGCGGTCGGCGAGCAGGCGGGTGATCGTGCCCTGGTGGCTGGCGATGCCGATCTGGCAGTCGCCGCTGTCATCGGCCCCGACCGCGATGGTCAGGCAGGCCGCGTAGCGGCCATGCAGGTCGGAGGTGTAGGCGAGGATGATCCGGGCGTTGTCGAGCTCGAACACCGCGGTGTCCTCGTGATCCCAGCGCAGCCCGCATTCGCGTGGCGGGCAGTCATGCAGCGCGGTGCGCAGGTCGTCGATGAGGGCGGGGAAGTCGAGATCGGGCCCGCTGCGGAACAGCAGCTGGGCGATCGTGCTGGTGATCGGATCTGACATGACCGGTCTCCGAATGGGCTGGCACGAAGGCCGCGTGAGGTGTTCCTTCATCCTTGATTAAGAAATGTGTTCGCGCTGAGCGCGAATGGGGGAATTAGCAAGGTCGCACATGGCGTTCCGCCCCGCGGGCGCCGCATTTTCGCCGCGTTGCGGCACCGCCCTTGGTTGTGCGAAGCGGTTCATTCGGATGTGACGCAACGAAAACGGGGCGCCGATGGGCGCCCCGCGTGACCGTGATCTGACCGATGACCGGGTCTCAGCAGCTGTAGTACAGCTTGTATTCGACCGGGTGGGGGGTGTGCTCGTAGGCGTAGACCTCTTCCCACTTGAGCGCCATGTAGCCCTCGAGCTGGCTCTTGGTGAACACGTCGCCGGCGAGCAGGAACTCGTGATCGGCCTCGAGCGCCTCGAGCGCCTCGCGTAGCGAGCCGCAGACGGTCGGGATCTCGGCCAGCTCCTCGGGGGGCAGGTCGTAGAGATCCTTGTCCGAGGCCGAGCCCGGGTCGATCTTGTTCTTGATGCCGTCAAGGCCGGCCATCAGCAGCGCCGAGAAGGCGAGGTAGGGGTTGGCGGCCGGGTCCGGGAAACGGGCTTCGACGCGCTTGGCCTTCGGGCTTTCCGACCACGGGATCCGGACGCAGCCCGAGCGGTTGCGAGCCGAGTAGGCGCGCAGCACCGGGGCTTCGAAGCCCGGGATCAGGCGCTTGTAGCTGTTGGTGGTCGGGTTGGTGATCGCGTTGAGCGCCTTGGCGTGCTTCAGGATGCCGCCGATGAAGTAGAGCGCTTCCTGGGACAGGTCGGCATACTTGTCGCCGGCGAAGAGCGGCTTGCCGTCCTTCCAGATCGACATGTTGACGTGCATGCCCGAGCCGTTGTCGCCCGAGATCGGCTTCGGCATGAAGGTTGCCGACTTGCCGTAGGCCTGGGCCACGTTGTGGATCACGTACTTGTACTTCTGGATCTCGTCGGCCTGCTTGGTCAGCGTGCCGAAGATCAGGCCCAGCTCGTGCTGGCACGACGCCACCTCGTGATGGTGCTTGTCGACCTTCATGCCCATGCGCTTCATGGTCGAGAGCATCTCGCCGCGCATGTCCTGCGCGTCGTCGATCGGGTTGACCGGGAAGTAGCCGCCCTTGACGCCCGGACGGTGGCCGGTGTTGCCGACCTCGTACTCGGTGTCGGTGTTCCAGGCGCCGTCGATCGCGTCGACCGAGAAGGAGACCTTGTTCGAGGTCACCGCGAAGCGGACGTCGTCGAAGATGAAGAACTCGGCCTCAGGGCCCATATAGGCGGTGTCGCCGATGCCGGAGGACTTGAGGTAGGCCTCGGCCTTCAGCGCGGTGCCGCGCGGGTCGCGGTCATAGGGCTCGCCGGTGTCGGGCTCGACCACGGTGCAATGGATGCACAGCGTCTTCTCGGCGTAGAACGGGTCGACATAGGCGCTGTCGTTGTCGGGCATCAGCTTCATGTCGGACTGGTCGATCGACTTCCAGCCAGCGATCGAGGAGCCGTCGAACATGAAGCCTTCCTCGAGGAAGTCCTCGTCGACGAGGTCGGCGACCACGGTGACGTGCTGCAGCTTGCCCTTGGGGTCGGTGAAGCGGATGTCGACGTATTCGACTTCCTCGTCCTTGATCATCTTCAGAAGCTTGGAGCTGTCCATCTGAATGCTTTCCTTGTTGGTTCGTGTTCGAATGAGGGGCCGGAGCCCCTGCGCCGCCGCGATCAGATCGCGTCGTCGCCGAATTCGCCGGTACGGATGCGGATCGCCTGTTCGACCGGGCTGACGAAGATCTTGCCGTCGCCGATCTTGTCGGTCTTGGCAGCGTCGACGATGGCGGCGATGGCGCGCTCCACCTGGTCGTCCGGCAGGACCACCTCGATCTTCACCTTGGGCAGGAAGTCGACGACGTATTCGGCGCCGCGATAGAGCTCGGTATGGCCCTTCTGACGGCCAAAGCCCTTCACCTCGACCACCGAGAGGCCCTGGACGCCCGCTTCCTGCAGCGCTTCCTTCACCTCGTCGAGCTTGAAGGGCTTGATGATCGCCTCGATCTTCTTCATGTCGCGCGACTCCCTTGCATCCGCGTTCTGAGGGGTGAAACCATGCCGGTGATGCGACCTCAATCATCGGCTCCGGGGCGCCCCCGGGCGGCCACCGAAAAAAGCCGGGGCGTGATTAAAAATTGTGCATGATGGTGGTTATTGATGCAGTTTGGGAATTCTCGGCCGCTCCATGATCAGATGGACGCCCGTTCCGTGGGCAGTCTCGACGGGGCGTGGCTGCTGAGTGCTACCGAAATGCGCGCGGCCGAGGCCCGGGCCATCGCCGCCGGCACGCCCGGGGCGGTTCTGATGGAACGCGCGGCGGCCAGCGTCGTCGCGGCGATCGATGCGCAGTGGCCCGAACTGCAGCCCGGCGCTCGGATCTGCGTGCTGTGCGGCCCGGGCGGTAATGGGGGTGACGGCTACGCGGTCGCGCGGATGCTGGCGGCGCGTGGCATGCGGGTGGCGCTGCACGCTCTGGCCCCGGCGAGCCACCCTGACGCGGTGGGGCAGGCCACGCTGTGGCGGGAGATGGGGGAGATCGGTGGTTGGGACGGGGCGACCAACTCCGCTGCCAGCGCGGATCTGGTGATCGACGCGCTGTTCGGGATCGGGCTGAGCCGTCCGCTCGGCGCCGAAATCGCGGCGCTGCGCGAGGTAAGGGCGCCGCGGCGTCTGGCGATCGACCTGCCATCGGGGCTGTGTTCCGAGAGCGGCCGGGTGATCGGCGAGGCCTGCCTCGACGCGGATCTCACGGTGACGTTCCACGCGCCCAAGCGCGGCCATGTGCTGGCCGAGGGGCCGGCCCGCTGCGGGCGGCTCGATCTGCGCAACATCGGCCTCGACGCCGTGGAGGCGGAGATCGTCCTGACCGGGGTGCCGGCCGATCTCGCGAAGCGGTCGGGCCACAAATACGGCTACGGCCATGCGCTGGTGCTCTCGGGCGGGGTCGGGCGGGGCGGTGCGGCGCGGATGGCGGCGCGGGCGGCGCTCAGGATCGGGGCAGGGCTGGTGACGCTGGGCTGCCCGGCGGCTGCGCTGCAGGAAAACGCGGCCCGGCTCGACGCGATCATGCTGCGGTCTGTGCGCGACGAAGAGGCGCTGGCCGGGCTGCTCGAAGACGCCCGGCTCAACGCGCTGCTGCTCGGGCCGGGCCTCGGCACCGGGGCGCGCGAGCGCGATTTGGTCGCGCAGGCGCTGTCGGCCGGGCGCGCCACCGCCCTCGATGCCGATGCTCTAACTTTGGTGGCGAATGACGACGAGCTGCGCGGCGCGCTGCATCCGGGCTGCCTGCTCACCCCGCATGAGGGCGAGTTCGCGCGGCTCTGCCCGGATCTCGCCGATCGGATGACCGGTCCGACCACCGGCGGCCCGGCCTTTTCGCGGCTCGACGCCGCGCGCGAGGCTGCCGCGCGGCTGGGCTGCACGCTTCTTCTCAAGGGGCCGGACACGGTGGTCGCCGCCCCTGACGGCCGCGCCTGCGTCAATGCCAGCGTCTACGACCGGGCGGCACCGTGGCTCGCCACGGCGGGGGCGGGCGACGTGCTCGCAGGGATCACGGCGGGGCTGATGGCGCGCGGGCGCGACGGTTTCGATGCGGCCTCTACGGCGGCTTGGCTCCATAGTGCCGCGGCGCGGCGTTTCGGGCCGGGGCTCATCGCCGAGGATCTCCCCGAGCAGCTGCCCGGCCTGCTGCGCGAATTGGGTCTCTAGCCCCGCCGCAAGGTCGTCGTTTTTTCCCGTGGCGCGCGGCTTCGGGCTTTGCTAGACAGCGCCGAGATTTCGGGGGCCGTTCCGCCCCCAACAGAGACATGCGGGTGTGGCGGAACTGGTAGACGCACCAGATTTAGGTTCTGGCGCCGCAAGGCGTGGGGGTTCGAGTCCCTTCACCCGCACCATGAGACACGAAGGAAAAGGACGACAGATGCAGGTCACCGAGACCCTCAACGACGGCCTCAAGCGCGGCTACAAGATCACGCTGCCCGCCGCCGAACTGGACGCCAAGGTGCAGGAAAAGCTGGTCGAGGCGCAGCCCGAGGTCGCCATGAAGGGCTTCCGCAAGGGCAAGGTGCCGCTGTCGCTGCTCAAGAAGCAGTTCGGCCCGCGCGTGCTGGGCGAAGCCATGCAGGAAAGCATCGACGGCGCGCTGTCGAACCACCTCGAGGAAAGCGGCGATCGCCCGGCGATGCAGCCCGAGGTGAAGATGGCCAATGACGACTGGAAAGAAGGCGACGACGTCGAAGTCACCGTCTCCTACGAGAAGCTGCCCGAGATCCCCGAGACCGATTTCTCGGACATCTCGATCGAGCGTCTGAAGGTCTCGGCCGACGACGCCGCGATCGACGAGGCGCTGGGCAACCTCGCCGAGACCGCGCAGAACTTCGAAGACAAGGACGGCGCCGCCGAAGAGGGCGACCAGGTCGTCATCGACTTCGTGGGCAAGATCGACGGCGAGGCCTTTGAAGGCGGCGCCGCCGAGGACTACCCGCTGGTGCTCGGCTCCAACTCCTTCATCCCCGGCTTCGAGGATGGTCTGAAGGGCGTGAAGGCCGGCGACGACAAGAACGTCGAGGTCAACTTCCCCGAGGACTACCAGGCCAAGAACCTCGCCGGCAAAGCCGCCGTGTTCGAGTGCAAGGTCAAGGCGGTGAAGGCCCCGCAGAAGGCCGAGATCGACGACGAGCTGGCGAAGAAGTTCGGCGCCGAGGATCTCGCCTCGCTGAAGGCGCAGATCGCCGAGCGTCTCGAGGCCGAGTATTCCGGTGCTTCGCGCGCGGTCGCCAAGCGCAAGCTGCTCGACATCCTCGATGAGAAGGTGTCCTTCGACCTGCCGCCGAGCCTCGTCGAGGCCGAGGCGAACCAGATCGCGCACCAGCTCTACCACGAGGAGCATCCCGAGGATCACGGCCACGACCACGGGAAGATCGAGCCGACCGAGGAGCACGTGAAGCTCGCCGAGCGTCGCGTGAAGCTGGGCCTCCTGCTGGCCGAGATCGGCCAGAAGGCCGACGTCAAGGTCACCGACCAGGAGCTGACCCAGGCGATCCTCAACCAGGCGCGTCAGTATCGCGGCCAGGAGCGTCAGTTCTTCGAGTTCGTTCAGCAGAACCCGCAGATGCGCCAGCAGATCCAGGCCCCGATCTTCGAAGACAAGGTCATCGACCACATCTTCGAGCAGGCCAAGGTCGAAGAGAAGGAGGTCTCCAAGGAGGATCTCCAGAAGGCCGTCGAGGCGCTCGACGACGAGGCCTGAGCCTCTCTCGCTTCCTAACGTGCAATGGCCGCCCTTCGGGGCGGCCATTGTCGTTTCGGGGACTGTTTTGGGAGAGCTGCGGGGCTCAGTCGTAGGCGCCGGCCGAATAGGTCAGCTCGTAGCCGTGGCTGTAGACCTCGAAGACGATGCCGAACGGGTCCTCGACATAGCACATGCGGTACGGCTTCTCGCCGGGGAAGTACTCGCGGATCGGCATTCGTTGCTTGCCGCCCGCGGCGACGATCCGCGCGACCAGCCCTTCGATGTCCGGGTCCTGGACCGCGAAGTGGAAGGTGCCGTGCCGGCGGAAATCGAGATTGTCCTCGGGCGGGCGGTTGCCGTCCATCTCGAACAGCTCGATCCCGATCCGGTCCGCCGTGGCCAGATGCGCGATCCGCAGCCGCTTCCAGCCGAGCCCGAACACGTCGGTGCACATGCGGCCTATGTCGCTGTCATCCTCCATCACCTCGGTCGGCGTCATGATGACGTAAAGCCCAAGGACGTCGCGGTAGAAGGTTACGGCGGCGTCGAGATCGGGAACCGACAGGCCGATATGCGAAAAGCTTCTGGGATAGGGGGTCATGGGTCTCTCCATCGCTGACAGAGGGAGAGCTATGCTTGCGCGATCCGAACGTGAAATTATCATGTGGCATAATTTTGATAACAGTTCGTGATTTCTTATGCTGAATGCCCTGTGGCTCGAAAGCTTCGCCACGCTGGTCGAGACCGGGCATTTCACCCGTGCGGCCGAGCGCCTGAACATGACCCAGCCCGGCGTGTCCCAGCATCTGCGCAAGCTCGAGGCACAGGTCGGGCGACCGCTGCTGAGCCGGCAGGGCAAGGGATTCACGCTTACCCCGGCGGGGGAGGCTGTCCTCGCGCTGGCCCTGAACCGGCGCGACGAGGAGCGAAAGCTGCGCGAGGCGATCCGCTCCGACGATCCCGAGGCCGGAGAAGTCTCGGTCGCATGTTCGGGAAGCTTTGCCATGGCCCTCCAGCCCGCCTTCTGGCCAGTGCTGCGCGAGGCGCCCAGACTCAGGCTGCGGCTCGAGGCCATGCCGCAGCGCGGGGTGATAGACGGGGTGGCCGAAGGGCGCTTCGACCTCGGGGTCGTGGATCACGCCCCGTCGGATCCCCGCCTCGCGGCGGAGCGGATCGGCCGCGAGGCGCTGTGCCTGCTGTTGCCGGCCGGAACGGACGATACGCAATTTGCCGCGCTGGAGGCGCTGGGGTTCATCGCCCATCCCGATGGCTGGCTCTATGCCGAGGAGCTGTTCGCCCTCAACTTCCCGGGCGAGTTCCGAGGCGCCGAACATCTCGCCGTACGGGCCTTCGTCAACCAGATCGGCCAGATTCCGGCGCCGGTGGCGGATGGTGTCGGCTATACGGTGCTGCCGCGCAGCGGCTTCGAGGCGTTCGCCGATCGCGATCGCCTGAAGGTGGCGGAGCTGGCGCATCCGCGGCATCGCGATCTGTACCTGTTGCAGCGGCGGGGTCGCGAGATGCCGGCGCGGGCCGTCCGCATCGCCGCGCTGGTGACGAAGGTGGCGGCGCGGCTCGCCGAAAGCTGAGCCCCAAGAGAAAAGGGCGCCCCTTGCAGGAGCGCCCTCTCGACCTGTGCAGCAGGTCCAGTCTTTTGGTTTTGGCTCAGCTGCCCCAGCTGCGGACCGGGCC
>Ga0208794_1000475_pt1 | contig 25965 bp, 21 predicted proteins | sample 32_taG_FD_184106 | JGI IMG/M metagenome (GOLD analysis project Ga0208794, IMG submission 184106) | Marine viral communities from the Gulf of Mexico - 32_GoM_OMZ_CsCl metaG (SPAdes) (version 2) | ecosystem: Environmental > Aquatic > Marine > Oceanic | place: Atlantic Ocean: Gulf of Mexico... | reverse complement strand
AGCAGGTCGACGTCCTTGTCCCACAGGCTCACCTTGGCGCCCGACGCCAGCAGCCGATGGGCAATGGCAAAGCCGAGCCCCTGCGCCCCGCCGGTGACCACCGCCACCTGCCCCTCAAGATCGATCGTGTTCACTGCTTTTTCCTCCATTGCATATCCGGGCGCCGCCCGATCTGCTGCCCGGCCGGTGGCCAAGCAGGCAGTCAGCAACTAGCCGGCCGTCGCTGTCCTTCCGGCGTCTCAAGAATTCGCGCCCGACGGCTGGCGTGGGCTCAAAGACCACGACATGCCCTCCGATAGCGGCCTTTTCCTGCCATCGGTCCCGCTGGCAATCCGGCTCGTTGCCATGCGTGTGAGTCTTCCCGATGGCGTCAGTACACTGCTAACCAATAGTGCAAGCCATTGCCACGACCCGATTCCTGTTAAGCTTCACCTAATTGTGCTTCTCATATGGTTGGTGCAATTCGGGCGGGGCCGCAAGACAATGCGTTTGCTGATCGTCGATGATAGCCGCTCCAGCCTCGCGCTGATCGGCAGCATCGTCAAAGAAGCTGTGACGGGCGAGATTGAGCTATGCCTCAATCCACTAGAAGCGCTGGACATCTGCCAGTCCTACCAGTTCGACCTCATCATCGTCGACCACATCATGCCTGAAATGGATGGTGTTGCCTTCACCGCCGCGCTACGCTCGCAGCCGTCTTATCGCATCGTTCCCATCATCATGGTGACCTCCGACCTCGACAAGACCGTGCGCATCGAGGCCATCAAGGCGGGGGCCACGGACTTCCTGCACAAGCCCTTCGACCCGATCGAGCTGCAGGCACGCGTCTCCAACCTGCTGGCCCTGCGCCAGGCACAGGTAGAACTGGCCGACCGCGCCCAGTGGCTAACCCGCGAAGTGGAGCGGGCAACCGCCCATCTGCTGGCGCGCGAAGAAGAGATCATTTACCGGCTAGCGCGGGCTATCGAATATCGCGACGGCGGCACCGGCGAGCATGTCTCGCGTGTGGCACTGATCAGTCAGATGATCGGCGAAGGTATCGGCCTGCCACCCGAGCGCTGCCGCATGATCTATCTCTCCGCGCCCTTGCACGATATCGGAAAGATCGGCATCGCCGACGCCATCCTGTCCAAGCCGGGCCGGCTGACCGACGCGGAAATGGCCATCATGCGCGAGCATGTCACTATCGGCGCGCGCATTCTGGAACGCGGCGGGTCCGAGCTGATCCGTACCGCCGAACTGATTGCGCAGAGCCACCACGAGAAATGGGACGGCACTGGGTATCCCGACCGCCTTTCAGGCACCGACATTCCCATCGAGGCCCGCATTGTGGCCATCGCCGATGTCTTCGACGCCCTGTGCTCGGAACGGCCTTACAAATCCGCTTGGCCGATCGAAAACGCCTATGCCGAAATCGTCCGTTGCAGCGGCAGCCATTTCGATCCCCAATGCGTCGCCGCCTTCCGCGCCAAATGGCCCGAGATTTGCGCCATCATGCAGTCCAGAGAGCCAGCTCGGGCCGCCGGCTTCTAGAGGTCCCGAGCCGCCCCCTACAATGTGTGGGCCAAGGCTTCCACGTGGTCGCGTGCCAATCTAGGAGCGCGCCGCCCCTCATCCGACCACACAATTCAAGAGTATAGAATGACGAAGTCTTGCCACTCGACTCTGAATCAATCCGCGGGGATTCGGGAGCTAAGATCCGGAGACTCAGCGCGATTCAATACAATACAACATATACATGCTGTTTGAAGAAGATATTTGGTGGAGTAATGTTTGCTTCACGGATTATGAAACTTTAAAACATCGAGTAGGGTAACCATCGGTTAAGCGGAAGGTGAAAGTATAGTGTCAAGCCGGATGGGAATACGGCGGACAGAATGGCAATAGAAACAGCATAGCGAGCACCGCACCCGCATCGGTCCTTTTCGCCTACCGACTTCCCGGCCTCCTTTCGCGGTAGAGAGACAGAATGTCATCCTCAGTATTTTGCGCACGGTCATCCTCATGACCGACGAACGAACACACATGCTCGTCTTGACGGGCGATGCAGGCATCAAGAACGCAACCGAAGTTGCGACGAATCTGCGCCAAGCCATCGAAAACCACCCAGCCGTCGCCATCGACACGCGGGCTTTGTCCGCGGCCGATGTGACGACCGTGCAATCCCTGCTTGCCGCCCGGGTCAGTGCCCGCGCGCAAGGCAAGGAATTGCGTTTGCTCGCGCCCCTGGGGGGGGCGCTGCAGGCCGTGCTGAGTGAAGCCGGCTTTCTAACCCCAGGACAGGAGCATGCCGCTTTCTGGTCCGAACAACCCGACAAGCCAGCAGGACACTGAGCGATGAGCAAAACCATTCTGACGATCGACGACAGCGCCTCCATCCGCCAGATGGTTGCCATGACGCTGACCGGTGCGGGGCTGGACGTACTCGAGGCCGGCAATGGCCAGGAGGGGTACGAGGTGGCGACGACCAATACGGTGCACGCCGTCCTGACCGACCTCAACATGCCGGTGCTCAACGGCATCGAATTCATCAAGAAATACCGCCAGCACCCCTCGTCCAAGGGCATTCCGATCATCCTGCTCACCACCGAGTCCGATGACGAGCTTAAGCGCCAGGCCAAGGAAGCCGGCGCCACCGGCTGGATCGTCAAGCCCTTCAAGCAGGACCAGTTGCTGGCCATTATCAAGAAGGTCACCGGGGCATGAACATTTCCGACCCGACTGAAACCTTCCGCCAGGAAGCGCGCGAACTGCTCGACGAGCTCGAAGCGGGCCTGCTCGATCTCGAGCAGGATCCATCCAATAGCGATCTCGTCAATTCCACCTTTCGGGCCCTGCACACCATCAAGGGTTCGGGGGCCATGTTTGGCTTCACCGCCGTGGCCGAATTCGTGCACGAGTTCGAAACCGCCTTTGACCAGGTGCGCAAGGGCCAGACCCAGGCCAACGCAGCCCTGATCGGGGTGGCGCTCGACGCCAAGGACCATATTCACCTGCTGATCGAATCGCCCGACGCCAAAATCTCGGGCGGCGATGAAATCCTGACCAATCTGCGCGCTATCGTGAACGGCGATACCGGCGCCCCCAAAACCGAGCCAGCACCGGCGCCGGTCCACAAGAAATCCGCAGAACCGGCCCCCAAGGCCGAAACGGCGACCTGGCGGCTGGAATTCTACCTGCCTTCAGACGCGTTGATCTATGGCACCAATCCGGTCTTGCTGCTCGAAGAACTGGCCGAAATCGGACCGGTCACAATCACCGCGCTGACCGACCGGGTTCCCGACCTGGCCGTGCTCGACCCGGAGACGCCACATATCGGCTGGCGCGTCGATCTGGAAGCGGATGATCCCACAGCCGCAATCGAGGATGTCTTCCTGTTCCTGCGCGACAACATGGAGTTGAGCCTGAGCCGGCTGGACACGCCATCTCTTCTGGCTCAGGAAGCGGACGACACCCAGAAACCTGTTGAAGCCAACAGGGTCGAGGACGAACCGGCTTCGATAGCCACCACACCTCAGCCACCCGCTGCCCGTAACAAGCCGGTCGCTGCGGCCGACACCGCCGACCGGGCCGCAGCTTCCTCCCTGCGCGTCCCGGCCGAGCGGCTGGACGAATTGATGGATCGCGTTGGTGAACTGGTGATTGCCCAAGCCCGCCTGAGCCAGATTGCCGGACTGAGCTCGGACACGGCGCTGAAGACCATTGCCGAAGAACTCGAACGCCTGTCCTCGGGGCTGCGCGACACCACCATGGGCATCCGCATGGTGCCCATTGGCACCCTTTTCGGCCGCTTCCGCCGCCTGATCCATGATCTTTCGAGCGAATTGGGCAAGCCCATCGAGTTCATCACCGCCGGCGAAGACACCGAGCTCGACAAGACCATGATCGAGCGACTGGCCGATCCGCTGGTGCATCTGATCCGCAATTCGATCGATCATGGCCTGGAAAGCGCCGACAAGCGCGCCGCAGCCGGCAAGTCGGCCAAGGGCGTGGTGCGGCTCTCTGCTGTCTATTCAGGTGCCGAAGTTGCCATTTCGGTGACCGATGACGGCGCCGGGCTCGATGCCGCGCGCATCCGTGCCAAGGCCGAAGAGAACGGATTGATCACGCCAGAGACCAAACTGACCGACCAGGAACTCTACCACCTGATCTTTGCGCCAGGCTTCTCGACTGCCAAGGAAGTGACGTCCCTCTCGGGCCGCGGCGTCGGCATGGACGTGGTCAAGCGCACCATTGACGGGTTGCGCGGCACCATCGATGTCACCTCCCGCCCCGGCGAAGGCTCGACCATGACCCTGCGGTTGCCCCTGACCCTGGCCATCATCGATGGCATGCTCGTGCGGGTCGGCAATGGCCGCTACACCATTCCGCTGGCTGCCGTCGAAGAGTGTGTGGAATTGCCAGAGGGCATCGAAGCCCATGCCAAGGGCCGCAACTTCCTCGATATTCGCGGCGCGCTGGTGCCCTATCTGCGGTTGCGCGAAGTTTTCGGCACCAAGGGCGAGAGCGAACCGCACCAGAAGGTGGTGATCGTCTCCTCCGGCGAAGGCCGGGTGGGCCTGGTGGTCGACCAGATCATCGGCAACAACCAGACCGTCATCAAGCAACTCTCAAAGCTGCACTCGGGCATCAAGTCCTTCTCGGGCGCCACCATTCTGGGTGACGGCTCAGTGGCCCTGATCCTGGACACCGCCCATTTGGTGGCCGCCGGCCAGGGCTATGTAGATCGCAATCTCACTGGGAGGGCTGCATGAGCCAGGCCATGAATCTGGTCGAACTGGCCGAGACAGCGCCAGTCGATGCAATGAACGCGCTCACTATCCGCCTCGATGACGAATTGTTTGCCGTCGAGGCCCACCATGTCCGCGAAATTCTCGAACTGGTGCCGATCACCGAAGTGCCCAACGCCCCTGATTTTGTGGGCGGGCTGATCAATGTACGCGGCCGGGTTGTGCCGCTGGCCGATCTACGCGTCATGTTCGGCATGAATAGGGCCGAACCGGACGAGGACACCCGCATCGTCGTCATGGAAGTCGACATGGATGGCGAGCCCGCCATTGTCGGCATCCTGGCCGACAAGGTGCATGACGTCACCGATATCGAGGCCGCTTCAATAGAGGAGGCCCCGAAGGTCGGTATGCGCTGGCGCCCTGAATTCATCAAGGGCATCGGCAAGCGCAATGGCGGCTTCATCATCATTCCGAACATGGAACGGATTTTCGAAATCTCGGGCGCAAGAACCGCGCCCGTCGCAGCATCAGAAGAAAGGTCTGCATCGTGAGACTGACTATCAAGACAAAACTGGCGGCCGTCTTCGGCGTGGTCGTCGCCCTCTCGGGCGCCAGCATGTTTATGGCCCTGCAGAATCTGGGGCAGTTGAACCAGGAGTTGGAGACCATCGTCGAGGTTCGCGCGGCCAATTTGATCCGTTCCTCGCAGATGCAGACCAGCCTGGAAAGCCTTGGGTCTCGCGTCCGCGCCCAGGTCATCACTAAGGATCAGGCCGAAAAGGAAAGCTACGTCGCTTCGCTGCGCGAAGACTATGACGAGCTTCTTGAAGGGCACGCCTTCCTCGATGGCAACACCATGGACGCCACCATCAAAGGGCAGCTTCCAGACTTCCTCGCCAAGTTGAACGAGCTCTGGGCCGCTGTTGAACGCGGCCAGGAACTGACGCTGAAGAACTCCGATGCCAACGCCCTGGCCGTCAGCCGCAGCGAGGGCAGCGGTTCGCTTGGCGTTTTCGAAGAAACCATGGCCGCGTTGCGTGCCTCGCTGCAGCGCAAGGTCGATGCCGGAGACTTGTCCGCGTTCCCCGCCTATCAGGCGGCAACCGAAATGTTCCTGACCGGCTCGGACATGTTCCGCCAACAGCGCAACGTGCTGCTCGCCGCCACCCAGGACCGCGATCTGCAGGAAACCTGGAATGCCGACTACCTTACCGGCGTCCAAGCCAATGCCGATCGCCTGCCAGTGTTGCAGCGCACTATGCCTGTCTCCGATATGGCACTTTTTAATGCAGCTCGCGCCGCCTATGACGACATGGTCGCCGCCATGGACAAGGCCGTGGCCATTTCCATGGAAAATGGCGACTACTTTGCTCTGCAGGAAATGCAGAACATCAACACGCTGCGTCGCGAAGCCAGCGCCAGTCTGCAGGCCATGATTGACCGCAATACAGTCATCATGGATGAAGCCAAGGCACAGGCTGCCGAACTCTATCAGACCTCGACGATGCTGTTGATCGGCCTGCTGGTCGGCTCGGCCCTGATCGCTCTGGTCGCCGCCACCTGGATCGTCATGTCGATCTCCAAGTCTCTGTCCAGCGCAGGCCGTCTGGCTGAAGAAGTCGCAGGCGGCAATCTCTCGGCCACTGCCGAAGCCAGGGGCGATGATGAGGTCACTGACCTCATCAAGACCCTCAACGCCATGACCGCCAAGCTGCGCGAAGTCGTCAGCGAAGTCACCAACGCCACCCGCAATGTCGCCGCCGGTTCTCAGGAAATGTCGGCCACCGCCGAACAGCTCAGCCAGGGTGCCACCGAACAGGCTTCGTCCACCGAAGAGGCTTCCGCCTCGATGGAGGAGATGGCGGCCACCATCAAGCAGTCGGCCGACAATGCCACCCAGACCGAGAAGATCGCCCGCCAGTCCGCTGCCGACGCGATTGCCTCGGGCGAGGCCGTGAACAACGCGGTCTCGGCCATGCAGACCATTGCCGAAAAGATCATGGTGGTGCAGGAAATCGCCCGCCAGACCGACCTGCTGGCGCTCAACGCGGCAGTGGAAGCGGCCCGCGCCGGTGAACATGGCCGTGGCTTTGCGGTCGTCGCCTCCGAGGTACGCAAGCTTGCCGAGCGCAGCCAGGCAGCGGCGGGCGAAATCTCGACCTTGTCGGGCACTACGGTCAAAGCCGCCCAGTCGGCCGGCGACATGCTCTCCAAGCTGGTCCCGGACATTCAGCGCACCGCTGAGCTGGTGGAAGAAATCTCGGCCGGCTCCAGGGAGCAGAATGCTGGCGCCGCCCAGATCAACACGGCCATCCAGCAGCTCGACAAGGTGACCCAGCAGAACACCTCGGCCGCCGAGGAAATGTCTGCCACCTCCGAGGAACTGGCCAGCCAGGCCGAGCAGCTCCAATCCGCCATCAGCTACTTCCGCATCGATCCGGCCTCGATCACAGCCGTTGCCACTGACGTGCCAGCCCAGAAGGCCGATCTCAAGTCGGCCATCCTGGCCAAGGCGCCGCACATGGCCCCGCGCAAGCCGGTCCAGAGCAAGCCAAAGGCCAAGAGCGGCGGCGGCTTCGACCTCGATATGGGCGACGCCGGTGACGATCTCGACGGTGATTTCACCCGTCGCGGCGCGGCCTGAGCGGATCGGTAGCCATGGCTGAACAAGCCCAATATGTGACCTTGGGCGTCGCGGAGGAAATCTTCGCGGCGCCGGTCGCCAAGGTCCTCGAAATCCTCGATATGCGGCCCATTGCCCGCCTGCCGCGGGCACCGGGCAACCTGCTCGGCATGATCGATGTGCGCGGCCAGGGGGTGCCGGTGCTGGACTTGCGCCTGACCCTGGGCATGGAGCCGGCCCCCGATACGGAGAACACCCGCATTGTAGTCCTCGCCATCAACGGTGCGGACGGCAAATTGACCCTGGGTCTGAGGGCCGATCGGGTCTTCGAAGTGACCGTGCTCGATCAGGCAACGCTCGACCCGCCGCCGCCAGTTTCGGCCGGATGGGGCGAACAGGTCATCCAGGGGATCGGCCGGCGCAACGGCGAATTCGTCACCGTGCTCGATCTTGACCGTATGCTGGGCAGTATCCCTCTACCCGCGAGCCGCGCGGCCTGAACTTCACAAGGCCGGCTTTCCTGCCGGCCTTGCCCTCGCCTTTTCGGAGTATCGCAATTGGCTGCCCTTGCACACCGCTTGGAAGACGACGACCACCTGTCCGACGCCGATTTCAGCAAGATTTCCAACCTTATCGGCCAGCAGGTGGGCATCAAGCTGCCCCCTGGCAAGCGCCTGATGGTGGAGGGGCGTCTGCGCCGCCGTCTGCGCGCGCTCAATCTGGCCAGCTTCTCCGACTATGGCGATTATCTTTTCCGGCGCGACGGGCTGGAGACCGAAATCACCTATCTGATCAATGCGGTTACCACCAACAAGACCGACTTCTTCCGCGAGCCCGAACATTTCGAATTGATGCAGAAGAAGCTGGTTGCCGAGCTGATTGCACAGCGCCGCGACCGCATGCCTCTGCTCAAGGTGTGGAGCGCTGCCAGCTCGACCGGAGCTGAGGCCTATACCGCCGCCATGGTGTTGGCCGACATGGCCGGCCAGCGCCGCGACTTCCGCTTCGCCGTCCTGGGCACCGACATTTCCACCGATGTGCTCGAAACCGGTCGCCGGGCGATCTATCCCGCTGAACAGGTCGTTCCCGTGCCCCCCGGCATGCAGTCGCGCTACCTCATGCAGGCCCGCCGTCCCGGCGCCCGCCCCGAAGTGCGCATCGTTCCCGAACTGCGCCGGCTGGTGCGGTTCGATCATCTCAACCTGATGGACGAGACTTACCCCTATGACCGGGACGTCGACATCATCCTGCTGCGCAATGTGCTGATCTATTTTGAAAAAGCCGACCAGGCGAAGGTCATTTCGCGGCTGGTCGGACATTTGCGGCCCGGCGGTTATCTTCTTCTTGGGCATTCGGAGTCCATGATCGGCACATCGATCACCATGCGGCAGGTCGCGCCTGCCGTGTTCCAGAAGACCTGAAACGAGACGAAGCGATGAAAGACAAGATCCGCGTTCTGATCGTTGACGACAGCGCCTCGGTGCGCACCACGCTTTCCGACATCATCTCGGCCGACCCCGATCTGGAAGTGATGGCAACCGCCGCCGACCCCTATGTGGCCGTCGAACGCATCCGCCAGGAAGTACCGGATGTGATGTTTCTCGACATTGAATTGCCGCGCATGGACGGGATCACTTTTCTGCGCAAAATCATGTCGCAGCGTCCCATTCCGGTTGTGATCTGCTCGAGCCTGGCTCAGGACGGATCGGACGCCTTCATGCAGGCGCTTGAAGCCGGCGCAGTCGATGTGGTGGCCAAGCCTCGCGTGGACACGGCTCAGTTCCTGCAAGAGTCGCGCATGCGCATCTGCGATGCCGCCAAGGCTGCAGCCCACGCCAAAATGCGGGGCATCGCCAAGGCCAGCCCCGAACTGCGCGCGCCTGCTCCCGACGTCAAGGTCGAGGCCAAGCTGACTGCCGATGCCATCATTCCCCCTATTTCCGATGCACGGCGGGAGAGTCTGATCGCGCGTCTTCCGGTCACCGAACCAATTGTGGCCATTGGCGCGTCCACCGGCGGCACCGAAGCCCTGCGCGAGGTGCTTGAGGCCCTGCCCGCCGACGCGCCGCCCATACTGATCGTCCAGCACATGCCGGAAAAATTTACCACCGCCTTCGCCCGGCGGCTCGACATGAGCTGTGCCGTGCGCGTCAAGGAAGCCGAAGATGGTGATCTGGTCCAGCCGGGCCAAGTGCTCATCGCCCCGGGGAACCTGCACATGCTGCTGGTCCGCAACGGTTCGCGCTATACCGTCTCGATTCAAGAAGGGCCGCATATTTCGCGCCATCGTCCATCGGTTGATGTGCTGTTCCGCTCGACCGCCCAAGCGGCCGGACGCAACGCTCTGGGCATCATCCTGACCGGCATGGGCGACGACGGCGCGCGCGGCCTGCTCGAAATGCGTCAAATGGGCAGCCCCACCATTGCCCAGGACGAAGCCAGCTGCGTGGTGTTCGGCATGCCCAAGGAAGCCATTGCCCGCGGCGGCGCCGGTCGCACCCTCCCTCTATCTAGAATAGCGGGCGAAATCGTTGCGCATGCGCGCGCCGCCACTTCCGGAGCAAAGACGTGACCACTGCCGATCCCCGCGCCATTCGCCGCCTGGCTAACGAACTGGCTCGTCCCCGCCAGGATATCGAGGCAGCCTTCGTCGCTGTCGGGGGCCGACTGACCGATGGCGCGGCGCTGCTCAGCAAGCTTTCAAAGCTGTTCGAAGCCCTGCCCCAGGTGTTGGGTGGTGCGCAAGTGGAAGAGACCAGCACGCATTTGCGCGCCGTTGCCTCCCGCGCTGAGCAACTTGCCACCACCTTTACGCAGGAGAAATCGGACTTGGCCCGCCTCGCCGAGGTGGTGGCCGCAGCCAACGCCCCGATCTCCGACCTTAAGCGCGCCGTCAAGATGATGGGCATCGTCTCGGTCAATGCACGCGTCACGGCCGCCGGCATAGTCGGAGACAGCGAGGATTTCGACGTCTTCACCACCGACATCGCTACGCTTTCCGATTCCGCCACCCGCACCATTCAGGATTTTGCCCAGGTCTATCGACAACTCACAGCCGAGGTGGATCGCGCCACCAACCAGCGTGCCCGCTTCGAGGCGGCTCATGCCGATACACTCACACATCTGGGCAGCAGTCTTGGCGCGACTCTAAGCGCGCTCGAACAGCAACGCGCCGTGGCGTTGGAGAGCAGTGCCGAAACCGGCCGCGTTTCGCGTCAGATAGTGGGCCGCATCGGCAGCGCCGTAATGTCGCTGCAGGTTGGCGACGCGACGCGACAGCGGATCGAGCATGCCGAACTGGCCCTGACGAGCCTGGCCGACCTCATTGAGGGTCACGCCGCCTGGGGCAAGACTCTGCCCGCCGAACAGCATGAAGCTGCCCTGGCCGCGTTCTCCAATCTACAGTACCAGCAGATTGTCGGCACCGCCGAGAGTTTCGCCCAGGAAGTCGGGCAGGCAGAGGCCGATCTGTCGGCCCTGGCCGCCGATGCTGACACCATCATGGCGCGCAGCCGGGATTTTCATGGCGACGAGCACGGCGCCAACTCGGCCATTGCCAGCCTCTCCGCTCAGTTGCGCAAGGCTGTGACCATTCTGGCCGATTTCGAGGCGGAGCGTAACAAGCTCGAGATCGTCGGCCATGCCGTGCAGGAAACGGTCAGGACCCTGCTCGAACATGTTGAAGCCGTGCAGGAGATCGAGGCCAATATGCGCCTGGTCAGCCTCAATGCCGCCGTACGTTGCGCTCAGCTCGGGCCACGTGGCGCCTCCCTGACCGTTATCGCCACCCAATTGCGTGAACTGACCAGCGACACGGTAGTGGCGGCCGAGACCGCCATGGCGCGGCTGGATGAATCCTCCACTCTGGCCGGGGTGTTCGGCGCCGCCTCGGACCAGGGCAGCGGTCAGATCGGGCAGCTCGAAGAGCAGGCCAACCTAGCGCTCGACATCCTGTCCAGGCTGGATCAGAGCCTGGCCGACGCGCTCAAGCGGCTCAACACCGATGGTCCCAAGGTCCTCGGCCTGCTTGAAGCGGCCGCCCATGGCCTTTCAGGCCAGTCGGCGATGGCGGAAACCCTTGACGATATCGCCATTGCCGCAGCCGCGCTCAGCACCCAGGACCCGCCGACGGCAATGACAACCGAACTGGCCGCCATTCTGGAGGCTCTGCGCAGAAGCTACACCATGGAGGCCGAACGCCAGATTCACGACCGCCTGTTTGCGGCCGCCGGCAATGCGGCGGGTCCTGGGTCGGCGTCCCAGGAGGAGACCGAAGCAAGCGGGGATCTGGCAGAGTTCATGCTCTGATGCGTGACCGGGCACGACCCGTTACCCTGGCCACCATGAGACAGCCTGCGAACGGCCGCCCGCCCCGCGCTCAAGGTGCGCGGTGTCTGAGAAAGGCATACGCTCAATGACAGGACCTTCGGCCCTCCCCGATGGCACGGCCGAACGGCCAAGGCATGACGCGGTGGAGTTTCGCCACCCTCGAATAGGTCGACTGGTTCAACATCCGGCGCCTGTCTGAGCCAATCGGAAGCATCCGTTCGCGTCACGTTTTTCAAGCTCTCGGCCCGAGCGACAAGCGCCCGCTGGACGCCTAGTGCCGCGAATGGGTGGAACGGGGACTGGCGGGTTTCGGTGCGGCCCGCCGGACAAGTGTCATGCGACTTTCACCGCACGGCTCTACCTTTTCCGGAGGAGGCCTTGTGATATGATGCAGATATCGTCACCGCCGCCACCTGATGTCGTTGCGATGGTGTCCGCCGGCCTAGCGAAGGAGAACGAAGTCGCTTCCGTAGCACGGTAGGATTTCGCCATTGCTGAACGGCGGCAATGTCTTGGGGGCGATTACCGCCTCGGTCTCGTTTTCAATTTTGTTCATCAACAATATATGGGTGGTCCCGCAGGGTAGAGCGCGGGGTGTCGGGAGAGCTTTGGTTGTTGCCGCCGAAACCCAAGGGCTCATTCATGGAGCAAGGACAGCTTGCGTGGACACTCCACCACTCAGGCGCCGGGATTCTATGCTCGTTTGGGATACAGGGAGTTTGGTCGACTTGAAGGATGGGTCGACGGAAAACCAGTCGACCGCATTTGGTTTAAACGCTCGCTGTAACCCGCTCTACTTGGTCAATTGTCTGCTTCTGGGTCGTGCGGCGAACGCCCGCTGCGACCACAAGAGGGGTCGATTTCAGACTAACCGCTGCAGGGATGCCCCAATCGGCCTCGAAGAGAAGCCGCTCGCGAAAACTAACCGACTGAAATATAATAAGAATTTGGTAGCGGAGGAGGGATTTGAACCCCCGACACAAGGATTATGATTCCTCTGCTCTAACCAACTGAGCTACTCCGCCCCAAAGAGGCCGTCGGTGGTTGGCCGACGCGCGCCTTACTAAGGTTTGCCGGATGACTCTGTCAAGCACTGCTGCGCGGGCGACCCGACTTTTCCAACTCCACAATCATGTCGCGCACGTCGGCCATGTCCGCCTCGAACTTGGCGCGCTCCCGCATTTGCCCTTCTGCGTCGGGTATGCGCAGCAGATAAGAAGGGTGATTGGTCACAAAGACCAAGGTGCCATCATCGAGGGCTATCGGCGCGCCGCGGACCTTGGAAATGGTGACACTCGACCGTCCGAGAAGGCTTTGCGCAGCCGTGGCGCCAAGCGCCACAATCACTTTGGGACGCACCAATCGGATCTCATGGTCCAGCCAGAACTTGCAAGCCTGCACCTCCCCAGCGTCCGGCCGTTGGTGAATCCGGCGCTTGCCGCGTGGCGTGAATTTGAAATGCTTGACTGCATTGGTGACATAGACCCTTCGCCGATCGATCCCCACCTTTTCGATCACCTCGTCCAGCACCTTTCCCGCAGGACCGACAAAGGGCTTGCCCGCAAGATCCTCCTGATCGCCGGGCTGCTCGCCCACAAACATTACGGCGGCCTGAGTTGGACCTTCCCCGAACACGGCCTGCGTCGCCTGCTCAAAAAGCGGACAACGCTGACAGGACTGCACCGCTTCGCGGGCCGTATCAAGCGAGGTGATAGCGTGACCTTGCGCGTCATCGGACAGGCGTTGCTGTTGACGCAGATGCCGCGCCGGCGGCTGCGTGGCGGCGCGCTCGATCATCTCGATCTCCATGGCCTTTGCGTTCCGGATCAGGGGAGCAATCTGTTCGGCCTCCGGAAGGTTGCGCCAATATTTGACCGGCATCTCGCTTTTCATCATCGCAACCTTGAGACGCGCGGGATTGAAGATAGAGGCATAATAGGTCTTCCAGTCGTCCTCGACAGCATCGTGCGCGGGAACGTCCGCCTTGGCGCCGCCAGGCCCGAAGCTGAGTGCAGCACCGTCCCACCAGACGCTCGCATAGGGAGTGACGATGGCCCAGGCCATCCCGGCGAAGCGGCGCGCGAAGAATGGAGCTGTCGCTTCGAGCACGAAATGGTCGGGCTCGAACCAGGCGATGAAGCGCTCAAGATCGCCTTCTGGAACCGAGCGGAACCGCACGAAGGCCTTCATCTTGTGCGCATCCCGCCGCACGGCGGACGCCATGCGCTGGAGCAGTGCACTGTCCCGGTCCCCGGCATTGTCCAGAAAGCGAGGTTCGGCCTGCAGCCGCCAGAGCACGCGATAGAGGATGGCGAAACGCTCCGGATCGGCATGCTGGATAACCCCTTCTGCCAGATCGATGAAATTGCGCGATACGGTTCCGACCGGCCCATCAACGCTGGGCAGCATGCTGTCACCAGCCTCGAAAAGGCCATTCTCCTCGCCTGCCACGCGCCAGACCAATTGGTGCGGCGGCATTCCCGCCATCAGCAGGCGACGCGCCTTGCCGCGCCATTCTTCCAGGTCATTGAGCCTTTCGAGCCGGACAGCCAGCATCAGAACAAGCTCAATTGCTGCGCCGGCGGCACCAGCTTCTGCCGCAGCCTTTGATCATCGAGCTGTGCTCCGGGCGTCCAATCGGCGCAGGTGATGAACGGGCGGACCTTGTCTATGGAGGCGGTCATCCGGGCAATGTCTGCCAGGGTCAGCCGGTGAAAGCGACGCGACGCGATGATCCGATTGACCGCGTTGACACCAAGGCCTGGGACGCGCAACAGCCAGTCGCGGTCCGCTCTGTTTACATCCACTGGAAAGTTCTGCCTTTGCTTGAGCGCCCAGGCGAGTTTGGGGTCGATCGCAAGGTCGAGATCGCCGTCCTCCCCGCCCGAAACGATCTCGGGCACGTCAAAACCGTAAAAGCGGATCAGCCAATCAGCCTGGTAGAGGCGATGTTCCCGCATGAGCGGCGGCGGTTTCAGAGGCAAACGGGCGCTGGCGTCGGGAATGGGCGAGAAAGCCGAATAATAGACTCGTTTCAGCCGGTAGCCCGAATAGAGCCCCGCCGCACGGGTGAGGATGTCGGCATCGTTGGCGCCGTCCGCGCCCACAATCATCTGCGTTGACTGCCCGGCCGGGGCAAACTTTTCCGGCTTGGCCTTGCTCTTGCCTTCGGGCGCCGCCTCGTCGAGCCGGCCGCGCAGCCTGGCCATGGCCGTACGGATTTCAGAGGGGCGCTTTTCCGGCGCCAATTGCTCCAGCGCCCCATCGGTGGGCAGTTCAATATTGGTCGAGAGCCGGTCGGCCCAGCGCCCCGCCTCCGCCAGCAGTTCGGGCGCGGCATTGGGAATGACTTTGAGGTGGATATAGCCGGCGAACAGATGCTCTTCGCGTAGCGTGCGGGCTACCCGGATCAGCTCTTCCATCGTGTGATCCGGCGAGCGGATAATGCCGGAGGAGAGAAAGAGGCCCTCGATATAGTTGCGACGATAAAAATCCAGAGTTAGCCGAACCACTTCGTCCACCGAGAACCGCGCGCGCTGAACATTGGACGAAGACCGGTTGATGCAGTAGGCGCAGTCATAGATGCAGAAATTGGTCAGCAGCAATTTCAGAAGACTGATGCAGCGGCCATCGGGGGCGTAAGAATGGCAGATGCCGCTCCCCTCGGTCGAACCTATGCCTTTGGTGCCAGCACTATTGCGCTTCTCGCTGCCGCTTGAGGCGCAGGAGGCGTCGTATTTGGCGGCATCGGCAAGAATTGCCAGTTTTCGAGTCAGTGTGAGGGCTACCATTGTTCATCCTTTGTTCCTCTTCTTTAGCGCTTCCTCCGGCTTCTCGCACTTCACAAAGACATGGGGCTGAACATTGTGAACGTAAGGGGGTTGTTCGCTATTTCGCATCAGTGCGTCATCATTGGGTCGCTAGGCGAGCGCGCCACCCTAACCTAGATTGACATGCGAACAGCGGCGCGGCCTGCGCCGACCTCTCATTCATCAGCGGCTTTGCACGAAGCCCCGAGGAGATTTGACAATGACTCTCGAACTTGGCGGCATCCATCACCTGACCGCCGTGACCGCCGACGCCCCGAAGAACCTTCAGTTCTATACCCAGACCCTGGGCATGCGCCTGATCAAGAAAACGGTGAACCAGGACGACACTTCGGCCTATCACCTGTTCTATGGCGATGGCGTGGCTTCGCCCGGCGCGGATTTGACTTTCTTTGATTTCAACACAATGCGCGAGCAGCGCGGCAATCACACGGTGGGCCGCACCGGCCTGCGCGTGGACAGCGCCGAGACCCTGCAATGGTGGAAGGACCACCTGCAGACCAATAATGTCGCCACCAGCGCCATCAAGGAGCGCTTTGGCCACCTCTCCCTCGATTTCGAGGATTTCGAAGGCCAGCGCTTCCGCCTTGTGGTCGATGACAAGAACAAGGTCGTGCCCTGGGCCAAATCGCCCGTGCCGGCCGACAAGCAGATCATTGGCCTGGGCCCCATTACCCTCTCGGTGCCAAACCTGGAGCCGACCGACGCCATGCTGACCCGGGTGATGAACATGCGCCAGGTGCGTAATTACCCGGCGCGTGAACGCAATGGCGAAGTGTTTGTCTATGAGATGGGTCCGGGTGGCCCGGCCGCCGAACTGCATGTCTCGGTTGATCCAAGCCTGCCCCAGGCGCGACCCGGCGCCGGTGGCGTGCATCACGTGGCATTCCGCACCCCCGACCAGGAGAGCTTGCGCGAGTGGATCAAGCGGGTGAACAGCTTCGGCATCCGTTCGTCGGGTGAAGTGGAGCGTTTCTACTTCACCTCGCTCTATTTCCGTGAGCCCAATGGCATTCTCTTCGAGATTGCCACGGACGTTCCCGGCTTTGCCGCCGACGAACCGATGGAGAGCCTGGGTGAAACCCTGGCTCTGCCGCCCTTCCTGGAAAGCCGCCGCGCCCAGATCGAAGCGGGTTTGAAGCCGCTGGTATAGGTCTCACCTCTCCCTTTTGTAGGAGAGATGACGAAGTCGGCGGGTGAGAGGGCCTTCGGGCACCCTCCGCAGCAAGGCCCCTCACCCGGCCTACAGCAACCTCTCCGCCAAAGGGCGGGAGGTGTCGCTGCGCTGCTAGTCACACCCGCTGGCACTCGCGCCGCACACATCGGTATGCGTATCGGGCTTCACTAGACTTGCCATATCGACCAGGCGGACAAACTCCGCCCGGTATCCGCCCTCGTCTGCACCGCGCCCGGCCTGGGCCAGCGCCTCGATCTCGTCCCAGCGCATGGCTGTGCCATAGACGCTGGATTTGAGCTTCTGCCCGAAAGCGGCGACGGCGGCGGCAAACTGCGCATCGACGCCAGCTTCGGCAATGTCGCCATAGACCAATTCGGCCGTGACAGGCTGCTCGATGAGCTGGCTGACGTCACTTTCGGGCAGCTTGTAGCGCATCTTGAGGAAGGCGATTTCCTCCGAATTCGTGCCTGCCTCCGTCCCGCCATAGCGCAGCGGATCGACCAGTTCCCCGCCCGAGCCCGCCGGGGTGATTTCATAGAGCGCGGTGACCGTGGTTCCGGCGCCAACCTCGCCGGCAACGACTGCGTCATTGTTGAAATCCTCGCGGTTGAGCGCGCGGGTTTCGTAGCCGATGAGTCGATATTCTGCGACCCTGGCCGGGTTGAACTCGATCTGCACCTTCACATCCTTGGCGATCGTGTGAAGCGTGCCGCCGATTTCCTCGACCAAAACCTTCTTGGCTTCGGCAAAGCTCGAAATATAGCTGGCATTGCCATTACCGTTCTGGGCCAGGGCCTGCATGGTTGCGTCATCGAGATTGCCGCGGCCGAACCCGAGCACCGAAAGGCTGACGCCGCTTTGGCGCTTGTCGGCAATAAAGTCCTTGAGCTGTTCCGGATCGTCAATGCCGACATTAAAATCGCCATCGGTAGCCAGGATCACCCTATTGGTGCCGCCCTCGATGCGGGCTTGCTCGGCCAGCCGATAAGCCAGTTCGATCCCCTCTGCGCCGGCCGTGCTCCCCCCAGCGTAAAGCTGGTCGAGCGCCGCCAAGATCTCGGCCTTGTCGTCGGCTGAGGTGGGTTTCAGCGCCACCCCCGCCGAGCCGGCATAGGTGACGATGGAGACCGTGTCATTGGCCGAGAGCTGGTCGAGCAGGAGACCAAAGGCGCGCTTCAGCAGCGGCAGCTTGTCGGACTCGTCCATCGACCCGGACGTGTCGATGAGAAAGACCAGGTTGCTGCGCGTACCGGCAACTTCGGGCTCAAAGCCCTTGATGCCGATCTGAAGGATCTGCGTCTTCTCGTTCCAGGGCGTGGGATAGACCATGACCGTGGGCTTGAAGGGCACCTCGGCGCTCTCCGCTGCTGGATAGGCATAAGGGAAGTAGTTGATCAACTCCTCAATGCGAACCGCGTCGCGCTCAGGCAAATAGCCATCTTCGAGCGTGCGGCGGGTATAGGCATAGCTCGCCGTATCGACATCGAGCGAGAAGGTCGAAACCGGCTCCTCGGCAGCGACCTTGAGGCGCTGTTCCTCGAACTCCGCAAATTCGTCGCCGCTCGGCATCACGACCTGGGAGGGCTGCATATAGTCGGCGGCGCTTTCGGCCATCATGCCGCCAGCCGGCGCTGCCGACATGTCCATCGCTGGCGCGTCCACCGCCATCTTGGTGGCAGCAACGCCGCGGCCCACTTCGCTTTCAGCGGTCGCCATCGGAGCAGGAGCGAGGGGCGCGATGGCATCGACCTGGTTGGAGAGAGCCATTTCAGCGTCGACGGGAGCCTCTTGGTGCGCCTCTGTCGGCAAGGCAGGTTCGGGCGCGGCGTCGCTCTCGGCCAGTTCCACCGGCTGGTCGCCCTGCGGCACGACTTGCGAGGTCGGGGTGAGCGATGTGGTGTTGTAGAGCTGCCAGCCCAGCGGCAGCACGAGGAGAGCAATGGCGGCCGTGCCGACGGGAATGCGCATGTCCATGATCGAAATCCTCTTCAAGGAATTGATGATGGACATGAGACGGCCGCCCGCCGGATTTCCTTTGGGCGCCTCGGAAGTTTTTTCCTGTTCGGCGCCGAAAGCAGCGCGGGCAGCGGCGAGGGCGCGGTTGCGGGCGGCCGCTCTGGGGGGCGGCACGGCACTCGATTTCAAGGCTTCGAACGGATCTTTGTCTTCGGGAAAGCTCATATCAGCCCTCTCAATGTCTTGCGGGCTTCAAATACGTGGAAGGAAACGGTGGCTTCCTTGATGCCCATGATGGCAGCGGCTTCGGCGTGGCTCAGCTCTTCGGCATAGACCAGCAACACCGCGTCGCGCTGCTTTTCCGGCAGGGTGCGGACGGCGTCCCACAGCTGGCTGCTGGTTGCCGCCGCTTCCTGTTCTGCTTCGGCCTCGGTGGGCGTCACTTCGGCATAGGCATCAACTTGGCGGCCGCGCCGGACACCGGCCCTTTGCCAATCGCGCACGGCATTGAGCGTGATGCGATAGACCCAGCTTGCAAAGGCGCTGCGCCCGTCAAAGCCGGCGATCCCCTGCCCGATCTTGACGCAGACCTCCTGGGCAATGTCTTCGGCATCGTCGCGATGTCCGCACCAGCGCCAGGCAGTGCGATAAATGCGGTCATACTGGCCTTCGATCAGCTCGGCAAAGGCCGCGCCATCGCCATTGGCGGCGCGCGCAACCAGCGCGCGGGTCAGTGCGTCGGTCACGTCCGGCGGGGGTGCGGCGGTCAGTCCCATCATTCCAGCATGCACGACTTGCCTCTCCGGGCTAAACTAGAGACTAAGACGACAGTGCTGCGCCAGTCCTTTGGCCGGTGCTCAACTTTTTTTTCGCGGGAGGCCAGGACAATGGCTGATGAACAGAAAAACGGCCCCTTCGGCCTCAACCGCACCCGCATCATGATCCTGCTCATGGGCGCGCTGGTGCTGCTGATCTCCATCGGCATGTTTCTAGGCGGCCCGAATTCTTATCAGGCGTTGCGCGAAGCATCGGATGCGGCCAAGGAACCGACCGCGGAGCAATTGAGCGGGGAGTAGGCTACGCCACCAGCGCTTGCGGCACCGCCTCGGCGATAAAACCGCCGCCCAGCACTTCGCTGGTTTCGCTATCATCGGCATAGAAAACGCAGGCCTGGCCGGGGGAAATGCCATATTCGCCCGAAACGAGCGTCACATAGACATCGCCGTCGCGCATCTGGATGACGGCCGGCTGCGGGCCACGGGTGGAGCGGACCTTGACCTCGACCGGCGCGCCATTGCCGGCGCTGGCTTCGGCCAGTGGCAGGCCGCCCAGCCAGTTGACGTCACGCAGGCGGACCGTGTGGGTCTTCAACGCCTCGCGCGGGCCGACGATGACGCGGCCGGTGCGATGATCGAGCTTGACCACATAGAGCGGTTCGCCAGCGGCGATGCCCAGGCCCTTGCGCTGGCCGATCGTGTAGTGGACGATACCCTCGTGCTCGCCCAGCACCCGGCCGTCCATGTGGACGATTTCACCCTTGGCGAGTGCCTCAGGATGCATCTTGGCGATGATATCGGCATACTTGCCCTGCGGCACGAAGCAGATGTCCTGGCTGTCATGCTTCTCGGCGATTTCGAGGCCCATGTCGCGCGCATGCTGTCGCACTTCGGCCTTGCCCATTCCCCCTAGCGGAAAGCGCAGGAAATCGAGCTGGCTCTGCGTCGTCGCGAAAAGGAAATAGGACTGATCGCGGTCACTGTCGACCGGGCGGAAGAGATGGCGGCGGCCATCCTCGCCTAGCCGGGTCTGCACATAGTGGCCGGTGGCCAGCACGTCGGCGCCCAGATCCTGGGCGACGGTCATCAGGTCGACGAACTTGACCGACTGGTTGCAGGCAATGCAGGGGACGGGGGTCTCGCCCTGCTGATAGGCATTGGCGAAGGGCTCGATGACGGCGTTCTTGAAGCGCTCTTCATAGTCGAGCACGTAATGGGGGATGCCCAGCTTGGCCGCAACGCGGCGCGCATCGTGAATGTCTTGCCCGGCGCAACAGGCGCCCTTGCGATGAATGGCTTCACCATGATCGTAGAGCTGGAGGGTCACACCCACCACTTCATAGCCCTCGCGGGCGAGCAATCCGGCAACAACCGAGGAATCCACGCCCCCGGACATGGCAACAACAACGCGCGTGTCCTCTGGGCGCTTGGCAATATCAAGCGAGTTCAACATCTTTTCTCGTATCCGGTTGGGGTCAAGGGCCAGCGGAAACTGTAGGCCGCTTCCATACGCAAAAGCAGGCGCGCTGTCCATCGGGACACCCGGCAGCTTTTGCCGCCTGCCCGGCAAGCCTGACCCGGCACGTACCGGCTGCAGTTGCGCTTCTCCGGCCTATCTGTCTGTATAAAAACATCAATTTTTCCTGCCGCTGTCTGGCAAGCCTTTTGCATCGCCCTGACCGGATGAGTGTTTGTTCAAGGGCGCCTAAGTGGCTTCACATCTGACGATTATCAGCGGACCCAGCGCCTCGGCGCGCGCCTTCGCCGGCCAGCAGGCCGGGGCACAGGACGCGACCAGCGAACCCAAGGGTCTGCTCGGCCTGTTTGCGGCACTTCTGGCCGGAGCAGATTCGCAGACCATTGCCACAAACGCGCCGGCAGGCCTTGCGACCACCGGACCGGGTCAAGACGGCGCCAATGGCCTTGCAGGCCTCTTTCGGGTGACCTTGCAGAATGCCATCGATGGGCAGCTGTCGGACGGTTCAAGCGAGGACTCCAGCGACCCCGATGCCCTGGCAGCTGCCATTGATGGACCAGTGCTCCCAACCGCAAACGCCGACCCCAAGCCCATGGTGGACTTCGTCGAGGCGCTCGGCGCCCTCAGGGCCAGCCTGGACCAGGGCGAGCCGCTTGATCCCGAACTGCTGGCTCAGGTGGAGATGGCGCTGACCGGTCTGGCCGATGCGCTGGGGCTGAACATTGATGAACTGGCCATCCCCGGCGATTTCGCGGCCTTGCTCCAAACCACGGACTCGGACGAGAGCGGCCTTGCCGGCGCGCTGACACAATTGCTGGCGCCGCTCGCCCAGTCGCTATATACCGCCCAGCCAGCCACCGAGGGTGAGCAAGCCGCGCTCGCGCCGTCCGCCGATGCACAGCTCAAAACTCTCAGCGACAAGCTGGGCGCCCTGCTCTCGGCCCTGACCGAGGGCGACGTGCCGCCCGAGAAGCTGGCGGCCCTTGGCATGGCGCCTGGTCAGCCGCTTGATGCCGAAATCGAGGCGGCCCTCAGCCGCTTTGCGGCCGGCCTGCCGCAACAGGCTGCCGCCGTGCCCGAAGAACCGGCATTGGCCACCCCTGTCCTTAAGGTCAGCGAACCGGTCTTGGCGGGCAAGCCCGCACAGTCCGCCGAAACGCCCGAACTGTCCTCGACGACCGCCACTGCCGGGCAGATGGAAACATCGGACAATCAGAGCGACACCCGCAATCAGTCCGGTGCTGATCGCGGCCGGGACCGTGTTGAACCCGCCGCGCGCGACAATCGCAACCAGGCTGCGCCCGCAACGGCACCGGTGGACGCGTCCAATTCCCCTGCACCCTCGGCTGAGGCCGGCGCTCAGGCTGCCAGCGCGACCCGCCTTGATGCCACCGCCAATCCGCGCATCATTCAGGCGGGCTACCAGACCAGTCAGCAGCAGCTCAACCTGCCGCAGATTGCGTTCGAACTGGCGCGCCAGGTGCAGGACGGCAATACCCGTTTCCAGATCAGGCTCGACCCACCCGAACTCGGTCGCATTGATGTGCGGCTCGATATCAACGAAACCGGTCAGGTCAATGCGCGCCTGGTCGTGGAAAAGGCTGAAACGCTCGACCTGATGCAGCGCGACCAGCGCGGGCTGGAGCGCGCCCTGCAGCAGGCCGGGCTCGACAGCAGCAAGACCAATCTCGAATTCTCGCTCAAGCAGAACCCCTTTGCGGGACAGCAGGGGCAGATGGGTGATGGCCAGAATACCAGCGGTCAGTCCGGCTCCGCCGACGAGAACACTGGCTCGGCCGAGACCAGCGAAGAGCCGGTGCCCCTGGTCAATCTTTATCGTGGCGCCCTCACGGCGAGTGGCGTCAACATCACCGTGTAAGGAGTTAGGTCTATGGCAGTCGATGGCGTTTCCTCCAGTTCGTCCAGCAGCGCGGTATCTTCTGCGCGCTCGACGATTGCTGGCAATTTCGACACTTTCCTCTCGATCCTGACGACCCAGCTCAAGAATCAGAATCCGCTCGACCCGCTCGACACCAACCAGTTCACCGCACAATTGGTGCAGTTCTCCGGCGTCGAACAGCAGCTCAAGACCAATGACTTCCTGGAAGCCCTGCTGCTCAACACCCAGACCAGCTATCGCGCCGACGCCGTCTCCTATATCGGCAAGGAAGTGACCGCGTCTGGCGAAACCGCCGAGCTCAAGGATGGCGGAGCCTATTGGGCCTATAATGCTGCTACCAGTGTGGCCAATGCCACGGTGACCATCAAGGACGCGTCCGGCCAGGTGGTCTATACCGAATCCGGCTCGCTCAATGCAGGCCCTGGAAATTTCCTCTGGGACGGCATGGGGTCGGATGGCAATAAGAAGCCGGATGGCGTCTACACCATCTCTATCAAGGGCACCAATCTGGCGGGGAACGAGGTGAAGGTTTCGACCTCCTCGGTGGGCGTCGTTACCGCCGTGGACTTCTCTGGCGCCGAGCCGATGCTGACCGTGGGCAAGAACAAGGTCGCACTTTCCGATGTGACCAGTATCCGGCAGGTCAACACTCCCCCCGCAGAAGAGGAAGCCGGGAGCTGATCGGCTGCTACCGGTTGCCCCTTGCGCAGGCTGATGTCCGACCCGGATGCGGCCTGCGCATTCTCTTGCGCAATTGATTGAAACCTCTGGCGTTTCTTAACCTGTTGTAAGTTTCCCCTTAGGGGTATCTTAAGCTCACTGCCCTACTCTCAGGCTCATATGGTCAGGTTTGAGTAGAGAGTAAAATGACCGTACAGATGCGTCCTCGCGTGAAGTACGTTATTGGCCCTGATGGCAGTCCGCTGACAATTGCGGACCTTCCTCCAGCCAATACGAGACGGTGGGTTATCCGCCGCAAGGCAGAAGTTGTCGCCGCCGTTCGCGGTGGCCTGCTCAGCCTAGAAGAGGCGTGTGAGCGTTATACGCTCAGCGTCGATGAATTCCTCAACTGGCAGGCCGCCATCGACAAGCATGGCCTTGCCGGACTCCGGACAACCTGGATTCAGCACTATAGAGAGGGCTGACACCTTCTCACGCTGATCTCGGGAAACCCCAAACAAAACCCGCCGGTTCAACCCGGCGGGTTTTGTGTTTCCGCTATGGAGTTGCGTCGGCGAGCCACTCGGTTGCCGTCGCCCGCGACTTCATTCGCTCGTAATAAGCCTGGCTGGCCGGCATGGGCGGGTGCTCGAAGGGGATTGCGAACCAGCGATGCAAGCCCAGCGTGATGGCGATGTCGGCCAGGCTGAAGGCGCTGCCCACGACAAAATCGCCGGTTCTGGCGAGATGAGCCTCAATGATGTTCATCTTGCCCGTCCAGGCCTCGATATTGTCGGCAATCTTTTGCGGATCGTCGAAGCCCGGCGCCTTGCGGACGATCGACATCAGCGGATAGGCCCAATTCGAGCCCATCTCATTGTTCTGCCAGAGCACCCATTGCATGACGAGACCTTGCTGTCGCGCATCCTCGGGCAAGAGCCCGCCCCCGGCCTTACGGTTGAGATAGAGCATGATGGCAACGCTCTCCCAGAGCACGAAATCGTCCTCGACCAGCACCGGCACCTTGGCATTTGGGTTGAGCGCCATGAATTCGGGCACTTTCGGATCGCGATTGGGCAGGCCCCAATCCTCATGCGTGTAATCCAGCCCCAACTCCCGCGCCGCCCACAGGGCCTTGCGCACATTTATGGACGTCACACGCCCCAGAATCCGCATCATTCCATTTACCTCCGCTTAACCTGACCCGGCAGTTCTTGCCCAAAATCGCAAGTTGCAACAGCCAGTTAATACATTGTTTACCATCCACTAGGTAATTTTTGCCCATCGGTCTTGGGGGCACCATTGACCGCATTGCAATTGACCAGAGTCGCGGCGTGGATAGTCTGAACACCCTCATCAACCGGATCGGCCTGCCGCGCATTGCCGCCATGGCCCTGGTCGCCGTGCTGATGCTGGGCTTCTTCGGCTTCCTGATCATGCGATCGCAGACGCCGAACCTGGCGCCGCTCTATTCCGGCCTCAGCCTTGAAGACTCCTCTTCCATCGTCACCGAGCTGCAAACCCTCAACATTCCCTATGAATTGCGAGGCGAAGGCGACACCATCCTGATCCCGCGCGACCAGATCACCACCATGCGCATGACGCTTGCTGGTGAGGGCCTGCCCACCCGCGGTCAGGTCGGTTATGAGATCTTCGACCAGCAATCCACCCTGGGTGCCACCAGCTTCGTTCAGAACATCAACAATGTCCGCGCGCTCGAGGGCGAGCTGGCGCGGACCATTGGATCACTCAACCGAATCACCGGTGCCCGTGTGCACCTGGTGCTGCCCGAGCGCGAATTGTTCCGCCGCGAACGCAAGGACCCTTCGGCCTCCATCGTGCTGACCACGCGCGGCGAACTCTCCACAGGAGAAATTCGCGCCATCCAGCATCTGGTGGCCTCGGCCATTGAGGGCCTGACGCCAAGCCGCGTATCGATCGTCGATGACCAGGGCAACCTACTGGCCTCCGGGACCGGCGAAGACGTCGCCGGGGTCATGACCGCCCAGAATGACGAGCGCACGCTGGGTTATGAAAACCGCCTGCGCACCCGCCTGGAGAATATGCTGGCCAATATCGTGGGCGCCGGCCGGGCCCGCGTCGAGGTTGCCGCAGAACTCGACTTCAATCGCTCCACCACCACCCAGGAATTGTTCGACCCCGAAAGCCAGGTGGTGCGCTCGACCCAGACCCGGGAAAGCGAGAACCTGTCGGGCGGCAATAATGGCCAGGTGACCGTGGCCAATGAGTTGCCCGGTGCCAACCAGAACAATGGCGCCGCCGGTGTCACCGAACAAGGCACGTCTGTCGAAGAAGTCATCAACTACGAGATTTCCAAGACCACCGAGACCAATGTGACCGAGGCCGGGGCCCTCAAACGCCTATCGGTGGCCGTGGTGGTCGATGGCACCTATGCCGACGATGGCGCCGGCAATTTGACCTACACCCCGCGCACGGCCGACGAAGTGGCCCAGATCCTGACCCTGGTGCGGTCGGCGGTGGGTTTTTCG
>Ga0208794_1000473_pt1 | contig 26056 bp, 38 predicted proteins | sample 32_taG_FD_184106 | JGI IMG/M metagenome (GOLD analysis project Ga0208794, IMG submission 184106) | Marine viral communities from the Gulf of Mexico - 32_GoM_OMZ_CsCl metaG (SPAdes) (version 2) | ecosystem: Environmental > Aquatic > Marine > Oceanic | place: Atlantic Ocean: Gulf of Mexico... | reverse complement strand
AATGGAGTTTAAATTTGATAAGTAAATAAATCAAATTGAGGGGGGATAGGAAATGTCCTATGCAAAATGCTAGCACTCCCCTCTTAAAAAAAGTGGCGCGAGAAATAAACACACTCGCGCCACACTAGAAAATTATAGAGAAGAGCATGTGGGCGGGGCCCACCCGGGAAAATAAAAAAATTAATTTGGCACAAATCCGAAAAAAAATCACATATACTTATGAGGGCGATCAGGTTCCCGATTAACTGGTCGTCCTCTAGGGTGCGACAATCTTATCCTTTAATTTATAGGATAAAAATTGTAAGCTTCATTATTAACTTAACGAAAGGAATACAATGTCACTATTAGTACACTACCAAAACCTAAAGCACTTTGATGCAGATAAAGATCAGTGGTTAGGTGAAAAAGGTCAAAACGCAATTGACCTAAAAAAACAAGCCGACACTTTGGGTTGGTTGATGATGTCAATTGGTGTTTATGAGATCACAGAAAAAACTGTGGAAGAGATGCTCTTCAGAACTAAATTTTTAGATTTCTGTTGGGGTGGCCGATCTTACTTTGTTGGTGATCCGAGTAACACGGATCTTCGACAATTATTCAAAAACCATATTGGTTTAAGAATAGCTGTTACTAACGTTGGTTTTAAAAACATCAGCACGCGACATAAATTTATGGTCGCTCAATTAAATAATATTGAAGAAAGGATAATGAAACAAATAAATAAATAATTCGTTAAGAAATACCCTATGCAGAAATTGCATAGGGTATTATAGGATAGAGAAGAGCATGTGGGCGGGACCCACCCAGGCGCGCTTCGCGCGCTTTAAAAGGGGACCCTAAAGGAATTACTTTCTAACTTGCGTGATTTATTATTTATCAAATACCCTTTAGTTTTGTAGGGGTCCCAGACCTACCCTATAGTGTTTGATTTGGATAGTTAATCATGTATAATACTTTACCACCCATATTGAAATGTATGCTAACTGTTGAAGATATTAATAAAATAGAAGATCCTCTTGAGCGAAGAAAGCTCAAAATACAAATAATAGAACGTCATAAGAGAAAAGAACTTAAACAAGTCCGTACTAAATTTTTGCCTTTTGTGAAAAAGATGTGGCCAGATTTTATAGAGGGGTCCCACCACACCGAGATAGCAGACAAGTTTAATAAACTAGCAACCGGAGAATTGACCCGTCTAATTATAAACATGCCGCCTAGGCATACTAAATCAGAATTTGCATCGTTCTTTCTTCCTGCATGGATGATCGGACAAAATCCAAAATTAAAAATAATTCAAGCAACTCACACAGCGGAGCTTGCTGTAAACTTCGGTCGTAAAACAAAACATTTAATTGACTCACAAGAATATCAAGATGTTTTTAAAACAAGACTCCAAGAAGATAGTAAAGCTGCAGGACGTTGGAATACATCTGATGGTGGTGAATATTTTGCAGTCGGTGTCCAAGGTGCGGTGACCGGGAGAGGTGCTGATCTACTCATCATTGATGACCCACATTCCGAGCAAGATGTAAACTCACCTTCAGCATTTGATAATGCATATGAGTGGTATACTAGTGGACCACGGCAAAGGCTTCAACCAGGAGGTCGTATTGTTTTAGTTATGACACGATGGAGTACAAAAGATTTAACTCAAAGATTGTTAAACGCACAAAGCAACGAGAACGCGGATCAATGGGAAGTCGTAGAGTTTCCAGCAATCCTTCCTAATGGCAAACCAGTCTGGCCTGAATATTGGAAGCTCGAGGATCTTGAATCTGTTAAGGCATCAGCGGGTGTTGCAAAATGGAACGCGCAATACATGCAGAACCCAACTTCAGAAGAAGGAGCTCTCATTAAACGTGAGTGGTGGAAAAATTGGGAACATAAAGAGATGCCAGTTATTGAACATACTATCCAAAGTTATGATACTGCATATTTAAAAAAAGAAACTGCGGATTACTCTGCAATTACAACTTGGGGAGTCTTTCGTCCAAATGAAGACTCACCTCGTCAATTAATTTTATTAGATTCATTTAAGGAACGTTTAGAATTTCCAGAACTTCGAAGAGTTGCATTAGAGCAATATAAATATTGGAATCCGGAAACAGTTATCATTGAAGCAAAAGCATCAGGGTTACCCTTAATGTATGAACTTCGACAGATGGGAATTCCTGCAATGAATTTTACACCTAGTAAAGGTCAAGATAAAATTGCTAGAGTTAATGCAGTATCTCCTTTGTTTGAAGCTGGACAAATTTGGGCACCTCTTGATCAAGAGTTTGCACAGGAACTTGTTGAAGAGTGTGCAGCATTTCCTTATGGTGATCATGATGATTTAGTTGACTCCACGACTCAAGCTCTGTTAAGATACAGACAAGGTGGATTTATAGATCATCCTGAAGATTATCGAGAAGAAGAGCAACCCAAAAGAAAAAAGAAGTTTTATTGGTGATTTGACTTTTGTAGGATTTTGTAGTATACTGTTTTTTTACAGAAAGGAATACAATGTACTATTGGACACCAAAACGATTAAAAGAACTAAAAGAGCGAGGGTATAAATTGACGTACGAGAACAATAAACAAAATCCAACATTAGTTAAAAACATGAAACATGTAAAACGAGATCAAATACCACCATTAAGTGGCCCCAACCCACAAGGCTTGATTAATGAACCAAAACAAGATAAAGCTAGTCAATTGGAGAAAATAAATGGCAGAAATAGACAAAGCATTAACCGAAATAAAAAAATCGGTTGAAATAGCAGGACCTGAAGAACAAGTTGAGGTCCAAGAAGAAATTAATGAATCATTACCTGACGCGGGTGAAACAGAAATTACTCCCACTGAAGATGGCGGTGTAGAAATTAATTTTGAACCTGGAGCATTTAACCAAGCGCAAAGTGAAAACCACTTTGATAATTTAGCCGAGTTATTACCAGAGGAAATATTAGGTCCTCTAGGTTCAGAATTAAATCAAAACTATATGGACTACAAAGAGTCTCGTAAAGAATGGGAACATACTTACGTTACAGGTTTAGATCTTTTAGGATTTAAATACGAAGATAGAACCGAACCTTTCTCTGGAGCTGCAGGTGCAACTCACCCAGTTCTTGCAGAAGCAGTCACACAGTTTCAAGCGTTAGCTTATAAAGAATTATTGCCAGCAGATGGACCCATCAGAACTCAAATCATGGGCGCACCAACTCCTGAAAAAGAAATGCAATCAACTAGAGTAAAAGATTTTATGAATTGGCAGTTGATGGATCAAATGAAGGAATACGAACCTGAATTCGATCAATTGTTATTTTACTTACCTCTTGCTGGATCTGCCTTTAAGAAAGTTTATTATGACGATCTTTTAGGCAGAGCAGTTTCTAAATTTGTACCTGCAGAAGATTTGGTTGTTCCATATTCTGCAACATCTTTAGAAGATGCGACAGCCGTGGTTCACGTTGTAAAAACAAAAGAGAATGATTTAAGAAAACAACAAGTCAACGGTTTTTACAGAGACGTGGATCTTGGAACTCCAGGAGATACGGAATCAGATTTAGAGAGAAAAGAACGAGAGCTAGAAGGAATACAAAAAACGAAAGACGAAGATGTTTTTAATATTTTAGAATTTCATGTTGATTTAGATTTAGAAGGATTCGAGGATCGAGGCCCTGATGGTCAACCTACTGGAATTAAATTACCATACATTGTTACAATCGAAGAAGCATCAAGAGAAGTATTATCAATCAGAAGAAACTATGAAATTAATGATCCGAAGAAAAAGAAAATTTCTTATTTTGTACATTTTAAATTTTTACCTGGATTAGGGTTTTATGGTTTTGGTTTAATACACATGATTGGTGGTCTATCAAGAACTGCAACCGCAGCTTTAAGATCATTATTAGATGCTGGTACCCTCTCCAATTTGCCAGCAGGATTTAAGATGCGCGGCATCAGAATTAGAGATGACGCGCAATCTATTACTCCAGGTGAATTTAGAGATGTGGATGCTCCAGGTGGAAATATTAAAGATGCCTTTATGGCACTTCCATTTAAGGAACCATCACAAACTTTGTTACAGCTTATGGGTGTCGTTGTATCAGCCGGGCAAAGATTTGCCTCGATAGCTGACCTTCAAGTAGGTGATGGGAATCAACAAGCAGCAGTGGGAACGACAGTGGCTTTGTTGGAAAGAGGAAGCAGAACAATGTCTGCGATTCACAAAAGAATTTATGTGAGTCTTAAACAAGAATTTAAAATGCTTGCTCGAGTATTTAAATTATATCTTCCACAAGAATATCCTTATGATGTGGTAGGTGGTCAAAGAATGATTAAGCAACAAGACTTTGATGACAGAGTAGATATTTTACCTGTTGCAGATCCAAATATATTTTCTCAAACTCAAAGAATATCAATTGCTCAAGCAGAATTACAATTAGCACAGTCTAATCCACAAATGCATAATTTATACAATGCATATCGTGCAATGTATGAAGCGTTGGGTGTAAAAAATATTGATATGATTTTAAAACCAGTGCCAAGACCACAACCTATGGACCCAAGTATTGAAGCGATTCAAGCTTTAGCTGGAAAACCTTTTCAAGCATTCAAAGGACAGGATCATAGAGCTCACATAACAGCTCATTTAAATTTTATGACGTCATCTATGGCAAGAAATAATCCAATGGTAACTGCTTCTATGCAAAAAAATATTTTTGAACACATAAGTTTAATGGCATTAGAGCAGGTTGAAGTAGAATTTAAGGATCAGATTGTAATGATGCAACAAATGCAGCAACAAATTCAGGCAAATCCTGCATTGGCACAAGATCCACAAATGCAACAGCAAATAATGTCAATTAATATGCAGATTGAAGCTCGAAAAGCTGTGTTGATTGCTGAAATGTTTGAAGATTATGCTAAAGAAGAGCAACAATTGATGGGTGAATACGGAAATGACCCAATTGCCAAGTTAAAAGCAAGAGAATTAGACATAAGAGCTAAAGATGACTTCGTAAAAGCAGAACAAGCTCAAGAAAAAATCAATCTTGATCGAATGAAAGCGTTTATGAACCAACAAAACAAGGATGAAAAGCTTGAACAGAACGAAGAGCTAGCAGAATTACGTGCTGCGACTTCCCTTGCTAAACAAGAAATGGCTAACCAAAGTAAAATTCACGATTTTGGTAGAAATTTTAAGAAAAAATAATTATAACAGCTTAAGGAGAAAATTATGGCAGATTTAAAAAATAAACTTTCTTATGGTAGAAAAGGAACTGTTGCTTCTTCTAATGCAACTGGTGGTGTAGAGATTGCAACTCCAGAAATTAGAACTGAAACAGACCCAAGATCTACTATCCTTACAAACCAAGACAGAGTATTCAACAAAATAGGTGTTGGAGATACTGTTGAAGTTAGAGGAACTAGAAGAATGTTAAAATCTAAAAGTAAAAAAGCAACTTGGTATTAGGCTATGTGGTTTCAGGCAATAAAATTAGCCGTCTCTGCTGGAAGTAAAATATATGCCAACAAGCAGAAGGCCAAAATGGCTATGTCAGATGCACAATTGTTGCATGCTGAAAAGCAAGCTCGTGGTGAGGAAGCTTACCAGGGAAAACTTTTAGAAGCCCGTCAAGCAGATTATAAGGACGAGGCCGTTTTGATAATTTTGTCGGCCCCCATAGCGGTGCTGGCTTGGGCAGTCGTAAGTGACGATCCGGCTGCAATGGACAAAGTAAATATTTTCTTTGACCACTTCGCGTCATTGCCGTCATGGTTTACAAATTTGTGGATCCTTGTCGTGGCGAGCATTTACGGAATCAAGGGAACACAAATATTTAAACAACACGGAGGAAAAAAGTAATGCCAAATAGATACTTTAATAAACAAGTTGCTAATTCTAGAGCTGCTATGAAAGTAGGTGGAAGAGCAATGAAAAGAGGTGGTGGAAATATGATTTCTGGCACTGCAAGAAAAGACGAGGCGTCTGGATACTACACACCTGATATGGGTATGAGAGGTGGAGCTATGTACAAAAAAGGCGGCAAAGTCGGTAAGAAAAAACAAGGTTACAAAGCTAGAAAAGATGAGTCTATCGCTATGAGAATCAAAAAGAAAAGAACTAAAAAGCAATTAAAAGCTTCAAGAGATGATTCTTATGGAAGATTTGGTTCTAAAGCTAAAAAATCTGGCAAAATAAATAAGTAGGTCTTTTATGAAAAAACCAATTCCAAAAGGAAAAAAAGGTAAAGGCATAAGAAAACTTAAAAAAGTAGCACCACAAGTTGCAAAACGAATGGGTTACAAAAAAGGAATGCGAGCGAGATAATGGCTAAACTTTGTCCAGCAGGTAAGGCGGCAGCGAAGAAAAAATTTTCAGTTTACCCGTCTGCATATGCAAATATTTGGGCCTCTAAATATTGTAAGGGCAAAGTTGGTCGTAAGAACAAGCGAAATGGTGGATTAGCCAAAAGAGGAAAAGGTTGTGAAATCAGATGAGCGGATTAAAGAAATGGTTGGACGAGAAATGGGTAGACATTGGAGCTCCCAAGAAGGACGGCAAGTATCAACCATGCGGGAGACAGAAGGGAAGCAAGAGGAAGTATCCAAAATGCGTACCACTTGCAAAAGCCACACGGATGTCAAGCTCGCAAAAGGCGAGTGCTGTCAAACGAAAACGAGCAGTGAGTAACACTGGACCAAAACCAACTAACGTTGCAACTTTTTCAAAAAGAAAAAATGCAGTCATAGGAGGACTAATATGAAAATGCCAAATACAAAATACACAGGTAGTTTTATAAAAGGTGGTCCAGGCGAAAACCAAAGTTATAAAAAATATTATGGCAGCATGCTTCAAGGTTTTAAAAGAGGCGGTGATGTAATGCCAAAAAGAAATAAAAAAAATTTTAGACCTACTGAAAAAGGTGCAGGCATGACTCAAGCTGGAGTTAAAGCTTACAGAGCAGCAAACCCAGGTTCAAAATTAAAAACAGCAGTAACTGGAAAAGTTAAAAAAGGTTCTGCTGCTGCAAAACGTAGAAAGAGTTATTGTGCAAGAAGCGCAGGACAAATGAAGCAGTTTCCTAAAGCTGCTAAAGATCCTAATTCTAGACTACGTCAGGCTAGAAGAAGATGGAAATGTTAGACGCTCTTAAAAAAAGATACGAAGCTCAAATAGCTGAATCAAAAGTAACTTTAAAAATTTACTTGTCTAATTCTGTAGGAATAGGAGAACATCCACAGCATTTAGATGAGGTAGATAAACTGCTCGGAAAAATTGCCGAAGCAAAAGATAAACTAAAAACAATCCAAGATGTTAGATAGATTTATATACAAATGTTTTGAAGGTCTTGACAATATCATGGTTTTTATGGATAGTTGGTGTAATGAGAGATACAAAAGTATTGGAAGCATTTTCAGCAAAAAAAGAAAAAGAAAAAAAACAAAAAAATCTATTTCGTAATCTTAAAAAAGAAGTAGAGACAGGTGCTAATGGTACTCAAGATTATATAATTAAGAAAGGTGTAAACAAAGGTAAAAAAGCAAATGGATGAATTAACATTAATAACTAAAATACAGAAAATACTAAAAGAACGTTACCAACAAGTTGGTGATACAATGGTAAGTGGAGGTGTTGACAATATGGAAAAATACAAGTACATGTTAGGACAGGCCCACGCCTACCAATTTATTTCAGGGGAAATATCCAACCTGCTAAACAAAGGAGCTAAAGATGGAACAGACGGAGACGGCAAAGTCGTCAACATTGGAAAAGACAGAAATCCCAAAGCATAAAAATGCTTTGGCAGAAAAATACGAAAAAGAAAACAAAGATCAACATCAAAAAGAAGTTGATGGTTACGAACGTTTAAAGACAAAAGAATCTTCAAAATTACCAAAGCCTACTGGCTGGAGACTTTTAGTTTTACCTTTTAAGATGCCAGAAAAAACTAAAGGTGGATTGTACCTTGGACAAGATACTTTAGAGAGACAACAAGTTGCGTCTACATGTGGACTCGTTTTAGAAATGGGACCGCATTGTTATGATAAAGAAAAATTTCCTGAAGGGCCTTGGTGCAAAAAAGGAAACTGGGTTGTTTTTGCAAGATATGCAGGCAGCCGAATACAAATCGATGGCGGGGAAGTTAGATTGCTAAATGATGATGAAGTATTAGCAACCATCGATAATCCCGAAGATATATTTCATCAATATTAACATAGGAGGAAACTATGCAAGACACAGACAAACCAGTAGACATAGATACTTCCGGCCCAGGTGCAGAAGTAGAGTTAGATTCAGTTAAAGAAGAATTAATTGAAGAAACTGTAATTGAAGAAAAAACACCTGCAACGGATAAATCATATGAAAACGAACGTGAAACAAAACTTGAAGACGGTGGTAGCGCCGATGACGCATCTGCGAAATCTGATGAGCCAACTGATGTTCAAGCTAAAGAAGAAAGCAAAGAAAAAAAGAAAGAATTAGAAGAATACTCTGAAGGAGTAAAAAGAAGAATAGCTAAATTAACTAAAAAAATGCGTGAGTCGGAGCGAAGAGAAGAAGCGGCAACGATGTACGCTAAAAGTGTTTTAGCTGAAAAAGAAGCTTTAAGTTCTAGACTTTCAAAATTAGATACAGGATTTGTATCTGAAAAAGAAAATAGAATTAAAGCAGGTATGGAAGCAGCTGTTGCAAAACTTGCAAAAGCTAGAGAAGAAAATGATATGAAAGCTGAAGTTGCTGCAACTGCAGAAATTTCAAGACTAGGTTATGAAGAAGCAAGACTTGCTGATTTAAAAGCTAGACAAGCTGAAAAGAAAACTGAAATTCCAGTACCACAACCAACACAACAAGAAGTGGATATACCAAGACCAGTTGATTCTAGAGCAAGAGATTGGGCTAGAAAAAACGAATGGTTTAATAAAGATCCAATAATGACCGAAGGAGCAAAGGTAATACACAGACAATTGACTGAAATTGAAGGCTATGACCCTAATTCTGAACCTGACGAATATTATTCTGAAGTAGATAGAAGAATAAGACTTGAATTTCCTCATAAGTTTGATACAGTAGCTTCCACGGAAACGACTAGACCTACTCAAACTGTTGCTTCGGCAACGCGAGCTAGTAAATCATCAGGTCGCAAAATTGTGAAACTCACGCCTTCACAGGTAGCAATTGCTAAAAAATTGGGTGTGCCACTTAAAGACTATGCGGAACAATTAAAAATCACGGAAGGAGTATAAGCATGGAAAATCAAGATAAAAAAACTTCACGTGCGAGTCAGACTAGAGAAAAAACATCTCGACCAAAAGTCTGGGCTCCACCATCTTTATTAGATGCACCCCCTGCACCAGCAGGTTTTGTACATAGATGGCTACGAGCTGAATCGATGGGATTCGACGATTCTAAAAACGTACAAGGTCGTATTAGATCTGGTTACGAATTAGTAAGAGCCGATGAATATAACGAAGCAGATTATGCTGTAGTACAAGACGGTAAATACAAGGGAGTGATCGGTCAAGGTGGCCTAGTGCTCGCTAGAGTACCCGAGGAGATCGCAAAACAGTACGCTGATTACTATCGTAAACAAGCGCAGGACAATGAGAGTGCCTTTGATAACGATCTACTAAAGGAAGAGCATCCAAGTATGCCTATCAATATTGATAGAAATACTCGTGTAACTTTTGGTGGTACGAAGAAATAGTTTTTTAACAATTTCTAGTGACATCATTTAAATTAACAATGGAGATAAAACTATGTCAAATCAAGACAGCGCCTTTGGATTAAGACCCATAGGAAAAATCGGTCAGAATAGAGACAACCAAGGTTTATCTGAATACAGTATTGCAGCTTCTGCAACAGCTATGTATTTCCAAGATCCGGTAAAACCGGCAGCGACTGGAACTATCGTAGTAGCAGGTGCAGGTGATACTCAACTTTTAGGTTCCCTAAATGGTGTTTTCTTTACAGCAGCCGACACTCAAAAACCGACGTTTGCGAACCATCTGAATGCAAGTAACACTGCTACAGATATCGTAGGCTTCGTATCCGATGATCCATATGAGAGATTCGAGATACAATCGGACAACACATTAGCCTCTGCACAAGCGGACGTATTTTTCAATTACGACCTAACTTATGCGGCAGGTGATTCAGCTAACTACGTTTCAGGTGTAGAATTAGATGACTCTACTGGAGTTTCTACTGCTGCACAGTTGAAAGTTGTTGGAGTTTCAAAAGATCCAGACAATAACACATTAGGTGCTTCGCACGTTAATTGGGTTGTTCAGATCAACGAACACTTCTACAAAAATTCAACAGCTGGAATCTAATCGAATAGGAGAATAAAACATGGCAATATCACGAGGACAACTAGTTAAAGAACTAGAGCCAGGTTTGAACGCACTGTTCGGCTTGGAATACAAACGTTATGAAAATCAGCATGCTGAAATATATGCAACAGAAACATCAGACAGAGCTTTTGAAGAAGAAGTTATGTTATCTGGTTTCGCTAATGCTCAAGTAAAACCTGAAGGTTCAGGTGTAGTTTTTGACAATGCTCAAGAAACTTACACTGCAAGATACACTATGGAAACTGTGGCTCTTGCCTTCGCGATTACTGAAGAAGCGGTGGAAGATAACCTGTATGACAGACTGTCAAGCAGATATACTAAAGCACTAGCTAGAAGTATGGCAAATACAAAGCAAGTTAAAGCGGTAAACCCATTAATTAATGGATTCGGTACTTTCCAATCAGGAGACAACGTTTCTTTATTTAATACGGCTCACCCTACGATTGCTGGTACAGTGTCTAACACTTTAGCAGTGGCAGCAGACTTAAACGAAACTTCATTAGAGCAGTCATTAATTGACATTGCGGCGTTCACTGATGAAAGAGGTTTAAAAATTGCAGCGAAAGCGACAAAAATGATTGTCCCTTCTGCGCTACAATTCCAAGCTGAAAGGTTGATGAAATCAGAAGGCAGAACTCAAACTGCTGATAATGATATCAACGCAATTAGATCTATGGGAATGGTTCCTCAAGGTTACAGAGTGAACAATTTCTTAACTGATCCTAACGCGTTCTACCTTATCACTGATGTTCCAAACGGAATGAAACATTTCGTTAGAACACCAATCAAAACAGCTATGGAAGGCGATTTTGATACTGGAAACTTAAGATTCAAAGCTAGAGAAAGATACCAATTTGGTGTATCTGACTTTAGAGGAATCTTTGCTTCTCCAGGAGCATAATAAAAACATTTTTGAGGCGGGACATAATCCCGCCTCATTCACAAAATAAGAAAGAAAAACTCATGAAAAAACTTCTCATCAACATCTGGGCTTATAATCATCACGCTAAATTTAACGTATTAGCTGAAGATAATGCTAAAAGTGTAGAAAATGCTATACTTGACAAACTAGGAGATAAGAGTATAAAATGGGAAGATCTTGGAGTTAGTTATGACGACAAGACAAACAGAATAACTTTTGAAGAGGTTATCGATGATACAAGACCTATACAAACAAAAAAGGTCCTTGGAGTTGAAGTGGGAGCAGGAGCATCTGGATAATAACAGATACACTCTTGAGATGGTTAGAATTGACGACAAAGTCAAAGAGATCATTACAAAGATTAAGCTGGAAGAAGCAGCTATTGCCCACAGACAGAACACAATTGAAGGTTCTGCTCCACAAGTTTCTGTAGCTACTTAATAAAAAGCTACATCGTTGGAAAAAACCAATCCACATTGTAGGCTCTCTTGCACTCTATTAAAATGTAGTATATAGTTTTATAACTATACATTTATATTTTAATATCGGTTGCGTATAGTCTAACGGCCTAGAGACGATATTAAGCTAACTAGGAAAAGGAGATAAATTATGGCTACTACTACATTTTCGGGACCGATAAGATCGGGAACGATATTAAACACTACAGGAACTACACTTGGAACTGACGTAAGAAACGTCGGTGCCGTTCCTACTATAGCGGTTGCTTCTACTGTGATGACTCACGCTACAACTACTGCTACAGCGACAGGATTGATCATTCCTAAATACTCTCAAATCACAAGAGTGTTTATGTTAATTGAACAATTATTTGCTAACTCAAGTACAACAACTATTTCTTTTGGAGATGGTGCTGACAACGCTGTTGACATCACTGCAGCAGCAAACGTTGCGGCTTCAGCAATTGGCCCAATTGAAATGACTCAATCTGCAACTAACAGATGGCAAGTTGGTTCACAGGATATCGAACTTTACGGTATTACTGTTGCTAACTCTGCAACTGCTGGTCAAGCTAGAGTGTTTGTAGAATACTTACAAAACTGGACTGGAACTGCTGCTAACAGTGGTAACAGAAACCCGTTAACACCAAGTAACTACTAATCAATAATTAGTGTGGGCCTCCGGGCCCACATTTAATTTTAAGGAGAAAAAAATGACAACATATTCAGCTATAGATGGAGTAGCGACTAACGTAACTACAGAAACTAAAACTGTACAAAGCGGAAGAACTAGAGTGTACGGTGTGCATGTATCTGGTCCGAATGCAGCGGGTGTTTTAGAATTAAGTGATGGTTCAACGTCTAAAGTAAAATTAAATAAAGGTGCTCATATTCATGATATGACAATTAATTTTCCTGTACCAATTTTATTTAAAACTTCAGTAGTCACTGGTTTTACTACAGAATCGATCACTGCTATCACTGTGTTTCATAGTGGCGGCGCTAACTCGTAGGAGTCTAAATGGCCAACGTTACTTCAGGCACTACAACGTTTGACAAAACGTTTAAGATTGATGAGATAATTGAAGAGTCTTACAACAGACTCGGTCAATTTGACATGAGCGGTTATAATTTAAAAACTGCTAGACGATCATTAAACATAATGTTTCAAGAATGGGGAAACAGAGGTCTTCATTTTTGGGAAGTAGCTAACACCAATATTACTTTAGAAACAAATAAAAACGAATATAAAATTTTTAGAGCAACCTCGGATGGTAATTCTGATGGGGTTACTACTACTTTAACTGCCGCTATCACCACTACTTCTCAAACTACCGGTATTACTCTTGCTTCAAAAGACCGTATGCCTGATTCAGGAACTATTAATGTAGGATCAGAAAATATTTCATACACAGGTTTTAGTTCTTTAGAACTTACTGGAGTAACACGTGGAGTTAATGGAACTACAGCAGCCACTCATTCAAATGGAGCTGCTGTCACTAACTTTGTTAACCAGGCTACAGAAATTTTAGAATGTTCTTACAGAAATAATTCTAACGTCGATTCACCATTAGAAAAAATAAATAGATCTCAATACCAGGCTCTATCAAATAAAACTGCTACAGGGCAACCTTCTCAATATTTTGTTCAAAGATTTATTGATCATATTTTAATTACTTTATATTTAACACCAAGTTCTACAGAAAATGGAAATGTTATAAATTTTTATTATGAAAAAAGAATTCAAGATGCAGGGGATTACACTAATGCAACTGATGTACCTTACAGATTTGTACCTTGTATGGTTGCTGGTTTAACATATTATCTTTCTATGAAATATGCACAAGCAAGAATACAAGAATTAAAATTAATTTATGAAGATGAATTGGCTAGAGCTCTAGAAGAAGATGGTTCTTCTGCTAGTGTTTACATTTCACCTAAAACTTATTATCCGAGTATGTAATTATGGGAAATTTATCAAAAGGAAAATACGCATTATTTATTTCAGATCGATCAGGTCTTGCATTTCCATACACAGAAATGGTTAGAGAATGGAATGGTGCAAGAGTACACACTTCTGAATATGAACCAAAGCAACCGCAATTAGAACCAAAACCATACACTGCTGATCCACAAGGATTACCCCATCCAAGACCAGCAAGAACAGAATTTCCCACTACAGATTTTTTACCAAAAAATCCTTTTACAATGACATCTGCATCTACTCAAGTGTCTGTAAGTTTTCCGTTTAGTGCTTATCAAACTGGAGACTATGTGAGATTTTATGATGTTAAAAGACCAGTAGGTGGAGTTTCAATTTCTACTTTACAATTACAAACTACATTAAACGGAAATATTACTGCAACCGATACATCTATTACTTTAACAGACTCGTCTGCTTTTCCAAGTCAAGGATATATTGCAATTGAAAAAATAAATAACGTGTCTGGACTTTATGAAACAGAGACTATTTATTATAACGGAAATTCAGGAAACGTTTTATCAAATTGTGTTCGAGGAACAGCTGCTCCTTTCAGAGGACAGACTCCCAAAAACACACCCGCAGGCGCACACTCAACTGGAGCTCAAGTTTACGGTGCTTACGCAGTAACGATGGTTCCAACAGTAGTAAAGCAAGCGGGTCAACCTTCAACTGTTACTCAATATAACAGTTTTACTTTTAACTTAATCAGTGCTGCAAGTAGCACAGAAACAGGAGGCGGGTTCCAATGTTTAGCTGGACCTGTAAATGATAGAGCATGACATACGCAGAATTAAAACAAAAAATTAAAGATTACACAGAAGTAAACGCAAATGTTTTTACAGACACCATTTTAGATGGATTTATTAACGATGCTGAATTAAGAATTTTAAGAGAAGTAGATTCAGACAATAATAGAAAATATGCATCAGCTAATTTAGTTCTTAATACAAGATTTATAGACACTCCTGATAATTTATTAATTGTTAGATCTGCTCAAATAGTAGATTCTGATGGGACAGCTTCAGCTGATAACCGAGATTTTCTGCAGTATAGAGATACTAACTTTATGTCGGAGTATAATCCAAAAGGGGAAACTGGAGTCCCTAAATACTACAGTTATTGGGATGAGAACACTTTAGTTTTTGCCCCGACTCCTGATGCGACCTACACTATTCAAATAAATTATATCTTGAAAACTCTTGGATTATCGTCTACAAATACAACTACATACTTAAGTCAAAAATTTCCCAATGGTTTATTGTATGCTTGCCTAGTAGAGGCTTATGGTTTCTTAAAAGGGCCCATTGACATGCTTCAATTATATGATAAAAAATATCAAGAGGCTGTTAAAGGATTCTCGATTGAACAAATGGGAAGACGAAGACGGGATGAATACCAAAGCGGTGTTCCTCGAATAGGAAAACAATAGGAGATAAATTATGGCAATAACACAAGCAATTTGTAATTCATTTAAAAAACAGCTTTTAGAAGCTGACATGAATTTCAAACAAACTGGTGGTGATGTTTTTAAATTGGCTCTTTACATTTCTACAGCAACTCTAAATTCAGCTACAACATCTTTCACAACTTCCGGTCAAGTTGGAAACAGCGGTCAGTATGCTTCAGGTGGCGGAAAATTAGTTAACGGAACTACTTCAATGACAGCAGGTGTGGCGAGAGTAGACTTCGCAGACAGATCTTTCACTGGAGTTACGCTAACTGCTAGAGGTGCTTTAATCTACAACACATCTTCTGACACTACGAACGCGTCAGTGTGTGTATTAGATTTCGGAAGTGATAAAACAGCTACATCAGGAACTTTCACAATTCAGTTTCCAGCGCCAACATCAACTGCAGCGATATTAAGAATATCGGGCTAATAGGAGGTAGACTCCTATGAGTACAGGTGCATGGGGCCAGGTAACCTGGGGTTACGCTAAATGGGGCGAATTAGGAGATGCAACAACTTCTCTTAACAATACCAATTTATCAGCTACAACTACTTTAGGTACTGGAACTCAAGAAGGTGAAATAAATGCAGGATGGTCCAGACAAGGATGGGGCGTCAATGGATGGGGTATTCAAGGTACCTTAATCCCAAATAGCGAACAGCTTTCTACTAATTTAAATTCTGTAACAATCGATGCTGAAATAAATACTGGATGGGGATCTGATACTTGGGGAACCGAGTTATGGGGATCTTCAGGATTAACAGTTCCTGTTACAAATACTAATTTATCAATCACAGCTTTTGAAGGATCAAGTGGTATAGAATTTGATGGAAATTCTAATCTACTTCTTACTGGATTACCTTTAACCGCTACTCTTGGTGATGAGGAAGCATTTGCTTCTTTCAAAGCAGAGCCTACTGGTATGGCTATGACAATGCAGTTGTCATACGATCCTGAAACAGTATCTCCTGCTTCTTTACCTATGACCATGACTCAAGGTACAGCTAACCTTGATGCTAACACAATAGTACAAGTAACTAGCACGTCTGTTGGTTATTGGGGATATAAATCTGCTTGGGGTAATTTTGCTTGGGGTAACGGTGTAACTGAAACTTTAGCAATGTCTATGCTCGAAAACTTCTCGGGAGTAGACCCAGAGCCAGATGTTTCTTTAACAGGAAATGCGGTTGCCGCAGCTTTATCTTCTATAGCTAATTTCACTATTATTGGAGACGCAAATGTTCCAATAACAAATGTAGCCAATAATTTATCAATGGCTATGACTACTGGAAATGCTGAACTAGAAGCATTAACTCCAGTTGACGTCACAGGATTTACATTAACAGCTGCTTTAAATAATGTTGCAGAAGTAACTGGAGATGCAAATATATCTACAACAGGATTTGGATTGACAAATAGCCTAGGAACGGCTACAAATGTATTGATTTGGAACGAAGTTAATACTGGCACAGCACCAGTCGATCCTCCAGGTTGGCAAGAAGTCAATACCAACGCTGCATAATTATAGTTTGACACTATAGCAAAATTTTAATAAAATTAAGTAACTCGGAGAATAAAAATATGGCGAATTCAACATCAGCAAGTTTAAAACTTACAGTACAGGCTACTGGAGAAAATTCAGGAACTTGGGGACAAATTACAAATACAAACTTATTAATTCTAGAACAAGCAATTGGTGGATATGATGCAGTTGCCATTACTACTGGAGCGACTTTAACTTTTACAAATGGTGCCTTATCAAATGGTAAAAACCAAGTATTAAAATTAACAGGCACAATCGGCGGAGCCGTTAACGTAATTATTCCAGATGGAATTGAAAAAACTTTCGTAGTTGACAACGCAACTACTGGCGCTTTTACAGTGACTTTCAAAACATCTTCTGGCACAGGAGTGACTTGGGCAGCAGCTGATAAAGGTACTAAAATGATTTACTCTGATGGTACGAATGTTGTTGATACAGCTTTCACTGATTTATCATCTGATTACTCTCCACAACTTTCAGCAGATCTAGACACAAACAGTCAAAATATTATTATTGACACGGCTCATCATATTCTTGATGAAAACTCTAACGAACAAATTACATTTACAACAGCAGGTTCTGCGGTTAACAATTTTGGCATTACTAACGCCGCTACAGGTGCAGCACCTGACATAGCTGCAATTGGTGGTGATTCTAATATAGATTTAAACATAACACCAAAAGGTGTTGGTAGAGCGACTTTTAATGGTCAAGGTAAAATTCAAAGTGTTGCAGAAAAATGCACAATTGAAGCTACTGCAGCTACTGGAACTCTTAACTATGATGTACTTACTCAAGCAGTATGGAATTTAACATCTAACGCAGCAGGCAACTGGACTCTGAATGTTAGAGGTGACTCATCAAATTCACTAGACTCAATTATGGATACAGGTGAGTCAATAACTGTCGCTATGTTAGTTCCTCAAGGAGGATCAGCTTATTACAACTCTGCAGTAACTATCGACGGTGCTTCAATTACTCCAGAATGGCAAGGTGGTTCAGCACCAACAGGTGGGAACGCAAGTTCAATTGATGTTTATGTTTACACAATTATTAAAACTGGATCAGCTACGTTTACAGCGTTGGCTTCTCAATCACAGTTTGCGTAATAAATTAGGAGGAGAAAGATTATGCCACTATTAGGTTCAAAAGGTGCAGGAGCAGCTTCAGCTTTTGGTTTTACTGCAGGCGGACTTACAGCAATTGACGTTGATTATATGGTTCTTGCTGGTGGGGCGTCGGGTGGTGCTCACATTGGCGGAGGAGGCGGAGCCGGCGGGTTGATTACAAGTTACCCAAGTGTCTCTCCACAAATTACAATGGAACCAGGTGAATCTTTTACAGTTACTGTTGGAGGCGGAGGATCTTCCGTTGGAGGTAACTCTTCAGGAAACGCAGGAAGTGGATCTTCATTAGCAAGTCCATCTATTTCTACAATCTCTACTACAGGTGGGGGCGGTGGAGGCCGATGGGATGGAATTGCAGGAAACCCGGGAGGATCGGGTGGAGGCGGCGGAGGCCGTTCGGGATCTAACTTTGGATCAGGTATTGCAGGACAAGGAAATCCTGGTGGCGGATCTAACTGGTTTGGAACTGGCGGTGGAGGCGGAAAAGGTGCCTCTGGTTCAAATGCGCCTAGTAACACAACAGGGGGCCCTGGAGGTGATGGATTAACTACAGATATTGATGGATCTTCAAAAGCTTACGGAGCAGGCGGAGGCGGAGCAGGAAACAATGCACCAGGAGGAATTGGTGGATCGAGCGGAGTAGGAGGCCCAGGAGGCCCTCAATCTGGCGGAACAGCAGCACAAGCAGATCGTGGATCTGGGGGCGGAGGAGGAGCAATTCCTGGCGGCCCAGGAGCAGCAGGATCAGGTGGTGTTGTTATTTTAAGAGGTCCAGCTAAATCAGAATTTACAGTTGCTCCAGGTAGTAACACAGTTACAACTGCACCTGGCGGCGAAAAAATAGCAACGTTTACAGTTTCAGGAACAGTACAACATGGGTAATATATAATGGCACATTTTGCAGAACTAAATGAAAATAATTATGTTTTAAGAATCGTTCGTGTAGGTGATGATATTGAAACATCAAATGGTCCACTAGGCGACAACGATATGCATGTCGATGGTGAAACATGGTGTGCAAATTTTTTTGGTGGAACTTGGAAACAAGCTTCTTTTACAGGTAAATTTAGAAATATGTATCCTGGTGTAGAAAGTTTTTATGACGCAAGTACAGATGAATTTTATCCACCTAAACCATATGCTAGTTGGAACCTATCAGTAAATAAACAATATTGGGAAGCACCAATAGGTGAACCACCTCCCCCAGAAACTCCAGAGGATTTTAATCCTATTTATGCATGGGATGAAAATCTTGGAACTTGGGTTGGTACTATAGATGATGGACAAACTCGTCATCAATGGGATGCTACTAATTCTACGTGGGTTCCTTTATCCTAGTTTTTAGACTCTTGACATTAATATAGTGTAAGTATATATCTCTTTCCATGAAAGAGAGTATTCATGAAACTACAAAATAATTATTGGTACTTCCCTGGTGTATTAAGTAATAAACTTTGCGATAGTATTATTAAAAAAGGTCTTAAGCATAATAAAAAATTAGCTGTGACTGAAAATCTTATAGAGAAAAAACTTTCAAAAAAACAAATTGCTATTTTAAAAAAGAAAAGAGACTCTCATGTTGTTTGGTTAAATGACGAAGAATTATATTCTATTATTACTCCTTATATATTTGAAGCAAATAGAAATGCGGGATGGAATTTTGAAGTAGATTGGTTTGAGTCTATTCAGTTTACTATATATAATAAAAAACAATTTTATGATTGGCATAAAGATTCTATTTCAGCACCTTATAAAACTGAAGATCCTAATTTTAATGGTAAGATAAGAAAGTTATCTGCATGTATTTCTTTATCTAATCCATTAGATTATGTTGGAGGAGATTTTAAATTTAGTGTAAGAGATGAATCTAAAAAAGAAGTAATAATGACTTGCAAAGAACTTAAAACAAGAGGTACTATAATAGTTTTTCCATCTCATTTGTGGCATACAGTAGCCCCGGTTACAAAAGGGACAAGACACAGTTTAGTTATGTGGGGATTAGGTCAACCTTTTAGGTAAGATTATGAAAGAGATTGTTGTAGTTGGAGGTGGTACTGCTGGATGGTTAACAGCCTTATATGCCAAACATATATTTCCAAAGAAAAATATTACTTTAGTTGAAAGTAATTCTATAGGTATTTTGGGAGCAGGAGAAGGAACAACTCCCGCATTTGTAGGTTTTCTTAATGGAATTGGAATTGATGTTTATGATTTAATATCTAAAACAAACGGATCTATAAAACAAGGTATTAGTTTTGAAGACTGGAATGGAGATAAGAAAAAATATTTCCACGAATTTTATACTACAAACAATTTAAATCATTTTTCATTTAGACCTTTTTTTACAAGTGTCTGTTATCATTATTATATAAAGAATTTAATAACTCAAAAACAAAATTTAGATAATTTTCTTTATCCATCTAGAATTAGTTACAAAAACAAAGTGGACCCAAGAAACGTATTGTTTGCTCTTCACTTTGATGCAAATGTATTAGCTGATTATTTAAAAAACATTGGATTAGAACGAGGTATTAAAAGAGTAGAGGGAGTTGTTGAAGACGTAGAACTAGATTCAAAAGGAGATGTAAAAACAATCATAACTAAAAATAAAAAAATAAAATCTGATTTCGTATTTGATTGTACTGGATTCAAAAGACTTATTATAGGAAAGATATATAAAACTAAATGGGTAAGCTATGAGAAATGGTTACCTATGAATAGTGCAATTGCTTTTCCAATGAAGCCAGATAAAACAAAAACAATACCTTATACCCAAGCTATTTGTATGAAGAATGGCTGGATTTGGAAAATTCCTTTACAGCACAGATATGGGGCTGGCTATATTTATGATAAAAATTATACAGATGAAACTAAAGCGCTTAAAGAAGCGGAAACTAAATTAGGTAAAAAATTAGAAGTAGTTAATAGATTTAGTTTTAGTGCAGGTAGATTCGAAAAGATCTGGGTCAATAATTGTATTGCTATTGGACTGTCTTCTGGATTTACAGAACCTTTAGAAGCAACTTCTATTTGGTTAAGTGTTACTCATCTAGAAATGTTAAGACATTATCAAGGTGGCATGAATAATAATGATCAAAACTTAAAAGATAATTATAATAAGTTTGCTGCTGAAAATAATGATGTGGTTAAAGATTTTATATTTTTACATTACCTATCAAAAAGAAAAGACAGTAAGTTTTGGAAAGATTTTCAAAAGAAAAGATTTCCTTTGTATAAAGAAATACCTTTTTTAAATAACTTCATTAATAATAAACATAGTATTTATGATCATAATCTTATGAATGGTCCTCTTGGTTTTGGAATAGAGAGTTTCTTTCAAGTGGGCCATGGATTAGGTTTGTTAAAATTTCCAAAAGAAGAATGGTATAAAACACAACAACCAACTACTAAACAATATATTGAAAGAATGCAGGAAGCTGAAAAAAGAAGTGCGATGAGTCATAAAGAATTATTGGAGAGGTTAAAACGTGGAGTACGCTTTTAGTAAAACTGGATTTAAAATAGTTAGAAAAGCTGTCTCAAAAGAAATATGTGATTTTTGTTATGAATATCTTTTATTAAAAAAAGAGGTAGCTAGACAATTATTCTTGCATCAAATTGCAGATCCTCATCAAGATATATGGGGAACTTATGATGACGGTGATGTACCACATACTTATTCTCATTACGCAGACATAGCAATGGAAATACTTTTAAAAAGATTAAAACCTGTTGTTGAGGAAGCGACTAAATTAAAACTTGTAGAAAACTATTCTTACTTGAGAGTATACAAATATGGTGATGTATTAAAACGACACCAAGATCGAGACTCATGTGAAATATCAACAACCCTAAATATAGGTACGGACAAAGTATGGCCTATCTATATGAAAAACCATAAAGGAGAATATAAGGTATTGTTATCACCTGGAGATATGTTAATCTACGAAGGAATTATTTTAGAGCATTGGAGAAAGAAATTCACAGGTAAAAATTGTGCACAAGCTTTTTTCCATTACAATAATATAAGAAAGTCTGGATATAGAAATAAATATGATGGAAGAGAATCTTTAGGATTACCTAGTTATGCCAAAAAGAAATAAAACACATTTAATAATAAATAATTTTTTTACTGAACCAGATAAAATTGTTGCATTTGCATTAAAGCAAAAGTTTTACAATAAAGAAACTCATCCTGATAAAAAAGCTATGTTAGCTTTTCCTGGACAGAGAACAGATTTTTTACACACTCACAAAGATAAAAAAATGTATAATAAAATATCTTCTATGCTTTCTAAAGCTGCACAATTGTTTTTAGAAAAAGATGACTTTAAAGCAAAACTACGTATTGCGTTTTCTTATACTGATAAGAATGTGTACATGCCCCAGTTTCATACCGATAATGACGAGCTCAAAGGCAACGCTTATGAGCATGCTTTTGCAGGAGTTGTATATTTAAATCCAAATGCTCCTCCAAGTTCTGGAACAATAGTCATTGTAAATGATAAAGGTTTTAAGTGCAGCAACGAATACAACAAATTATTTATGTACGACTCTAATTTAAAACATTCTGGAGCAGGTACTTTTGGAAAAAATAAAAAAGATTCTAGATTAGTATTAACTTTTTATTTTGGTGTGTTTAAGTGATAAAAACTATAAACACTGGACTGCCTCAAGAATTTAACGACAAAATCATAAAAGAATTAGCTGGAAGTCATTTATGGAGAATTGCTACAGATGATGAAAAAGGTTTTATAGATATAACTGCAAAAGGTAAGAAAGACACTGGGTTTAGTTTTACTACTTTAAGAGAAAATGAAATTAATCAAGTAGGAAGTTTTTGGAACTCTCTTGCAGAAATTATATTTTATATTGTTTGTTCAAAAGCTAAAATAAAAGACGCAAAAATGTATAGAGTAATGTATAATTTTTACACTCCATCAGCTGAATGTATTCCACATCAAGATATGAAAGATGATAATCATTTTAGTATTCTATATAATTTTCACACTAATGATGGTGGGACATATATAGAAAATAAATTTTATCCAAGTAAAGCTTCTCAAGCACTAGTATTTAATAGCAATCTAGTACATAGAGGTGCTGCACCTAAAAAACATTTAGGTAGATTAAATCTAAATATGATATGCAGATATACTTAAATATCCATCTGATTATATTTTTCTTTAAAACCTAATTTTCCTTTTATAAAATAACTTGCTCCTAACATAATTCTTGTTTCAGGACCTTCATGTTTTCCAGACTCATGGCTTATATTAGCAGGGAATATAATTAAATCTCCTGTAGTGATAGGTATTTTCCAAGTTAAAGAATTAAAATAATTATAATTTTTAATTTTATAATCAAAATTAAATCCTGATTGAATAATTGATTCAGGTGTTGAAAAAGATAAGGATCCATTGTGCGCTTGAGCATAGTAAGTAGAACTAAATATAGATCCTGGATGATTGTGGTAAGGATGTGATCCTCCCTTTTTTTGTAAAGTACACCAACTGTTTGACATATAAAAGTCGTCTTCAACTTCTAAAACTTGATCTACATACTCACAAAACTCACTCCAAACTATATCTTTTATTCTTTTTAATTTCTTATGGTCAAGAATTGAATCTTCTACACTTAACATAGTGTCTGATTCATTGTGTTTAACATACGGTATCTTTTTAATATGGTCGAGCTCTTTCTTATTTAAAAATTCTCCAGTAGATATTTTAAGTATGGGTTGACCGCCAAAAGAAATTAATGTTTTTTTATACATAAGAAAACCAACCTGTAATAATATACTTTGTTTGATCGCTTATTATCCCTCGATGGGTGTGAGTAAAGTCAGGGGGCCAGATTAAAGTCAAACCTTCTTTAGCTTCAGTCTTTACTTTTTGATATAAAAATTCTGTGCCTCCTTTTTTAACTGTATTTAAATAAGTCATAAATACTAATACTCTATGCATTGAATCTCTATTAGTTCTTTCACAATGATACTTTTTAAAACCTTCTCCTTTGTTATACTTCTGTATGTTCATTACATTAGAGATACCAAACCTGTCATATAATTTATCGGGTTCAGGATATTTTTTTAAATATTTATTTAATATTTTTATAAGAGCTTTATTATAGGGCTGTATAAATTCTTCTTGTACATGTACACCGATATCCATACTCGCTTTAACTTTAGAGTCTACTTCTTTTCTGTCGTTTCTGCCTACTGTTCCGGGACCATGTCTATGGGGATTACTTTCAAAAAAATGTATTAAGTCTTTACAGATTTTCTTATCAATATATCCCCCATCAATAAAGGTATCTTTTTTCATAATTTTTCGCTCTTTCATTCGCTTTATATTTAATATATAACACTGTTATGGCATTAAAAAAAGTAGATTTTGCAGCTGGTTTTAACAAACAAAGCGTACCTTCCGCTCTTCCTGGACAATGGGTAGATGGAGATTTTGTACGTTTTAGGTACACAGCCCCTGAAAAAATAGGAGGTTGGGAGCAATTAACAGTTTCTAATGAAACGCTACCAGGAGTAGCAAGAGCTCAATTAGCTTTTACCAGTTTAAAAGGTGAAAAATATGTAGCTATTGGAACGTCTCAAGGTTTATTCTTGTACTATGGAGAAGCTTTTTATGACATTACTCCGTTAGATACGGCAATTACCGGAGCTACTTTTGACACTAATTTAAACTCTACTTCTGTTACCGTTAATAAAACTGGTCACAATTTAACTTTAGGTAGATATATAACTTTTACAAGCGTAACCCCTCCCCCAACTTCAGGCTATGTAGCAGACGATTTTGAAATAGGATCTTTTGAAATTGTTCAAGTAAATGATGCTAATAGTTTTAATATTGTTATGAGAACTAATGCGGCCGCAGATACTACAGGAGCAGGAGCAGCAACAATTAATCCTTACGAAGAAGTCGGACCAACTTTTCAAACTAAAGGTTATGGATGGGGAACTTATCTTTGGGGAAACTCTACTTGGGGAACTGAAAGAGATACGAGTAACGTAACTTTGGCTCCTGGAAATTGGAGTCTTGATAACTTCGGAGAAGTTTTAGTTGCAACTATATTTAATGGTAAAACATTTACTTGGAATGCAGGAGCAGCAAACCCAAGAACCATTAGAGCTTCCACAACTACAACTAATTTTAATACCACAAGCAATCCGACTGCATCTAGATTTACACTGGTTTCAGACAGAGACAGACATTTATTTCATTTTGGAACTGAAACTACTATTGGCACACCTAACACTCAAGATCCTATGTTTGTAAGATTTTCTAATCAAGAAGATTTAAATACTTATTTACCTACGGCTACAAATACTGCCGGCACATTTAGACTAGACACAGGAAATAAAATCACAGCAGTCTTACAAGGAAAAGACTATGTATTTGTTTTAACTGATTTAGCAGCTTATGTTGTTCAGTTTGTAGGTCCACCATTTACTTTTTCAGTAAGACAGGTGGGTACTAACTGTGGATGTATTGCACAACACGCAGCCAGTTATGTTAATGGAGCTATTTATTGGATGTCAAATGAAGGTGGATTTTTCATGTACGATGGAACAGTAAAAGCTTTACCTTGTTTAGTAGAAGATTTTGTATTCACTACTCAAAATGGAAATTTAGGTCTTAACTACAGTGCTGCAGAAACTGTTTATTCTCAACCAAATAGTTTGTACACAGAAGTAAATTGGTTTTATCCTAAAGCTGGATCTTTACAAATCGACAGATGTGTAACTTATAATTACCAGGAAAATGTTTGGACTACTTCATCGTTAGCTCGTTCAACTTACGAAGATCAAGGTGTGTTTGATAAACCTTATGCAACAGAATATAATGCAACAGACACTCCCGTATATTCAGGTATTAGTGGACTCACTAATAAATGGGGGGCCAGTATTTACTACGCGCATGAAGTAGGAAATGATCAGGTTAATAGTTCAGGCACAACGGCTATTCCAGCATTTATTAGATCAGGAGATTTTGATATTGATGACGGTGAAATATTTATGTCAATGAGAAGATTTATGCCTGACTATAAATTTTTAGTAGGTAATTCAAAGGTAACATTGTTTATATCAGACTATCCGTCTGATACTCAAACTGGGTCTCCTTTAGGTCCCTTTACAATAACAAAAACTACTGATAAAGTAGATACAAGAGCACGAGGAAGATTACTATCATTAAAAATAGAATTTCTA
>Ga0208794_1000469_pt1 | contig 26246 bp, 11 predicted proteins | sample 32_taG_FD_184106 | JGI IMG/M metagenome (GOLD analysis project Ga0208794, IMG submission 184106) | Marine viral communities from the Gulf of Mexico - 32_GoM_OMZ_CsCl metaG (SPAdes) (version 2) | ecosystem: Environmental > Aquatic > Marine > Oceanic | place: Atlantic Ocean: Gulf of Mexico... | reverse complement strand
AGCATTGTTGATCATTCCATAAATAAGCTTCACACCAAGAGTATCTTCACCTCCAAATAAGAATGAAGCATTGGTAAGTGGAGACAGCAGTGAGTTTGCGTTAAGAAGAGACTTCTCATTCTGCTCGAAGAACTGAGCAACCTTTGCAATAGGTCCTGTCAAGGCATCCTTTCTCTGCTTGGTAGTATCAATCTCCTCTATTAACTTACTTGTTATCTGGTTCAAGTCAGCAGACTCAGACGAGCTTAATATGATTTTACCGGCAACCTCTCTTCTTCTAATCTCCTGGGCAATAAGTTCTGATATGTAATCATAAACCTTTTTCTCTTGACCCTTGAAATCATTGGTGCCTTTGATAAGCGCATTGAATATCCTTTGAGGTAAATCACCTTCAGTATCCCTTGCCACCATTTGATCAAAAGCATTCTCAAAAGGATGCGTTGTGGAAGAGCTCGCTTCCCATATGTTCTTCACGTCATTTCTAAGATCAGAAAGGAACTGCTTATAATCAGAGATCTCTGCTCTTCCTGCTCTAATAGCTTCATTCATTGAAGTACTACCAACAAGACTGTTCACAAAGTTAGAAACAGTGTTGTGATCAATATCTGTAACAACACTTTTCTTTACATCAATATCATTGCTATCTATATAGCCATCAGGTCTTCTATAGACTTTGTTCTTTTTCTTGAAAGCTAACTGAGCTGTTCCTGCCTCAGTATCACCAAGCTTTTTTGCGCTATCAAATGCCTCAAACAAATCATTCCTTACATCAGATATTCCGAAAGTTCTTTTTACCAGTTGCCAGAAATCATTCACAAATTTTAGAGGACCACCCTTCATGTCTCTAACATAAGCGTTACCTATGTAGTCAGCAAGTTGCTCCTCAGTGTGCTTAGACAATGCTCTCTTAACAAGATCCGAGTTCCTAAACATATCTATATAAGCATGAGCATATTCATGTGGAGGTGTATCCAGGGAGCTACCATGACCAAAAGCAACAGCAGAAACAAAAGCATTCCTGTAGTGCATACCCTCAGCGTTAGACTCCTCTAAAGAAACAAAGTTTCCGTCAGCATCAATAATACCACCTTTCCTTACAACAATCTCAGGAAACTTCTGAGCAAGTGTATCAACTATCTTGCTGTACAAAGATGGATCATTGTTCACCATATTGGAAACAGTGGTCCTATCTATCCTGTTTTCTCCCTCTGTATTACTCACATCAGGAGAAGTATAGTTAGGAATAGATTCATTGTTATTGATATATGCTCTATAAGCACCCTCAAGTCCAAGCTCATTTACAAGCTTAGTCCAAGAGGGATCGTTTATGTTAGGACATGCATTCATTAGCCACAAGTTTTCATTCTTTCCGAAACATCACTATCTGTAGTGGTGCTTCTGTCAAAGGTAAGTAATTTAGTTAATGTTCCTTCTTTGAACTGATTTATATTCCCAACCTTAATATACACTGTATTAACCTCTTCGTTAGAGTAAGGCTGAACATACAGGTCATTCGTTGCATTATCAATAAATGCAAATCCATTATTAAGATTTCTACCAAACTCCGTTGTCTGATAAGCTTTGTAATCACCAAACTCTTCAGTAACTATTGGCTCAACAACAGGTCTTCCAAGTATGGTTTTACTTCTCGGAATCTTATTTGATAACATAAGTGCAGAGTTGATTCTCATAACCATATTGTTATCAAAGGATGATTGCTTAAATTCACCAGGAACAACAGTGTAGTTAGGAGAGTTGTGATTACCTTCATAGCCATCTCCAAAGATATTATCAGTACCATCATTCATTTGGTCCTTAAGATCAGACATGTCCATAAGATAGTTCTCAGTAACACCAACACCAATCAACGAAGCTAGTGACTTCTTTGTTCTCTGCATTGGGTTAGTCAGGAACGAATGAGCAACAACATTTTTGTAGATATTTCCGTACTTAGGATCACCTATCAATCTCTGGAAAGAATCTCGTATACTCTCCTGTTGGTTTGTATTCATTTGTTGGAATGCATCAGACAAACCTATTACAACATTTCCGTTGTACTCCTTAACATCAATAGCACTGATCACATCATTGACATAAGCAGGTACCTGGTTGATGTCAGAAGGATTTGATGGATACTTAAGTGCATACAAGATGTCTCTAAGATTGTTAGATACAGCATTCAAATCAGAAGACTTTCCTCTATAAAGAGAATATATCGAATCCCTAAAGTCCTTTGGTATTGATTCATTGTTAAAGAACGATGTCATAAACTGAGCTCTTTCAAGTGCTTTAGAAACAGCCTCCCAAGACTCCTCGTTACTCACACCAATATTCTTAACCTCAGTTGAAAGATTATGAACCTTAGGATTCTCTGTAGCAAATGATTCTCTCAGCTTTTCTGTCTGGTAATTAAGAACCTCTACAGATGACTTTAAGTGCGGATCAGTTAATGCCGTCCCCATATTTAGTTTTGAAGAACCCTGTCTCAATCTATCCATATACCCAAGCAAAGACTTTGCTTTAGTCACATTTGTTCCAACACTCTTCTTAGCTCCAAGCAAACCAAGAAGCGTCATCATCTCAGCTCCAGTATGCTGAACAGAAGCGTATTCAGTAAGAGCTAAATTATCTTTAGCATTATCATCATTGCTTATTGCTTCAACATATTCATTGTAAGATATAGGTGTAAGATTCCATGCAATACCTGTTTGAGGTTTGTTTGCAATATAATAATCACCATCAACCATAACAGGGACAGCTCCTCTATAACTGTTCACTTTATCAATACTACTCAAAAGACCTTCCTTAGTTCCTTTTCCATAATCAAAGATCATCTTTCTGTCCTTGTTCATGACAACGTTATTGTCCATTGTAGAGTAAGCACCAACCATCTTTCCTCTAAGATACTCAGCAACATCCTTAGACTTCTTAGTGTCCTCTAGTGAAAATGTAGAGCTATTTCCAGTAATGGTTTTTTCAAAATCCTTTACGGCCTCAGAGTTAATAACCTGGAATATTTCCTTTCTGTCAACACCAATGGCAGCAAGAGTAAGTACCGTTGGAAGGTTATTACTATTCACACCGAGTCTTAATATCGCATCATTATTGTTCGCATCAAGAAAAGCCTGGAGTATCTGGTTAACTAAATCCATGCTATCTCCCTTAGAATCAATCTCTTGATACTGCTTCCCTCCAAAGTCAATCGGATTAGCAAAGCTCATTCCATGACTATCCATGAAGTAAATCAGCTTGGAAACAGATGCAGATAATGATATACCACTACCAGTAACATTATTCTGAACAGACTTTCTAGCTTGCTCAACTGAACTAAGAACCCCTTTAGGAGTTTTGTCTAGCTTAAGTTCTTTAACAAGATCGTTCATCCAATCAAAATCCAAAGACTTCTTTCTATCTCTAATGTAATCATCAGAGGTCATAGCCTTTTTCATTTCATTGATAATCCTTGTGTTAGTAGTTTCCTCTTCAACACCTCTAGCATTTCTGTCTGATACCATCAAGAATAACTTGTCACCATCATGGTCACTATCAGAGTAAACTGCATACTCCTTAGGAGCTGTTACAGTATTCATGCTTCCAGAGGTAAATCTTTTTGGTCTACCAACAAATCCAGAAACAGGGCCAGAGACAGGAACCCTTGCTGCAACCATGTCAAACGCAAAAGGATTTAACCTTAACTGCTCATTCGCAAAAGCAATCATTTCGTTATCAGTCTTTCCTGGTATTCTCTCGAAGAACAAAGACCAAGGAACAATAACTTCAGCTATACCTGTATCCTCACCAAAGCTCAGCTCTTGATTGTAGTCAGGAACAATCTGGTTGTTCATACCCTGAACATTCAATCTTAATCCATTAGCAGAAATCTTATTTGAAAGCATTCCTTTTATAAAAGAAGCGACAGCAGGATGATCAAAAGAAGTTATTTCTCTGAGCTCTTTAGCTTCAGCCTCAGTCATGTTGTCTTTTATCAGCCTAAGTATAGCCTTCTGGTCACTTGTCATAAAGTCAAGAGGACTATTCGTTAGTGTGTCAAATAAAGTTTTAGGGTTGTCAAACAAGGCCTTAATCGACTCCATTTGATTTTCAACTTGCTCAGCCATAAGCTCTGACAAAACCTTTTCTCCAGTGTATGCTTGGGCAATCTCAACAGACTGAACAGGTATAGATACCACTTTAGACTTATTAGGTTTATTGGATAAATCTTTGTTTATATCAAACGGCATTGTCATTCCTGTGATAGTTCTACTGTTAACATTGTCCATTGAGAAATCACTACTTAAAAGATCCTCAATCTTAACAACATTGTTAGCCATGCTATCAGTTCCTTTGAGTGAGTTTACATCAACAAACTGAACATTAGTATCCCCAACGCTAAGCCCCTTAGCTTTAGCTATAGCTTCAGTGTATTCCCGTAGCTTAACTATAAGCTTGGTAGCAACATCACTTCCGTCAACCTTATCAGTTCCAACTCTTCTTGTTAAACTCAATAATCCCTCTGCACTTAATGAAGCTGCCTTGACATACAAAGAAGATCCATCACTATTAACCTGGTTAATGTTGTCTTTTATGTTTGGACCAATATTACCTTTCCCAACACTATCCTCCATTGAGTTAAACAAACTCTGATTGATAATCTTGAAGGAATCAACAATCTCATTATCCTCACCAAACTTACCAAAATCAACAACCACAGTATGGACAGGTTTCTTTATATCCATCTTATTACCATTCGTCTTAGCACCACTAATTCTCTTCTGAACGGCTTGAGGGTCCTTATACAGCAGAACGTTTCCTGCCATCATCCCTTGAAGATAGAACCTCGATAAATCCGTAGCTCTAAGTCTTCTCTGAATAGCGTCTGCTGCTTTCTTTCCATTACCAAAAGTCTGAGCAATAACCGCCCCAAGACTCTCGTCAGCCTTAACCGCTTTAGCGATCACATTCTTGTCTGATGCATACTCACTAACTGGAGCAGGAATGATTTCATAACCATTCTCAGTAACCTTCATCTGAGCAAACTTAACAAGCTTATTGAACCTTGAAGCTACCTCTCCTACCGGAACACCATGAACATTTATAGCGTTATCCACCATCGCCTTTGAATACTCAACAGCCTTGGTGTTAAATGTTTTATCATCCTCAAGCGCAGAAAACGAATTGGAACTAACCCCTACCTGAACAGAATGTTCCCTATCTCCAAGCTGACCTAAAGAAACATACGATATGTCTCCCTCAGTGTTTACAAGATCAGCAAATATTCTGTCTATCTCAGTGGCTTCGTTTATTTCAACACCTACTCCACCAACAGAAAACTCTTCTACCTCAGCGTAAACCATAGGAGCTAACATCACCTCTCTATTGGAATTTTTTAGATAGCTATAATTACTTGGTGTATAAATTCTTTTGTTGTTTATCTGTCTTATAATGTTGTTCTGAGTTTGGATAGCAGAACGATTCTTTCCACCAACAGTCTGGTACCTGTTTCTAACCTTACCTCCAAATATAAATGGAGCAATGTTATTAATAGCACCATACAACCTCTTCTTCATTGCATCAGCAACAACATCATTCACACCGTAATCAATACTTGTTACACCACTAGAGTCAACAGAAACACTCACTCGCTTCTTATCTTTAAACAAGAATCCAGGAGTAACCTTCCCACCTTTGAAGTAGTCGAATCCTATTGAAGATATATTGATTCTGATAATATCCAATTGCTCCTCGGTAACATTATCCATGCCCATCAAGAACGCTAAATATTCAGCATTAGGTTTGTTGTAGTTAGGATTGATACCTCTCTTCTTTAAAGAAGCCAAGTAGTTCTGGAAGTCCTCGCTACCAAGTGTTCTAAAGTTTTCATACGCAGTATTGTACGCTGAGGTAATTGCATTTGAAGAATTTAACATCTCTCTTCTCAAAGTACCATCAGGTCTTCTTACAATTCTCTGCTTATTAGGAATATGCAAAGAGCTAAGATTAGTCATAACCATCTTACCGTAAGACTTGTCGTACTGGTTAATTCTCTTTATTGCTCTAAGTAACCTTGATGCAGTATACCCTTGAACTGTATTAATATTCTTTTTAACATAATCATCAAGAGACTTAAGGTACTGCGAGGTCGTAGTCCCAGAAGCAATTGCCATAACCTCTCTTAATAGGTCAGAGTCTATAGGCATACCGTACTGGTCAGTAACATTCATAAGAAGCTTCATCACCTCTTTACTTACACCATCAGGACCTTTGAAGCTATTGTTTGGTCTAGCATCTGTTAACGAACCAACATTAATATCTTCATACTCAATGTCTTGTTGTATGGACCCATAAACAGAGTTTCTAATCATTGAGTCAATCTGATTCTTTCTATCAGTGTTACCCCAAACTAAAGCTTGAGCAAACGCAGAGAACTCTTCAGATGTCATTGGAGTATCTTTCTGTACACCATAGAAATCTTCGTTACCAAATATCTTATTGGAAATACTTGGACTACCCTTCTTGTATAAGCTGTACAAATTGGCTACCGTAGATTGATACAACTCAGATGCAGTAAGCTTTTTACCTTGAGCCAATGACTGCATTGTTCTCATTATCAATGAATCCTGAACAACATCGTTTACATGAGCTAAACCTTCATCTGTAAAGTCTGCTCTTGTTTTCATTTGTAGAGTAGACCTGTTCATGTTCACTTGAGACAATTTTAAGTCTCTAGTGTTGTTCATCATCTCTCTAACCATTCGATTCGTAGCAGCTTCATTGCTACCAAAAATCTCTTTTACCCTGTTCCAAAACTGCTTAAGCCAATCAGAAACACCATTTAACCAGGTTCCAGTCTGCTTAGATCTCGAAATTAACTCAGAGATTGATCGGGCTGCAATCATTTGAGTTAATGCTTCCATCTCTCTTTCGGCCTGACTAAGCTCTGGATAATTCTCATTCGCCCACTTCATGTACTCAGTACCCTTAACGTGCTCAATACCTTTTCTAAGCAACTTAGGATCCATAATCCTTAAAGCCTCAGTGTATATGTGAGCATATTCGTGAGCCAAAGTATCCTGGTGAGCTGTATCTTTGTTTATCTTGATTCCTGCTTTTGTTATCTGAGCAAGCACCTCTGGCCCTTCCATCCATAAAACATTCTCAATAAACTCGACAGGAACATCAGGGTAAGCTTCTTTGAAATGGTCAATCAAAGAACTTGCAAACTCAGGATCTGAAGACATCAGTATCGCAGATTCAGAATTAGCTATACCCATTCTCTGCTTAAACGAAGAAGGGTCAAACAGGTCTAACTGGTCTCCAAGATTCTTATCCCAGAAATCCTTGAAAGCCTCAGGGCCATCATCTATCTCTTGCTTAGATCTCTCCTTATACTCTTGAAGAGCCTCCATCATAAACTTAGGCCTGTCATTCTTAAGAGCTGTAAAGTAAACATCTCTTTCTGAGAGGGTTCCACTTTCAAGTCCCTGGACAATTCTCTTTTTACCAAGAGCTTTATATTGGTTGTATGACTTTGAGATCATATCAATAGGAGGGAATATAGAGTCAACCACATCCACAATATTCTGAGGAACAGAGTCTTCAGAAATATACACTATTGAATTAATGTTAGCATCAGTAACAACAGGATCAACCATTCCATTCCCATCAGCAAGTCTACTATAGGAAGTTTGAATTGGAATCAAGCCAATGAAAGAAACAGGAATACCATAAGTATTCTCAAACATTCTTTTATAAGCCAACTGTTGAGCCATGTAACCCTGAGGTTTAGACAGCTCAACTATATCAGTTTCATTTTCAAATTGGTAAGGGTTTGTTTTAGAAAGGAAATCCTCAACAAGACCACCATTCTTTCTCATGAAATTCTTCATGTCAAGAATACCAACCCTTCCCTTTGGATCAACTACAACTAAATCCAGAGCTCCTGCAACACCATCCCTGTTAACCATTACCTCATCAGCAATAACAACAAGGTCGTTCTCTTCTATAAATTGAAGTAATCTATTAACCTGCTTGACGGCATTAGAAGTAATCTTTGTTGTCTGGTCGAACTGAACTTTGTCATCAGACATTATACCACTAGCCTCTTGAGTCTCTACATTAGTATAGTCTCCAATAATGTTTGGATCCAAACCTTTCTCTATAACCTCTCTGATTAACTTATCAAATGAAGTTCCAACGCTTAACGCTGCTGTCTTTGTTCCAGGCTCAGCATCCCAACCATTTCCTGCGTATTGAATCTTCTCTCCAATTGCATTTGATGTACGAGTCTTATTCTCCCCATCAACAACATAGTTTGATGTACCGTCTTCATTGTAAACAAGCTCTTGAGAAAACTCTTGACGCTTATTGAAGATCTCATCAGCCACCTCTTTCTGCTTCTTTGTAAGAACAGTATTCTCGGAAGTAGTGTATTTATATTTATCACCACTCTTATGAACTTCAAGTGGTACTGACTTTTGACTAATACTACCTATTCCTTGGCTCTTGAAAGGGTCAACTTTAACCCCCTTCATTGCTCCAGGATTACTCTTCTCTAGTTTCTCTATTTCAGCCTCAATAGAACCACTATCATCAATAGGTTTTTTGTTGTCAATAGTTTTTTTACGTTGTGCTTGGTAATTATTATCAGGATCATAATTAACTAACTCTCTCTGAAACCCTGACCTACCATCAACATTAGTTTCTAAAGATCCGATCTGATGTTTTATCCCCTGCTCTAAGTAAGCTAACCTTGCTGCCTCAGCATATATATCACCATCAAAGCCAGACTCTTGCAATTCTTTAATGTACTTATTGTTGTCCTCATTAAACTTATCTACATCAAGTTCAGCACCTTTCACTCCAAGCTCTTCCTCAAGCTCTTTACTCATTAGCGTTTCTCCTGGGTTAAGCTTAGTAACAACGTTTGTAGTAGTCTCGTCGGGATCCCCATAAGTCCAAGGAGTATCCACAGCTATGTATTGCCCTGCTCCACGTTGAGCCTTGGCCATAAATTTTTTCGCCTCAGGATTCTTGGTGTCCGTCCTATAGCCACTAACAACTATATTCCCATCATCATCTAACTTAATAGCACCCTTCCTCTTAAAGTTAGGTATACCATCAATATCTTTAGACTCCTCTATGTCTCCATCGTAATCTCCAGATTTAGATATTTTCTTCTGGTCGTTATCCTTATCTGCCTTAGGGTCGGAAGTGTCAGGGCTTTCATCTCCTTCGCTGTCTTCCGACTCCTCTGCAGTATCTTTAGATTCCTCTTTCTTTTTTGACTCCTCCTCTTTAGACTCTTCCATCTCCTTCAAGAACTCATCAATTTTTTGTTCGGCCTCCTCTTGGTTGTTAAGCAAAGCAGATTGCAAAGCAAGCTCGTAAGCATCTCTGTCTTTCGTTCCACTATCCATCAACCTATCAATCTCAGCCTTATCTTTTTCAAGGGCAATATCCCTCAAGCCATTTATAAGCTTCTCTCCTTTTTGAGAGTCACTAGCAACCTCACTATAAACCTCCTCTCTTCGAGACTTAGCTTCAGGACTTTCAACCTTAGCCATCTCTTTCATAAACTCCTTAGTAGTAAGATTCTCTTTCTCAACCTTTCTAGCTAAATCCCTAAACGCAGACATCCTTCTTTGAAAAGAAGTTTTGCTTTCATTGTCAGGCTTAGAATCATCCATAGCACTCTCTATCTGAGTTCTGCTCTGGTTAGCTACAGACTTACTTAACAGATCTAATTGCTGTTTCTTCGGTTCGTAATACAGTTCAGTACCGTCATTCTTTTCGACAGCTCTATCATAAGTTTTGTTTACCTCATCTCTAACTGCATTAACAGACTTCATTGATTGATCATAAGAAAAGTGCTTGTACCTTTCCGTTGGACTTAGCTTCAAGTCTTTTGTTGCTTCAGAAAACTCCGCAACCTCATCAATAAATTCATGCATAGATTCAGCACCTTGCATAGAGTTTCCATTATCCCTCTTTGCACTATACTTGTTCTTAAGCTTTTGTATAGAACTCGTCTTACCCTTTTTTACCGCTGCATCAATATACTGGAAGGCACCCTCTAACTGATCATTATCCTGACCGGCAAATAATGTTGTACTTGTTCCACCAACAATTCCACCAACTAATCCTGAGAACAATGCTTCCTTCAGTGTCTCCTCAGAAAGGACGTTTACATCAAACTTACCGTCACCTTTCTTTGCGTACTCGTCAGCAAACCCCTTGTTATAAATGTCTTTAGCTATAGTTTCAATGTAGGTTTGAGACCCCTCTTGAACAGCCTCACCTGCAAAACCTTCAGCAAACTTAGCTCCTCCTTTCCTTAGTTTATATCCCCAATCTTTAGCTACCTGAGAAGAGATCTTTTTCATAGACTCTCTTGTTAACCCATTCTCAGCCATCTCTTTAGTAACACCTTTAAGAGATTTTTTCACAGCATACATTTGAGCTTGCTTTGAAGCTTTACTGGTAATGACTTTCCCAAAATAATCAAGACCAACTTTTTCAGAAGCACCAATCAAAGCTGCCACAGAATTACTAAACACAATAGCATCATTAGGATTAAGACCACTATTTCTAGCTTCCTTGTAAGTCATTGGCCATTGCTGAAAAGCACCATTCGCAATCTGGATAATACCCTGATTCTTCTGTATCCAGTTAACAGCCTTTCCTGATTTAGATATTGGATTAATAACCTTACCTGCCTGGGAAGCATACTTAGAAAGCTTAGCAGCCTTACCAAGTTTACCCATAGTTCCGGCTAGCTTTACACCCTGAAGACCAGGAAGCATCCACAACATCTGCTCAGCCATTTGACCAAATCCTTGACCAACAGCAAAAGCAAAGTCATCTTTAGCATATTTATCTATAGTAGCTTGGTGTCCAGTAGACTGAGCTATCTGCTGATTAGATTTAGCGTAAATACTATCGTCAAAGAAGTTGCCAACACCATCAGCCCAAGCTCCCCAAAAGTCCTCCCAATCATCACCACCAGGAACAGAACCAAGAATCATTGCAGGTGCATTAACAACACCCTCAACAACACTTAGCATCGCATTGTAAAACCCATCAAAAAACTCACCTAAATCACTGTCAAATTCATACTGACTAAAATCAATAGGCTTGTCATATTCTTCATGAGCTCCATAGCCATAATCAGTAGAGGGATCAACCTCTCTCTGATAAGCCATTGAGTCTTGTATGTTTGCTTGACTCTGCTGAGAACCAACAGGAATAGGTAAATTGTTATCCATAGTATATTTACTTATAATGTAAATATACAAATTACAAAATTACTTTCTACTGGTTCTCTATAACAGTATTTAATATCTCATTCATATTCACAGTGGAAGCATCATAGCCAGAAGCTGTCACATGCTTATTCATCTGTGACTGAACGTATTGATACGCGCTATTCATCTCTTGTTCAGTCTGAGGTGGATTACCATTGTTCTGAACCTGAATCCAATCATTATAATAAGCTTTAGCCGACTGATTCAATTCATCGTTAATCTGACGCATATCCCTACCTCTTCTTGCGTTTGTAGAACCACCAAGAGTATAAGGAAGCTCTTGACTCATAGCATCCATCGTAACTTGACTATTAGGATCAGGCATTGGGACCCAAACATAATTCGTGTAGGCAGATTTTTCTTTCTGTCCTTCCGAGTAAGAGTTTGCCAACACTCCATTAAGACCACCAAAACCACCAACACCTGCGGTACTATCATCTATAGTGTATGCTTTTCTATAAAGCATCTTTCTACCATTCTCATCAGTAAAATAAGTATAGTCACCAAAGTCAGTAACCGGAAGGGTTCTTAGTGAAACTGTCTGATAGTCATTAAGATTATCTCCAACAACCTTGTTTCCTTTATCATCCTTGGAAGGAAGAACAACCTTGATGTCTGTAGCTTTATAGTCAGGAGTACCATTATCAGGGTCGTAATCACCCTTAGCGTACTGCATAGGTTGGAATCCTGCAAACTCAAGAGCCTTTTTAGCAACAGCAGGTGGCAAGAAGTTTGGCAAACCATTCATGTTTCCAGTATCACCACCAACATAATGAGGGTTCTCAAGAACATTTGTAACAGAAGTTGAGTATATATCATTCTTTGTCTTGGAAGTAAGAGTCATAGGGTCTTTTTGCTGAGTAGTTCTACCACCACCTCTAGTACCTGTCCTTTGACTACCTCCTTCAGAGTAAGAGTACCTACCAAGATCTTGATTGTACTTTCCAATCTGAGTATTCATTTGAGCCTCCTTAGCTTCTTGACCAAGATTGAATTTAGCAATACCGGTATCCCACTTCTCTCTATCAGACGGTTGAGGTATAAATCCTCTATCCTCACCCTTCTTAAGACCTTCGTTAACGTAGTTAGCATACTCATTAGCTATCTCCATTCTCTGCTCTTGACTAGCCTCTGGATAGCGTGTTCTCATGTATGCCATCAAGTCATCAGCAGTAACCCTATTTATAGAGCCATCACTCTGAAGAGCGTTGTTTACAAACCAAGGATCATTCCAATCAATCTTGATTTTACCCTCAGCATTAACACCATCCATTGATAATATCTCTCCTTTCTGATAGGCATCCATCGCATCTCTAGCAGCCATTTTCTTTGTGACAATATTACCCTCATCGTCTTTTACTCGAACAGTGACAGGTCTTATATACGCACCTTTAGCCATAGCCTCAGTCATTGCTGCAACAGATCCTTTGTTAGTTAGAGCATCCCTGTAAGCATCTGATGACTCAAAGTTTCTCTTGAAGTCTCCAAGCTGTCTATTACCTTCTGTGAGCATCCATTTTCTAACATCACCACCATACTTGGCCATGGATGAAATCAAGTTTGCTTTTTCTTGTTTATACTGCTCTTGAAGTCTTTTTTGATCGGGAGCACCTGCAGGAAGATTGTTAAGCTCGTCTAATTTTTCCTGAGTTTGTTGCTCGGCAAGAAGCCTTTCCTCATTCATGGATTCAAGTATCCGAGTGTTCTCAGCATCCATTCGCGCATTCATTCGCGCATCCTCTCTTTTTTGCGCCCAAGACTCACGTCCTTGTAATCCTCCTGATAATCCCCAAGTTGCTCTCATACGTCAAAGATATTAAAAATCGTTAATGCTCCACTTTAAATCGTTACTCACATTTGGTGGCAAAGGTATTTCCTGGTCATCCTTGATAAGCTGACCAACTAACTCAACAGGATCCATGTCGTTAAGCGCAACAGGATCAACAGCAGGTTTTTGGTTTTTCTGAGACAAGAGCTCTCCCTTTCGTTCTCTATAAAACTCAAGATTCTTTATCCTTTGAGCTGCAGCAGCATTCCTATCAGCATCAAGTAAAAGTTGCTGTCTATCATTTTGAAGTCTCTGATTTCTACCATAAGCAGAATTAGGACCATAAGCTCTATTAAACTGAGCTCTCTCTCTAGCGTTATACAGACCGTCATTCATAAGCTGAGCAGCAGCCTCCATGTTCATCATGTCCTGGTCAAGATCATCTTCATAAATCTGCCTATTAACAGACTCCGCTTGTTGTGCAGCTCTATAATATTGGTCTCTATTTTGTCTTCTAGCCAACCTATCTTCAGCAGCAACTCTAGCTCCTGCACTAGCATACCTATCAGCAGCACCACCAAGATTAGCTAAAGCGGTACCTGCAGATCCACCTGACATTCGCTTAATGTTTTCTACATCACCGACATAACCTTCTTGAGCAAGCTCCATTGCATAAGCCTTCTCAGCCTCAGTAAGACCAACATCCTTCATGCTCTCAGATAAAGCCATAGAATCTGTAAACATTCTACTCGGCTCATATCCAGGAATATCTTCCATCATCGCAGCACCGGTAATAGCTTGAGCTGCATCACCTATGTACCCTGGATCAAAAACACCTCCAGGATCTTCGGTAACAGGGTCGACATAATTCTCATTCAAAGCTATAGCGTTGTCAATCATCTCAAGCTCAGCATCAATATCTCGCTGATCAGCCTGAGCTACTTTTTCAGGGTCTGTATTATCCCACGTTGTTTGCTCTTCACTTGGATTTACTTTGTTCTTTCCTAATTTAGAAAGTTCAACCTCACCCATTGGCTCACTAGTATTCCCCGACTCAGACCTGCGTTGAGAAGACCCCGTAGAACCCCCTCCAGAACCACCTGTACCACCAGTTTGAATAGAGCGAATAGCTTTTGCATTCCATGGAGTACCTTTCATTTCAGTGAAAACATAATGCATAGGAGTAAGCATGCCTGTTTCAGCTACATAATCACCAAACTCATTCCAACTTTCAAAACCTTCAGGCACAGATCTTCCCGACTCATTCCACCAATGATTCAGTGCTTCACCAACATCTCCAGACATTGCGAGAGTATTAACAAAACTCGGGTCCTTGTATGCCTCGAACATCATTGAGTTAAACTGCTCCATTATTCTATTCTTCTGAATCTCCTCTTCAGCAGCTCTTTTCTGCTCCAAAGCCTTAACCTTAGCTCTCTCAGAAGATCCAGAATTATTTAAAACAGCATTAGAGTTCTTTATTGTCGTTTCAGCATTAAATATATCACTGCCGATCTGCCACTTTTGAACGTCTTCATAATATTTCTTTTGTAAATCAACAACATTCCCAACAAGACGGCTATACTGATTCATCTTAGCATCCCTAAGAGCTCCTTCATCTTTACTTGTAATAATGTTATCTTCTGGCAACGATTCAATATCACTCTTCAAATCCTGCATAATAGGATTCAATTGCTCTTTCAGTCTAACAAGATCAGCATTTAATTTCTGATAGCTCTCTTTTAACTCAGGAGTCCAATTGATATTACCCTGACTATTATCCAAGTCTTTTCTGGAGTACTCGTCAAATCCATGCTTCTTAAGAAGGTTATAAAACTGTCTTTCATACATCTCAAAGAGTGGGTCATGCTCAACACTATAATCCTCCGGATACTCATACAGACCATCATTTGGTATGTGTCCATCTTTGTTCTGAGTACCACCAACATAAACACCATAATGATCACTAATACCAGTAATAACCTCTGGACCTACTTGATAATATCGACCAGGATCGTCTTGGTATTTCGGATCTAGTGATGGTGAGTAAACACCAGGCTTACCATTCCTTCCTTCCGTGGTATTGGATCCAACAATAATCTTGACATTGTTAACATCATTGTCATCCCTAATAAGTACAGAGTCTCCATTTCTCAGGTATGCTTGATTCTCTTCAGTCAAAAAATCATCCTCAGTCAATTCCTCCCAACCTGAAAAGTTGTTCGAGCTCTTATAGTTATCCCCATTAACATCACTATAGTTCACCCCTTCATTCATGAAGGCCACCTTAGTGTCGAGGTGATTTCCACCTTTGTACTCTTGAATAACTCCGATCTTTGTGTTTGGAGTCACCTTATCACCAACCTTAAGGTTTGGATCTACGTGATTATATTGTATAACATAGGATCTCCCGTTAGGATCTTGGTACTTAACAACAACCTGAGAATCAGTAGACTTGATAACCTCACCATTACTTGTACCCATATTGTACACATCAGCACCCAAAGGCATTAACCAATCAGCACCACCATGAGGACCTTCTCCTGTTGTCGTTCTATTCCTGTACTCTAACGCTGTTTGTCCAGGGGTTAATTCATAATTAACACCCTTGCCCCCAGGGTTAGCAAGAACAAACGCACCCTTATTATTAGACATCTTAACTGGCTGAGCTAAGTTACCACTCTTATCTCTCGTCAAACTAAAGGTTCCATCACCATTAGGGCTGATCATTCTGTACGTCCTCTCTCCTGAGTTATTGGTAGAAACTTGATAATAAACATCCTTCTCCGGATCATAGACAGTACCTGTCTGAACCTGGGAATCACCATCCTTTAAAATAACCGTAGGTCCTACACCAAAATCCTTAACCGCCATATCTTACAAATAGTTTAAATTTTCTAAACGTTGTTTTCTCAACAAATCTTTATACGCTGCATCACCCGTCTTGTTTGCATTTATACCTGCAGTAACAGCTTCAACACCAGAACCAATAAGACCACTACTCATCCAGTTCATTGGGTTTGCGTTGTGTTTTATACTTTCTCTGTTTGCTGACTTGTGCTTTTGCCATTTAGCCGTATCAAGAGCATTATCCCTGTTTACAGGATTCTCATTTAAAACTGAACCCTGAGCAATCCTCAACAAACTATTGCCATTATCCATACTCTCTCCAGTGAAAGAGTTTATAGACAGGTTTCCACCATGAACAGGGTTAGATTTTTTTGCGCTTCTAACAACACGATTGTAAGCCTCTATCTTATCTGTGTCCAACATTCTTTCTCCTCCAGGAAGACTTATTCCTGATACATCTATCTCGTCCATCACCAACGGTTGACTCTTGTTACCTTCAATCCCACCAAGACTAGAAGCTATTCCTTGAGCTTTGGTAACAGCATCGGGAAGGTTTGTTTGAACACCACTAATTCCTCCTTTTCCAATTCCCCCAAGGAGATCTTTTCCTGCTCCACCTTTAAGTAACCCTCCTGCTCCACCTTTAAGTACACCGCCAAGCCCACCTGCTGCACCACCTGTCATTATTGTAGAGATAATATTACCTGCAAACTTCAATCTCGACAAGCTATTCGCAACATCACCTGAAGTTTGAGCTTCAACAACATCTCTAGCATCAGTACCCTCAGCTGCGCTTTTAGCTATAGAATTACCTATAACCTGACTAAAAGGGATTGGACCAAGGAAAGAGTTTATCTTTCCCCAGGTATTCTTTCTTCCACGATCATCATACCCGGCCATAGCCATAACAAACTTATTAAAGCCAGTAGCCTTGGATGGAGCAGTATAACCTGCTTGTCTTACAAGTTCTTTTTTATCATCAAATACAGCCATATTAAATCCTGTTAGATACTCTAAATTTAATAGTAATAGCTGATATTTTAGCTATATACTCATTCAATTTATTAAATTTCATTCTAAGAGTCAATGCCTTACCACGAACCCTATCCTTTTGATCATAACCCCTAACAGGAAAACGAGCAACATTCTCCTTATATCTATATCTCTTATCTCCACTAATAGGAATATTCTGATACTGAGCCTCTGTAGTACAATCAATATCCACCATACATTGATAACCATATCTGTCTATGAAGACTTGGGCATTATCAAATATACTATGATGAATAGGAGAAGGATTAGCAATAACATCAAGAATCGCCTTTCTGTCGTTTCCATAAAAATCAAGTGTTGAACCAAGGTCATCTGCATACAAATCATTATCACCAATAACAGCTCTCTCCAACATATAAGAGCCTGCTTTAATAGCCACAGAAAACCCATAGTCTATCCATGTCTCAAATTGAGATTGAGATTCATTGTAGATCAATCCATTATAAGAAGGTAGGTTAAGCTCTTTAGAGTCAACAAGAACAACACTGTACCCATCTATATCACTATAGCTAACGTGATAATAACTTCCTGCTACCATAGGGTATAGAGTGCCATCTATATTAAGAGTCATGTCAGACCCTTTTATATGAACATAATAATCCAATAGATACTTATCTCCCTGAAAGAAGAATCCACTAACATCAGCATTTATTGTGACAAGATCTCCGTTATTGATTAGTATCTCTGTCCCTTGACCAACCCTATTCTTTGTGATAACATAACCCTCAGATCCAGTAAAGTGGTACTCCTCATCATGATTGAAACTCCAAACTACCCTTGTGTTCAACGGATCATAGCCAACAGCTATACCCTCGTTGTTTACAGGATTATCTTTTTTGTACAATCTTTTTAGCAATGCTATGGCTGATTGATGTTGATTCTTGCTAAAGCTAATAGGCTCAAATCCATTCTGGCTAAACCTACATATAGCAAGAGAGTTTACATCACACCAATATATGGCCTTATCCGTAGTAAGCAACGACCACTGATGCTGATTACCGTGCTTTTGGTTTATATAGTCATACCCATCCAACTGAGTACCATCCCCAAGCTGAAGAGTCCCTATCACAGGATCAACAGTTTGAGCTCTATCATAAGCTCTTAACCTTGCAAATCCATACTCTTGAAATGAATATATTTGCTCAAATAGTTTTGCTGAAGATGTAATCTCGCCTGAAGATCCATCCATATCTCGAAAGTCATTGAACTGAAACTGTCTCCAGACATCAATAATATCAGCATTTATCTTTACAGGTGAATACCTCCACCTTGTTGGAAACTTCTCATTAAAGTCATCCACATCCAAAAGACCAGGAGTGTTCTGCAAGTTGTCTTGATACAATAGCGATGATTGAATGTTAAACTCCTCAAATACAGATACATTCTCGTAAATGAAAACACCTCTCTCCCAGAAGTTCGATGTCGTACCATCTATATTGACCCACCTTCTAAGTCCTGCATCACTATACATTGGATTATCAACAGAAGGAGCATTCCTTAAAGAGAAACAAAACTTAGACTCTAAAGGAAAGACAACACCGTGACCTAAAGCATAATTCTCGTCAGCTTCAACCGAATCCATGTCACCATAAACTCTAGCAACACCAACATAATCCAAGAAGCAGTCACCACCCCACACCTCTACGTTGTCATAAACATATCCCGCAGGAACAGGAAAAGAAGAATTGTTGACAGGCACAAATTGCCCTACACTAATAAACAAGCTATTCTCCAAAGCTGTAGATGTAAGTCCACCATAAAAAGAAGATCTATCACTTCTGTAGTTACCAATAAAGCACCCAGGAACGTTAGATCCATAAGCAGCATCACTACTACTAAAATATGGAGCAACATTCGATTGACCTGTATTAGACCTCTTATCTACATCGCCATGCTTTATCATTAAGTGATTCTGAAGACCCATACCCTCATGATCCTTGTCTGGTTCATTAAGCCCATAGTTACCATTAAAATCATTTCCTGCTATAGCATTCTTCATGTCGACATTATTATCACAGAAGTTCTCTAGCTTTTGATCATAATCCACAACAGCAGTTTCTGTAGGCTCAATAGTCTCACCAAACCTTGGGTAAGGAGAACTACATGTAGACCTATGAAACTCATTAGCAGTAACATACATTTTTGCAATAACCTCAGAACTCTTTTTCCCCTCCGTAGACGTATCCTCGTCCTGGAGCTCGGTGTCATTTGTAGACACCATGCACCCACCAACTAAAGCAATTTTATCGTTTGAATAAAGAGTATTGATTCTTGATGCACCCTCAAGAACATTTAAGTCAGGTATAATCATTGAAGACACCCCATGAGGATTCACCAGGTATGTATTCACACTTCCTCCAGAAGGAACATTGTGAGACCTACCTGCATTCATATTAATATTCAACAACTCTAAATTATCAACATCAGTTGATGAGGTAGGAGATCCTAATGTTGCAGTGTCTCTCCACTGTTGAGTGTGTATTGGCATAATAAGACCAACCTCCTGATTCCCTCCAGAAGCAGCCTCCAACACCGTTGGTTGCACAAGACCTTGAGCAATAGTCAATTCGTCTCTCACGCATCTAACAATCTCAAATCCAGATATATCATCAGAACAAGAGCTGAAGTCAAGGCCATTAACCTCAATTCCCATTATCTTTAAATAAGACATTGTGCTCGGTCTTGAGTCTCCATCAACAATAGCCTCGTTATTTCTTGTCTGGTAATCATTTGTCACATAAGCAGGATCAGTAAGGTTCGGTCCCTTTACAGATACCGTATTACCATCTCTCTGAATCCTTGTAGCCTCATAAGTGAGCTCATACTGTTCAGGCATTCTCATGTCTGCAAGATGGTAAATAAAAGATCTACCCATTCTTTTAGAGAAAATCTTTATACCTAACCTGTATGTTTCACCCCTAAAGAACCCTTTGTACAGATTAAAAACCTGCGTACCCTTGTAGTTTACATAATCACCCTCTATTCCATACTCTTCATTACGACCATTATAGATCGTCTTAATAGTAGAAGCCACCTTGGTTGTTTGGTTTGTAATAGGACCTATAGGTGAATTAGTGAGCTCATCAGATCTCATGTCCCTAAACTTTGGCTGAACAGTAACGTTAGCCAAGATAGATTCAATGTCGTAATCTACATTCTCCTCTTTAATGTTTCCAACATAAAGGTTATTCTTCTTTGTTTGAAGAGTTCTAGCACCATCAAGAACAACAAGTAGATTGTTTATAGAAGATGGTGCAACTTGATCCTGGCCGTCCTGCGAGACGTGATCAAACTCCATTATATCGGAGTCAATGTTTTTCTTTGCGAAGATAACAGCACTATCAACATTAGACTCAGAAACTATATGAACAGCAAGCACCTCTATATAGTCAAACCTTTGATCAACACCAACGACCTCCAATTGAGACCCCTTGTCAGTTGTAATGCCTGCGGTTTCCATCTCGTAGTTATTCCAGTTCGATGAATCCTTAGCATCCGTTGTTATAAATAAAGTGTCAGTAAGTGGCATCCATGGAGTAGCATACCCTTCATCTAATCCAAGTCTGTAAGAGTATCTATAAAGACCAGACGGCAAAGATCCATCTATCCTTTCTCTATACTTAATAATGCCCATCTCCGCTTCGGCAGTAGCATTGATACCATGAACACTATCTGTAACAGCACTATAATCAAGAACATTCTCCTTGTCGGTGCCGGTGAACTTAAAGGTGAAAGTCCTAAATGGATTACTATCATCTTTTACTCCATCACCCCAATAAACTCTTATAATACTATCTGACTCGTAGTACAGAATTGCTTCTATCTGGTTCTGAGTCGTGAAGTCTAAGCTCTCAGGATCACTACTATCATTAAATAAGGTAGCATACTGAGACACACCATCAGTATCTATAATAAGTAATCCAATTTCACTATCCCCTGAAGCCTCATCAACTTGAAAGATAACAGCCTTGTTCCCAAACTCAGCCTTACCGATAGGCTTGAAATTACCTGTAGTACCATCAGTAGGATCAATGTTTACAGAAAACCTATTCCCATTCTTGAACTTCCAAGAAACAGTACCATCTATATTGAAAAAGACACTACCATTCTTGGAGTATCTATACGATTCTTTTGGTGCAAACTCCTTGTCGAGATCCACCTGCATTCCTTTAGAAAAAGTATTTACGTGTCTTTCCATTTTAACTTCTTTGTAATCCTGGTAACGGCATTAATGAGTTCATGATTTGACTCCACATACGAATGTTGTCAGGAGTCATTACATCACTACCTCTTGCATTTCCGCACTCTCTATCCCAAGCACCCTCAAGCTCCTTGTAAACATGATGTGCAACCTTTCCATTTGTATAGTCTATCTCTCTAAACCTAAACTTAATGTAGTTAATCACAGCTCTCTCGTGTGCACTCCTTATCAAAGGAAGTCCTTCTTCATCAAGCTCTACCGACTTATAGCTTAACCCAACAGTTCCACTTTCTATCTTACTGAAGTAGATGTACTGATTCTGAATAGAATACTTGCTTGAGTTCCCATAGTCATCAGCAAAGAACGAACCGTCATAGTCATACTTCTGACTTCCAGAACCAGAGTCAAGATTATGTGTGTTTTGATCAGCTAAGTGAATACTTCCTTCCTTTGGACTTGGAAGAGGATTGCTAACAGGTTCATTAATAGCTGTATTAGGCATCCTCCTTGGGACCAAAATTTTGTAGGATATTGTTCCATTAACCGCATCAGTACCAACACTAACCTGAAAAGCCACATAAGGAGTATCACCAACAATGTCAATGATGTTTGCAGATAATGTTGGTTGGAAATCAATATTCCCGTTTATCATCTGCTGATACAATGCATTAGCAATATCATCTTGATCATCACCTACCTGCACAGTATAAGTGTAGTAATTAGGAGTAAGAGCTCCATTAATGTTTACCGTAGCGTTTACCGTAACAAAATCTCCTGGCTGAAACACACCCTCAACTACTATTTGGCTCTCCATAGCCTGCCCAGGATCAGTAACCCCAGGAACAGCAGCCAAAGAAGATTCCGGATTAAGAGTATTCGTTTTTGCGCTCCCTCTATTCCACTGAGAGAAGTCCTTCGTAGAAACATCAAGATAATCTCTACCATGTTTTACTGCATACAATTCTATTAAATTATCAGGAAGACATGCTTTGTAATCTTCCACTTGGATAGTGCACTCCATATCTCTATGGGACAACTCTCCACCAATTTTTAATTCAGCTTCAAATGCCCAACGAGCCATAGCATCTAACCATGGAGAAGGGTTGTTTAAAGCAAGTTCCTGGACAGCACCACCAATTACTTGATACAAACTAATCCAATTATGTTTTCCGTGATTCATGATTCAGGGGTATAGTCTAATACTTTTACATTATTCTCTCTAGCCTCCCAGAGAAGATGCCTCCAAATCTTGGATGGCTTAAATTCCATTTTACAATAAACCTTAGGTGAGTGCCAGTGGACATAATACCAAGGCTTACCATTCATGATGTTAACGTCTCCCTCTCTTCTTATCGTCTCTCCATTGACCTTCTCAAACATCACAGTCTTTGGAGCAAATTTCTTAATCTTGGTTGAAACCATTCTTAAAGTTCCAAGTCTATACAATTGGACAGCCATTTTGTCCTGGATAATTCTTTTCAAACAAAGCCTCATGTACCCATGAATAATCTTTGAATACTCCTTTCTATATATCCTTGTCCTCCCCTTGGCGATTCTTGGATGAGCTTTCATGTACTCAGTGATCTCATCACGAGTATCCTCATACAAATTATCTATACCTTTTCTGGGAATCGACTTGAAGTCCAATTTGATTGCCATCTTCTTTCGCGTTGTTTAGTATATCGTTTATAGTCTGAGAAGTCATGTTCAACTCAGTAGACAATATGTTCTTGGTTACAAAATCATTTAAACTCATAGCCATAGGATACTCCTCCAAGTCAAAGTTACACAACACTGGATCACATCCCTCAACAGGATACTTGTTGACCTTGTGAGGATCCTCAAAGACACCCCTCACATTAATGTACTCTAAAGATTCATGACCTTTCTTAACAACCACGTAAAGAGTGTCTCCTATCATATAGGCCCTATTAAATAGCTGACCAAATCGAGAAGCTCTCTTAAAGATATGATTGTTTGAATCGTCAATAACAAAAGGAGTCTGCTTGTCTATAAGACCTACCCACAGACCTCTATAGTTCGGAAAGTCAACAAGCTTAGGTAGCTTAATCTTTTTTATCTCACAACCAAAAGGAACATCAGGACAGTTGCTATCAGACTTGTCAATGTCAGACAAAGGCACAACACCAAGGTCCTGCCAATATGAAGCATCTATATCCTTCCCGTAATCTGTAGCCTGCTTAACACCAATTGCTCTATACTGGTGGATCCAAAATTCTATCTGCCTAATACTTAGTACAGAATCGTCACTATCACCTTGGCCACCTTCAGCTATATGCTTGATATTAAATGCTAACTCTTTTAAAAGCATGAGAATCTATTTGATACTAAGGTAACAAAAAAAAGGGAGACTTGCGCCTCCCCTTTTAGGACTAAATTATCTGTAACCAGATTCTTATAAAGAATCAAGTAATGTGATCAAAGAAGCTCCCTCACCTGCATCCAAGTAAAGAACCATCTCACTAACAGAATCAACTACTGTGTCAGCGAATGGCTGAGGAACATCATTCTTGTACACCATACGAATCTTATCGAAAGTTCCAGTAGGAATAGTAGAAGGAGTAAACCCTTCACTAACAATGTCCTCTGTTGTTCCAATCTCAATTGTCGCAGCAGTGTAAACAGGAGTCAAAGTTCCTGCAGCAGATACAGTCTCTACACCATACGTGAAATCTACATCAGCATCTTTCTTTGTAATGGTAACAACCGCACCTGAAGCTCCGGCCGTAAATAAAGAACCTTCATTCTTTGAGTTTACGATAGCAGCTAAAGCAGCAGCAACATCAGCAACAGCATCACCTGCTTGCACTTCATAGTCTACATTCATAGTGTAAACACCTCTCTGAGTGTCACTACACTTTAACGTAATAGCAGCTACATCACCTGCAGCATACGTTCCACCAACAGTAATCGCTACTGAAGCAGGAGTCCCGGCAGCATACGCTTCGTTTGTCCAGTCAGCAAGCTGAGTAATGTCAGCACTAAAATTTGATGTTAAATCAACCACAGTACCAGTTGCACTTGGAGTGAACCCGGCCTCGATCAATAAAACTTTTTTTCTTCCATTTTCCATGGTCTATAAATTTACAGTTAACTATTTTCTTTTGTTTCTTGAGCCTGTATTGGATACATCTCATCTCTAATTGGTATCATCGCAAGTTTCACAGCTTCGTCCACAATCTCATCATGAACAATCTCATGTAACTCGCAATCAACATTATTAACAAGACTCACCTTTGTAGGGATCTTTATGAACTTCACAATCAAGCTATTTGGAACAGTATCCGATTTAATTGTAAAGACAAGAGTATCACCACCTGTAGTAGACTCCTCTACATATTTTGGATAATCGTCATTAGGTACATTAAATGGATCTATATCCATGGTAGCCTCATCGTCTATCTGAATAGGAGGCACAGGTCTTCTCTTTATACCACCAGGGTAACAAGAGTTTTCCCATACTGCCTGAACAGCTAACGTGTAAGCCCACGTAGGAATGGTAGCTTGTAGGTCTAATTGATTAGTAGACATTGGGATTTGCACAGTTCTAACGACAGCAGCTAAGGCTGTTCTAACTCTCTCACTAGACTCAAAATTAACCTTGTTCTCTTTCACATACTTGACTATAGCCTCGTTTAGCCACTTGTCTTTTTCAGTGTCATTGAACCAAGCGTTGTCTTCCTTGTCAAGCTTGATGTCCATTTCATCGTGCATCTCCTGTATTGTCATAACTACTCTTTAGCCTACGATACCTTGTCCTTCATATCAAGGAATACATCATTGCTCGACTTAACGAACTCGTATACATCCTCAAAATTCTGCCCAAGAGTATCACCATTTAATCTGTAATAACCTTTCTCCTGTGTTACAACACCTTCCTTAATAGCTTTAAGAGCAACAACCTTTGCCTCGAAGTATTCATCCTCACCAAGATCAATCACTTTAGAAGCGAAATCTCCAGTAACATCAACCTTCATATCAAGACGTTGATAAATCTCATTCTTGATAATAGCATCCTCCGTGTTCTTTCTAAGCTTAATAGGAGTGTTCATAAGAACTAATGAAGCGAAGTCAAACAAAGTATCCTTAGATAACTCTCTGACAACACCCATTGCCTTTATATAACGATCCATACCGCTAACAACCTGGTTTGCTTCTGAAAGCTTGTCTTCACAAACTATAATACCATCCTTAGTAAAAGGGTGGTCCATAACAAACTTGTATCGAATGTAATCCCACTCCTTACTCAAATCAAGAACAATTCTTGGATGAGAACCAGTAAGACTAACAATAGATAATGCGCTAGTGGCTGGGTTAATGAGTACCCGAAGACCTTCACCTTCTATCGGGTACTCTCTAATATTAACCAATCCTGTCTTCTTTGGATCCTTAACTTTAATCACAGCAGGAGAATATCCTTGAGGTCTGTTTCCAGTAGCGTAATCCTTTCCAGGATACAACAACTTGATATTCTCAAATTGCTCCTCAATCTTCTCTCTCATTGATTCTTTCATATCTCTTAACTTATTTCCAATTTATTTTTTTACAGTCTTCTAAACTCTCCACATGAAAGTGGGTTTCTCACTGTGATACAGCTCTCAGATAAGAACTGAACATCAAAGTTGTCACGAGCATTAGATGCGTAAAGGCTTTCAGGGTTGTTTACATCAACCATACCTGCGATATGCTTGATAACCATCGAACGGTTGATACCGTCAGAACCTTTTACTTTACGCTCAATGTTGTTAACACCTTGGTGAGCACCCATGTTCAAGAACACCATTCTGTAAGACTCCTTAGGGAATCCATCTACGATGTCCATATCTGTGTTGATGTTCATGTCATCAAAGATAGGGTTGTGTACAAGTGTAATTCTACAACCTAATGCAGAGTATACTTTGAACCCTAATCCTGTGTCAACATCACCAGACTTACCTGGAATCGGAGCATTCGATGTTTCTACCCAGAACGCTTTCATCGCTTGGTCAAACTGATAGAATCCACCAGTACCAGTGTACACTTTGTAGTCCGCTGAGTTATACCCAGAGTT
>Ga0208794_1000467_pt1 | contig 26356 bp, 23 predicted proteins | sample 32_taG_FD_184106 | JGI IMG/M metagenome (GOLD analysis project Ga0208794, IMG submission 184106) | Marine viral communities from the Gulf of Mexico - 32_GoM_OMZ_CsCl metaG (SPAdes) (version 2) | ecosystem: Environmental > Aquatic > Marine > Oceanic | place: Atlantic Ocean: Gulf of Mexico... | reverse complement strand
TCCAGGTGAGTACAAGCCCCAATACCGTGTGGCTGATCAACTGGACCAGTGCCGAGAGCATGCTACCCAGGGCAAAGTCGCGCAGACCGGCAATGCCTCTGGGCGCAAAGGGATGGCCCGCGGCAAAGCAGTTGAGGCAGATTTTCAATCGCACCAACCCCCAGGCCAGCGGCGCGGTGGCAACCAGAGCAACCAATGCCGCGGCGATCCGCTGCCCCATATCGATATCGGGGTGCACTGCCTCTGCCAGACCGGACATTTCCCGCACGGCATCTCCGTCGATAACCAGCCAATAGGCAAAGGCGGCCAGTGGCAGAAGGCTGGCGAGCGTCACCGCCGAAACGGCCAGTCCATTGAAGAGCAGCGTCATGCGTGGGGTGACCTCTATCGGGCGCACGCTGTCCGGGTTGAGCATTCCAGTGTCGATCATGTCAGTCTCCATTTGACGGTGTGGATCGCACATAAAATTATCGTTTGACAATAAGAAACCTGCTCGACATGAGTATTTATTATCGCAAAACGATAAGGAGATGTCTCATGCGAACCATTCTCGTACTCGCCCTGGCCTGTCTCATCACCAGCACGGCGGTAGCGGCGGCCCCAAGTACCAGCACAGGCCGGGTTTCTGTGGCCCAGCTCTTCGATCTATCCCAGCGTTCAAAGACGGACGGCGCGGCACACGGCACCCTCGTGGCCTATCTGTTTGCCGTCGGTGAGACGGTGGGGGTTTTGGCCGACGAGGCCAAGCAACGGGGCTTTCCGCTGGGATGTCAGCGGACTTTCACGCTGTCCGAAGATGCAGCGATGAATGCCTTGCGAATGGCGGCACCCGATCAGTCCGCCTGGGCCGAAACGGCGGCCACTCCCATCATTGTCGCCGATGTCCTTGCTCGGGCCGGGTGCGACTAGCGAGGCCAGTCACGCCCCAAGTGCTTTTTTGAAGAACACAACGCGCTGAGTTTCCGCAAAGCCCAGCGCGTTGTGCATTCCGTGGCTGCCAATATTGTCCAGTGCCGCATCGGAGGCCAGTTCGGTTGCGCCCTGGCTGCGCGCCCAGGCCTCGATCGTGGCGATCAGGGCCCGCGCCACGCCCTGGCCGCGTGCCTCCGGAGTTACATATATGCCTTCGAGGAAGGCCACCGGCGAGCTGTCGCAGCCATTGACATAGTCATGCCGCAGGCTGGCTTCGGCAAAGCCCAGCGCAGCCCCGCCCTCTTGTCGGGCAATCAGATTGATTGTGTTCCCAGGGTCAGCCAGCAATCTGGCAATGTCCTGGGCATGAGTACCGTGATCGCCGCCTGTTGGCCAAAGAGCTTCACGCATCTCAGCCCAATCGGCAGCATCGGCGTGGTAGACCCGTTCCACCCTCATTGGCTGGCCCAGATGATCCGGGCCATCCATTCGATATCGCCGATGTCGAAGATGCGCGGTTCATAGGCCGGATTGACCGAATGCAGCTCGATCTGCCGGGCGGATTGGCGGTGGAGAATCTTGGCCATGACTTCCCCATCGGTGGTCTTGACCACCACCCGGTCGCCCCGCCGCACCTGCTCGGTGGGCGAAACCACGATCCGGTCGCCTTCGCGATAGAGCGGCTCCATGCTGTCGCCCGAAATTTCGAGGGCATAGATACCGCTCTCATCGGGCGTGGGCAGCGCCACCTCGTCCCAGCCATGCCCTACCGGATGTCCAGCGCTGTCGAAAAAGCCGCCATGGCCGGCCTGTGCCAGACCCAATAGCGGGATATTGCGCAGATCCGGCTCGGCAAAGCCGCTTGGCATCGCCATATAGGCGCCGGTGCCGGAGAGAAAGCTGTCAAAGCTTTCGCCCGTGGCATCCAGAATCTTGGAAATGCTCTCGGTCGAGGGCCAGCGCTCGCGTCCATCCTTGCTGACCCGCTTGGATACATTGAACGCCGTCGCATCCAGCCCGGCCAGCTTGGCGAGCGCCGAAACAGACACGCCCTGCCGGCGCGCCAGCGCATCAATGCCGTCCCAGATGGCTCGATGTGAGAGCATGGCGAGGAAATCAATCTTATTGCGGAAAACAATCCTATATTAGGGTGACGCATTCGCCTTGTAAAGAGGGCGCAACCGCATTACCCCGGCGTCTAGGCCGCGCTGCCCAGAGGTTCTCCATGTCGCCAATCCCTGACCTGATTTACAAGATCGCCACCAGCGCCAGCTTCGCCCCGGCGCGGCTCTCCGGCCAGTATCAGGGCATGCCGATCGATGCGGATGACGGCTACATGCATTTCTCGACTGCCGCGCAACTGGCCGAGACGCTGCGCTTGCATTTCAAGGGGCAATCCGACCTTGTCCTGCTCGCTGTGCGTGCCGCCGACCTGGGTGGCGGGCTGGAGTGGGAGCCTTCGCGTGGCGGCCAGCTCTTCCCCCATCTCTATGGTGGACCGCTACCCTTGGGTGCCATCGCCTGGGAGGAGCCGATCAGCGTCGACGCCGACGGCAATTGCACGTTGCCGGAGGCCGTTCGATGATTTTTTCCGCCCTGTCGCCGCTGCTGCGCAATGCCGGGCTGTCCAGCCTGACCCGTGATGCACTCCTGCGAATGGACCCTGAAACAGCGCACGGCGCCACCATCACCGCCCTGCGCATGGGCCTTGCCCCGCAACAGCTGCATGCCGATCCGCCTGAACTGGCCACGACCCTTTGCGGCATGGAACTCAAGAACCCGGTCGGCATGGCCGCCGGTTTCGACAAGAATGCCGAAGTGCCGCGCCCCCTGGCGCTGATGGGCTTCGGCATGGTCGAAATCGGCACGGTGACGCCGCGCCCGCAATCGGGCAATCCCAAGCCGCGCCTGTTCCGCGTGGCGGAGGCCGAAGGCGTCATCAACCGCATGGGCTTCAACAATGAAGGCCATGAAGCGGCTTTTCAGCGCCTCAGGGGATTGCGCGTGCCGGCCGCCCTCGGCGTCAATATCGGCGCCAATAAGGACAGCGAAGATTTCGTCGCCGACTATGTGCTCGGCGTGCAGCGCTTCGCCGATCTGGCCGACTACCTGACGGTCAATATTTCCTCGCCCAATACGCCGGGCCTGCGCAACCTGCAGGCCGATGAGGCCCTGACCCGTCTTCTGGGCGAAGTTCTCGAGGCCCGCGCCAAGGCCAAAACGCGGGTGCCGGTTCTGCTCAAGATTGCGCCGGATCTCGATGAAGCCGGCATGGACACCATCGCCCGGGTTATCGCCGATACCGATCTCGATGGACTGATCGTCTCCAACACCACCATTTCCCGCGACCCTGTCGCAGGCATGGAGAGCGCGGATGAAACCGGCGGGCTCTCCGGCAAGCCGCTCTTTGCCCTCTCGACCCAGCGCCTCGCACAGATGCGTCAGCGCGTCGGGGCGCTACCCATCATTGGTGTGGGGGGTATCCACTCGCCGCAATCGGCATTGGCCAAGCTCGAAGCGGGCGCCAATGCGATCCAGCTTTATTCGGCACTGGTCTTTGGCGGCCTCGACCTGCTCGACCGCATCAAGCGCGGCCTTGTCGCTGGCGTGCGCTCGGCCGGCAAGAAGAACATTTCCGAACTGGTGGGCACGAAAACTGACGAGTGGAGTTCAGGCCGGGCTGAATAGTCCGGCCTTCTTGCGCTCCAGCGCCCACCAATAGATAGCTCCGCGCGCCAGAAACCAGCTGTGCATGGCGGCCCACAGCCCCCAATTGCCCCAGTCGCGCAGCAATAGTGCCACGCCGACAAACACCACCAGCGACACGATCATGCCATTGCGCATGACCACGTTCTGCGTGGTGCCGATCAAGATGCCATCGTAAACGAAGGCGGGCATGAAGCTCAGCGCACAGAGCGCAGCCACCGGCAGGAAGGTCAGCGCCAGGGCCCGCACTTCGGCATTGGTGGTCATGAAATTGATCACCCACGGTCCGCCCAGATACCATGCAGCGCCCAGCCCCAGCGCGATCACCAGTCCCCAGATCATCGAGAGGCGATAGGCCTGGTCATAGGCGGGCCGCCAATTGGCGCCCACCGCCTTGCCGGTCAATTGCTCGGCCGCCTGCGCGATGCCGTCGAGGAAAAACCCGACCACCATCAGCAGATTCAACAGCACCGCATTGGCCGCCAAAGCCACTTCGCCCATCCGTGAGCCTTGCGCGGCAAACCAGGCATAGGCGCCCATCAGCGCCATGGAGCGGATCATCAGGTCACGGCTGAGCCCGAACATGCGAGCGATCGCGACAGTGTCACGCAATTCGCCCGGCGCAATGCGGGTCAACAGGCTTGCTATGCCGCCATAGTGCCGCGCCAGAATGGCCAGTCCGAGCAGAGCGGCCACGATCTGCCCCAGCACCGTCCCGGCCGCCGCGCCCGCGACGCCCCAGCCCAGGCCATAGACGAACACAATGCTGCACACGATATTGATGCCATGCAGCATGAGTTGCAGCACCATGCCGGTGCGCGCTGCCGCCCGGCCATAAAACCAGCCCAGCAGTGCATAATTGACCAGCGAGAATGGCGCCGACCAGATCCGCACGTGGTAATAGTCCGCCAGCGCATCGGCCACACCAGGATCGGGCGAGAGCAGTGCCTCGGCGGCCCACAGGATTGGTCCGGCCAATATCAACAGGCCAACTCCAATGCCCAGCCCCAGGATCAGCGCCCGCACCACATGCAGAAGCCCGTCGCGCGGATCGCGCGCGCCCACCGCCTGCGCCACCAGCCCCGCGGTCCCGATGCGCAGGAAATAGGCCATCGAGAAGACGAAATCGAACACCAGTGCGCCCAGCACCAGCCCGCCCAATAGCGCCGCATCGCCCAGGCGTCCGACAACGGTAATGTCCACCAACCCCACCACGGGTTCGGTGATGAAGGCGATCGAAGCAGGCAGCGCAATGGACCAGACGTCGCGGCTGCGGACGTCAAAGGGAAACTGTGGGCGGGTGGTCATGGGTGGAACTCGAAGGGACACCGCTTCATATCACCATGCCCGGGCAAGAAAACCCCCGGCTTCCATCCCCCTGAAATGGGGGGCGCAAGGCGGTGTGCGTCTGGCCCGCTACTGGGCCACATCCAGCTCGAACACCACATCGGCCCGCTCGCGGGACTGTTCGACCAAGTCGTAATTGGGCAGGTCATTTCGCTCGATATGGGCGCGGTTGCGCTCCTCGCTGAACAGGCCCTCCTCGCCATGGCGCTTCAAGAGCCGCTGGCGCACCAATTCGCGCGGCACATGGATGAAGACGGCATAGTCGAGCAGCGACCGTACACCGGCCCAGGGACCTTCTGTGAGCAACAGGTAATTGCCCTCCACCACCAGCACCTTCACATTGGGCTGCACTGTGAATGCGTTGTCGACAGTATCCTCGATTTTGCGGCTGTAGCCGGGACCGCTCACCGCTTCGCTGGCGTGTTTGAGGTGATGCAGGAAACTGACGAACTCCGCGCCCTCGAACGTGTGCGGGGCACCCTTGCGATCAGTCTCGCCCATGGCCTCGATCTTGGCGTGCTTCATGTGGAAGCCATCCATGGGCACCAGGGCAGCGCTGCCGGGCTTGAGTGCATTGAGCATGGTGACGAGCTCCGCGGCGAGGGTCGATTTGCCCGTTCCGGGGCCACCGGCCAGCCCGATGGCGATACGCTGGCCGTGCGCGGCGCTCTCCATCTCCAGAATGTGCGGCACGAGCCGCGCCATCGCGTTTTCGGGGCTCAGTGAAATGATCTGGGACATGGGCGCCTCCCGCCTTGGTATGGTCGAGGGCGATCATATAGGCTTGGCAGCGATTTGCAGCAGGTGATCCTTGGCTCCGAACCTTCCCCCGATCATTCAAGACTGGTTTGCAGCCCGGGGCTGGTCGCCTCGCGATCACCAGCGCAAGGTGCTCGGGTCCTATCAGGCCGGTGCCAGCCAACTGCTGATTGCACCCACCGGCGCGGGCAAGACGCTGGCCGGTTTCCTGCCGACCCTCGCCGATCTGGTGGACGGGGATTTCGATGGCTTGCACACCCTCTATATCTCGCCACTCAAAGCCCTCGCGGTTGACGTGCAGCGCAACCTCTCCACTCCCATTGCCGAAATGGGCCTGCCCATTCGTGTTGAGACCCGCACCGGCGACACTTCTGCTGCCAAGCGCGCGCGCCAGCGGGTCAAGCCGCCACAGGTCCTGCTGACCACGCCCGAGCAATTAGCCCTGCTGATTTCCCATCCCCATGCCGAATTGATGTTCGGCTCGCTCCGCCGGGTCGTGCTGGACGAGCTGCACGCCCTGGTCACCTCCAAGCGCGGCGAACTCCTGTCGCTGGGCCTGGCGCGCCTGGCCCGGCTCGCCCCGGAAATGCGCCTTACGGCACTCTCGGCCACTATCGCCCGCCCAGATCTCTTGCGAGACTGGATCGCCCAGCCATTGCCGCAGCGTCAGACAGACCTCTTGACCATGTCGGGCGGCGCCCCGCCGCAGCTCTCAATTCTGGAGACCGAGGAACGCCTGCCCTGGGCTGGCCACTCCGCCGTCTATGCCCATAGTGAGCTTTACCAGACGATCCAGCGGCACAAGACCACGCTGCTATTCGTCAACACCCGCTCGCAGGCCGAAATGCTGTTCCAGGGGCTCTGGGACATCAATGAGGAGATGCTGCCCATCGCCTTGCATCATGGCTCGCTCTCGGTCGAACAGCGCCGCAAGGTCGAGGCGGCCATGGCATCGGGCAAATTGAAGGCGGTTGTCTGTACCTCCACGCTCGATCTCGGCATCGACTGGGGCGACGTCGACCTCGTCGTGCAGGTGGGCGCGCCCAAGGGCTCCTCGCGCATGCTGCAGCGCATCGGCCGCGCCAACCACCGGCTCGATGATCCGTCACAGGCGCTGCTGGTGCCCTCCAACCGCTTCGAAGTGCTCGAATGCGAAGCGGCGGTGGAAGCCGTGGCGGAAGGCCATCAGGATAGCGAAGACCCGATGCCCGGCGGTTATGACGTGCTGGCCCAGCATGTCCTGGGCATGGCCTGTGCCGGACCATTCCTGGCCGATGACCTCTATGCCGAAGTCACATGCGCCTGGCCCTACCGTGACCTCTCCCGCGAAAAATTCGACAAGGTGCTCGATTTCGTCGCAACCGGTGGCTACGCCCTGCGCGCCTATGAGCGCTACGCCCGCCTCAAGCAGAACCCGGATGGCACTTGGCGCCTCGCCCATCCGCAAGTCGCCCAACAATATCGGCTCAATATCGGCACCATCATCGAAGAACCCATGGTCCGCGTTCGTCTGGTCCGTGCCCGCGGGCAGAAGCAGGGGCGCACCACAGGCCCTATTGGCGCAGGCGGGCGCGTGCTGGGCGAGATGGAGGAGTATTTCTTCGGCACGCTTTCGCTGGGCGATACCTTCATGTTCGGCGGCGAGATCGTCGCCTTCGAAGGCATGAAGGATAATGAAGCCTTCGTCTCCCGCGCCTTTTCCAAGGACCCAAAGATTCCCTCCTATATGGGCGGTAGGTTTCCGCTCTCGACCTATCTGGCCGAGCGCGTCCGCCGCATCATGGATAGCCCGGATGAATGGCAGAAGCTGCCCGATCAGGTCAGCGATTGGCTGCGCCTGCAGCGCGATCTATCCGTCCTGCCGCGGCGCGATAGCCTCCTGGTCGAGACCTTCCCGCGTGGCACCAATAATTTCCTGGTCTGCTACCCCTTTGAAGGCCGGCTCGCTCACCAGACCCTGGGCATGTTGCTGACCCGGCGGCTCGAACGCATGCGGGCCCGACCTTTGGGTTTCGTCGCCTCCGAATATGCGCTAGCCATCTGGGGGCTGGGCGATCTATCCGCGCTGATCCGCACCAACCGGCTTTCCCTCGACGAGCTCTTTTCCGAGGACATGCTGGGTGATGACCTAGAGGCCTGGCTGGATGAAAGCGCGCTGATGAAGCGCACCTTCCGCAACTGCGCCATCATTGCCGGGTTAATCGAACGCCGTCATCCCGGCAAGGAAAAAACCGGGCGGCAGATCACCATGAGCTCGGACATCATCTACGACGTGCTCTACCAGCACGAGCCGGACCACATCCTGATCGAAGCCACCCGCCACGACGCTGCAAGGGGCCTGCTCGATATAGAACGCCTGGGGCAGATGCTCTCCCGCATCCGCCACCACATCGTCCACAAGCCCCTGCACCAGATTTCCCCGCTGGCGGTACCGGTCATGCTTGATATCGGCAAGGAACCGATTTTCGGGGAGGCAAGGGAATCAGCTATGGCTGATGCGGCGGATGAGTTGATCCGCGAGGCAATGGGCGGTCGCTGACGCCGCGATCTCAGGGCCTTCCAGTCCGGATACGAACGACGCTATGAACACCGCAGCTCTTGCCGCCCTTGAACCGGACCTGACCGTGCTACGCTTTGCCGGCCATAATTTCGAGCCTCTCCCCTCCGGAGCCCTCTACTGGCGCGCCCGCGAAACGCTGCTGGTCGCCGATCTGCATTTTGAGAAAATGGCCAGCTTTGCCCGGCGCGGCCAGATGCTGCCGCCTTACGACACGGCGATGACGCTGAAGCGGCTGGAGTCCGATCTGCGACGGACCGGGGCGCGTGAACTTCTCTCCTTGGGCGACAGTTTCCATCGTCCGGATTCCGCTTCGCTCCTGACGCCTGGCGATCGCATGCGGCTCGACGCCATCGCTGAGGCGGTTTCTTGTATCTGGCTCTCGGGCAACCACGATCCGGTGCCCCATGACATTGGCGGCACCTGCCTGCCCGAACTCGAAATGGATGGCCTGCTATTCAGTCATGAGCCAAAGAAGGGGCGCACCGGCCTTGTCGCTGGACATCTGCATCCAGCAGCGCGCTTGGCCATCAATGGCCGCGCCACACGAAAGCCCTGCTTTGTGCACGACAACCGCCTGCTGATCCTGCCCGCCTATGGCAGCTCTACCGGCGCGCTCAACATCCTCTCGCCTGCCTTTGTCGGACTGTTTCATTGGCCTGCGCTTGAAGTCGTCATGCTGGGGCGGGACCGCACCTATCCGGTGCCGGTCAAGCGCCTCGTTGGCGGCTAGCGCCGGAACACCACCCCGCCCAGCCAGCCGGTGAACAGCGCCAGCACCACGCAGGCGAGCCCATAGAGCAGCGGATATTGCGTGGCCGACAGCGCCAGGAACCGCTCGAAATCGATCTTGCGCACGGCAAAGCCATCCGACTTGCGCGCAATGATTTCACCATTCTTGAACACATAGGTCTGGGCGATATATGGACCGGGCGGCGCATTGCTCGGTAGCGTCAACTGCGCCTGGTAAAAGCCCTCGGAGAGGAACTGCACACCGTTTTCCTGTACGCCGAACAGGCCCTGCTCGCTCATCAGCCGGATCAGTTCGCGCCCAAAGGTCAGGGTCTGCCACCAGCCCGCCGGATTGGGCGAAATGGCGTGGGCCTCCGGCAAGATGTAGTTGGTGGTCAGCGTGTTGACATCGGTGATGTCGCGCAGCCTGGTGCTGGACAGCACGTGGAAATAACTCGGAAAGCGTTTGAACTCCACCTGCTCGGTATTGAGCCAAATGCCGAAATTATTGGTCTTTTTTCGCGCCACGCGATCCTGGGTCGGCCCGAGGACGACGACGACCACATGAAACGGGCCCTCGACAAAGCGTTGCTCGGCCCCGGCGTCGGGTGCCACCGTGCCGTAGAAAGTCAGCCTCTCGCCATCGAAGCCCGAGGTGATCTGCACCGTCTCTGTGGAGAGGCCCGATATCAGCCGTTCTGCGGCCGCCGGCAGCGCCAGGCACAGGCTTGCCAGCAATGTGAGAACCAAGCGGATCATCGCGCTACGCTCGTCACGGCCATGGAGAAGATGTCATCCGGGGTCAGTACCAGCGACAGCCCGAACCGGATGGCAACCGCCAGCACCAGCAGCGCCAGCAGGCCGCGTAACTGCTCACCGCGCAAATGCATGCCGGCCGCAGCCCCAAATTGCGCGCCAGCGACACCCCCCACCATCAGGCAGAACGCCAGGAGAATATCGACGCTCTGGCTCTGCACGGCATGCAGCACCGTGGTTGCAGCCATCATCGCCACCACCTGCGCCAGGGACGTGCCGATGACCACCGAACCCGGCACCCGCAGCAGATAGACGAGCGCGGGCACCATGATGAACCCGCCGCCAATGCCCAGCAACGAACCGACAAAGCCGATGAACAATCCGATCAGCAGCACCGGCAGCACGCTGATGTAGAGCCGGCTCTTCTTGAATCGCACGCGCCAGGGCAGGCCGTGGATCCAGCTGTGTTGGTTGGCCTGGCGCTCACGCACCACCACACCCTGGCGCCGCTTGAGCAGCGCGCGCACAGATTCCTGCAGCATCAGAATGCCGACAAAGCCCAGCAGAACCAGGAATCCCAGCGAAATGATCAGATCGAGCTGACCGGCCTGACGCAACAGGTCAAAGGCGGCTACCCCGCCAAAGGCCCCCAATATGCCCGAGAGCACCAGATACATGGCCAGATGCAGGTCAACGCCACCGCGCCGGTAGTGACTGAGTGCGCCCGAGGTGGAGGCGGCGACCACCTGCCCGGTCACAGACGCGACCGCTACCGCGGTGGGCACGCCCGAGAAGATCAGGAGCGGGGTGAGCAGAAAGCCACCCCCCACGCCGAACAGGCCGGACAAAAATCCGACCGCCCCTCCGATCCCCACGAGAAAGAAGAGGTTCACGGAAAGCTCGGCGATCGGCAGATAGATCTGCAAGACCAGGGTCCCGTAATAGGTGTTACGGGCCATCCTACAGGACGGTCCGTCAACAAGTGGTAAGGCCCGGACGCGTCGGGCGAAACTATAATGTCCCGGGCTTACGTCCGGGCCATGACGCTGTCAAATGGAGTCGCTGTTCTAGACGGGCTGACTGCCCAGCACGGCCAGCAAACGCGGGTTTATGTCGCCAGTTTCGCTCATGCCGGTAGCCCGCTCGAAGGCGCGGATGGCATCGCGTGTCTTGGGACCGACGACGCCGTCAGCCGTGCCGACCTCGAAGCCCAGTTTGGTCAGGGCCTGCTGCACCTTGGCGATAACCTCAGCATTGCCGATGGCCTCGCCGGGGTCGAACGCGTCGCTCCAGGTGCCGATTGGCGCAAAATTGGCTGCCAGGTCAACCTGCTCCATGGTCCAGGCGTTTACCTCGGCACCAATCCTGCTCACAGCTTCAGCCGTGAGCGACTTGGCAATGTCCTCGCGGGCTTTCGAAGCGTCCCGGTCGCCGCTGAGGGCAGCCAACGAGAACCACTTGTAGGATTGCTCGAAATCCTGCTCGACCCCCAGGCCACGCGCATAAAGCATGCCCAAATTGAACTGGCTGTCGGTCATCCCGCGATTGGCGGCCTGGTCAAACCATTCCGCGGCCAGTTCAAACTGCTGGTCACCAAGTGCGCCGCCGGCATAGAGCGCCGCCAGATTGTGCATCGCCATGCGATTGCCCGCCTCGGCGCTGCGCTGGTACCATAGCCTCGCCTGCTCCAGGTCCTTTTCCACGCCATTGCCCATCTCATAGAGATTGCCAAGGCGATACTGTGCGGGCACGAAGCCCTGCGCCGCCGAGCGTTGATACCAGAGCGCTGAAGCTTCCAGGTCTTTCTCCACGGCACGGCCCTCGCCAAGGATTGCCGCGACTTCGAATTGCGCCTTGGCATTGCCATTGGCCGCTGCCTGTCGCAGTTCCAGCGGTCCGATCGCCTCAGGCGGCAGATCGAACATGTCTGCGGCGGCCCCAGAGACCTCGGCTGCCGGCCCGATTGAGCCGGTTACTTCCGGCGCGTCCGGTTTCGGACTGGTCGTGGCCAGCGCGATACGTCCGCCGTCCGCCATCAGCGTGGGCGGCATCGGCGTTGCCGGCGCGATCTTGTTATCGCGCGAAAAGCTCATGGGCTCGCCCGGATTGATCGAGCCCGTCGCGGTTGTATCCACCAGGTCGATTACCCGCGGCGGGATCATGCTCGAAACGTCGTCCGACCCCTCCGGCGAGGCCGCGGCCGGTGCGTCCGGCGTTGAAACCGCCGCTGAGGGGCTGGGCGAAGCCGGGCCCATCCGCTGCAACACCAGATTGAGCGTGAGCAGGGAAACGGCAGTCAGCGTGGCGGCCAGCAGCAAGGGACGGCGATAGCGCGTCAGGAAACCGGGCTGCTTATCAGCATTCGCCTCTGGCCGAACTGGCGCGCCGGTATCGTCGGCCCCACCCTTCTTGGCGCGCTTTGGTCGCTTCCGCTCAACAGGCTTTGGCGGCTCTGTAGCGATCGGTTGCGCCGGGACCTCTGGCTTGGGCGCTGCCGGCTCAGTCGGATTGCTATCCCGCTTTGAGCGGACCCGTGCCAGGGCCCGCCCGATAATGGAATTGCTCGTGCCGCCGGTTGGCGTCTCTTCCTGCTTGGCGCGCTGGGCCCTGCGGGCCGCTGCGACAAAGGTGCTGGTGTTCGAGGTCACCGCTGGGGGTTCCTCGGGCTTGACCTCGCTGGGGCGAGCGGCTGGCGCAAAGGGGTCTGCGTCCAGCTCGGCAAAGCTCGAGCGCGGCCGGGGTGGTCGTTCGGCGCGGCTGGGGTCAAAGGCGGCTGGCTCGGATGGCGCTCTTGGGGCAGCGGGCGCCGCCATCGGTGCCGATGCCCGGCTGGCTTCCCGGCCCAGCGCTTGGCGCACTGGCGATTTGTCGCCAAAACCCTTGTCGATCAGTGGCTTCTCGTCCGCCGGGTTCTCCGGCATGGCGTCCCGCCGATCGCTCGCCAGGCTCGAAAGAATGCTGTCCAGCCTGTCGTTTTCCGGCTCGGAAGCCTCCAGGATTTCGTCGAACTGACTGCGCGCCGCGGGGGGCTGGGCTGTAGCTGGCCGCGGCGCCGCTGTTTGTGGCGCGGGCGACGCTTTGGTTTGCGGGGCAGGGGCAGGCGCGGGGGCAGCAACTGCCGTATCCGTCTTTTTGCTGAGCACGGCCTCAAGGCGTGCCAGCCGCTCCGCCGTTTCCTGGCCGGCCGTGTTGAGCAGGGCCGCCATACGCTTTTCCAGCGCATCCATGTCGTCGGACTTTGCGGCCGGCGCCTTGCTCATGGCCTCGGTGGCGCGTGTCGCAACCAGCTCCGCCAATTGTTCGTAATCGGGCGTCTTGCCAGCCGATTTGATCAACCCGGCGAGGCGATCTTCGATGCTCTTGAGGCTCTCCGGCCCGAACATGGCGACCGGTGCAGGCGCCTTGCGGCTCACCGCTTCGCTTGTGCGTTCCGCCACCATGGTAGCCAGCGATTCAAAGTCCGGGCGCTCCCCGGCGTCCTTCCGGCGTGCCAGCGCGTCGAGCTGCGCGCCTGCCTCGTCCATGCGGTTCATCAGCAGCTTGAGCTGGTCCTCCACCGCCTTGGTATTGACCGGGACGATCCGGTCACTGAGGATTTCCAGCTTGGTTTCGATCTGGCTGAAACGAGGTTCCATGCCATCCAGGACGGCCTGGCGCAGGGCAGCCATGTCGGCCCGCAGCGCATCGACCTGCTCGTTGCGGGCATCGATACCGTCCAGCCGTGCCACCAGGGCGTCGAGCCGTCCAGCCAGGGCATCGGGGGCGTCGCCCTTGGTCTGCATCGCCTGGGTAAAGGCCGCCATTTCGCTTGTCAGCTTCTCGAAATCGGCCGAGGACAGCGAAACGGTCTGCTCGATGGCGTCGATCCGGTCGTAGACATTGCGCACACCGTCTTCGATGGAGCGCATGGCCGGAGCCAGCGTTTCGGCAGGATCAGATTGGGCATTGCGGCGCTGGTCGCGCGCAATTTCCCGCTCCATCTGCTGAGCCTGCAATTCGGCCAGCTTGCCCACCGTGGTGGATACATCGTCCAGCCGCGCATTGAGAATGGAAAGGTCGTTGCGCGGACCTTCCTCGATCATCGCGCCAAGGGCGGCAATCTGTGCTTCGAGCCGCTTGACCTGGCCCGTTTCACCCACCGCGCCCGCCAGCAGTTCCACCACTTGGGTCAGTTGCTCGACCTGCCCGGCGACTTCGCGCACATGGCTGGCGCTTGAGCGCTGGGTCTTGAGCTCGCCTTCCAGCCGCTCCAGCCTCTGGCTCATGCCGCCCACGAGGGCGCCCAGATCGCGCAATTCGGGCAGGTCGCTGGCGCGCCGCATCGGCATGGGCGTGGGGGCCGCCCCCTGGCGGCTCCGGATTTCGGCAATGGCGGCCGTCAGCTCGTCGGGCATGCCGGGCTCGTCCTGCGCCATGTCCCGATCGGAGAACCGGTCGACCGCCCGCTTCACGGTGCGCAGGGCCTCGCGGTGGCGCGAATTGGTCTCGGACCCGGCAACCTGATTGCGCAGATTGCGCACGCGCTGCGCCAGGGCGCTGGCGGGCGGCGCGGGCTGTTCGTCCTCCACCTGGCCATAATGGCTCTCAACCTTGTCCAGCAGAGCCACCAATTCACCACGCAAAGCCTGCCATTCACCCGTATTGGGATCGCGTGCCGGGTCGGCATAGTCCGGAAGAGTGTGGGCGCGCGGCATATCAGGTCCTTCGTCACAATAGACGGACCCCTCGCGATTCAACACGAAGGTATAACCTCCACTCTTGGGAAAACATGGTAAAGAACCCGTTAAGCATTGTCGCAATATGCAAGGACAGATGCCGGGAATCCATGCGATTCAGGCAGGGTTCACAGGTTCAGGGACAGGTTAGCTTCATGACGCGCCGCCGTATTATCATCGTTGACGATCACCCCCTGTTCCGGGCGGCCCTGCGCCAGACCCTGGCGGGTGGCGATGCCACGGTGAGCGTGGAAGAGGCCGGTGACCTCAACAGCCTGAGTGCAGCACTCGATACCGACCGCGATTGCGACCTGGTCCTGCTCGATCTCAACATGCCCGGCGTGCGGGGATTTTCCGGGCTTCTGCTGCTCCGGGCGCAATATCCCGATATCCCTGTGATGATCATTTCTGCGGTCGAGGACGCCACGGTGGTCCGCCGCGCTTTCGAGCTGGGTGCTGCGGGCTATCTGCACAAATCTGAAGGGCCGACCGAAATCCGCCGGGCCATCGAGACGGTGCTGTCGGGCGAAGTCTTCGTGCCTTCTGGCACCACCCTGGGGGGTGAGGATGAACAGACCGCTTTGATGAAACGGCTGGCCACCCTGACCCCGCAGCAGGTGCGGGTGCTGATGATGCTCAGCGACGGGCTGATGAACAAGCAGATCGCCTACGAGCTTTCGATTTCCGAAGCCACGGTCAAGGCGCATGTTTCGGCCATCCTGCAAAAGCTCGATGTCGACAGCCGCACCCAGGCCGTGATCGCCGCCTCACGCATCGAGGACGGCCAGTTCGAAGCCCTGTTTTCCACCGGCGCAGACAAGGCCTGACCCATGAAGCCCGAAATTTCCATAATCACCATCGGCGTCGACGATCTGGAACGCGCCTTCACCTTCTACCGCGCCCTGTTCGATATTTCCGACGATCAGATCGGTGCCGGTGAGGATCATGTCGCCTTTTTCTTCGACGATAAGTTTTCTTTCGTGCTGTTTCCGCGTGAACAGATCGCCCAGACCGCCGGCAAGCCGGAAAGCCTCGATGGGACACCCGGCTTTGTGCTCTCCCATCGCGCAGAGAGTCCCGAGGCGGTCGACGACATCCTCGAACGCGTGCTGGTCGCGGGCGGGGCGGTCATCACCCCCGGCACCCAGTCCGAATGGGGCTATTCGGCCTATTTCGAGGACAGCGAAGGCAATGTCTGGGAACTGATGGCGCAGCCGACCGCGAATTGAGGGTGTACTTCCCCTGCAGAAGCGCAGCCGTGCCCGAGGCTTAAACAATGGGCCCACCGCAACAGCGCATCGCACTGACCCGCAGACGAAGCCAGGACCATCGCATTTGTAAACGAGCGATCAGCGTTTGGTAAGAAAGCCCCGGTATCGTCCATGGTCTTCTCGGATGGTCCTGATGCCGAAATTTGCCCGTTCACCAGCTGATTATCTGCAAGCCCTGCGCTCCAGACTGCTTGCCTATCTGCTCGGCAAAACCGGCACCGGCGATCCAAGTGCTGAGCCAGACATACAAAAACTCATCAGCTTGGTGGGTATTGCCGTCATCATCGGCCCATCGTTCGCCCTATATTATGCAGGTGTCGGCATTCCAGAGCTGTCAATCGCACTGATTGTGTCCAGCATAGTTATGCTGTCGGCGCTCTTCGTGTATAAGGTGAGCAGAAATCTCGCATTGTCTAGAGATTACTTTCTGTTTTCATTCTTCTGCTACCTGGTTTACTGCGGATATTATTTTGGCAATGTTGCGTCTCCCACCACCTTTTGGATGGCCACTTTCCCAGTAGTCGGCGTCCTGCTTGGCAGCAAGCGAGCAGGCATTATGTGGCTGGCACTCGTTCTCGTGTTTATCGCAGTTCTATCAGGTCTGACGGATGGTGCCTCGCCGTCCCCCTTGCCCCCGCACCTCTATGCCATGAGCCTGGCGGGAATGATCATCTCGATCTTCCTGTTCGTGCTCATGATCGATGGTGCACGCCGGCGCGCATTGGCGAACCTCGAGGATGCCAATGCTGCAGCTACCGAGCTTGCTCGTCGCGACTCCCTGACGGGACTATACAACCGGCGCTATGTCTGGGAGACCCTCGCGCGCGAGGAGACCTATGCGCAACAGGTGGGAGAAAGCTTTTCCATTCTGTTGGTCGACATTGATCGGTTCAAGGTGATCAACGACACGTTTGGGCACGTAACGGGGGACATTGTTCTCAAGGATGTCGCCAGCGTCATCCAGTCCACGATCGGAGAGCGCGACTTCTGCGGCCGCTACGGTGGGGAGGAGTTTCTCGTGCTGCTCAAAGGCAGGCAGAGCGCAGCTGCAGCAAGCTGCGCAGAGCACATACGCTGCGCGATAGAAGACCTCGGCTTTGGACACGTAGACGGGCCACAGCAGGTTACTGCGTCCATTGGATTAGCCTCCTATGAAGGGGGCGAAGCGTTCACCGAAACCTTCAAGCGAGCAGATCAAGCGCTCTATTTGGCGAAAGGATCGGGACGCAACCGCGTCTCAATCCACCAGATCGCACTTGCGAGCTAGATGTGGCGACAGCCCACCTATGCGAACAAACGCCTGGCCGTTTCCGCCTCATCCAAGGCATTGGGTTTCGTCGTCCCCTTAAAAACCCCCGCCCGTCTTAAACCCGCCATGCTTGCGCGAGCCTGATGACCCTGTTCGTGGCCGCGAGAACCCGCCGCCGGAAGAACCACTGCTCCAGCCGCCACCAAAGCCACCGCCGAAGCCACCGCGTGATGTCTTGCTCTTGTTGCTGCCTGAGCTGCCAATGCTGCTCTCAGGCCACTGGAACCCGCCGCCGCTGGGAGGCCACGGTCCGGAATTGCGTTTGTTCTGCGAACTGCGCGTGCTTTTATAGCCCGCGCCCCACTCGCTGCCCGGCGCCCAGTTCTGGCTTTTGCGCCACTGGTCCCAATAGCTAGCGGCCGAAATGCCGCCGCGCAGGAAGTCGTTGAGCAGATCGCCCACCAGGCGGTCTTCCTTGAAGCTGGAGCCGGGGTCGTCAAAGCGCTGCTTCTTGAATTCCCATTGAATATCTTCGAGCTCGCGGCGGCGCGCGGCGAGGGTCTTGAGCCGTTCGCGCTGTTCGCGGCTCTCCTCTTCCTCCTCGCGCAGCCGGGCGCGGGCTTCATCGATCTGCGCCACCAGCGTGTCGTCCTGACCGGTGCTGGTCTGGCGCGCTTCGGCAAGCAGGGTGCGGATATCTTCGCGCCCCAGCGCTGCCGCCAGATCGGCTGCCGCGCTTTCAAAGGCCGGGTCCTTGCCCTCGGCCAATACGCGCAAGGTCTCAGCCGCCGCATCGCGCTCGTCTTCGATCCGCGCAATCTCGGCGTCCAGCGCTTCGATGCTCGCTAGCCCGGCGGCAATAGCCTGGCGCATCGGCTTGCCGCCAGCCGCATCCACCACCGCGATTTCCATCTGGGCCAGTTCGGCCTCGGCGGCGCTCACATTGGCTTCCTGCCGCTCGGCATGCTCGCGCAAGCGCAAGGGAATTTCATTGAGCATGGCGTAGTTTGGCCGCGCCTTGGCGAAGCCGACCAGATTGGCCACCATGCCATCGAAATAGCGGACCAGATTGCTGGCCTTGTAGTTGGAGGTGCCGTAACCGGCCTGCCAGAGATACATGAACAGCGGGTCTTCCCGGTAGGGGCGGCCCTTTTCTTCGCGATCGGCCTCAGCCTGCTCCGTCTTGCGCAGGGATTGCTCGGCAATCCGGTCAAGTTCCTCGGTTTGCGCGCGCTTGGCCGCATAGGCAGGGTCGGCAGCCAGCTTGCTGGCCTGCGCCGCGGTCAGGGCTGCGAGCTGGGCCTGTTGCTCCTCAAGCACGGCAATCGCGGCCGCCCGTTTCTCGGTCAGTTCCGCTCGCCGGGCATCGAGGCCACTGATGGTTTTCTCGGCCTTGCTGACATCTTTCGAATGGGCCTTGAGCGTGTCGCGCGCCTTTGCTTCGGCGGCCGAAATGCGTCCGTCCATTTCCGTCTGCACGGCCGGGTCAAGCCGCAGGCGCGCGAGCTGGCGGAACAGTTCCGCTTCATGCTCGCGGATCTTGCTGGCCCGCTCTGCGGCGCGCGAGACGCGCTTGGACAATTCGTCCTCTTCGCGCCGAATATCGCGCATGGCTTCTTCGAGACTGGCAAGGGCCTGTGGTCCGCGAATGCTCATTGGCCTACCACCTGGTCACCGCGCCGCCCAAGACTGGCACGGCATATTCAACGTCGAGGAAACCATCGGACTTGCGGCCCATGATGTTGGATTGAATGATCCCGTCATCGCGCTTGTCGGCGGCCACCGCGTCGTAAACGCTTTCCGGGACACGAACGCCCCAGATATTGACCGCTTCGGTCTCGCCATTCTCTTCGTTGAGGATCGGCAGGGTCAGCGCATTGCCATCGGGGTCCAGCGCCTCGACCACGACATAATAATTGGTCGCTTCGGTGTTGATTTCGGGAAACGTCCAGAAACCCGATTGCACGCCCTCGCGATTGACCACACGCAAGGTATATTCGAGCCGCAACTGATCGCGCAGGGCCTCCAGCTGTTCCACCGCGCGCTCTGCCCCGGCGCGATTGCCCTCAGCCGCAAAGGCCTTGCCACGCGCGACCAGTTCTTCGGCTTCGGTCACGGCCTGCTGCACTTTGGTCTCTTCGAAGATGGTCTGGTAAAGCGCATCCATTTTGGCCGGCAGGCCCTGGCTCAGTTCGATTTGCGCCTGTTCAGCCTGACCGCGCTGGTAGGGTTGCCAGATGCCGAAATAGCCGATGCCAGCCACCAGCAAGATGCCCAGAACGGCCAAGAGCGGTCGACCCCATTGCTTGCGGCTGACATAGAGCCGCGCCAGCGTGGTGCCCAGGCCCGGGGCAGGGGGCTCGTAGGCAAAGCGGCTTTCGGCGAGCGCCGAAACCCCTTCCTTAAGGATATGGTCGGGCACCTCGATGCCCTGCTGGTGATAGACCTCGCGCAGTTTCTCGATGAGTTGCCGCTCACGGGTGATCCCGTCGAGTTCCCGCGTCACCAGATTCTGCTGGTGACGCAAGGTGTCGACCACATCCATGGCCAGCATGACCTCGTCCAGCGGGGCCGCGGGTTTTGCCGTCGCGTTACTCATGCAGTGCCTTACTCAATGCAATGCCTTTGCCAGCAACCCGCCCGCCTCAACTCTTGGTTTCGAGCAAGAGGGCGTTGCCCTCGGTCGCCAATGTCGCCAGACGCTTCTTGCCGTCTTCGACCGCGTCGCGGATCTCCGCCGAATTCTTGGTCGAGGCCACCCGCATCTCATTGATGATGGTGCGGCTCTTTTCCTGGAAGTTGACCACGCTATCGACCAGCTTCTTGACCGCATCGGCGCGCACCGTCGGGCCATAGCCAGCCCTGATCGCCTCTTCCTGCACCTTGTCGCCGATCTCGGACAGGGTTTCGAGCGACTTGCTCATCCCTTCCTTCATCGCGTTCAGCGTCTCGGTCGATTCGTGCAGGCCGAACATGCCGGTGAACGAGGCCGAAAGCGCAGTCAGAACGGTTTCGTTGGTCGAAAAGAACGAGATCGACTGCTGATAGACGCGTTCCTTGGCATTGGTCGTCTGCATCAGCCGCGCCATCACCACTTCCGAGGTGTTGTAGGAAATGGTCAGATTGTCCGAGAGGTCCTTGGCGATCTGGTAGCGCTTTTCCTCGTTCTGCATTTCGCGCAGGCGTTCGTCGCGGGCCATTTCCAGCCGCGCCCGGTCGGCCGGTACGTCGCCGGCATAGGTGGCCAGCTCGTCGGCGGCCTTTTGCAGAATGTCCTTCTTTTCCTTGAGGCGCGCCTCGGCGGTCTGCAGCACTTCGAGCGCCATCACTTCGGACTGTTTCAGCGCGCCGCGGAAATCGCGATAGGCCTCGAGAATGGTATGTTCGCGGTCGATCTGGTCCTTGGTGTCGGCGGTGACTTCGAGATAGGTGTCGCGGATCTTGTTAAAGCGCGTGGCGATATCGCCCCGGCTGACTTTCATCCACACATTGGACGCCCGCTCGAACAGGTCGATCTTGTTGTCTTCGAGCTGATCGACCATGCCCTTGGCATCGTCCCGGATGGAATCGAAGCCCTTGGTGATGTCCTCATAGCGTTCGCCAATTTTCATCGCGGCGACCTGCTCGCGCACCACTTCATTAAAGGCGCTGGCCTGCGAAAGAGTGCGGCCGATGAGGATCACGCGGGTTTCGTCCAACTCGGTGATCTGTGCCAGAAGACCGGTAATTGGCGCCTCGGCCTGATTTTCCGGCCAGATGCCCAGATCGCGGATCGCATTGACCGCCTTGTCCAGGTACTGCAGCGGCTTTTCTGCCAATACCGATACATTGGCTGCAGCGCTCGGTGTGGCTGTGGTCACTTGGTCGGTCATCCCTGGCTCCCTCGAAAACTGTAGGCCCATCTGGCGAAGCTGCCGCTGGCCCTAGATTGCGTCTGCCGGCCCGCCTGACAATTGCAAGTACAGATCGCGGCAACTATTTAGTCCATATTGGTGCGAAAAAGCCGCACGTAAAGATTTGGGAACAGCACCATGAGCACAAAGCGCGACAGTTTTGTTTCCGCCCCTGGCGCAAGGGAGCAATCGGCCTGATGGATTTTGGCGGGCGCTATCGTATCGCGGCGAGCCGCATGGCTGTCTGGGCGGCTCTGAACAATCCCGAAATGCTCAAGGCCGCCATCCCTGGTTGCAGCCATATCGGCTGGACGGGCCCGGAAACGCTCGATCTGGCGATCACTGTCAACCTGGGCGTGGTCAAGCCTGTTTTCAAAGGCGATCTGCTGCTGACCAATGTCGTGCCCGCTGCCAGTTACACGCTCGCAGGCAAGGGCAGGGGTGGCCTGTTTGGTCTGGCCGAAGGCGCCGCCGATATCGAGCTGGCCGATGATGGCGAGCAGACGCTGCTTTCCTTCACGGCCAAGGGTGGGGCCTCCGGACAGATCATGAAGCTGGGCAAGGCGGTAATCGGCAATTCGGCGCAGAAGATCATCGATGGCTTCTTTGAGCGCTTTGCGGCCGCCATGGGTGTCCCCATCGAGCCGCTTGGCCCGCCCTGATCCGGTTGGCTAAATCTTTGCTTAACCATGCCGGAATCGGCCGCAACTCGGCCATGATTTCGCCGCGGCCGATAGGGTAGAGAGGATCTGGTTCAACGCAATTTGTTTCAAATCCCACCATGTCCTCCGACGCCCGCGACAGCATCGCCCTTTATATCATCGCCGCCACCGCCGTTCTGGTGAGCCTGTTCGCCGATGTCGATCTGGGCCAGCTCTTTCAGGGGCTCTTGGCGCGCCTCTAGCGGCACCCGCAAAACGCGGCCGGAGTCGAGCTCTCTCAACCATTTTTGACCAAATGGGAAAAATTAGCGCCTTCCCTCTTGCGGCAGAGGCCATTGCACGATTTTATCCGCTGTTAGCGCACGCAGATTGACCTACGGACTCAGGTTCCGGTGCTGGTGCGAGACAGGGAGACAAAATTCAATGAAAATTTCGACCTTTACCAAGGCCGTTGCGAGCGGTGTTGCACTGAGCGCAGTGATGGCCGGTGCTGCTTTCGCCGATGGCGCGCTCGTCTATGACGGTGGCGGCAAGTTCGACAAATCGTTCAACGAGGCGGCCTACACCGGCGCCGAGCGCTTCCGCGAGGAAGGCGGAGCCTACCAGGATCTGGAAATCTCGGGCGACGCCATGCGCGAGCAGGCCGTTCGCCAGTTCGCCTCGCGCGGCAACAACCCGATCGTGCTGCCTGGCTTCTCCTGGGAAACTGCACTGCGCGCCGTAGCGCCGGAATTCCCCGATACCAAGTTCACCATCATCGACACCGTCGTTGACCTGCCAAACGTCCAGTCCGTGGTCTTCAAGGAGCAGGAAGGTTCCTACCTGGTCGGCGTGCTGGCAGCGATGAAGTCGGAAAGCGGCAAGATCGGCGTCGTGCCGGCCTTCAATTTCGACCTGCTCGAGGCATTTGCCTGTGGCTATGCGCAGGGCGCCAAGTCGGTGAACCCCGATATCGAAGTGCTCGAGACCTATGTCGGTACCGGCTTTGATGCCTTCAACGACCCGGTCAAGGCGACCGAAGTTGCCAAGTCCCAGCTCGATCAGGGCGTGGACGTGATCTTCCAGGTTGCCGGCGGTGCTGGTGCAGGCGTGCTGCAGGCTGCTGCCGACGCCGGCAAGTATGGCATCGGCGTGGACTCCAACCAGAACCATCTGCATCCCGGTTCGGTCCTGACCTCGATGATCAAGCGCGTCGATGTGGCCACCTACAACGCCATGAAGGGCGTAGAGGATGGCACTTGGGAGCCTGGCCTGATCGTCCTGGGTCTGGCTGAAGACGGCGTTGGCGCTGCCTTTGACGAGCACAATGCCGATCTCATCACTGATGAAATGATGGCTGCTGTCGAGCAGGCCTCTGCCGACATCATCTCGGGCGCCGTCACTGTGCACGACTACCGCACCGACAAGAACTGCGACGCCCTGTAAGGCTTGAAACGAAAAGGGTGAGACTGCAATGACAGGTCTTAACCCGACAAACGAGCAGCGGTCCTCCGGGACCGCTGCCTCTGCGCTCGCTATCGAGCTTGTCGGCATCAACAAGCATTTCGGTCCGGTTCACGCCAACAAAGACATTCACCTCGCCGTCAAGCGCGGCACGGTGCATGGCATTGTGGGAGAAAACGGGGCCGGTAAATCGACGCTGATGTCGATCCTTTACGGCTTCTACACCGCCGACAGCGGCACCATTCATGTTGATGGCGTTGCGCACAAAATTACCGACAGCCGCCATGCGCTCGCCTTGGGCATCGGCATGGTGCACCAGCACTTCATGCTGGTCGACAATTTCACGGTGCTGGAAAACGTTGTCCTGGGCGCCGAGGATTCGGCCCTGCTGACGCCAACACTGAACCGCGCGCGCGGCCACCTCAAGGAACTGGCCCGGGACTATGGGCTCGATATCGACCCCGATGCGATCGTGGGCAATCTTTCCGTGGGCCAGCAGCAGCGCGTGGAAATCCTCAAGGCGCTCTATCGCGGCGCCGAAACCCTCATTCTGGACGAGCCCACCGGCGTGTTGACGCCGGCCGAGGCCGACCATCTCTTCCGCATTCTGGGCAAGCTCCGGGCGGAAGGCAAAACCATCATTCTGATCACCCACAAGCTGCGCGAGATCATGGCGATCACCGACGAAGTTTCGGTCATGCGTCAGGGCGAGATGGTGGCAACGCTTGAAACCGCCGATACCTCACCTGAGCATCTCGCCGAGCTCATGGTCGGCCGCCGCGTGCTGCTGCGCGTGGAGAAGGGCACCGCCAACCCCGGCAAGGTGCTGCTTGAAGTCGAGAACCTGGTCGTCACCGACGATTTTGGCACGCCGCGCGTCAAGGGTGTCAATTTCCAGGTCCGCGCCGGCGAGATCGTCGGCATTGCCGGGGTGGCCGGAAACGGCCAGTCCGAATTGCTCGAATCCATTTCCGGCATGCGTGACCAGAAATCGGGCACCATTCGTGTCCACGGCAATGCCCTCAAAATCAGCGGTGACGATGGCGCGGATAGGGCGCGGAGCGCCGGGCTTGCCCATGTGCCCGAGGACCGCCTGCGCATGGGGCTGGTCACCAAGTTCAACGCCTGGGAAAACGCCATTCTGGGCTATCAGGACAGTTATGGCCAAGGACCGGCCCTGGACATTTCCGCTGCACGCGACGCCGCTCGGGAATACATGAAGAAGTTCGATGTCCGTCCTGCTGACCTCGACCTCAAGACCGCCAACTTCTCCGGCGGCAATCAGCAAAAGCTGGTCCTCGCCCGTGAGATGGAGCGCGACCCTGAAGTGCTGGTCGTCGGCCAGCCAACGCGCGGCGTCGATATCGGCGCCATCGAGTTCATCCACAACCAGATCATCAAGATGCGCGATGCCGGCAAGGCTATCCTGCTCGTCTCGGTGGAACTGGACGAAATCCGCTCGCTCTCGGACCGCATCCTGGTGATTTTCGATGGGCAGATCGTGGGTGAAGCCGACCCGGCGACGGCCGACGAAACTGAACTGGGCCTGCGCATGACAGGTTCGCACGCCGACAATGTGGTCACCGAACCGGGGACCCTGTCCGAGCATGAAACGCCCACAGACCAGACGCTGGTGGAAATGAGCCCCAAAGACAATTCCGGCAGGGATACCAACTGATGACCCCATTGCCACGCTGGGCCGATGTCGTACTTCTGCCATTTCTCAATGTCGCCCTTGCCTTTCTGATCGGCGGGCTGATCGTTCTTTCCGTCGGGCAGAACCCGCTGCAGGCCGTCGGCATCATGCTCTACGGAGCCTTCGGCTACGGTTCGGGCTTCGGCTACACGCTCTACTACACCACCGACTTCATCTTCGCCGGCCTCGCCGTCTCGCTCGCCTATCACGCGGGCCTGTTCAACATCGGGCCCGAAGGTCAGGCCTATGTCGGGGGGCTGGGCGTCATCCTCATCGGGCTGGCGCTCAATGGCATGCATTGGGCCCTGGTTTTCCCGCTGATGATCATCTGCGGGGCGCTGTTTGGCGCCGCGTGGGCCTTTGTGCCGGGCTATTTGCAGGCCAAGCGCGGCAGCCATGTGGTGATCACCACCATCATGTTCAATTTCATTGCCGTGTCGATGATGGGCTACATCATCAGCCGCATATTGAAGCCCGAAGGCGTCAATTCCGATGAAAGCGCGCCGCTCGACGCCATAACGCGCGTGCCGCAGCTTCGCAGCTTCATCGAGCTGTTCAAAAATTCGCCGGTCAATCTCACCTTCTTCCTGGCTATCGGGGCTCTGTTCCTTGTCTATTGGCTGATCTGGCGCACCAAGTTCGGCTACAAGGTGCGTACCGTGGGCAATAACCCGGTGGCGGCCCGCTATGCCGGTATCTCGACCCAGAAGACCATCATGGTGATCATGGCCCTGGCCGGGGCCTTCGCGGCCATGGTTGCGGTCAACAATGTTGGCGGTGTGCAGGGCCGTCTCATTCTCAACTTCGTCAATGGCGCCGGTTTTGTGGGTATTGCCGTGGCCTTCATGGGCAAAGGCCATCCCATAGGCGTTGGCCTGTCGGCGCTGCTGTTCGGCATGCTCTATCAGGGCGGGCAGGAACTGGCCTTCCAGATGCCCGGCATCACCCGCGAAATGATCGTCACCATCCAGGCGCTGGTCATTCTGTTCACCGGAGCCATGGGCGATATGATGCGCGGCCCGCTCTCGCGCATGTTCTTCCAACCTGACGCACCGGCGGGAGACAAGTGATGGACCAGGTCCTCGTTGACATCACCCTGATCCTGGATTCCACCGTACGTCTGGCGGTGCCGCTGATCCTGGCGTCCCTGGCCGGTCTGTATTCGGAGCGCTCGGGCATCATCGATATTGGTCTTGAAGGCAAGCTCCTGGCCGGCGCCTTTGCCGCTGCGGCCATGTCGGCCGTCACCGGTTCGGCATGGCTTGGCCTGCTGGCGGGCATTGGCGCTGCGCTGGTTTTCTCCGGCATTCATGGCCTCGCCTCGATCAACTTCAAGGGCAACCAGACCATTTCGGGCGTGGCGCTCAACTTCCTCGCTGCCGGTCTCACCACATTCCTGGGCCAGTCCTGGTTCCGGCGCGGCGGCTATACGCCCCAGCTTTCGGGCGACCAGCGGTTCAACCCCATCACCTTGCCATTTGCCGAAGAGCTGCGCGATGTCCCGGTTCTCGGCCAGATCTATGGCGAACTGATTTCGGGCCACAACATCATCACCTATGTCGCCTTCATCGCCGTGCCGGTGACCGCCTGGGTGCTGTTCCGCAGCCGCTTTGGCCTCCGTCTGCGTGCCGTGGGCGAAAACCCCAAGGCCATCGACA
>Ga0208794_1000466_pt1 | contig 26439 bp, 27 predicted proteins | sample 32_taG_FD_184106 | JGI IMG/M metagenome (GOLD analysis project Ga0208794, IMG submission 184106) | Marine viral communities from the Gulf of Mexico - 32_GoM_OMZ_CsCl metaG (SPAdes) (version 2) | ecosystem: Environmental > Aquatic > Marine > Oceanic | place: Atlantic Ocean: Gulf of Mexico... | reverse complement strand
GCTTGAGGCGCGTCAGGCCGCGAGAATTTCACGAGACGAGGCGCGATCCTCCGGCAGGTTGACGCTCAAGTCAGGTGGCCGGATGCTGATGTTCAGTAGCGCCAGCTTTGTGTGGGCGAGTTCTGCCGGGAACTATGTGGAAGTCTGTATCGATGGGCGCGTTTACCTGGCACGCACCACTTTGAAGGCGCTGCTTGAACAGATCATGGATGCCGGGGTGGATGTGGCCCGCATCCACCGCACGCTGATTGTGAACTCGGCGCATCTGAGCGAAATCCGCCCCCGCCGCGACGGTGATTTCACCGCCGTTCTCGTCGACGGCACCGAACTCAGGGGATCGCGCCGGTACCGCGCTAACGTGCCCGGCGCGACTCCTGTTTCACAGCCTTGAACAATTCGACTTTCCCGAGTGCAGGAAGCAATCACGCGAGGACTGGACTGCTCCAGCCTCCAGCGGGACGTCCAACATCGTCCAGGCGGCGTTACGATATTTCCTTTCTGGTGAGGGGCCTAGGTCGCGAACCGTCAATGTCCGAGATGCCGTAATCAAGGGCGAGTTGCGCAGCCACATGGGCCTGACCCGACTTTGCCATCAAGTCCCTGTCCCTCCACAAGCCGGCAATGGTCCGCCCGATGAACTGCGGTGACTCCGAGTTGGACAGATCGAAGAACTCCGCCGCGCGCAACACCGCCTCCGTTCGGACCAAGCCAGGGTAGAGGGCCAAGGCCGCGACATTGTGAGGTCGCAAATCATGGGCAAAGTCTGCGGCCATCTTGTTGGCTGCAGCCTTGGAAATACCATAGATGGCATTGCCATTGTATAGTTCAGCGGCCCAGAACGAGATGTTGACGATCAAGCCGCGTCCACTGCCGATCAGAATTGGAGCCGCCGCCCGCGATGCGATGAAGGCTGCGCGCACCCCCACGTCGATCATGGCGTCCCAGCGCCGGATCGGCTGCTGCCAGAAGGGCCGCCCCCAAGTGAACTCCTGGCCCTCTACCATGTGCTCATATCCCGGCCAGGCATTGTTGACCACGATGTCGAGCCTGCCGCCGCGGCCAACGTCGCTGATAACCTCCTCGGTTTGGGCATCAACTGCGTGATCGCAGCGGTGCACGAACAGGCGGCCGGGCAAGGACGCCGCATCCTGGATCAGCCCCTCCAATGACCCCCCGCCCTGCGGGTGCTTCTGCGCCTCGGCCTCTGTCATGGTACGGCCGGTTGCGTGCACCGTAGCGCCTTCAGCAAGAAGTGCCAGAGCGATCCCCCTGCCAACGCCGCGGCTCGCGCCTGTAACCAGTGCAACCACATCTTTCATGCCACAACTCCCTCTGCGATTGGACAATAAGAACAAACCAAATCGGAACAGGCAAAATCGCGCCGGACGAAACCCGTCAGCCCAGCGGGACCCGATATGCAGCAAACTTAGCGCCGGCCTTGCAGGTTGCACAACGTGCTGATGGCACCGATTCCCGCCGCTCATCCCTACGGTCTGCCGCTCAACCCAAACCGCTTAGGTCTTTGGCCATGCTTCGTGCAATCAGCCGCTGTCCGGACACGGTAGAGGCAGCACCGGGACAAGACTTGAGTTCCAATCGACCGGCAAGTCTTCTCAACTGGCGCGGCAACCCTGCGAGCACGTCGATATGCTGAAACGTCCACCTAAGAAGAGCGAAGTGATTGAGCTTCGGCTGCCATACGAAACGAAGGCGGCATTCATGGCCAAGGTCCGACAGGAAGGCGTGACGGCTAGCGCCGTCCTGCGCCGGCACATCGATGTGTATTTGCAGGGATCTGCAGAAGAACGAAACGTCCTCGAACCGAAGGAAACGCCTATGAGACGTAATTCTAAGCACGACCCGATGTTTTTTGCCGGGCGCCGCTGGCGTCCCGCCATCGCGGCACTGACCACCCTGATTGGCCTGGGCGCTGTGGTGCTCACGATTTCGCCGGCGAATGCCGTGCCCGATCTTACTAGTGCCTTCAAGCATCTCGACACCGACGGCAATGGCGTCCTGACGCAAGATGAGTTCAAGGGCGCTATTTCGCACCGCGCATCGTCTTTGGCTGCACCAACTCATCAGCCTGTAGTCAAACCGATGGACCAAGTTCCACCAGGGAGTGACGTTCTGCTCATGGTCGGGCAGCCAGGAACCGGCTCTGCCTCTGCCTTCATTGCGGCATTGGCCCAAAACGAGCCTCCATCTGACAAGCACGTCGGCGATGCGATGTGGGATGAGTTCACCAGCGCAGATTCGAATGGCGACGGCCTGCTGGGCTTTGGCGAATTCTTCCGCCGTCACGGCGTGGTGATGGCTGAACTCTTTGACTCCGTTGACAAGGACCAAGACGGTTTCGCCGATGCAATGGAGCTGAAAATCGTGAATGCCGATGGCAGCATCCCAGCCGATTTCATTCGTGCCGTGGATAGTAATGCTGATGGGAAGCTGAGCCGGCTTGAGTTTACCCAACACTAGAAATCGGGTCGTGCCGTTGTTGCTACATTCGAGTAGCAGCGACACCCCATTTCACCGGAGCAGCGTTGGCCGGCGGAATCACCTGATCCGGCCGGCCAACCAATCAAGCAATGCGGTGGATGTATCGCTACTGTTCCGACGATGTCGCCGGAGCTCCCGAACTAAACACCTGACCAAGAGAGGCAATGGTATTTATGGACAGTTTCTCGGTCTCTTTGAGCCGGCAAGAGGGCGTTGTGGATAGCATCTTCAGCACCTGCCTTGACATGCTCGGGGAACCAGCCTTCGCACACATACAAGGCATTGGCATTGCTTCTGGCGAAAATATTCGACTGGGGGGACCAGCAATTGATCGCCTAACCAACGTTTTCTCGATTACAAAGGCGGTCGTTGCGATGGCTGCACGGCATGCGCTACACCAACGCCTCTTTGCTAGTCTGGACGACACGGTCACGCTCGACGGGCACACGTGTCCACCCACAATAGGCAATTTGCTCGCAATGAAGCAGTCATGGCGGCTGGAGCCCGACATGGACGAAATCGAGCGTCGAGCCGTAGATCCGGTTCCGTCTATCGCTAACGCGCTGGGTCGTTCAACGAGCACAGGACAATATGTCAACGCCGGAATGCATCTTTTGATGCGGGAGCTTCACCTCCGCACCGGATCCGCCCGGAGCTTCGTTGAGGACGAAGTGTTGTTGCCGGCCGGCATAAGCGCCTACAAGTGGGAAGGCGATGCAACGGGTGTTCCTTGGGGGCACGCACACCTACACCTGAGTGTGCGGGACACCCTCAGGCTCGGTATGCATTGGCTGGGCGCGGAGCCCCTCGTACCGCGCTCTGGGGAACCGACGCCGCCGATGCCGCCGGAATGCCTGCCTTATGTTGATGGTTTTTGGATCGGTAACAGCTATCTTTTAGCCGCCGGTTGGGGTGGACAGTGCCTCTTGATGATACCTGCAACTCACACAGTCTTTACCGCACTGGCGGACACCGGCTGGAGCCGGAGGACCAACCGTGACACCTTGCAGGACGGCTGGCGTACCGGCCGTGAGCTGTTTCATCGAAGCCTGCCTGAAGCCGTTGCGTGGCGTAGCTGAGTGTTTCGCTGCCAGCGGGACGAGGACGGCCGCCCCGCAGGTAGCAGTTGCTCGGTTGATGCCGCTCGCTGGCGCCTACTGCGTTCATGAGTACCCGCAGTGTGGTGTTTCTGCGCACTCGACCAGCTTTGCCGGCTCATACCGATCCGGTCTCATGCGCCACCGCTAAACGGCAGCCAAAACTTTACAGTGGGCCATGGAACGGCTCGGGTGAGGTCACGAACTGACGAGGAAAACTGCTCGATGATGCGCTGCATGAACGGCCGCTTCCTGGCCAACGCTCTACAAAAGCAGACCGTCCGGATACGGCCCCCCCAACTCGGACCCTCCGCTAAGATTTTGGGTGACAGTTTGCTCGAGTCCAATGGTGCCCTTGAAGTCGTAATGTGCCTGATACACATTTGTTTTTGAGCCTATGTCGCTAAAAGCACCGCGCTTCCCGAATTCCCGGAGAGTCCCTTTCTCTCCGCCATTCCCCCTTCTCTACAAATGCAGTCTGACCGTGCCGTGACGCGTCGTCTGGTGGCCTTGATCAAATGATGTTGACTTCTGCGTTTAGTGTGCTACATATCTAGCACACTAGATAGGCAAGACACATGGATGATTTTCACGCCAGCCAGCCGATCTTCGTACAGATCCGGCAGCGGCTGATCGAGATGATCCTCCGGCAACGGGTAGCGGAGGGCGACGCATTGCCCTCGGTGCGCCAGATTGCCGGCGATCTTTCGGTCAATCCGCTGACGGTCACCAAGGCCTTCGAGGCCCTGGTCGATATCGGGGTGGTGGAGAAACGCAGGGGACTGGGCATGTTCGTTACCAGCGGCGCGCGGGCGCAATTGCTCGCTCATGAACGCGAGAAATTCCTGAAGGAAGACTGGCCGCGCATTGCGGCGCAGATCAAGGCGCTCGATCTCGATCTCGAGGATCTGATCAGCACAGACACCAAGCGCGAAGGGCAGACCAAATGAGTGAGCTTTCCGTTTCCGCCGACCCGATCGTTTCCGCGCGCGGGCTGACCAAGTCCTTCGGCCGCAAGCAGATTCTGCACGGGCTCGATTTCGACATTCCGGCCGGACGCATCTATGGGCTGGTGGGGCACAATGGCGCGGGCAAGACCACAACGCTCAATGCCATGCTGGGCCTGACCAGCTACGAAGGCACCATCCGCGTGCTGGGCGAAGATCCATTCGCCCGCCGCGCCAAACTTATGGAAAACGTCGCCTTCATTTCCGATGTGGCCAGCCTGCCGCGCTTTCTCAGGGTCCGCGAGCTCTTCGCGCTGCTGACCAATATCCATCCCAATTTCTCGCCAGAGAAGGCGCGGCAATTCCTTGAGGGTACCGATATCCGGCCCGAAATGAAAATCCGCACACTGTCCAAGGGCATGATCGCGCAGTTGCACCTGGCAGTGGTGATGGCAATCGACGCCAAGCTCCTGGTGCTCGACGAACCGACACTCGGGCTCGACATCACCTATCGCAAGCGTTTCTACCGCCGGCTGCTCGAAGATTACATGACCGAGGAGCGCACCCTGATCATCACCACCCACCAGGTGGACGAGATCGAGTTCATGCTCTCCGACATCATGTTCATCCGCGATGGGGAAATGATCCTGCACATGCAGATGGAGACGGTCAGCGAGAAATTCACCCAGCTGGTGGCCGACAGCGCCGAGGCGCAGGCCCAGGCCCGCGCACACGGCCCGGTCTATGAGGAAACGCGCTTCGGCCAGACCGTGTTCATCTTCGACGGCGTCGAACGCGAAAAACTCGAACCGCTGGGCCGCATCTCGACGCCTACCATTTCGGACCTCTTCGTGGCGTTGATGCAGCGGCCCACGGCCAATCCGGAGACCGCCCGATGAAGGCCTTCTTCGCCCTGATCCACCGCGAGTTCATCGAGCATCGCGGGGCTTTTTTCATTGCGCCGCTGGTGCTGGTGGGCGTGGTGTTCACCCTGACCCTCTTGGCCTTCAGCGTCGACCGGCTCGACACACGCTTTTCGGGCCAGTTGTTGACCGTCGTGCCCACCTGGGTGTTCGAAGCCGGCTTTGCCGGTCTCTCGGGCGCGTGGCTGGCCTATCTCGGTTTCGTGCTGTTCTTCTATTGCGCGGATGGTTTTGCCGCCGACAAGCGCAACAACGCGATGCTGTTCTGGAAATCGATGCCGGTTTCCGACTTCAAGGTGCTGCTGAGCAAGATTACGGCGGCGTTAACGATCCTGCCCGGCGCGGTGTTTGCCGTGGCGCTGATCAGCATCCTGCTGATGTTCGGGGTGGCCTATGTCACCACGATGATTGCGGGCCTCGGCAGTGGCGGCCTGTTCGGCGCTATTGTCGGCATTTATGGCCAGATGGCTTTGGTATTCCTGGTTGTGCTGATCTGCGGCCTCCTGTGGTACCTGCCCTATATGGCGCTGGTCGGCGCCCTGGGGAGCGTGGTGGGGCGATGGGCCATTCCACTGTCACTGCTGCTGCCTACCGTGGTTTCAGCGCTGGAATGGGTGACCCTGGGAGGTCTTCACCCCTTTGCCACCCGCACCTGGGCCTATCTCGATTACCGTTCGCAACTGCCGGTCTCCACCGACCACCTCGACCGGGTTTTCGAAGGACAGGAGGCGTTTGATGCAACCTTGTTCGTCACCGATTTCCTGCAGAAGTTCGACTGGCCGCAGGTTGGCATTGGCGCGGTATTCGCCCTTGCCGTGCTCTACATCGCTTCGGAATACCGGCGTCGCGCGCCGGCTAACTAGGTCCGCCAAGAAGACGATCCCATGCAAGACCTTGCCGCCGCAGCTGAAAGGTGCGGCGGTTTTCTCTTTTGCGGCACCATGCTAGATGCCTTCGACCTGAAGGAATTGAGCCCAGCATGCCCCTGCCCCCCATCATCAGTTTCTGGCATGGGCCGCTGAGTTGGCTTGAAGCGCTGTGCATCACCTCATTCGTGCGGCACGGCCACAGGGTGCTGGTCTATTCCTATGACGCCATAGAGGGCTTGCCGGACGGGGCCGCGTGGCGCGACGCGGCCGAAGTGCTGCCGCGGGAACGCCTGGTGTTCTATAAAGGCAAGGGGACACCCGGCGTGTTCTCGGACCATTTCCGCTATGCGGTGATGCGCGAGGCGCTGGGAGTCTATGCCGACCTGGACATCTATTGCGTCCGGCCCATCGAGGGCCCGCCGGACTATCTGTTTGCCTGGGAGCGGCCCGGCTCAGTCAATGGCGCCGTGCTGCATATCCCGGCCGATGCACCGCTGCTCGATGATCTCATGTCCATTTTCGAGCGCGAGAAGCGCCCGCTCTTCGAGCCGCACCTGCCGCCGATGCGGCGTTTCGAGGTTGCGATCCGGCGTCTCGTGGGCGACCGGGTGACGCCCGAGCACATGCAATACGGTGCGACTGGGCCCATGGCCCTGACCCATTATGTCGCCAAGCACGGATTGACCGGCAAGGTGCGGTCGTCCGCCACCTTCTACCCGGTCCCCTATGAAGGCATCCCGGCTTTGATGCAGCCGGGATCGAGCCTTGATGAAGCCATCACGCCCGAGACTTTGGGCATCCATCTCTGGCGCAGCCAGCTCACCGATCGCGGCCGCGCCGGCCTTCCGCTGCCAGCCCCGGGCAGTGCCCTTGCCGCGCTTTGCGCCGCCGAAGGGCTCGATCCTGGCTTAGTGGCTTAACGCATCAGGCGCAGCTTTTTCAGCCACCAGCGTTTCCAGCGATGCCGGGCGAAGCGATAGAACAGGGCATTGGTCATGGTGTGGCGGTACAGCCGAGCAAAGGCAACGCTGGGCCGCATGGTGGAGAGCAGATGCCAGGGGCTGTTGTCGCCGGTATAGTGGATAATTGCCGGGTTAAGGCATTCATGGGCGGGCATGGAATCGATGGTGTTCCACCGCCAGGAGAGGCTCAGCCATTGACCCTTGAAGGTCAGGTTCAACAGATCCTGATCGTAATAAATGCGCTGCATGATCCCGGCCTGGTGCAGTTCCTCCATTTTCTCAATGATGCGCGCTTCGCGCCAGCGCCGGACATCGATCAGCATCACGCCGGAATTGAAGTAGTAGTCAGCGGGATCGAAGATATCCCGGTTTTTGCGCATGTCCCGCCCGCTGGTTATCTGCGCGGCGGCTATATCGCGCACCGCAGCGATGGCGTTGCCTTGCAGGTCGAGGTCAAACAGCTTTTTGACGCTGTCGCGCACCAGGGTGTCGCAATCGAGATAGAGGACCCGCTCGACCTCGTCACCGACCAGCCGGTCGATCAGCAGCCGCGCATAGACGATGGAGGGGAAGCGTTCGCTTTCCGGCATGCGCGCGGCCATGTCGGTGAACATCTCCATTTGATCCAGCGCATGCCAGATCAGCGTGACCGGAAACTCGTCCTGGATCGCTTCGAGATCGGCCTTGTGCTCAGGCGTCAGTGTGCGGTGACAGAGATGAAAGACCAGCTCTTCGCGCCCGGGGGTAAACAGACAGACCGAGCGCATGGTGGCATAGGCCGGCGCCCAAAAATTGTCGTCGAATGTCAGGGCAATATGCATCGTCATGGATCAGACCCCGCTCCGGTCAGCTTCGCCCCACGGGGCCGGATGGCCACGCTCTTCCATGACCTTGCCGGTGCGTCAACTGACAAGCGTCTCGCCGATGAGGCGGCGTACGCTCTGCATGGGGCGGGCCCCAGGAGGCAGGGCGGCTATTTGGCTCCAAGCCCGCCATAGGGGACCCACGGAATGTCTTGCCCGGATACCTTGCGATGGTCCGGTGCGACCGGGGCGAACCGAAGAGCACAGCCGCCGCCCTGATGGTAGATGAGCCGCTGCCGCTCGGTGGCGCCGCGCAGACGAAAAAAGCTACTTGCGAATGATTTGCAATTGCACTAGTTCTGAGCCTGGTCGAAAACTGGAGACGCAGATGCACCGCCGCCTCATTGCCACCTTGCTACTCGCCCTGCCTCTGGGCCTGACCTTGCCTGCCGCCGCACAGGAGCGTCTCAAGGCCGTTACCACCTTCACTATCCTTGCCGACATGGCCCGAAACGTGGCTGGCGAGGCGGCCGATGTGGTCTCGATTACCAAGCCGGGCGCTGAAATCCATAATTACCAACCAACGCCAGGCGATTTGGTGGGCGCGCTGGATGCCGATCTGGTGCTGTGGAACGGGCTCAACCTCGAACAATGGTTTGACCAGTTCCTCGACAATCTGCCCGATGTGCCCAGCGTGGTGCTGACGAAGGGCATCGAGCCGATCGGCATCGGCGAGGGCCCCTATGAGGGCAAGCCGAACCCGCATGCCTGGATGTCGCCGACCGACGCCCTGGTCTATGTCGAGAATATCCGCGCCGCATTCGTGCAGGCCGACCCGGCCAATGCCGAGATCTACACTGCCAATGCCGAAGCCTATGCGGCCCAAATCACCGCCACGGTCGAGCCGATCCGCCAGGCGCTGGCCGCCATTCCCGAAGAGAACCGCTGGCTGGTTACCTCGGAAGGCGCCTTTTCCTATCTGGCGCGCGATTTTGGCCTCAAGGAACTCTATCTCTGGCCAATCAATGCCGACCAGCAGGGAACGCCCCAGCAGGTGCGCAGCGTTATCGACGCTGTACGCGCCAACAATATTCCAGTCGTCTTTTCGGAGAGCACGATTTCGTCCAAGCCGGCCGAGCAGGTGGCGCGCGAGACTGGCGCCAAGTATGGCGGCGTGCTCTATGTGGATTCTCTTTCCGAAGCAGACGGTCCGGTCCCGACCTATCTCGATCTGCTCAAGGTCACCACAGAGACGATCGCCGCAGGATTTACTCAGTGAAACAAAGTGCAGGCCCCGGCATTGCGGTAGAGGACATAACCGTTGCCTATCGCAATGGCACCACGGCCCTGAGGCATGCCAGCTTCACCAGCCCGCGCGGTTCAATTACCGCGCTGGTTGGCGTCAATGGCGCCGGCAAGTCCACGATCTTCAAGGCTATTATGGGCTTTGTGCCGGTTGTGTCCGGTTCCATCTCCATTCTGGGCCAGGCGGGCCGGCAGGCCCAGCGCCAGAACAAGGTGGCCTATGTGCCCCAGTCCGAAGATGTGGACTGGAATTTTCCGGTCCTGGTCGAAGACGTGGTGATGATGGGGCGCTTTGGTCACATGAACATGCTGCGCATCCCCAGCGCCAATGACCGCAAAAAGGTCGCGGCGGCACTGGAGCGGGTCAACATGGCCCAATATGCCAAACGCCAGATCGGCGAGTTGTCCGGCGGGCAGAAAAAGCGCGTCTTCCTTGCCCGCGCGCTGGCACAGGAAGGCGAGGTGATCCTTCTCGACGAACCCTTTACCGGGGTCGACGTCAAGACCGAGGACGCCATCATCGCCCTGCTGCGTGATCTGCGCGACGAGGGCAAGGTGATCCTGGTCTCCACCCATAATCTGGGCTCGGTGCCCGAATTCTGTGACCGCACCGTCATGGTCAAGGGTACAGTGCTGGCCTATGGCCCGACCTCCGAAGTGTTCACCCGCGAAAAGCTCGAAGAAGCTTTTGGCGGCGTGTTGCGCCATTTCGTGCTCTCCGGCCAGGGCCTGCATGCCGATGACGATCCGCGCCACCTTTCGGTGCTGACCGATGATGAACGCCCGCTGGTTTTCTACGGCGAAAAGGGCAAGGAAGAACACCAGCAGTCGAGCGGCGAGAAATGATTGAGGCGCTGCTCGAGCCGTTTTCCTATAGCTACATGGTCAATGCCATGTGGGTCTCGGCCTTGGTGGGGGGTGTCTGCGCCTTCCTCTCGGCTTATCTCATGCTCAAGGGCTGGTCGCTGATCGGCGACGCTCTCAGCCACTCCATCGTCCCCGGTGTGGCCGGCGCCTACATGCTGGGCCTGCCCTTTTCACTTGGGGCCTTTCTCTCGGGCGGCCTTGCCGCGGGCGCCATGCTATTTCTTTCCCAGCGCACCAAATTGCGCGAGGACGCCGTGATCGGTTTGATCTTTACCGGCTTTTTTGGCCTGGGCCTGTTCATGGTCTCAGTCTCGCCCACTTCGGTCGATGTGCAATCGATCGTGTTGGGCAATATCCTGGCCATTACCCCCGAAGACACGCTGCAATTGGTGCTGATTTCGGTGGTGACACTGGCCGTGATGCTGGTGATCTGGAAGGATCTGATGGTCACCTTCTTCGATGAGAGCCATGCGCGTTCGATCGGGCTGAGAACCACCTGGCTCAAGGCGATCTTCTTCACCCTATTGAGCGCCGCGACGGTCGCCGCCATGCAGACTGTCGGCGCCTTCCTGGTCATCGCCATGGTCGTGACGCCGGGCGCTACGGCCTATCTGCTTTCGGACCGTTTCCCGCGCCTTATTCTGCTCGCCATCGCTGTGGGCGTACTGTCTTCGGCCATCGGCGCTTATCTGAGCTATTTTCTCGATGGCGCGACTGGCGGCATCATCGTGGTGCTGCAGACACTGGTGTTCCTCACCGCGTTTGTCTTTGCCCCCAAGCATGGCTGGCTGGCGGCGCGCCGCCGGATAGCGGGGGAGACCGCGCCATGACTTGGTATGAAATGGCGCTCTGGCCCTTCCAGCTGCCCTTCATGGTCCAGGCCATGGCAATCGGTGTTCTGGTGGCGGTGCCGACCGCCCTGCTCTCCTGTTTCCTCGTGCTCAAGGGCTGGTCGCTGATGGGCGATGCCATCGCCCATGCCGTGCTGCCCGGGGTTGTCCTCGCCTATATCGTGGGCCTGCCCATTGGCATCGGGGCCTTCATCGCCGGCATGATCTGTGCGCTCTCGGTCGGTTTTCTCAAGGAGAACAGCCGCATCAAGGAAGACACGGTCATGGGCGTGGTCTTTGCGGGCCTGTTTGGCCTTGGCATCGTGCTCTATACCGCCATCACCACCGACGTGCATCTCGACCACATCCTGTTCGGCAATATGCTGGGCGCCAGCGCGGACGATATCCTGTTGGCAGTGGTCATTGCCCTGGCCGTGGTCCTGATTGTCGGCGCCAAATGGCGCGACCTGATGCTGTTCATCTTCGATGCGCAGCAGGCCGGCGCCATCGGGCTCAATACCCGCCTGCTCCATTATGGCCTCCTGGCGATGATCTCGCTGACGATTGTGGGCGCCCTGCAGGCAGTGGGCATGATCCTGGTCATTGCGCTGCTGATTGCGCCGGGGGCCATTGCCTTCCTCATCACCCGCCGCTTCGGCGTGATGCTGCTGGTGGCGGTAGGCGTGTCGGTCGGCTGCAGCCTTCTGGGCGTCTACTTGAGTTTCTTCCTCGACAGCGCCCCGGCGCCCACCATTGTGCTCCTGATGAGCGCCTGCTTCATCCTGGCTTTCATGGCCACGCAAAGGCGCCGGGTGGCGACGGTTTAGGGCACTTATCCCCGCATTGGCCAGCGCCCCCACACTAGGCTCCGGATCAAACTGGAGTCTTTTCTCATGGACCATACCGCCCGCCTTGCCCTTCCCTTCATCATGTCGGGGCAGGCGCTCAAGCACATTACCCATAATGACGCCCTTAACCGGCTCGACGCCCTGGTGCAGCCGGTGGTGGAATCCACAATTGTCGCGGCACCACCCGTCTCGCCCCTGCCCGGCGAAGCCTGGATCGTTCCGTCCGGCGCCAGCGGCGCCTGGGCCGGGCACGCCGACGAAATCGCCGCCTTCCAGGACGGCGCCTGGACGTTCCACGATCCGGCGAAAGGCTGGCAGGTGTTCGACCGCGCCGGCGACAGGCTGCTGATCTTTTCGGGAACTGCCTGGGTGCCCGTTGCCGCCACCGGATCAGGTCTGCCGCAACTGGGGGTCAATACCAGTGCCGACGGCATCAACCGGCTTGCGGTAGCCTCCGTTGCGACGCTTTTGACCCATGACGGCGCCGGGCACCAGCTGAAGCTCAACAAGGCGACAAGCGGTGACACGGCAAGCCTGCTGTTCCAGTCGAACTGGTCCGGGCGGGCCGAGATGGGGTTGATGGGCGATGATCACTGGCGCATCAAAGTCAGCCCGGACGGGTCGGCCTGGACCGATGCAATCACCATTGCGGCCGACACCTCTGCCGTCAGCATTGCCGGCATGCTGCGCCCAGCCGGTGACAATGTGCAGAGCCTGGGCATGAGCGGGGCGCGCTGGTCTGCAGTCTGGTCGGCCACCGGCACCATCCAGACTTCGGATGAGCGGCACAAGACGGCGATTGCCCCCAGCGATCTGGGCCTCGATTTCATCCGCCTGCTCGAACCGGTGCGCTTTGAATGGAAAGGCGGCGACGGACGGCACCATTATGGGCTGATCGCCCAGCAGGTCGCCGCGGTAGCGGACCGTCTCGACGCCGATTTCGGCGGTCATGTGCTGGCCGATCCCGAGAACCCGGAAAGCCAGCAGGCTCTGCGCTACGACCAGTTCATTGCCCCGCTGATAGCCGCCATAAAGGAGCTGGCAGTGCGTATTGAGGAGCTGGAGCGGCACAGGCCTCACCCCTGACCCTGCCGAAGGTCAACGGCGGGTGATTGCGGCGCCCCCTATTCGCCATGCCTCGCGGTTTCGACCGGCGTGATCGGCGTGGAGTGACCTGTGGGACTGGGATCGGCGCCCTGGGCGGAAAGCTCGGCCTGCAAAGCCTGCATCAGGGCGAGCTTTTCCGCATCGGACAAGGCGTGCAGGCGCCGGCTCAGGCGGATGGTGAAGTCGGAGAAGGCATTGTGCCAGTCCGATGGCAGCTGCTTGAGGTCCACTCGGCGTGCTTGTGGTGCCTTGGCGGCCTGAATGCCGGCGGCGGTCAAATCAAAGAAGTCGTCCAGCTCGGGCAATATCACCTGATCGCCCCCGAGCCTGCCCGTTGCAACCAGCGCCTCGCGCAGGGCTTGGCGTTCCTCGTTCTCACCATGGGTCAGAAACAGCGCGCCGTGGGCAGGCAGGCGACTGGTTATCCAGGCCATCAGCTCGGAATGGTCGGCATGGGCCGAGTAATTGCCCATCGAGCGGATGGCAGCGCGCACCGGAATGAGCGAACCATGAATGCGCACTTCCCTGGCGCCAGAGAGGATGATCTGGCCCAGCGTGCCCGGCGCCTGATAGCCGACGAAAAGCACGGTGGCATTGGAGCGGATCAGATTGTTCCGGAGGTGATGCTTGATGCGGCCGGCATCGGCCATGCCCGAGGCCGACAGTATGATGGCCCCGCCCTTAATGGCGTTGAGACCCTTGGAATCCTCCACCGCCTCGATGATGCGGAAGCGCGGATCATTGAACAGCTCGTCGGCACTGAGTTCTGTGTCTTCGAACATTTTCGCATATTTGCGATAGACCCCGGTGACCTTGCTGGCGAGGGGGCTGTCGAGCGCGACCAATTGTGGGTCGATCTCCCCCATTTTGATCAGCGTACCGATATCGTGCAGCAATTCCTGGCTGCGCTCGACCGCAAAGGTGGGGATGATCAGATTGCCGCCGCGCCCGAGTGCATCCTGGATCTCGGTCTTGAGCGTCTCGCGGCGCTGCTCAAGCGAATATTCGACCCGGTCGCGGCCGCCATAGGTGCTTTCGCACAGGATATAATCAAAGCCTGCCGGCCCTTCGGGCTCGGCATAGAACACCTTCTCATCCGGCCCGATATCGCCCGAGAACATTAGCCGCACCGGCTTGTTGTCGCTGTCGGCCACCTCCACCTCGATGGAGGCCGAACCGATGATATGCCCGGCATTCCAATAGCGCGCCCTGATGCCAGGGCCCGGTTCGATCCATTCGCCATAGTGGCAAACATTGCGGTGCTCCAGCGCCTCTTCGGCGTCGGCCATGGTGTAGAGCGGCTTGACAGGTTCGTCGCCGCGGCGCGAGCGCTTACGGGTTTCCCTTTCCGCCTCGCTCTCCTGGATTCCGGCGCCATCGGGCAGCAGATATTCGAGCAAACCCGCCGTCGGGGCCGTCATCCACATCGGCCCGCGCCACCCCTCGCCATAGAGCTTGGGCAAGAGGCCCGCGTGGTCGATATGCGCATGGGTCAGGAGCAAGAAATCGATCGATTTGGGGTCGAAAGGCGTCGGCTTGAGATTGAGTTCGCGCACGCTCTTATTGCCCTGGAACAGACCGCAATCGACCAGGAACTGCCCGCCCGGATGCACAACGCGATAGCACGAGCCGGTCACGGTGCCTGCCGCGCCGTGGAAATGCAGGGTGACGGTCATGGCAGGCTCCAGTTCTTTCTCGTTTGGCGTGTCGAGGTTAGCCTCACCCATTCGTCAAAGTCGAGGCAGGTCTATTGTCCTGCAAGCCAAGAGGAGAAGTCAGATGACCTATATCGATGGAATGGTGACCGCCGTACCAGAAGCGAACAAGCAGGCCTATATCGCCCATGCCAGCAAGGCGGCCGACATGCTCAGATCCTGGGGCGCCACGCGAATTGTCGAAAACTGGGGCGACGACGTGCCCAAGGGTGAGACCAATGATTTCTATGGGGCGGTGCAGGCCAAGGATGACGAGGTGGTCGTCTTCTCCTGGATCGAATATCCCGACAAGGCCACACGCGACGCAGCAATGGCAAAGATGATGACCCCCGAAGCCATGAAAGAGTTCGGCGAAATGCCGTTCGACGGCAAGCGAATGATCTTCGGCGGCTTCGAGACGCTGTTCGCAAAGTGAAAGAGAGGTGTCTACGTCGGATCAGTCGTCTGATCCGGCGGGCCATCCCAGTACATTCCGGCGACGACATCCTCTACTCTCAGAGACCCCTTAAACTCCAGAAATGACGTAATCATATTCCGCATACCAATGTACTCCCCGCCAATTTCAAAAGCTAAGTCTCGCGTTTCTTTGTTGATATGAGAAATCGAGAAAAAAGGGGTTCGATCCATGAAGTCCACGTTCTTACCAGCTCTGCGAGCATTGGGAATTTCGTGCTTGGCAAACGCAATTCGTACGGGTCCAATGAGCCTTTTAATTTCCGCGATCTTTCGCTGCCGCTCCAAGCTGAAACAGTCTTTGTGCTGGCTTAGCGTTCGAATTAGCTCGTACGCTCCAAGTGTCCAAAACCAGAACTTTGAGTGGACGACGTTCAGTTTCGTGCCGGGGATGACTTCTTGCCCAATGCACTCATCAAGCACAGCCAGTATTTCTTCGCCAAGATCAGCTACGTATCTAGCTTGGATCATGGGATAAAGTTCAAAAAGATACAAAGGATCCGCATCCAAGATCGCCTGGAATGCCTCGTCCCTCCGCCTCACCTTGGCGCCCGCTTGGCCAGGATACGCTGCAGGGTGCGGCGGTGCATGTTGAGCCGCCGCGCCGTTTCCGAGACATTGCGGTCGCAGAGCTCATAGACGCGCTGGATATGTTCCCAGCGCACCCGGTCGGCCGACATGGGGTTTTCCGGCGGCTCGGGTTTGTCTTCTCCGGTCGCCAGCAGCGCGTTGATGACGTCATCGGCGTCGGCGGGCTTGGACAGATAATCCATGGCACCAAGCTTTACCGCCGTCACGGCCGTGGCGATATTGCCATAGCCGGTCAGGACGATGGCGCGGGCATCAGCCCGCTTCTGGTGCAGGGCCGAGACCACGTCGAGCCCATTGCCGTCCTCGAGGCGCAAATCCACCACCGCATAGGCGGGTGGACGTTCGGTCACCGCAGCAAGGCCTGCCGCCACACTGCCAGCGACGCGCACTTCAAAGCCCCGGCGCGTCATGGCGCGTTCAAGGCGGCTCAGGAAGGCTGCATCATCGTCGACGAGCAGAAGGCTCGAATCGGCAGCCAGAAGGTCTTCAATCGTGTCCATGGCTTTTCCAATATTCCTTTGCTCACCCTACGTCAAAACGAACCGTTCCGATCACTCAATTGCGTTGCGTGGCCAGGTTATGCGGACGCGGGCGTGCCCGGCGGGATCGGCATTGTCGAAGGTAAGTCGCGCGCCGGTGCGCTCGAGCAGGGTTTTGGCAATGAAAATGCCCAGGCCCAGCCCGCCAGGCTGATGCGCGTCACTGCCGGCGGGGTCCCGCGGGCGGCTGGTGAGATAGGGCTCGCCCAACCGGGCGATCAGTTCGGGGGCAAAGCCCTTGCCATCGTCTATGATCGAGACGGTGATGACATGCGCGCTCCAGGCACTTTCGATCCGCACGGTCTGGGCGGCGAAGTCGGTGGCGTTCTCGATCAGATTGCCCAGGCCATAGAGCAGGCCAACGCTGCGTGGAAAGACCGGCGGCGGACCGACGGTTTCGGCGGCATCGAACAGGATCACCTTGCCACGCCCCTCATGGGGACGCGCCACTTCGTCCAGGATGTCGGGCAATGGCGCCTCGGCAAACAGCTCGGCCGGTTCGCTGCCCAGATTGCGCAGCTTGGCCAGAATGGCGCGGCAGCGCGCGGCCTGGGCAATGATGAGTTCGACATCCTCGGCAAGCTGGCTGTTCTTGTCGACCTCGTCGCGCATTTCCTTTGCGGCCAGGGCAATGGTCGAGAGCGGTGTCCCCAGTTCGTGGGCAGCGGCCGCTGCCAGGCCATCGAGCGCCGACAATTGCTCGCGGCGGGACAGCGCCAGTTCAGTGGCGGCCAACGCATCGGCGATTTGCCGGGCATCATGGGCGACGCGATTGGTATAGGCGGAGATGAACACCACGCCGCAAATGATCGAAACCCAGATGCCGATGACGTAAATGCGGTTGAACACAATATGCTGGTCCGGTTCCCAGGGCAGCGGCAGGTGAACCACGGCGAGAATCGACGCAATGACCGCAGCCAGCAAGGCGACCAGAAAGGCCTGGCGCTTGGGCAGCGAACTGGCAGAAACCGAAACTGGCGCCAGCAGCAGCAGCGAAAAGGGATTCTCCAGTCCCCCGGTCAGGGCCAGCAAGCCGCCTAACTGGCAGAGGTCGAAGGCCAGTTGCAGCGCGGCAATGCGCGAAGGGAGGCGATAATGCGGCCCGAGGCGGAAGGTGAGGCCGATGTTGAAAGCGGCGGACAAGCCGATCAGCGCAAGGCACTCAATAAGAGGCAATGGAAAGCCAAGGCCCCAATTGACAAAGAGTACGCCCATGGTCTGCCCGATCACCGCCAGCCAGCGCAGGATGACAAGGGTCTGCAACCGCAGCGGGCGCCAGCTCGCGGGCATGGGCAGTTGCGGCTGGGTCTGGTCTGTCATGCTTTGCTCCGAGGCCTCAAATGTGGCGCATAGGGAGCGATTTACCCGATTTCAAGCACAAAAATCGACAGGCACATTCTTGATCCTGCCCCGACACGGGCCATTTGAGTCTCATCGTGACTGGGAGACGAACGAGAATGACAACTGCAATTATCAAACCGCAATGGTCCCCGCTGACCATCGGCCTCATGGTTCTGGGCTTCATCATCTTCTGGCCGCTGGGCCTGGCGATGCTGGCCTATATCCTCTGGGGCGAAAAATTCGGCGGCTCTGCTGAAAAGGCACAGCACTACTGGAACAAGGGGTGTGGCTATATGCGCAACAACCACAAGCAACACGGCTTTGGCCGCAGCGACTTCACCTCGTCGGGCAATGCCGCCTTCGATGAATATCGCGCCGAACAGCTCAAGCGCCTCGAAGAGGAGCGCGCCCGGCTCGATGCCGAGATCGACGCGTTCCACGAATACATGGCCAACCTTAGGAAGGCCAAGGACCGCGAGGAGTTCGACCGCTTCATGGGCGAGCATCGCGGCAATCGCCAGGGCTTTGGCGACAACAGCAACAATCAGAACGACTGGGGCAACAATAATGGCCAGTAAGCCGTTGCCCTGCCGACTTCCCGATCCTCCAATGACGACTGGCGCCCCGCAGGGGCGCCTTTTTTGCGAGATCGCGCCTCTCGCGCCGCCCGAATCCGGTTACACTGGCCGAACCTGATGCCGATCCGGTCACCATGTTCTCCTTTCTGCGCCAACGCACTCCGCCACCCAGAACCACCCAGCTTACGCTGGATGGCGTCGCAGTGGATGTGGCCGTCAAAGTGTCCAAGCGGGCGCGGAGTTTCCGCCTGTCTCTGCCTGCCTCCGGTCCATTGCTGACCTTGCCCGAGGGGGCGCGCTGGCCAGAGGCCGAGGCGTTTCTGCACCGGCATCGCCATTGGCTGGCAGCGCGACTTCCCAGAACCGCTCAGGCAAAGCGGCTCGAAGCTGGCGCAATGGTGCCCCTGCGCGGCGTGCCACATCTGGTGGTAGCGACCGGTGTCCTGCGCGGCAGGGTTGAACCCGGTTCGGGTGATGCCGGCCCGGTGCTGCGCGTGCCGGGGGATGCGTCCCACCAGCCGCGCCGGCTCTATGACTGGCTCAGGGCCGAGGCGCTTGCCGAACTCAATGACCGCAGCGCTTATCATGCCAAACGCCTGGGCGTGAGCGTCAAACAGGTACGGCTGCGCAGCCAGTCGAGCCGTTGGGGTTCCTGCTCTTCAAGCGGCAATATCAATTACAATTGGCGGCTGATTCTGGCTCCGCCGCATGTGCTGGATTATGTTGCCGCCCACGAGGTGGCGCATCTGGTGGAAATGAACCATTCGCCCGCCTTCTGGGCCACTGTGGAGCGCACGCTGCCGGATATGGAGCGGGGCCGGGCGTGGCTAAAAGCACACGGTCGCGAACTGATGGCCTGGCAGGCGCCCGCCGCCGGATGATAATCAGCGACCCCGCCCCGATGCTGCCGCAATCTGCCCCCTATCACCGTTCCATGCGTCACTTTGTGGTTTTCATCGCGGTGCTTTTGGGTCTGGCCTCGGTTCTGGGCGCTACGACCGCCAATGCGCATCGCTATGTCGCCACGCCTATCGTGGTGCTGAACCATGTCGATGCCGACAACAAGCCGATCCCCGTCGTGGTGCAGGTCCAGCGCGGGCAGATCGATCTGGGCGCAGGCCTGATGCTGCCCTGCGGCTCGCATCCTGCAATCGAAGTCTCGGCGCCCGAGTTGACGGCGCCCCCGCCGGCCCGTTCGCCAATTTTGGTGCCGTGCCGGGTCGCACCGGACTGGCAGTCCATTTTGCCCCTGCGTCCACCCAAATCCGCCTGAGCGTTTAGTCGAACCCTCGTTTTACGCTCAGCGCCCGCGCCTGCGGGCCAAGGATTTTTAATGTCTCATCTATCCAACGCGACCCCGTCGCGCCGCGCCGTATTGGCTGGCCTTGCCGGCCTCGGCGCCCTGACCCTTGCCGGCTGCTCGACCAGCGGCACCACCCGGCTGGCCACTGCCGCCGCAACGCCCGTTCGTCCGACGATCCCGCTGGACGTGCTGGCCATGTATGCCGCCCGGCCAGAGGAAGAACACCCTGTTCCGGCAGCCGATATCTCGCTGATGGACCCGGTCTATTGGCGCCAGGAAGTGGCCAACCCGACTGGCGAACCAGCCGGGCGCGTAGTGGTCGATACCACCAACTACTTCCTTTATTTCACCATGCCCGACGGCCGGGCCATGCGCTATGGCGTGGGATTGGGGCGCGCGGGCTTTGAATGGAGTGGCGAGGGGCACATTGCCTATAAACGCAAGTGGCCGGTCTGGACCCCGCCTGCCGAGATGATCGCGCGTCAGCCCGAGCTTGAAATCTACCGCAAGGGCCAGCCACCAGGGCTGCTCAACGCGCTGGGCGCCCGCGCGCTTTATATTCATCAGGGCAATCGCGACACGCTTTATCGCATTCACGGCACCATGGACGTGGCCTCGATCGGCAAGGCGGTCTCGTCCGGCTGCGTGCGCCTGCTGTTCCAAGACGTGATGGACCTCTATGAGCGCGTGCCCAATGGTGCACCGATTGTGGTGGTATAGCACCGACCGGAACGCAGCGGTCGCCTGTCGACAGGCATAAAAAAGCCCCGGGTCTGGCCCGGGGCTTTTTCGTACGGGTCGGCAATTCAGTTGCCGAAGATCAAATCCATCAGCGTGCGCTGCGAGCGCTCTTCCTGATAGACCGGCTGCTGCTGCACCTGGCCGGGCGGCACGATCTGACCCTGCGGCTGGGTGAAGCCCTGCTGCTGGGTAGGCGCGGAAGGCACCCAGACCTGCTGGCCAGTCGCCGGGTCGACGACCAGGGTCATGGGCAGGCCGGTTTCCGGATCAATTGGCGCCTGGCCGAACCCATTGCTCTGCTGCTGTAGCGGGAAGCCAGTGACCGGGTCGATCGCCTGGCCATTGGCGTCATACTGCACCAGCTGGCCCTGATCGATGGGCAGGCCGGTATTGGGGTCCAATTGCTGCACTGGCTGTCCGGTTGCAGGATCGACCATGGTTCCGGTCTGGATTGGTGCATTGGCCGTCTGTCCGCTGACCGGCGCCAGGCCTTCAATCGGCGCGCCGGTTGCCGGATCAATGGCGATGACCTGTCCGGTGGCTGGGTCGGTGGCGGTTTGTACAGGCTGGCCCGTGCCGCCATCGACATATTGCACCATGGGCTGGCCCGTTGCCGGATCGATTGCAGGCATGCCCGTATTGGGATCGATCAATTGCTGCGCGATGAGCTGGCCAGCATAAGACCCGCCGGGGATCGGAGCAGGCGAGCGGCCCTCCAGCGCCTTGGTCATGAAGTTGGACCAGATATTGGCCGGTACATTGCCGCCGGAAAGGCTCGTTCCGGTGTCATTGTCATTGCCCAGCCACACCCCTGTGACCATGGCAGAGGTGTAGCCGACGAACAGGGCGTCACGCGATTCCTGAGAGGTACCGGTCTTGCCGCCCACTTCCCAGCCGCCAATATTGGCGCCCCGGCCGGTACCCACCTCGACGGCGGTCTTGAGCATGTCGTTCATGGCTGCCAGCACATTGGGATCGACGACGCGCCCCGGCCCGGCATTGGAGGCCTCGTAGAGTACATTGCCCTCGACGTCGGAAATCTTGGTGATGACATTGGGAATGACGCCCATGCCACCATTGGCAAAAGGCGCATAAGCACTGGTCAACTCGAGCAGGTTCACTTCCTGGGCCCCCAGGGCAATGGAGGGCACAGCCGACAGATTCGAGGAAATACCCATGCGCATCGCCACTTCGATCACCTTCTCAGGCGTGACGTCGATGGCCAGGCGGGCAGCTATGGTGTTGAGCGAATAGGCCAACCCCTGGCGCAGCGTCACCGTCCCGGCATATTTGCCGCTCGAATTGCGCGGGCTCCAGCCATTGTAGTCGAACTGGGCGTCTTCGGCCAAAGTGTCGGGCGTATAGCCCTTCTCCATGGCCGCCATATAGACAAAGGGCTTGAAAGCCGAACCTGGCTGGCGTCGCGCGGTCACCGCGCGGTTGTACTGACTGGCCTGGTAATCGACGCCGCCCACCATGGCGCGCACCGTGCCGTCGACATCCATGGCCACCAGTGCGGCCTGCGAGAAGCCGCGCTTCTCGCCTTCATTGGCCACCGCCTCCTTGACGATGAATTCGGCATCCTTTTGCATCTTGTAGTCGATGGTGGTCTGCACCACCACGTCACCCTCGATCTCGCCGATATAGGCGGTCATCAGGCTTTCGACCCAATCGGCGACATAGGATTCCGAACCCGCCACCACGGTGCGAATGGTCTGGTCGGGGTTGATGCGCGCCGCATCGGCTTCCTGACGCGTGATATAGCCTTCCTGCGCCATGGCATTGAGCACGAGGCGCTGCCGGTCGCGGGCGGTATCGGGATTGGCCTTGGGATTATAAGCCGATGGCGCGGGCAGGATACCCACCAGCATGGCCGCCTGGCCAAGCGAGAGATTGCGCGCCGAAACCCCGAAATAGGTCTGCGCGGCCGCTTCGATGCCATAGGCGCCCGAACCGAAATAGACCCGGTTCATATAGAGCTCAAGAATTTCTTCCTTGGTGAAGTTCTGCTCCAGCCAGATGGCCAGGATCGCCTCCTGCACCTTGCGACCCAGGGTCTGGTCGGGGGTCAAAAAGAGGTTCTTGGCGACCTGCTGGGTGATGGTCGAGGCGCCGCGGGTGACGCCGCGCGCTTCCACCATTTCCACGGCCACCGAGAGCAAGCCGATCGGATCGACGCCGAAATGGCTCATGAAGCGACGGTCTTCCGAGGCGATGAAGGCCGCAGGCACATATTGGGGCAATTCGCGGAAGGTGATGGCCTCGCCGCCCGTCTGGCCGCGATTGGAAATCAGGCTGCCATCAGCCGCCAGAATGCGGATATTGGGCGGCCGCTCGGGAATGGCCCAGGTCTCGGAGGACGGCAGTTGCGCGCCGTAATAGACGATGACACCGATGACGGCGAGGCCGCCCCACAGGCAGGCGACAAATCCCCACCAGAGCAGGCCCATGAGAAGACCGCCGCCGCGCTTCTTCTTGCGATTGCGGGCGGGTTCGGCCTTGCCCTTGCGCGGTTGTTTCCTGGGCGATTTTGGCGGCTTGCCTCCGCCGCCACCCGCACCACCAGGGCGCACTTCATCGACAGAGAACGCCATGGTCTGGCCCATGGATGGCTCGACACGCGCGCCCCCGGCTGCAGGGCGCGCCTGGGTCTTGTTCTGGCGGCCCTTGGGGGCCCCAACGCGATCATCGGCCGAAATGCGGAAATCCATCAGGCAAACCTAGCAAGGAAAGGGATCATGCTGCTTCTACCCTGTTCGTCCATCAAGGGAAACAAATGGTAAGCGAGAGGTTAAGATCGGTGGTTGTGACCGGCCACACACTCATTGCCGTCCAGCAGCACAGGGAAACCTTCTCCGCGTCAAATGTGGCCGGTTTATGGGCCACTGTCTTGCTTGGCACGCAGTGTGGCGGGCTGGACACAGCCCTTGCCAGCGCCGCAATTGCCCGGCAGGTAAGCGAATATGCGTCTTCCCCGTTCGATCCTTGCCCTTTTTCTGCTCTGCCTAGCTGTTGCGCCCGCGTGGGCCGACGCCGTCGAGACGGCCCTGAATGATGCCATTGCGGCTTTTGAACAAGCCTCGCCACATCTTGGCGCAGAGACGTTCGGCGTCGAGCTTGCGGCCTATCGCGATGCGTTGACGCTGGGGCGGTTCACCTCACGTTACTGGGGGCAGGCATTGGTGCTGACGCTGGATCGTGGCAGCAATGCGGGTGGCTGCGCGCGCTTTGCCGCCTATGTTTCGCTCCCGCCCCGCAATGGACAGGTAAGTTTGTCGATCTGCCCGCAGTTTTCCAGCGAAGGCACGCGTCAATTGCGGCGCCTGACGATCCTGCATGAAATGGTGCATGTCGTGGCCGGGCCTGACGAATGCCGCGCCATGGCCTTTGCCGCAGAGGTTGAGCACGCCGCAACCGGCGCCCACACCCCGGTCGGGCCCTATTGGCAGGCCAACAACTGCGACCGCTCGGGTTTCACCCTGCCCTAGCGCCAGCCCAGTCCGGGCGCGACATGGGTCAGGATGCTCTCGATGACATGGGTGTTGTAGGCGACGCCGAGCTGGTTCGGCACCGTCAGCAGCAGGGTATCGGCCTCCGCGATGGCCTCATCCTGTTTCAGTTCTTCGATCAGCTGGTCTGGCTCAGCAGTATAGCCGCGCCCGAAAACGGCGCGCTTTTCCGGTTCGATATAGCCGAACTGGTCTTCTTCTGGCCGGCCGGCGCCGAAATACATGCGGTCCTGATCGTTGACGAGCGCGAAGATCGAGCGGCTCACCGAAACGCGCGGCTCACGTGTGTGACCGGCTTCCTTCCAGGCGGCGCGGTAGGCACGGATCTGCTCGGCCTGCTGGATGTGGAAGGGTTTGCCGCTCTCATCGAATTTGAGCGTCGAGGACTGCAAGTTCATACCCATCTTGGCGGCCCAGACGGCCGTTGCGTCGCTGGCAGCGCCCCACCAGATGCGCTCTATCAGGCCCTCGGAATAGGGTTCAAGCCTCAGCATGCCGGGCGGATTGGGGAACATGGGCCGCGGATTGGGCTGGGCAAAGCCCTGGCCGGTGATGGCCTTGAGGAATATTTCCGCATTGAGCCGGGCCATGTCGGCATCGGTTTGGCCTTCGGCGGGCTCATAGCCGAAATAGCGCCAGCCATCGATGACCTGTTCTGGCGAGCCGCGCGAAATGCCCAATTGCAACCGCCCTTGGGAGATGAGATCCGCCGCCCCGGCATCCTCGGCCATGTAGAGCGGGTTTTCATAGCGCATGTCGATGACGGCTGTGCCGATCTCGATCTTGCTGGTCTTTGCGCCGACTGCGGCCAGCAGCGGAAAGGGCGAGGCCAACTGGCGGGCGAAGTGATGCACGCGAAAATAGGCGCCATCGGCCCCCAGTTCTTCGGCGGCTACGGCCAGATCGATCGATTGCAGCAGCGCATCACCTGCCGTCCGCGTACCGGAATTGGGTGAGGGACTCCAATGACCAAAGGAGAGAAAGCCGATCTTTTTCATGGACGCCTCGCGCAGGAACTGGTCCCGCTTAGCTAGGCGGTGAAGACCATAGGCACAAGGCGGCCAATGAGAACGGACTGATCCGTCAGGGTGAACAACTGGCTGCGCGCAGATCAATCAGGTCTCAGGCAAACCTGTGCGATGAACGCGCTCGCTCAGGTTCTGGACGGTCCAGTACATGCATTTCAGGGCCCAGGCCTCAGCTTCAGGCATGTTGTGATCCTTCGCCCAGCGTGCGCGGCCAGCCTGCCGGGTGGGGATATAGCCTGCCAAATGCGCAACGGTGCATGAGGGGTGATCATAGCCCGAGCAAAACAGCTCGAGCCGTCGTAACTGCTCATCTGCCGAAAAAGCCGGGTCGCTGAGATCGAGCCAAGTCCAGGCGCTATAGCTCACGTCCCAAAGCCTCGTGCCGGGCGCAACAGTATCGAAGTCAATCATGCCGTAGGGGATGGCGTTGCGAAACACCGTATTGGCTGGCGTCCAGTCATTGTGGCAGAGCACCTCAGCGCCAGCTTCAACAACCAGGGCGAAGTCCAGGGTCGCCTCGTGAAAGCTACGAAGCAGAGCGGCGGCGGCAGTCAATTGGTCGTCGGAGAAGCTAGCGGCATCGAATTTGAGGTCGCTCGGCAGATAGGTCAGAATTTCGCGGCCGAGTGCGTCGACCCCCAGAAATCTGGGTGCACCTTCAAAGCCGCGCGTCTCCAGATGGCGCAACAAGTGATGGGCGGTCGTGCGGTCCCGAGACATGGTGCGTCGCACCGTGTCGCCGACGCGGACAACCTTGTTGATCAGGCCGCCAAACAGCTCGATTTCGTTGCCACCCATTGCAGCGCCCTCCAGTTTGGGGCGTTCCTCCCACTTGAGCGCTGCTCATATGGCCCTCTGCCATCTGACCGGCCGCCAACATTCGAGCATAGCTCTCATGGCCTAGCCCGCCAAAATCTCCCCAATGGCGAGATTTTCCCCTGCGGGTCGCAGTCTAGACGTCCAGATTGCTCACATTGAGCGCGTTGTCCTGGATGAAGTCGCGGCGCGGTTCCACCAGATCACCCATCAACGCCGTAAAAATCTGGTCGGCTTCGTCGGTCTGGTCGATTTCGACTCGCAGCAGGGTGCGGGCATTGGGGTCGAGCGTGGTTTCCCATAGCTGCTCGGCATTCATTTCGCCAAGACCCTTGTAGCGCTGCATGGAAACGCCCTTGCGGCCGGCATCGGTCACCGCCTTGAACAGGCTGGCAGGGCCATAGATGTTGGTCGTCTCGCCCTTGCGGGTCAGCGTCGGCACGCCGCCAAACAGTTCATCCAGCCGGTCGGCAAGCTGCCGCAATTTGCGCGCGTCCGCGCTTTGCAGCAGGGCCCGGTCGATCTGATGGGTTTCGGTGACGCCGCGCACGGTACGCGAGAAGGCCAGTGCCTCCTCCTCGGTCACTTCGCCGGTCCAGCCGCGCTCCAGCTCGTCGGAAATGCGGTCGAGCCGGTTGGCGACGCGCTTGAGCGTTTCCCCGCTCCTGTCGGGATTGGTAATGCCCTCCGGATCCAGCCCGCCAACAATGGCGGCCTGCTCAACCAGATTGCGATTGTAGCGGGTATTGAGATTGTTGATCGCGTTCA
>Ga0208794_1000462_pt1 | contig 26537 bp, 31 predicted proteins | sample 32_taG_FD_184106 | JGI IMG/M metagenome (GOLD analysis project Ga0208794, IMG submission 184106) | Marine viral communities from the Gulf of Mexico - 32_GoM_OMZ_CsCl metaG (SPAdes) (version 2) | ecosystem: Environmental > Aquatic > Marine > Oceanic | place: Atlantic Ocean: Gulf of Mexico... | reverse complement strand
GGAAAGAGCGTCGTCATCGCCTCCCCGGCATGTTTCGCGATCGCCTGTCCCGCCGTTGCGATCGCTGCCGGGTCATGCGGCGCCTCGCCGCGCATCATCGGGGTGAGGTCGCGCATCGCGTCGCGCATCGCCACCATGCCTTCCATCCGCTCGCGCACCACGCCGGTGGCGCCGTTATGCGCGACCGCCACGGCAGCGGCCATTGTCGCCGTCAGGGCGATGGCCGTCATTCTGTATGGGTTCATGTCTCACTCGCCTGTCTGGTTTGAAGAAAGGTTCAAACCAGGGGTCGTGGAGGCGGGGTGGCGATACGGAGGATGTGGCTCGATCCCGGCCGGGACCGGAGCACGGGCGACAGACGCCGCGCACCTGTCATACGGGCCGGAAGCACGAGGCTGTCCGCCATGCTAAGGGCGTTGCATCGCAGCCCCGTGTGGCAGTTGGCCTTGGAATGTGAGGGCTGGTCGCGATGCGGCTCTTCGACACCGATGCCGGCCGGGCTGGCATGGGTATGCCCGGTTTCGAACGCCATGGTGCCGATGAAGAGCGACAGCGCCACCACGAGCCGAACGAGAAGATGAAGCATCGGGATCTTCATGAAGGCGCTCGGCACTCTCGCATGTCCTCGGATCCTGCTCGCTATACCCCATCGCTGACCGCGCCGAAAGCACGTGCCCTTCCGCGCGCGGTCGCAGGGCGACGAACCGCCCACACACGCGTTGGCGCGCGGGTCGGCCCGTGGACGTCCGTGCCTATCTTTGTCCCCGTCAGAACATCGATCCGACATCCGAGGCGGCCGTCGGATAGGCGGCGGGCATCGACTTCAGCTGCTGCGCGGTCAGGCCGAGCTTGATCGCCAGCGAGAAGAAATTGATCAGCTCGGCATATTCCGGTCCGAACAGATGCGCGCCGAGGATCTTGCCGTCCTTGCCGGTGATGATCTTCGCGCCAGCATGGCTTTCGCCAAGCCGCTTTTGCGAGAACCAGCCCGAGGTATTGGTGAACGACACTTCGACCTCACCGGTCTCGCGCGCTTCCTCTTCGAGCATGCCGACACGCGCCAGTTCGGGGATGGTGAACACCACGCTGGGCACGCCGGTATAATCCGGCTCGGTCTGCTTGCCCTTCAGCATGTTGGAGGCGGCGATCTTGCCTTCGAACACCGCCACCGGGGTCAGGGGCTTGCCCGGCGAGGCGGCGGCGTCGCCCGCGGCAAAGATGCGTGGGTTGGACGCGGATTGCAGCCAGGGCGTGACCTTCACACCGCCACGCTCGGTCTCGACGTCGGCCGCGGCGAGGTCGAGATGATCGACGGCCGGCACCCGGCCGGCGCCGTGAACGACGAGATCGGCTTCGATGGCGCGGCTCTCGTCGCCCTTCTTGTAGGTGACCTGATGCGCGCCGCCGGCCCCTTCGATCCGCTCGGGCGTGGCCTCTGCCACGATCTCGATCCCGGCGGCGCGGCTCCGGTCGAGCAGCATGTCGACGAGGTCGGGGTCGAACATCTTGAGCTGTCGCGCACCGCGGTCGAGGATCGTCACCTCCGCGCCCGCCCGTGCCGCGATATGCGCGAATTCGAACGAGATGTAGCCACCGCCGATGAAGACGATTCGCTTCGGCAGCTCCTTCAGGTTCAGGAAATCGGTGCTGTCGATCGCCCGATCCGCGCCGGGGAACTTCAGCGGACGCGGCTTGGCCCCGGCAGCGATCAATGCGTGGCGGAAGGCGATCTCGCCATGACCGTCAATCTCGATCCGGTCTTCGGCAGTGAAGCGGGCGCGACCGTGCAGCGTGCGGACGCCCGCGTCCTTCAGCCCGCCTTCCATGCTCTCGGGCACCGGGTCGGTGAAGCTTTCCTTGTGCTTCATCAGCGACGGCCAGTCGATCCGCACCTCGCCCGCGACGCCCTTGTCGGAGAGCAGCCGCGCGGCGTCGACCGCTTCGGCCCCGGCGCGCAGCATCTTCTTGGGGTCACAGCCCCTGAGCGCGCAGGTGCCGCCATAGGGCAGCTCGTCGACGATGGCGACGGACCATCCCGCCTTGGCGCATTTCTTGGCAGCGGCGATCCCGGCCATGCCGGCGCCGATGACGATGAGATCGAGGGTGTCGGTCATGTCGTGTCCTTAGTCTCGAGATGATAGGCCGGGCCGCCGGCCGCGCGGCTCAACGATAGCGGCCCAATAATCGTTCACTGCCCCACCAGATCGCGGCCATGCCGCCCCCTGTGATGAGGCCGAGCCAGAGCCAGCCGCTGTCGCCCAACGGCACCAGCCCGGTGCCGTGACCCAGCACCGGCAGGATCATCGCCAGCAGGAACGGCCCGGTGTAGCGGCAATGCACCCGGCCGCAGCGCCGCGCGTTGAACATGCAGGCCCCGCCCATCCAGGCCAGAGCCACCACCCAGATGGCCGTCTTGAGACCATCGGGCAGCGGGATCGCCAGAGGCATCGCGGCGAAGGGCAGCCACCATGCCAATACGCTGCTGCGCAGCGTCCCAAGGAGATCGTTGGTGGATCTGTCGGTCATGGCCTCACCCCGCGCAGCATGAGAGTGCGGCGACGTCCTTCTCGAAGGTCTGCGCCGCGAGCTTCAGCCCTTCCACGGTGGTGAGATAGGGCATGATGGTGTCGCCCAGCTCCTCGTAGGTCAGCCCGGCCCTCAGCGCCATCGCCGCGGTCTGGATGCTGTCGGCACCCTCCGGCGCGAGGATCTGCGCACCCAGCAGGCGCTTGGTCCCGGCTTCGGCCACCAGCTTGATCAGCCCGCGCGTGTCCCGCGCGGCCAGCGCGCGCGGCACGGCATCGAGCGGCAGCACCGATGTGACGACCTCGTGCCCCTCGGCCTGCGCCTGCGCCTCACTCAGCCCCACGCCCGCCACCTGCGGGTCGGAGAACACGACCCAAGGCATCAGACCTTTGTCATAGGCGCGCTCTTCCCCGGCCACGGCATTGCGGGCGGCGAGCTTGGCGCCGTAGGCCGCCATGTAGACGAACTGGTCGCGCCCGGTGACGTCGCCAGCGGCCCAGACCCGCTCGTTGGCGGTGCGCATAAGAGCGTCCACCCCGATGCCACCGCGTGCATCCACCGCGATCCCGGCGGCGGCGAGGTTCAGATCGTCGCTGTTGGGCACCCGCCCCGTGGCCAGCAGCAGCCGTTCGGCGCGGAGCGGTTCCGCTCCGCTCACCTGCAGATGCACGCCGTCCGCGTCCTGTGACACGCTCTCATAGCCCTCGACCCGCGCCAGCCGGATGCCTTCGTCCTCGAGGTAGCCCTCGAGCGCCCGGGAGACCTCCGGCTCGGCTTCGGGCAGCACGCCGCGCCGGCTCACCAGCGTGACGGCGACACTGGCGCGGGCGAAGATCTGCGCCAGCTCGACGCCGATATAGCCCGCACCCAGAACCAGCATCGAGGCGGGCAACGCCGTCATCTCCAGCGCCGATGTGCTATCGAGAGTCTCGACCGCCTCGATGCCGGGAATCTGCGGCACATGCGGACGCGAGCCGGTGGCGATGATCATCCTGGCCGCGGGGAAGACATCGCCGTCGACGGTGAGCTGACCATCTGCGTCGAACCGCGCGCGCCCCTCGATGTAGTCGATGCCGTCGTAGCGGCTCAGCACGTCGGCATATTTGGCCCCGCGCAGCTCCTCGACCAGCGCCTGCTTCTGCGCCACGGTCGCGGCCCAATCGGTGACACGGGCCTCCGCCTCGAGGCCATCGAAACGGCTTGCGGCGCGGGCGTGGTGCAGGCTCTCGACGGCGCGGATCAGCGCCTTGGACGGGACGCAGCCGACATTGACGCAGGTGCCGCCGATCGTGCCGTGGCCGATCAGCGCCACGCGCGCCCCGGCTTCGGCTGCGGTGATCGCGGCGGAGAAGCCGGCCGACCCGGCGCCGATGACGGCGAGGTCATAGGATTTGCCCTTGGGCGTGCAGCAGTCTTTCATGATCTTCCTTTCAGCTCCGGCCACGACGCCAGAGTGCGTAGAGCGTGATGCCGATGAACACGGCCAGCGCCGGCAGCAGCACGTAGTCGAGCCAGCCAAGCACGGCCGACAGCCCGACCACGCCGAACAGCACCACCAGCAGCGGCGTGAAGCAGCACAGCGCCAGGATCACCGTGCCGATCAGGCCGAATTTCAGCAGACCCGAACGGTCAGGCTGGGTCTCGGGAGGCTCGTGCGGCCCACTCACGACCCGGTCTCCGGCGACGGCGCCGCGCCGAAGCCGACGCCATTGACCGCCGAGATGATCTCCTCGGGGCCGGTCACGGCATCGTCGTAACGCAGCTCATAGGTGCCGTCCTCGGAACTGCCTTCGGTGAAGGCCGTGATCTCGACCGTGTCGATGCGCTTCAACGTTGTGGCGACGATGTAGCTGCATGACGGACAGGTCAGGCCCGTGACGTCGATCGTGGTGGTGGCCTCCTCGGCCAGCGCGCCGCCCGCCGTGAGGATCAGGGCGGCTGCAGGAATGAGCGGTCTCATGTCAGGAAACTTCCTTGTCAGAATGTCAGGATCAGCGGGGCCACGGCCGGGAAGGCCAGTGCCAGCAGAACGACGCCGGTGGCGCCCCAGAGCAGCCCACGCATCACGCCTCGGTCGATCGGGCGCGCACAGGTCCCGCTCCCGCAGTCCTTGGCGGGCACCGGGCGATACGCGGCCCAGAAACCGTAGCCCAGCGCCCCGGCGGCGAGGCCGAAGGTCAGCCACTTATAGGCGTAGAGCGCCGTCAGCTGGCCGATGAAAACGCCTGTGACGCCTAGGCTCACGAGCACCAGGGGCAGGATGCAGCAGGAGGTCATCGCCAAGGCGCCAGCCACCCCGGCCCCGGTGGCGAACCAGCCGCCTCTCGCCTGAGGCGCAGGCGCTCCGTCCGTCTGCTCCATGTCGATCTCGGTCATCACCGGTCCTCGTTGCCGCTCGATGACAGGCAAGGTAGGGTCTGTAGCAACTACAGGATCAAGGAATTTCTTCATGGAACGCGATCACGCTGGCGCGAGCGAACTGCGGCGCTCGGATCTGGCCCGCCGGACCGGCTGCAATCTCGAGACCATCCGCTATTACGAGAGCGTCGGCCTGATGCCGGACCCGCCGCGGAGTGCGTCGGGGCATCGCCGATACGGGCCCGCCCATGTCGAGCGCCTGAACTTCGTCATGCGCGGTCGCGAGCTCGGTTTCACCATGGAGGAGATCCGCGGCCTGCTGTCGCTGGTCGATCGCGGCAGCCACACCTGCGCCGAGGTGGAAGAACTCGGGCGTCATCACCTCGAAGTCGTTCAGGCCAAGATCCGCCACCTGCAGGCCATCGAGGCCGTCCTGTCCGAAACCATCTCGCGCTGCACCGGAGGCAGCGCACCCGACTGCCCGCTGCTCGACGTTCTGACAGACCGACCGGCAGTCTCGTAGCGGCGAGCAAGGCTCGGTCAGAGAGAAGGCCGGGAGATCCGCCCGACGCGCTTACAAGCTCAGCGACCGAAGCGCCCCTCCGGGAGGCGGATGCACAGTGCCCGGATCCGAAGCGCAGGAAAGCAGGTATCTGGTCGGGCGGCATTTTTTCGGCGCAGGTCACCATGGTCGGTTGCCATGGCTCGGGCTCGACCCACCTCCTTTGCCATGCGAGGCTGTCGCCTCGGGCCGAAGATCGGAGGACGTGAATGCGCAGCAGCGCCAAGGAGATGGTCAGGGAACTCTACGAGGGCCATGCGCCCCGCGCGCATCGTTTCCGCTACTGGCTGCTGGGCTTCGATCTCGTCGCCATCGCCTTCGTGATCATCACCTCCTTCATCTCCTATGGCGGATGGATCCAGCTGATCGACCTCGTCTTCGGCGCGGTGATCGTGGCCGACCTGCTGGCGCGGATCTGGATCGCCCCGCGGCGGCTGCGTTTCCTGGGCTACCCCACCACGATCGCCGACATGGTCAGCGCCGCTTCCTTCTTCGCACCCTTGGCCGGTGAGGGCTTCGCCTTCCTGCGGGTGCTGCGGACGCTTCGGCTGCTGCACATGTACCAGACCCGCGACAGGCTGCGGCAGGATTTCGATTTCTTTCGCGAGAACGAGCAGTTGCTGGTGGCGGCAACAAATCTGGGCGTGTTCATCTTCGTGATGTCGGGTTTCGTCTTCGCCACCCAGCACCGGGCCAGCGACGACATCGCCAATTATGCCGACGCGCTCTACTTCACGGTGACGGCGCTGACTACGACCGGCTTTGGCGACATCACGCTCGAAGGGACCGGCGGGCACATGATCTCGGTCGCGATCATGATCTGCGGGGTCACGCTGTTCCTGCGACTGGCGCAGGTGCTGTTCCGGCCCAGCAAGGTCCGACACCCCTGCCCGACCTGCGGCTTGGTGCTCCATGATCCCGACGCGGTGCATTGCAAGCATTGCGGCACCACGCTCAACATCGTCACCGAAGGCGTCGTCTAACCACGCGGCGCAGCCCGATCGAGATAGATCCGCACCGCTTCCTGGACATGGCGGAACCTGTCGCCGCCCAGATGCTTGCCGCCGAACCAGCGGGTCACCACGACGAGGTGGTCGTGCAGCTCCTCGCGCTCGAGCATGCGCAGGATGACCATGCCGGCGCCGGCCTCGCCGTCATCGGCCTTGACCGGCGTGCCATCCGTGATCAGCGCCCAGCTGTGATGTGTGGCCTTGGCGAATTTCTTGCGCCGCTGCAAGGATTTGACCAGCGCCTTCGCCTCCTCTTCCGAGCCGCAGGGCGCGCCGGACACCGCGTAGCGCGAGCCCCGGTCGGAGATGACGTTCTGCAGGATCTCCATGACGCCTCAGCAGCGCAGCGGCACGCCGAGAAGGCGCTGGTAATGGGCCTCCGGCACGCCGTAGAAATCCGCTGCCAGTTCTTCGAGCCCGGCGCGGTCGCGGATCACCACGCTGCCCCGCCGCGACCGCACCAGCCCGTCGCCCTCCAGCCGGTGCAGCGCCACGGTAACGCCGGAACGGCGCACACCGAGCATCAGCGCAAGGAACTCATGGGTCAGGTCGAGCTGATCGCGACCGAGCCGGTCCTGGCACATCAGCAGCCAGCGCGCGAGCCGCACGTCGATCACCGCCTTTCCGTAAGCCAGCGCGCTGTGGGAGAGTTGCACCAGCACCGTCTGCACGTAGCGCAGCAGCCGGTCGCGCAGCTCTTCGTCCGATTTCAGCGCCATGCGCAGCGCCTCGGCCGGCAGGCGCCAGCCATGCCCGCCGATCTGCATCATCGCGTCATGCACGCTCTCGGTCCCGCCCAGCAGGAGCATGTGGCCTGACATGCCGTCGCAGCCGACCAGCCCTGCCTCGACCGCGTGGCCGCCCGGCCCGCGCGCCACGACCGAGAGGATCCCCGACACCGGGAACACGATCTCGTCGATCGGATGCTCCATGCGCTCGACGAACAGGCCCTGCGGCAGATCGATGCGCTCGAGGAGTCCCGAATTGCGGATCGAATGCGATGCGGCGATGCTGTCGAGGAGCAGGTTGCCCTGTCCCGGTATCAGCCTGTCGATGGGTCCACCCTCCTCTCGTGGAAGGCGCGCGCCCCCCGGCTTGCGCGCATTCTACCGAATCCGGTGCGACGGGCCAATGTCGCCATCGCGTCTCGCGACGAGATGCACGCAATCGTAGCTCAGACCGAGCCGTCCATCGGCCAAGGCGTGCCGTGCGCGCCAGTCCGCCTCGGCCGCGCGCAGATCGGCCCGGCCCCAGCGGGCCCGGGCGTTGCCGGTGACCCCGGTGGCCCGCAGGTGGCGCAGGAGTTGCGGCAGGTCGTCGAAGCCCAAGACGCTGTGACGACGCTCGACCATGCGCAGCTCCAGCCCCGGCGGCAGCAAGTCCCGCCATTCGTCGGGATCGGCGTAGAAAAGCGGCGCCGGTGCCCCGAGGGCCGCCACTTCGGCGAAATGGCCCCGACCGAAGCCGCCAAGCAGCAACCGGCCGCCCGGCGCGAGATGCGCCGCCAACCGCGCCAGCAGCGCACGGGGATCGGCGATCCACTGGATCGTCGCGCCAGAGGCGATGAGATCGTACTGCCCGTCGAGGGGCAGCTCCTCGATCGGCCCGGCCCGGAAGCCCTGCCGCGGACCAGGCGGCAGATGCGCGGCCGCTTCGGCCACGAGGTCGTTGGCGTGGAACGTGCCGATCTCGAACCGCGACAGCAGCGCGCGCGTGAGCAATCCGGTGCCGCAACCGAACTCGAACACGCGCTCCAGCCGGGGCCCGGCGCCGTCAGCGGCGAGCAGCTCGGCCAACCGCGCCGCGCTCTCGGCCTGAACGCGGGCTTCGGCGTGATAGCTTGGCAATCCCCGCCGGAAGGCCCGCGCCACGCGCTCACGCGGCGCGCTCATGCCAGCGCCTCGCGCCATTCGGACCAGAGCGCGAAGGGCGCATGCGGCGCGACCACCTCGCGCAGGGCCAGGCCGTCGAAGGCGCGGCGCAGGTTCGCGGCGGGAAACACGTGGTCCTCCGTGGCGATCACGGCCGCGTCCCAGCGCATCTGCGGCGCCGCACCGCGCCGCTCCACGGCGTCGAGCTCGGCGCGCAGTGCCGGGATGTCGGGGGCCTCAATCGGCGCAGCCCCCGCGCGTTCCAGAAATGCGGCCAAAGACGCTTCGTCCAGCCGATCACGGGTCCGGGCAAATATCGCCGGCGGGATGCCGAGGCGCCGGTCGACCGGCACCGGGCTGCCGCAAAGCGCCACATGCCGGTCGAAGATCGGCTCCCGTCCGGCCTGCCAATGCGCGAAAGCGACCACGCCGAACGACCAGGCGACGAGATAACGCTGCGCGTAGCCGTCGAGCGGCGGCAGATCAGCGCCGAGATCGCGCCAATCCTCGACGAACAGCACGTCCATCCCCCGCAAATGGGCGACCGGCGCGGGTCCGGCGGCCCAGCCGCCGAACAGCACGACGACTTCCTCCGCCGTTCCGGGACCGCTCAGCCAGCGCCAGCGCATCGGATCAGAGCGCTTCGGCCAGCCGCAGCATCGCCGCGCAGACCCGGTCCAGCTCGTCCCCGGTCAGGATATAGGGCGGCATGGCATAGATGTTGCGCCCGAAGGGCCGCAGCCAGACGCCGGTCTCGCGCGAAAGCGGATGCGCGGCATCGGCGCTGATCGCATGATCCATCTCGATCACCGCGATCGCGCCGAGCACGCGCACATCCGCCACGCCCGGCATGTCCCGCGCCGGCGCGAGCCCGGCCTCCATCCGTTGCGCGATGGCCGCCACGCGGTCGCGCCATGTCCCGTCGGCCAGCAGGTCGAGGCTGGCGCATGCCGCAGTGCAGGCAAGCGGGTTGCCCATAAAGGTGGGGCCATGCATGAACAAGCCCGGATCACCTGCGCCGATGGTCCGCGCCACCCGGCCCGAGGCCATGACGGCGGCAAAGGAAAGATGCCCGCCGGTCAGCGCCTTGCCCAGACACATGATGTCGGGGACGACTCCCGCGAGATCGGCCGCGAAGAGCTCGCCCGTGCGACCGAAGCCGGTGGCGATCTCGTCGAAGATCAGCAGGATCCCCAGCTCGTCGCAGAGCTTGCGCGCCCGGCGCAGATATTCGGGGTGATAGAAGCGCATGCCGCCGGCGCCCTGCACCACCGGCTCCAGGATCAGGGCGGCGATCTGGTCGCCATGCTCGTGCAGCAGCCGCGACAGCGCGGCGATACCGTTGGCCTCGTCATCCTCGGGCCAGTCCTCGGCAATGGTAATCGGCGGGCGCGGCGCAAAATACTGGATGTTGAGCGCGCCTTCGAACAGGTGGTGCATGCCGTTCACCGGGTCGCAGACGCTCATCGCCTTCCAGGTATCGCCATGATAGCCGCCGCGCGGCGTGGCGAAGCGGGTCCGGCCCGGGAAACCGGCGGCGAGTTGGTGCTGCACCGCCATCTTCATCGCCACCTCGACCGCGACCGAGCCGCTGTCGCAGTAGAACACGTGGTCGAGCCCCTCGGGCGTCATCGCGACCAGCCTGCGGCCGAGCTCGACCGCGGGGCGATGCGTCAGGCCGCCGAACATCACATGCGGGAGGCGGTCGATCTGGGCGTGCATCGCGTCGGTGATCGCCGGGTGACGATGGCCATGGATCGCGCACCACCACGACGACATCGCGTCGATCATCTCGGTCCCGTCGTCGAGCGTGATCCACGCGCCCTCGGCACGCTCGACCATGTAGGTCGGCCCCGGCGCCATGACGTTGGTATAAGGGTGCCAGAGATGGTCGCGGTCGAAATCGGCGTCGGTCATGCGGTCTCCATGGCGGCGCGGATCGCGGTCATGTCGATCTGTGCGAAGCCCGCGCGCAGGCTGTCGGGCGTCAGCGGGTCGAGCCGGTCCAGACGGCCCAGATGCGCCACGTCGCCCATCTCGGCGATGGTGCGTTCCACCCGAGGCACGGCCTCGCCCGAGAAGATCACCCCCGCCACCGGCACGCCGCGCGACCGCAGGGCCGCCAGCGAGAGCAGCGAATGGTTGATCGTCCCGAGCGCGGTCCGTGCCACCAGCACGACCGGTGCGCTCCAACGGGCGAAGATGTCGAGAAAGGTGGTCTCGTCGTCGAGCGGCACCATCAGCCCGCCCGCCCCTTCGACCACCAGCGGGCGCGGCGTGTCGGGCAGGTTCAGCGTCCCGACATCGATCCGCAGACCGGCGGCCTCGGCCGAGATATGCGGACTGGCGGGCAGTTCGAGCCGCACCGCTTCGGGCAGCACCGGCGCGCCCGTGAGCCGGGCGACGATCTCGCTGTCGGTCTCCTCTTCGAGACCCGACTGCACGGGCTTCCAGTAGCTCGCCCCGAGCGCCTGCACGAGACCGGCCGAGATCACGGTCTTGCCGATGCCGGTGTCGGTACCTGTGACGATGAGGGGCTTCATGCGGCGGCCTTTCGGAGATCGGCGAGATCGGCAAACAGCGCATCGATCTCGCCAGGAGTGACGTTGGGGGTAATCGAGACGCGCAGCCGGGCCGTGCCGCGCGGCACGGTGGGCGGACGGATCGCCCGCACGTCGTGCCCACGCGCCTGCAGCGCGCGCGACAGTGCGACGGCCTCGGCGTCCTCGCCGATGATCACCGGCAGGATCTGCGTCTCGAACGGCCCGAAACCCGCGCGTCGGGCCGCCTCATGCGCGCGGCGAATGTTGCTCCACGCTGTGTCGCGCAGGTCGGCCCGCTCGGCCACGAGGCGCAGCGCCGCGCGGACCACGGCGGCATCGAGCGGCGAGGGTGCGGTCGAGAAGACGAAGTTGCGGGCCCGGTTGACCAGCGTGTCGATCAGCACCGGATCGGCGCAGACCAGTCCGCCCGCGGCGCCGAGCGCCTTGCCGCAGGTGTGCAGGCTGACGAGATCGACCGAAGCGTCGAGGCCATGCGCGCGCCCCTGCCCCCGGTCCCCATAGAGCCCGGTGGCATGCGCCTCGTCGACGACCAGAACCGCGCCGTCCTCGGCCGCGACGGCGGCGAGATCGGCCAGAGGCGCGAGATCGCCCTCCATGGAGTAGAGGCTTTCGCAGGCGATCCAAGCGCGCCCTGTTCCCCCGGCCGCGCGCCAGGCCTTCAGCGCGTCGCGCGCAGCGTCGGCGTCGTTATGGGCAAAGCCGCGCGTCTCGGCCCGACCCAGCCGCATCCCGTCATGCGCGCTGGCATGGACGAGCGCGTCGTGGAGCACCAGATCGCCCTGCATCGGCAGGGCCGAGAAGATCGCGACGTTGCCGGGAAAGCCTGCACCCATGTAGAGCGCCGCCGGCGCCCCGAAGAACGCCGCCGCCTCGTTCTCCAGCGCCTCGTGCTCGGCGTCGTTGCCGCGTAAGAGCCGCGAGCCGCCCGAGCCCACCGCGACGCCCCGGTCGAGCGCCGCGCGCGCGGCGTCGCGCAGCAAATCGGAGGCCGCCAGCCCGAGGTAATCGTTGGAGGCGAAGTCGCGCCCCGCGCGGGGGCTCAACGCGCGCCTACGGCCGCGCGCGGCCAGCGCATCGAGCGCCTCGGCGTGGCGCGCAAATCCGGGGCGGCCGCCTTGGGCCGCCGCGCTCATCGCGCCCCCGTCTCGCCGAGCTCCATCGGCTCGAGGCCGAGTCGGCCGAAGAGGACCGAGTCCTTGTCCTCGCCCGGGTTCTCGGCGGTCAGCAGCACGTCGCCCGAGAAGATCGAGTTGGCGCCCGCGAAGAAGCACAGCGCCTGCGTCTCCTCGCTCATCGCGGTGCGCCCGGCGGACAGCCGCAGATGCGCCTTGGGCATCAGGATCCGCGCCAGCGCGATCACCCGCACGAAGTCGATCCCGTCGACTGGCTCGGCATCGGCAAGCGGCGTGTCGGGCATCGGCATCAGCTGGTTGATCGGCACGCTGTCGGGGTGCTCCGCGAGATTGGCGAGCGCCAGCAGCATGTCGATCCGGTCCATCTCGGTCTCGCCCATGCCGAGGATGCCCCCGGAGCAGACCTTGATCCCAGCCTCGCGCACGCGGTTCAGCGTGTCGATCCGATCGGCGAAGGTGCGGGTGGTGATCACCTCGGGGTAATAGCGCTCAGAGGTGTCGATGTTGTGGTTGTAGTAGTCAAGCCCCGCGCCCTTGAGCCGGATCACCTGGTCGTCGTCAAGCATGCCCAGCGTCATGCAGGTCTCCATGCCCATGGCGCGCACGCCCTCGACCATGGCGACCAACTGGTCCATGTCGCGCTCCTTGGGCGAGCGCCAGGCCGCGCCCATGCAGAAGCGGGTCGAGCCCTGCTCCTTGGCGCGGCGCGCCTCGGCCAGCACGCGCTCGACCTCGATCAGCTTCTTGGCCGGAAGGTGCGAGCCGTTGCGGGCAGACTGGCTGCAATAGGCGCAATCCTCGGCGCAGCCGCCGGTCTTGATGTTGCTAAGCCGGCTCCGCTGGACCTTGTTGGGGTCGAAATTCTGGCGGTGCACGGTCTGGGCCTGGAACAGCAGGTCGTTGAACGGCTGGTCGAAGATCGCCTGCGCCTCGGCGCGGGTCCAGTCGTGGCGGATGATGCTGGCGTCGGTCAAGGCAGGTCCCGCTCTTTGCAAAGTGTTGACGACTTCTAGGCCCCCGGGGGCGAGTGGTCAAACGGGTTCAGGCCGCGGCGCCGGTCGGGCGGGCACCATCGTCACCGCCACCAACCCGGCCAACACCATCAGCGCACCGGCGAACCGGGCCGGCGTGACCGGCTCCCCCAGCACCGACACGGCGAGCAGCCAGGCGGTCACCGGCTCGGCCAAGGCCAGCGTCACCGCGGTCGAGGCGGCAACCCGCGTCAGCCCCCAGGTATAGAACGCATATGACAAGGCGGTGGCGCCGACGCCGAGGAACAGCACCGCGCCCCAGGCCGGGGCACCGACGAGCCAGACGGGCGGCGACAGGAACAGCACCGGCAGCGTGACGATGGCGCCGATGGTGAAGGTGGCCGCGGCGCGCGGCAGCGGCGGGGCGGCATTGCTGGCGCGCGCGGTCGCCAGGGAATAGGCGGCGTAGCAGGCGCCCGCCCCGGCCGCGAGCGCAATGCCCAGCGGGCCGCCACCACCGCCGCCGCCGGCCATCGCCAGCAGCGCCACGCCGGCGATCGACAGAAGCTGGCCCGCGCCCTGCCAGCGCCCCGGCCAGAGCCGCGCCGCCGCGATCTCCCAGCCAGTGGTCCAGAGCGGCGCGCTGCCGATCGCCACGGCGGTTCCGATCCCGACCCCGGCCATCGATACGGCATGGAAGAACAGCAGGTTGTAGCCGGCGATGCAGAGCCCGGCGAGGCCGACCAGCCGCCAAGGCAGCCGGACCAGCGCGGCCCGGCTCGGCCCGTGCAGCACTGCCGCCAGCAACAGCGCCGCGCCACCGATCAGCAGGCGCAGCGCCCCCACGGCGAGCGGGTCGCGCGTCGCGGGCAGCAGCGCCTGCACGGTGCCGGTGGTTCCCCAGAGCATCGCCGCCGCGATCACCGCGACCAGACCCATCAGACGCATGATCCCTCCCGTGCCGACAGCACCCGGTCTAGCCGCGACACGCGGAAAGGTCAGCCGTGAAAACCGGGTCCTCGGCCGCCACTAGCCGAGGGCATAGCCGGCGCCGCGCACCGTGCGCAGCGGATCGGCGCCGCCATGGGTGCACAGCACCTTGCGCAGCCGGCCGATATGGACGTCGACGGTGCGGGTATCGACATAGACGTCACGCCCCCAGACCCGGTCGAGCAGCTGCTCGCGGCTCCAGACCCGGCCCGGCTTCTCGAGGAAGGTGGCGAGCAGCCTGAACTCGGTCGGGCCGAGCTTGAGGAGCTGGCCGCCGCGATGGACACGATGCGTCTCGGCGTCGAGGGTGATGTCCTCGTAGCGCAGCGTCTCGCCGACGCCCGCCGGGCGCGAGCGGCGCAGCTGCGCCTTCACCCGCGCCATCAGCTCGGTCACCGAATAGGGCTTCACCACGTAATCGTCGGCCCCCGTTTCGAGCCCTCGCACCCGATCGACCTCCTCGGAGCGCGCCGAGAGCATGATGATCGGCACCTCGCGGGTCTCCGGGCGGGTCTTGATCCGGCGGCAGATCTCGATGCCCGAAACGCCCGGCAGCATCCAGTCGAGCACGATCAGGTCCGGCACCTCCTCGGACACCATCAAGAGCGCCGCGTCGCCATCCTCGGCCTCCGAGATCCGGAAGCCTTCGGATTCGAGGTTGTAGCTCAGCACCGCGCGCTGCGACGGCTCATCCTCGACGATCAGGACGTGCGGCTGGACCTGCTGGCGCATCGTCTCACTCCGGGCTGGCCACGTAGGAGGTGTTGTCGCCCTTGGGGCGATCCTCGTCCGGCATCTGCCCGGTGATCAGGTAGATCACCTGCTCGGCCATGTTGGTGACCAGATCGCCCATCCGTTCGATGTTCTTGGCGATGAAGTGCAGATGCATGCAGGCGGTGATCGCGCGCGGATCTTCCATCATGTGGGTCAGGAACTCGCGGAACAGCGCGTTGTACATCTGGTCGACGTCCTGATCGCGCTGCAGCACCTCGAAGGCGAGGTCGGCGTCGCGCCGCACGAAGGCGTCGAGCGTGTCCTTGAGCATATTCTGGACCTCGCGCGCCATGCGCTTGATCGCGGCGTCGGAGCCCTCGATCGGTCCGAGCTCGGCCAGCACGCTGGTCCGCTTGGCCATGTTCTTGGCATAGTCGCCGATCCGCTCGAGGCTGGCGGCGAGCCGCAGCACCGACAGGATCACCCGCAGGTCGCGGCTCACCGGGGCACGGATCGCGATGACGCGGGCGGCCTCCTCGTTGAGCTGCTCCTCGAGCGCGTCGATCGCCTTGTCGCCGCGGCGCACCCGCTCGGCATTCTCGATGTCGCGGTCGGCGAGGCTCTGGGCCCCGTCGATGATCGCGGCCTCCACCAGACCGCCCATCTTCAGGATCAGCGCCTGGATGTTCTCGAGGTCGCGGTCGAAGGCCGAGGCGATATGCTGCTTGTCCTGCATTGGTCCCTGCTCCCTTACCCGATCCGGCCCGAGATGTAGCTCTCGGTGCGGCTATCCTCGGGGTTGGTGAAAATCTTGCCGGTCTCGCCGTATTCGACGAGGTTGCCGAGATGGAAGAACGCCGTGCGCTGGCTCACCCGCGCCGCCTGCTGCATGGAATGGGTGACGATCACCACCGAGAAGTTCTGCCGCAGCTCGTCGATCAGCTCCTCGACCTGCGCGGTGGCGATCGGGTCGAGCGCCGAGCAGGGCTCGTCCATCAGCAGCACCTCCGGCTCGGTCGCCACGGCGCGGGCGATGCACAGACGCTGCTGCTGACCGCCCGACAGGCCGGTGCCCGGCGCGTGCAGCCGGTCCTTGACCTCGTCCCAGATTGCGCCGCGACGCAGCGCCTTCTCGACGATCTCGTCGAGCTCGGCCTTGTTCTTGGCGAGGCCGTGGATTTTGGGTCCGTAGGCCACGTTGTCGTAGATCGATTTCGGGAACGGGTTCGGCTTCTGGAACACCATGCCGACCTTGGCGCGCAGCTGCACCGGATCGACACGGCTGTCGTAGATGTCGGCCTCGTCGATCTTGATCTTGCCGGTTACCACCGCACCCGGGATGGTGTCGTTCATCCGGTTCAGGCAGCGCAGGAAGGTCGACTTGCCGCAGCCCGACGGCCCGATGAAGGCGGTGACAGTGCGGTCGGCGATGTCGACGTCGACGCCCTTGATCGCGTGGGTGGTGCCGTAATGCACGTGCACGTCGCGCGCGGTGATCTTGGTCTCGTTCAGCACGGTGTTGTCCATGGTTCGCATGTCGTTCATGTCCGGGCCCCCTGCCCTTTGCGCGCTCACCAGCGCCGCTCGAAGCGGCGGCGCAGCAGCACCGCGATGAGGTTCATGGCCAAGAGGAACACCAGCAGCACGATGATGCCGCCCCAGGCGCGCTCGTAAAAGGCCGGATCGGCCCGCTTGGCCCATTCGTAGATCTGCGCCGGCATTGCCGAGTTCGGGCTCAGGAAGCCCTCGGCCACGCCTTCAGGATAGTTGGTGGCGATGTAGCCGACCATGCCGATCAGCAGGAGCGGCGCGGTCTCGCCCAGGGCCTGCGCGAGGCCGAGGATGGTGCCGGTGAGAATGCCCGGCATCGCCAGCGGCAGCACGTGGTGCATCACCGCCTGCATCTTCGACGCACCGACGCCGAGCGCGGCGTCGCGGATCGAGGGCGGCACCGCCTTGAGCGAGGCCCGGGTGGAGATGATGATCGTCGGCAGCGTCATCAGCGTCAGCACGAGGCCACCGACCAGCGGTGCCGATTGCGGCAGGTGCATGAACTGGATGAACACCGCGAGGCCGAGGATACCGAAGACGATCGACGGCACGGCGGCGAGGTTGGAGATGTTGACCTCGATCAGGTCGGTGAACCGGTTCTTGGGCGCGAATTCCTCGAGATAGATCGAGGCGGCGACGCCGATCGGCAGCGACAGCACCAGCACCACCAGCATCATGAAGAGCGAGCCCAGCATGGCGACGCCGATCCCGGCCTGCTCGGGCCGCGAATCCGATGCGTCGGCCCCGGTGATGAAGGACCAGTTGAACCGCTTCTCGACGATGCCCGCTTCGCGCCAAGCGTCGATCAGGTCGAGATGCTCGGCATCGAGGTTCTTGTCCCGCGCGAGGCTGGCGCGGCTGACCCGGCCCTTGAGATAGCCGTCGACCCGCGAGGAGGCCAGCAGCTCGACCGAGACGGTCTGGCCGATCAGCTCGGGGTTGGCGAGCACCCGGTCACGCAGCTGCGCCGCGGCCGAGCCCGACAGCACCTTGGAGAGCGCCTTCGGCGCCAGCTCGGTCTCGACGCCGGTGGCCTCGACCTGCTCGACCAGCGCCTGCTCGATCAGCGGCGCATAGCCGAAGGTCGAAACCTTGGCGAGCTTGGCCGGGTCCCGGTCGCCATCCTTGTCGAGCTTCTCCTCGAGCAGCGGCACGTCGAGCTGAACATAGGTCTGGGTGAAGGCCGTGAGGCCGTTCGACAGGATCGCCCAGAGCAGCGCCGCGAGAAACGCCATGCCGATCGCCAGCGCGGCGATGCCATAGGCCTTGAAACGCGCCTCGGCACGGTTGCGCCGCTTGGTGCGGTCATCGGTGACGAGCAGGGAGCCCGGGCGGGGGTCGGTTTGGCCGTCGGGGAGCGGGCCAGTTTGCGGGATATCGGTCATTCGTACTGCTCCCTGTAGCGGCGCACGATCCACAGCGCGACGACGTTGAGCGCCAGCGTGATCACGAAGAGGGTCATGCCGAGGGCGAAGGCGACCAGCGCCTCGGGCGAGGAGAAATCGGCGTCACCGGTGAGCTGGCTCACGATCTTGGCGGTCACCGTCGTCATGGCGTCGAACGGGTTCATCGACAGCCGCGCCGCAGCGCCGGCCCCGAGCACGACGATCATCGTCTCGCCGATGGCGCGCGACGCGGCCAGGAGGATCGCGCCGACGATGCCGGGCAGCGCCGCGGGCAGCACCACCTGGCGGATCGTCTCGGAGCGGGTGGCGCCGAGGCCGAGGCTGCCGTCGCGCAGGGATTGCGGCACGGCGTTGATGATGTCGTCCGACAGCGAGGAGACGAAGGGCACGAGCATGATGCCCATGACGAGGCCGGCGGTCATCACGGCCGTGCCGCCCTGCATCCAGCCCAGCCCCAGATAGCCACCGCGACCGAAGGCCTCGACCAGCAGCGGACCGACGGTCAGCAGAGCGAACAGGCCGTAGACGATGGTCGGAATGCCGGCGAGCATCTCTAGCATCGGCTTGGCCCAGCTGCGGACGTTGCGATGCGCGTATTCGGCGAGGTAGATCGCGGCGAAGAGACCGATCGGGACTGCGACCAACAGCGCGATCAGCGAGATGTAGAGCGTGCCCCACAGCAGCGGCAGGATGCCCAGCTCGGAGCCGCCGCCGAAGCTCGGGCTCCAGGTGGTGCCGAAGAAGAACTCGGAGGCCGGATAGAGCCGGAAGAACTCGATGGTGTTGAAGATCAGCGCCAGCACGATGCCGACGGTGGTCAGGATCGCGATCAGCGCGGCCGAGATCAGCGTGCCGCGCATCGCCCGTTCGACCGCGTTGCGGGCCCGGAAATCGGGGGCCGCGCGCGACACGCCCCAGGCGGCACCCGCGAGCGCCAAGCCGATCACGGCGATGGTCCGGGCAAGGTGGCCGACGCCGGCGAGACGGCGCCAGCGCAGGGCGGCGTCGCGGGTCGCAGGCGTCACCTCGGAACCCAGAGCCACGCCCTGCGCCGCCATCGCCGCGCGCATTTCCTCGGCGGGCAGGTCGCGGGCCGCCTCGCGGCTCAGCCGACCGGTCTCGACCGCGGCGTCGAGGCCCGCGGCGAGCCGCTGGACATCGGCCATCATCAGCGACGGCACCGCGTTCGCGGTGGCCTCGGCCTCGAGCACGGGCCAGACCATCATGCGGGTGACGGCGGGTTGCGCGACCAGCCAGATCGCCAGCAGCAGGAGCGCCGGCAGCGCGGCATAGAGGGCGGCGGTCCAGCCGTAATAGCCGGGCAACGAGTGCAATCTACACCCCTCGCGCGCGGCGGCGCGCAGGGCGCGCGACCGCGCCAGCACGAAGCCGGCGGCCGCGATGGCCAGGACGATCAGGGCGATCCAGGACGGTGTCATGGCGGGGCCTTCAATTATCGAGGCCCGAAGCGGGGATCGCGTCGGGCCGGAGCGGTGTCGTATCTGTCACGCGCCGTGCGGGCGGTGGTCGGGGGCGGCAGGGCCGCCCCCTCCCGTAACGCCTGTGTTACATCGCGTCCATGGTGGTGCCGTTCGCGACCGTCTCCTGGGTCGCGGCCAGCTCGGGGTCGGCGACCAGGCCATAGGCCGAGAGCGGGCCGTCGGGGCCGGCGATCTCGTCGGCGACGAAGAACTCGACGAACTCCTGCAGGCCGGGGATCACGCCGAGATGCGCCTTCTTGACGTAGAAGTACAGCGGGCGGGAGACCGGGTACTCACCGCTCGCGATGGTCTCGGTCGAGGGCTCGACGCCGGACATGGTCGCGACCTGCAGGCTGTCGGTGTTGTTCTCGTAGAAGGACAGGCCGAAGACGCCGATGCCCTGCGGGTTGGCCTCGATGCGGGCCAGGGTCTCGGTGTAGTCGCCGTCGATATCCACGGACACGCCGTCGGTGCGGGTCTCCATGCAGGCCGCCTCGGCCGCATCCTCGTCGCCGCCATTGATCTCGAGGATCTGCTCGTAGGCGCCGCTCTCTTCGCAGCCTGCGAGCAGCACTTTCTCCTCGAACACTTCACGGGTGCCGTGCTTGGTGCCCGGGATGAAGGCCAGGATCTCCTGGTCGGGCAGATCGGCGTTCACCTCGGCCCAGCTGCCGTTCGGGTTGGCGACCATCGCGCCGTCCTGCGGGATCTCGGCGGCCAGGGCCTGGTACCAGTCGGCCGGGGTGAAGGCGAAGGTCTCGCCGTCGATGTCCGAGGCGAAGACGATGCCGTCATAGCCGATCCGAACCTCGATGATCTCGTTCACGCCATTGGCGGCGCAGGTCTCGACCTCGCCTTCGCGGATCGCGCGGGAGGCGTTGGCGATGTCGATGGTGTTCTCGCCCACGCCCTCGCAGAAACGGGCGAGACCGGCGGAGGAGCCACCCGATTCCACGACCGGGGTCGGGAAGTCGAAGTTCTCGCCGAAGGCCTCGGCCACGATCGATGCGTAGGGCAGCACGGTCGAGGAGCCGGCGACCTGCACGTTGTCGCGACCCTGGGCGGTGGCGAAGCCGGCGGTGGCGGCGATGAGGGCTGCGCTCGAGGCGGTCAGCTTGACGAAGGACATGGATCGCTCCTGTTGTTCATTCCCGCGAAGAGCGCGAAGGCGCCCTCCGTTACGGCCCGATTAAGGGTCCGGGGACTCCGTTTTGTGACAGTCGTGTAAAAGTTTCATGACAGGCCGGAACCTAGTGCGGATGACCGTGCGGCAAGGGGTCATGCGACCGGCAGGATCACCGTGAAGGTGCTGCCCTGCCCCGGCGCGCTCTCGATCCGCAGGCGGCCGCGATGCCGGCTCACGATGTGCTTGACGATGGCAAGGCCGAGCCCAGTACCCCCGACGGCGCGCGAGCGGTGCGTGTCGACCCGGTAGAACCGCTCGGTCAGGCGCGGCACGTGATGCGCGGCGATGCCTTCGCCCTGATCCGTGACGGAGAGCCGGACGCCCTGCCCGCGCAGCTCGGGCTGGGCACCGGGCATGCCCAGCTCCACCACCACCTCGCGATCGGCGCCGCCGTATTTGATGGCGTTGGAGACGAGGTTCGACAGCACTTGGCGCAGCTGCTCCTCGTCGCCCGGCACCCAGACCGGTGCCTCGGGCAGACGCGTCTCGATCCGCACGCGATCACGCGCCGCCACCGGCTCGAGCAGCGCCGCCACCTGCAGCGTGAGATTCGATAGATCGACCTTGCCGGTCGGGCGCAGCCGCTCCTCCTGCTCGACCCGGCTGAGCGACAGGAGATCGGAGACGAGCTGCGACATCCGGGCCGCTTCCCGCTCCATGATGCTCAGGAACCGCTCCCGCGCCTTGGGATCATCGCGCGCGGCGCCGCGCAGGGTTTCGATGAAGCCCGCCAGGGCGGTGACCGGCGTGCGCAGCTCGTGGCTGACATTGGCCACGAAATCGCGCCGCATCGCGCCGGCCTCCTCGACCGCCGTCACATCCTCGAAGCTGAGTGCAACGCCGCGTCCCTGCGGCAGGTCCACCGCGCCCGCCGACACCGACCAGGTCGTGTCGCGCCCGCCCTCGCGGCCCAGATAGCGGGCCTGACCGCCCTGCCCGTGGCGCAGACAGGCCTCGACCGCGTCGAGCACGGCGGGCTGGCGCAGCGCGTTGATGTAGTGGCGCCCGACCTGCGCGCCGCCCAGCAACCGCAGCGCCGGCGGGTTGGCCGCGGCAATGCGCTCGGTCGAGTCGATCAGGAGGATCGGCATCGGCAGGGCGGACATCAGCGAGGCGAGCGCGGAAATCGTCATGGGTCGTTAACCTTTTTACTTAACGAAACGTCAACCGACCGGTCTTTGAGGTTCCGTTTGTCATCCGCGACGAGTAATTCTTCCCTCGATACCCGCCAAGGTGGTCTCGCGCCGCCCCAGCCAAGAGGTGCCGAGATGCCCGGGGACAACCCTGACACGCCGCGCTCCGGCCGGCCACTGATGCTGATCGTCGGACAGTTCGCGAATTTCGACGGCGCCGCCACCCTGCCCGTCACCAACGAACTGCATTGCGTCCGCTATTGCGGTCTGGAGCAGCTTTCTGCGGAACTGCTGGAGCGGCTGTCGCCGGCGGTGGTGGTATCGGCGCTTTTCGGGCCGCGCTTCGACGCGCTGGAACTGGCGCAGCATCTGGCCGCGCTCGGTTATCACGGGCCCTACCGGGTCTTGGGGGCACCGCTGCCCGACCCGGCTGCGGTGCGCATGGAGATCGCGCAGGCCGCACCGCAGCTCGATGTCGAGCTGCTCGCCCGGCCGGGCTTCTGCTGACGGCCTCAGAGCGGCGTAAGCCCCGCGCGGAACCGGGCGGCATTGTCGCGGTAGTTCTGCGCCGATTTCCGAAGCTTTTCGATTGCGGCCTCGTCGAGCTGGCGTACCACCTTGCCCGGCGCGCCCATCACTAGGCTGCCATCGGGGATATCCTTGCCCTCGGTCACCAGCGCGCCCGCACCAATCAGGCAGTTGCGGCCGATCCTGGCGCCGTTCAGCACCGTCGCGCCCATGCCGATCAGGCTGTTCTCTCCGATCGTGCAACCATGCAGCATCGCCTTGTGGCCAACCGTCACGCCCGCCCCAATCTCGAGCGGGAAGCCCATGTCGGTGTGCAGCACGCAGTTTTCCTGGACGTTGGTGTTCGTGCCTAGGGTGATGCGTTCGTTATCGCCGCGGATCGTGGCCCCGAACCAGACCGAGCTGCCGGGAGCGAGCGTCACCTTGCCGATCACATGCGCGCCCGGGGCGACCCAGGCGGTTTCGTCGATCTCGGGCGCTTCGCCCTCCAGCGTGTAGATGGTCATGTTCCCTCCTCGAACTCGGCCTGAAGCGCCCGGACGTGATCCACCAGCCAGGGCTGCTGGCTGCGGCGCAGGCGCTCGGCCTCGATGATGATCTTGAGCCGCGCCTCGGTGGCGTCAAGATCGTCATTGACCAGCACGTAGTCGTAGCCGTCCCAGTGGCTGATCTCATCCCAGCTCTTGAGCATGCGCTTCTCAATCACCTCGGCGCTGTCCTGCGCCCTTCCCTCCAGCCTGCGGCGCAGCTCGCGGATCGAGGGCGGCAGGATGAAGATCGACAGAACCTGATCGGCCATGCGGCTGTTGGAGATCTGCTGCGCGCCCTGCCAATCGACGTCGAACAGCACGTCGCGCCCGGCATCGGTCGCCTCGGCCACGGGCCCGCGCGGGCTGCCATAGTAGTTCTCAAAGACCCTGGCATGCTCCAGCATCTCGCCCTCCGCGACGAGATGCTTGAACCGCTCCTCGCTGACGAAGTGGTAGTCGGCGCCGTCGACCTCGCCCGCGCGGGGCGCGCGGGTCGTGGCCGAGACCGAGAAGCCCAGCGTTGGGTCCCAGTCGCGCAGGCGCCGCGCCAGCGTGGATTTCCCGGCGCCCGAAGGCGAGGACAGGATGATGAGAAGGCCGCGCCGCTGCATGATGTCCGCTGCTCCGTGGTGATGCCGTTCCGGATGCATCGGGGGTTAGGCGGATCGCGGCGGTCGGGCAAGGGCATGGCCGGCCGCGTTAACCAATTAACAAGGTATCGGGGGCGTGCCGTCGCGGCCCGAATTAGGATCATGGCCAAATTGAGGCGAATTGAAGGAGTCGACGGGATGGAAAGGCGCAAGGAACGGCAGGGTTCGGTGGCCGAGGCGATGGCGCAGCTCGCGCACCTTCAGACATATTGGCGCGGACTGATGCGGCATGGTCTGCCGCCGCGACGTGGCGATATCGAACCCGGTCGGATCGGTCCGGCCCTGCCCGGCGCCTTCGTGCTCGACAGGATCGCGCCCGGCGAGGCCCGGCTGCGGCTTGCCGGACAGGCGCTGTTCGACGCCGCCGGCACCGAGGCCTGCGGACTGCCGCTGTCGCGGCTGTTCGAATCCGCGTCGCGCCCGCGGCTCGCTGAACTGCTGGAACAGGGGTTCGCGCAGGCCTTGCCCTGTCAGGCCCCGCTGACATGCGGTCGACTTGGCCATGTCGGCGGGCTGCTTCTCCTGCCGCTGCGGGGGCACGAGGATGCGGCACCCCAGATGCTCGGCGCGCTGCTGCACGGGCTGCCGCCGGGGCGGGTGCGCCGCTTCGCCTTTGCCGGACCGGCCAGCATCGGCGCGCCAGCCGCCTCGGCCCGGCCACTCCGGCTCGTATCGGTGGAGGCTGCTCCGGCCTGATCCGAACGAAAAAAGGGGGGCCGCAAAGCCCCCCTTTCCCCAACTCTGCAATTCTGTCCGTTCAGACGGCGGCGGCGGTGCGCATCCCGTCGCGGCGGCCCGACAGTTCCTCGGCGACGAGGAAGGCCAGCTCCAGCGATTGCGACGCGTTGAGGCGCGGGTCGCAGGCGGTGTGGTAGCGATCCGACAGGTCCTCGTCGGTCACCGCCCGCACGCCGCCGGTGCATTCGGTCACGTCGGCGCCGGTCATCTCGAAGTGCACACCACCGGGGATCGTACCCTCGGCGTTGTGGACGGCAAAGAACTCGCGCACTTCGCGCAGCACGCTGTCGAAGGGCCGGGTCTTATAGCCCGAGGAGGACTTGATGGTGTTGCCATGCATCGGGTCGCAGGACCAGGTCACCTTGGCGCCCTCTTCCTGAACCGCCTTGATCAGGCGCGGCAGGTGCTCACCCACGGAGCCCGCGCCGAAGCGCGCGATCAGGGTCAGGCGACCTTCCTCGTTGAGCGGGTTCAGCTTGGCCATCAGCGCCTTGAGGTGACCGGTGGTCATCGACGGGCCGCATTTCAGGCCGATCGGGTTCTGCACGCCGCTGGCGAACTCGACATGCGCGCCGTCGGGCTGCCGGGTGCGGTCGCCGATCCAGATCATGTGGCCAGAGCCCGCGAGCCACTTGCCAGAGGTCGAATCGAGGCGGCACAACGCCTCCTCGTACTCAAGCAGCAGCGCCTCGTGGCTGGTGAAGAACTCCACCGTCTGCAGCGCATGCGCGGCCTCGTCACGGATGCCGGCGGCCTCCATGAAGTCGAGCGCGTCGGTGATCCGGTTGGCCATGTCGCGGTATTTCTCGGCCTCGGGGGCACCGATAAAGCCCAGCGTCCAGGCATGCACCTTGTGCACGTCGGCATAGCCGCCGGTCGAGAAGGCGCGCAGCAGGTTCAGCGTGCCGGCGGCCTGCGTATAGGCTTGCAGCATCCGCTCGGGCTCGGGGATGCGAGCCTCGGGGGTGAAGTCAAAGCCATTGATGATGTCGCCGCGGTAGCTCGGCAGCTCGACGCCGTTCACCGTCTCGGTCGGCGCTGAACGCGGCTTGGCGAACTGGCCGGCCATGCGGCCCACCTTCACCACCGGCACCTTGGCACCGAAGGTCAGCACGACCGCCATCTGCAGCATCACCTTGAAGGTGTCGCGGATGTGGTCGGCATTGAAGGCCGCGAAGCTCTCGGCGCAATCGCCGCCCTGCAGCAAAAAGGCCTCACCGCGTCCGGCTGCGGCCAGCTTGGACCTGAGCTTGCGCGCCTCGCCGGCAAAGACCAGCGGTGGATAGGAGGCCAGGCGGGCCTCGACGGCGGAGAGACGCTCCGCGTCGGTATAATCGGGCATCTGCACCCGCGGCTTGGCGCGCCAGTTGGCCTTGGTCCACTCGGTCATGGTCTTCGCTCCCATGGAGGCTTGGGGATTATCGGCGGCCTCTATAGCGCGCATGACCGGGGGGGCCAACGCCAAAAGCCATTGCGCACGACCTCTTGCCCCGTCTGCGCAAACCTGTTTCCGTCGATCCCGCCGCGGATCGGACGCAGCGGCAATGCGGGCGAGACATGAACGACGATCGAGAAACATCCGTGCCGACCCTCGGCGACGCGCCCCGCGCCCGCCGCTTCGTATTCGTGCTGCTGCCCGAATTCACCATGCTGTGCTTCGCCTGCGCGATCGAGGCGCTCAGGATCGCCAACCGCATGGCCGGGCAGCCGATCTACAGCTGGGTCCTGGCCGGGGATGGCGGCGAGACCGCGACCTGTTCGAACGGCACGGTATTCAAGCTCGACATGGATCTCGACGAGTTGTCGCGCGATGACATGGTGATGCTCTGCGGCGGGCTGGAGATTCAGGCGGCGAGCACCAAGCGCGTGCTGAACTGGCTGCGGCGCGAAGCGCGGCGCGGCGCGGTGATGGGCGGGCTGTGCACCGCGGGCTACACGCTGGCCAAGGCCGGGCTGCTCGACGGCAAGCGCGCGACCATCCACTGGGAGAACCAGGACAGCTTTGCCGAGGAATTCGAGGAGGTGACGCTCACCCGCTCGGTCTTCGTGATCGACGGCAACCGCATCACCACCGCAGGCGGCACCGCCTCCATCGACCTGATGCTAAAGCTGATCGCCGATCATCACGGCGAGGATCTGGCCAACGCGGTGGCCGACCAGCTGATCTATTCCTCGATCCGCACCGACCAGGACACGCAGCGGCTCTCCACCCCGACCCGGATCGGCGTGCGCCACCCCAAGCTGGCGCAGGTGATCAAGGCGATGGAGCAGGCCATCGAGGAGCCAGTGAGCCCGGCCCTGCTGGCCGAGCGGGTCGGCATGTCGACCCGGCAGCTGGAGCGGCTGTTCCGCCGATATCTCAACCGCAGCCCTAAGCGGTACTACATGGAGTTGCGGCTGGCACGGGCGCGCAACCTACTGATGCAGACCGACATGAGCGTGATCAACGTGGCGCTGGCCTGCGGCTTCGCAAGCCCGTCGCATTTCTCCAAATGCTACCGCGCCCATTACCAGACTACCCCTTACCGCGAGCGCGGAAGCCAGGCCACGCGCACTGCTAGCGAGTAGGCCGCAACGGTACGTCCTTGGCGTTACGGCAAGCTCGCGCAACCACTTTCTTTTCGTATGAGCGACG
>Ga0208794_1000460_pt1 | contig 26592 bp, 26 predicted proteins | sample 32_taG_FD_184106 | JGI IMG/M metagenome (GOLD analysis project Ga0208794, IMG submission 184106) | Marine viral communities from the Gulf of Mexico - 32_GoM_OMZ_CsCl metaG (SPAdes) (version 2) | ecosystem: Environmental > Aquatic > Marine > Oceanic | place: Atlantic Ocean: Gulf of Mexico... | reverse complement strand
CCAGTACATGGACGCCACGTTGCGCGAACGACTTGTTCGCAAGCGCTGCGGGAGTAGCTCAGTTGGTTAGAGCGCCGGCCTGTCACGCCGGAGGTCGCGGGTTCGAGCCCCGTCTCTCGCGCCACCCTTTTCCTTACATTGATGATGTGGTTGAGAAGGGTCGCACTGCAGCGCAAGGCGCCCCCACTTGTAATCATATAGTCGTGAGACGGATGATCCGGCGTAACTTCCGGCGCATGATGACCGTATATGCTGGCAGATGTTCAGCATGAGGTTTCGTTATGTCCAAGCGCCGGTCAACATACGCATCGTTCGCCGAAAAGCTGCCGCGTCGCCGTGTCGTGGGTGGCCTGCTGGCCCTGACTGCACTTTTCGCGCCGATTTCGGTGCCACCGCTGCTGGCCCAGGAAGAGCCTGTGGTGATTCCGGCGCCGGAGATGGACCTTGAAGAAACGGGCAGTTCGGCAGTTGCTGTCTTTGCTGGTGGATGCTTTTGGGGCGTTCAGGGCGTATTCCAGCGCGTCAGGGGCGTGACCAACGCAGTCTCCGGCTATTCCGGTGGCGAGGCGTCCACCGCCACCTACGAGCGGACCAATCGGGGCGATACCGGCCATGCCGAAACCGTCCAGATCACCTATGACCCTTCAGTGGTGAGCTTTGGCGATCTCATGCATGTCTATTTCTCCGTAGCCCATAATCCGACGCAGCTGAATTACCAGGGGTCGGATCGCGGCACGCAGTATCGCTCGACGATCTTCCCGGTGAACGACGACCAGCGCCGTGTCGCCGAGGCCTACATCAACCAGCTTGATGATACGGGCCTGTTCGAGGGGCCCATCGTGACCACGCTGGAACCCTTTGAGGCCTTCTATGCGGCCGAGCAGTACCATCAGGACTTTCTGACCCTCAATCCGGACTGGCCCTATATCGTGGTACACGATCTGCCCAAGATCGCGGCCCTCGAAGAGATATTCCCCGACAAGTTCCGCCCAGAACCGGTGCTTGTCGGAATGCTACCGACGAGCTGATCATCGAATGTGGCAGTAGGGTCACACGGGCTGACTGCCGCATTCCGGCCCTCTGCACGTCGGGATTTGGCCCTCAAAGGCCTGCAAAACCGGACTTGCGGCGACATTGGCCAGGGCTGGAAAGAGGACCAGTCGGACCCCTGTCGCCGGGGAAAACCATCGCGGAACCGTGGCCGATAGGGTCACGTTCCGTACCCAACAGATGGTTCAGTAGAAGGATGACATGGATGCGCATCGCCCGAACTCTTGCCCTCGTGGCTTTCGTCACCACGCTTCCTGCCGGCGCGGTCATGGCTGCAGACCTTATCACCATTCCCACCTCGACCCAGGCGGAGCTTCCTGTTGTCGATGCAGCCGGCTTTGACTGGAATGGCTTTTATGCCGGTGTGCATGGAGCAGCCCAGAACGGCACGACCAGCGGCACGCAATATGGATTGGGCATCCAGGCCGGCGTGAACGCGCGGTTCCACTTCTACCTGCTCGGGGCCGAAGTCGCTGTCAGCGGCCTTTTGGAAAACGGCACTGTGGGCGAAACCTCCTATGGACAGATTCTCGGTCGGGCCGGGCTCGTGGTGTCCGACAATGTCGCGATCTATGCTGCCGGTGGCTATGGCATCGATCTGGGGCCGCCCAGCGAAGAAGATATTTTGCTCGGTGGCGGCGTGGAACTGGCCGTTACGGACGATATTTCGGTGCGCGCTCAGTATCTGCACGGCTTCCCGGCTCAGGGGGGCAACGACAAGAATCAGTTCACCCTCGGGGCGAGCTACCACTTCTAGTTTTCCAACCCGGATTCGGCGCAATCGGACATGCATTACGTGCGGGGCCGATTGCGTTCTTGGCGAGAATGTGTCAGCTAAATGGCAGCAGCCGCCAAGTGCTGCCACAATTGCCAGCCGGATGCGGGTGAACCGCCTGCGAAATCCGGCAATTGTATCAAATTGAACCAATTCCGGTGTGTTCTTGCAACACCTGCCCGGAAATGGTCATCAAATCTTATCCGCACCACTGAATTTGGCAGCGGGCTGTCTTGCCAGCCCCGCGCCCGTCAGGCATTTATCGGTCGACTACGGTTAACTCTATGGGAGTGCAAGACATGTTTGTACGTTCTCTGGCCATTGGCGTTTCCGCCGCGGCTCTCATGGTTGGTGGTGCTCAGGCTGCCGACCTCATCATCCCGACCACTCCGGAGCCGATCTACGCTCCGGCCGGTTTCGACTGGGAAGGTCTCTATGTCGGTGCTCGTCTGGGCGGTCAGTTCGTTGGCGCTAACGCTGGCACCTATGCCAACGTCACCAACAACACCACCTACGGTGTCGTCGGTGCTGCCGTCGGTGTGAACTTCATCCCGATGGACCCGGTCCTGCTCGGCGTGGAAGTCACCGCTGACTATATGTGGAACACCACTGCCGCTGTCACCAACTCGGGTGAGTTCTTCGCGAACCTCCGTGCCGGTGCCATCGTCACCGACAACGCCCTGATCTACGCTCTGGGCGGCGTTGGCTTCAACAACACCGCTGCCGGTTCGGTTGGCGTCTACCAGCTCGGTGGTGGCGTTGAATTCGCCGTCAACGACGTTATCACCGTTCGCGGTGAAGTCGTCGGCCAGGGTGACTTCGCGACCGAAGCTGGTGATACCTTCTTCGAGTCGGCCAAGGCCACCGTCGGCGTTTTCTACCACTTCTAAGTTTGTCGAGTTTCCGGGGCGGGCAACTGCTCCGGGCTCACAATCTTGCAAGCCCATTGCGGCGGACCGATTCTCATCGGTCCGCCGTTTTGGTTTTTGGGGCGTCTGAATCGTATTGCTGGTTGGCAACTCCACTCTATTTGTGGACGGATCAGCTCAGAAACCGAAGCGACACGGGCGTGCTAGCGAACGCACGTTTGGCGCAATTCCGTTGCTCTGATGGGCTGTCGGCAAGGGCGGAAGGCGCAAAATATCGCCTCCTATTTATATGAATATTTTGCTCATATTTTCTTTCCCTTGAAACGATTGGGGGGAAGGTCTAAGCCGTTGCCCATCACCGGCGCATCGGCTCGTTTGCCCCAATTGCATCGTGGCCCGTGCGCTCCTCGGCCAGTTCTTGGCCGGTCAGAACTTTAGGCTGCCGCATGACTGAATTGCTCAGCAATTACCTGCCCATTGTCATATTCATCGCGCTGTCTGCCCTTATCGGCGGGGCGCTTCTGATCGCTCCGTTCCTCGTTGCGGTGAAGCGGCCTGACCCGGAAAAGGTCTCCGCCTTCGAAGCGGGCTTTGATGCATTCAGCGATGCCCGCATGAAAGTCGATGTGAGATTCTACCTGGTGGCGATTCTCTTCATCATTTTCGATCTTGAAGTGGCGTTCCTCTTCCCCTGGGCAGTAGCCTTCCGGGATGTGGGCTGGTTCGGTTTCTGGTCCATGATGATCTTCCTGGCCGTGCTGACCATCGGCTTTATCTATGAATGGCGTAAGGGAGCTCTGGAATGGGATTGAGCCCGTCCAGTTCGACACTGGTTACCCCGCAGCCCACGGGCGCGATCGATCCGGCAACCGGCAAGCCTGTTGGCGCCGATGACCCGTTCTTCACCGGCGTGAACAATGAGCTGGCTGACAAGGGCTTCCTTGTCACCACGGTTTCTCAGTTGATCACCTGGGCGCGTACCGGCTCATTGATGTGGATGCAGACCGGCCTGGCCTGCTGCGCTGTGGAAATGATGCAGATGTCGATGCCGCGGTATGACATCGAGCGTTTCGGCGCGGCGCCGCGCGCTTCGCCGCGCCAGTCGGACGTGCTCATTGTTGCGGGAACCCTGACCAACAAGATGGCTCCGGCCCTGCGCAAGGTCTATGACCAGATGCCCGAGCCGCGCTACGTCATCTCCATGGGCTCCTGCGCCAATGGCGGCGGCTATTACCACTATTCCTATTCCGTCGTGCGCGGCTGTGACCGGGTGCTCCCGGTGGACGTCTATGTCCCTGGCTGCCCTCCGACGGCCGAGGCGCTTCTGTATGGCATTCTTCTTCTGCAAAAGAAGATTCGCCGCGACGGTACGATTGAACGATAGGGCAGGGGCATGGACGAAACTGTTGTCGAGCCGATTGCAATCGACCCGCTGGTGACGCTTGGCGAGCACGTCGCTGCGTCCCTGGGCGACGCCGTCCTGGGTTTCGATGTGGCCTTTGGCGACCTCACTGTCACGGTCGCACGCGATTCTATCGTCAATGTGGCGACCTTCCTGCGTGACGACCCGAAATGTCGGTTCATCAGCTTTGTCGACGTTTGTGGCGCCGACTACCCCGCCCGCGAGTTTCGGTTCGAGGTGGTCTATCACTTCCTCAGCCCGCATCTGAACCAGCGCATCCGCGTCAAGTTAGAGGCCGACGACGTGACGCCAGTGCCGTCCATCTGCGACGTTTTCCCCGGGGCAAACTGGTTTGAGCGCGAGACCTACGACCTGTACGGCGTGCTGTTCTCCGGTCACCCGGATCTGCGCCGCATCCTGACCGATTACGGTTTTGACGGCCATCCGCTGCGCAAGGATTTCCCGCTGACCGGCTTCGTCGAGGTACGCTATGACGAAGAGCGCAAGCGCGTGGTCTATGAGCCGGTGACGCTGGCCCAGGAGTTCCGCACATTCGATTATTTGTCGCCTTGGGAAGGTACCGATTACGTGTTGCCCGGCGATGAGAAGGCGAAGAACTGATGTCTGAAGTCGACGTTCGCAACTTCACCCTGAACTTCGGCCCCGTGCACCCATCGGCGCACGGCGTGCTGCGTATGATCCTGGAACTCGACGGCGAGCTGGTCGAACGGGTCGATCCCCATGTGGGCCTGCTCCACCGCGGTACCGAAAAGCTCATAGAGCACAAGACCTATCTGCAGGCCGTGCCATACTTTGATCGCCTCGACTACGTCGCGCCGATGAATCAGGAGCACGCCTTTGCTCTGGCTGTCGAGCGCATGCTGGACATCGAAGTGCCGCGTCGCGGCCAGCTCATCCGTGTGCTCTATGCCGAGATCGGCCGCCTTCTGGCGCATCTGATGAATGTGACCACTCAGGCCATGGATATCGGTGCGCTGACCCCACCGCTTTGGGGCTTCGAGCAGCGCGAGAAACTCATGGTCTTCTATGAGCGCGCTTCGGGCGCCCGCATGCATGCCGCCTATTTTCGGCCGGGCGGCGTCCACCAGGACCTGCCGCAGGCCCTGATCGATGATATCGCCGTGTTCTGCGACGAGTTTCCGGCGGCACTCAAGGATATCGACACGCTTCTTACGGGCAACCGTATCTTCAAGCAGCGCAATGTCGATATCGGCGTTGTTCCGCTCGAAGAGGCCTGGGGTCGTGGATTCTCTGGTGTCATGGTGCGCGCTTCCGGCGCGGCCTGGGACTTGCGCAAGGCCCAGCCCTATGACGCATACGATGAAATGGAGTTCGACATTCCTGTCGGCTCCAATGGCGACTGCTACGATCGCTACCTGATCCGCATGGAAGAAATGCGCCAGGCCAACGAGATCATGAAGCAGTGCGTGGCCAAGCTGAACGCACCGGACGGCAAGGGCCCCGTTTCTTCGACTGACGGCAAGGTCGTGCCACCCAGTCGCGGCGAGATGAAGCAGTCCATGGAAGCGCTCATCCACCACTTCAAGCTCTATACCGAAGGGTACAAGGTTCCGGCCGGCGAGGTCTATGCCGCCGTGGAAGCTCCCAAGGGCGAGTTCGGCGTCTATCTGGTGTCCGACGGCACCAACAAGCCCTATCGCTGCCACATCCGCGCGCCGGGCTTCGCGCATCTGAGTGCCATGGATTACCTCTGCCGCAAGCATATGCTTGCAGACGTGACCGCGATCCTGGGGTCGATTGATATTGTGTTCGGAGAGGTGGATCGCTGATGTCTACGCGACGCCTTGCAGACGAGTCGGTGCAGCCGGCAAGTTTTGCGTTCAACGCTGATAACCAGGCCTGGGCCGAAAAGCGCATTGCGCTTTATCCCGCTGGCCGCCAGCAATCCGCCGTGATCCCGCTGCTGATGCGTGCGCAGGATCAGGACGGCTGGGTTACTCGCGCGACCATCGAAAAGGTCGCCGAAATGCTGGATATGCCCTATATCCGCGTGCTCGAAGTTGCGACCTTCTACACCCAGTTTCAGCTCGCTCCGGTAGGCAAAAACGCCCACATTCAGGTCTGCGGTACCACGCCCTGCATGCTGCGCGGGGCTGAAGCCCTCATGGAAGTTTGCAAGAACAAGATCCATCCCGAGCCGCACCATCTCAACGAAGATGGCACCATGAGCTGGGAAGAGGTCGAGTGTCTGGGTGCCTGCGTGAACGCACCCATGGTCATGATCTATCATGATGTCTATGAAGATCTGACGCCCGAGCGTATGGAAGAAATCGTCGACGCTTTTGCCGCTGGTAAGGGTGACACGATCACACCAGGTCCGCAGATCGACCGGCAGACGTCTGCCGCTATTGGTGGTCGAACGACACTGCTCGAAACACCCACCGCCACGCGCGAAAAATTCGTGCCGCCGCCGGCCCCGGAGGCCGAGGCCGCTCCCGCCGCAGCGGCCCCTGCAGCCAAGACCGAACCCGATACGGCCGCAAAGCCCAAAGACGTCGCCGCCGAGAATGCACCTGCCATCAAGGGCACGCCGAAGCAGGCCAAGGTCAGCCAGTCCAAAGCCGAGGCGGAGCGCCTCAAATCTGATGCTGCCGCCGGTGCCGATGGCAAGCCGAACACGGCCATGCGCGAGGGTGCCGTGGGCGCAGAAGCCAAGGGTGAAGGCATTGATGACGGCGTGGCCGTCGGCAAGAAGCACTCTTCTGCGCCGGGCATTGGCGGCGCTTCGGCGCAGGTCGAAGAAAACAAGCCGGTGATAAAAGCACCTGCCGCCGATCCCAACGAGGTTGTTCCCACCCAGGAAAAGGGTGGCGAACTGACCCCGCTGTTCGAACGCCCGGACGGACCTGCCGACAATCTCAAGCTGATTTCCGGCGTTGGCCCGGTCATCGAGCGCAAGCTCAATGCTCTGGGCATCACGCGCTACGACCAGATCGCCAAGTTGCAAAAGGACGACATCGCACGCGTCGATGAAGTCCTCAACTTCAAGGGCCGTATCGAGCGCGACAACTGGCTCGGTCAGGCGGATGCATTGGCCAGGGGCGGTGCCGAAGAATATCGCAAGGTGTTCGGGAAGGACCCGCGCTAAATGACCATTGGTGGGATCGATTTTCGGGCTCTTACGATCGCGGACTACGCCGTTGGCGTGGTCTATGCGGTGCTGGGCACGTTCATCGTCACCGGCTTTGAAATGGTTCTCAATATTTCGCTGCCCAGCTTTGTGGCTGCGGCAGTGGGGGCTGCGATTGGTATCGCCGCCTGGTTTGTCTTTTTGTTGAAGCGGAAAAGCTGATCATGCTCGCTGACAAGGATCGCATTTTCACCAATCTCTATGGCCACCACGATTGGCGGCTCGAGGGCGCGCGTGAGCGCGGCTCATGGGTTGGGACCAAGGAATTCATCGGTTCCGGACGCGACTGGATCACCAATGAAGTCAAGGGGTCGGGCCTGCGAGGTCGCGGCGGCGCTGGCTTCCCGACGGGCCTGAAATGGTCCTTCATGCCCAAGCAGAGCGATGGCCGCCCGCATTACCTTCTGGTCAATGCCGACGAGTCCGAGCCGGGCACCTGCAAGGACCGCGAAATTCTGCGCCACGAGCCGCATCACCTTATTGAAGGTTGCCTCCTGGCCTGCCGCGCCATGGATGCGCACCTGGCCTTCATTTATGTGCGCGGCGAATTTGTCCGTGAGCGCCAGCGCCTCGAGGAGGCCGTCCAGGAAGCGTATGACGCCAAGCTGATCGGTAAGGACAATATTCACGGCTGGGATATGGACATCATCGTCCATCATGGCGCCGGAGCCTATATCTGCGGTGAAGAAACCGCGCTTATGGAATCCCTTGAGGGCAAGAAGGGTCAGCCGCGCCTCAAGCCGCCATTCCCGGCCGGCATGGGCGTCTATGGCAACCCGACCACCGTCAACAATGTCGAGTCCATCGCCGTTGTGCCGGAAATCCTGCGCCGCTCCGGCGCCTGGTTCTCGTCCATCGGCCGCCCGAACAATGTCGGCACCAAGCTCTTCATGGTCTCTGGCCATGTGAACAAGCCGGCGACCTTCGAAGAAGCCCTGGGCGAAAGCTTCAAGGACATCATCGAAAAGCATTGCGGCGGCATCCGCGGCGGCTGGGACAACCTGCTGGCTGTGATCCCCGGCGGCGCTTCGTGCCCGGTCGTGCGTGGCGAAGACATGATGGATGCCATCATGGATTTCGACGGCATGCGCGAGAAGAAGTCGAGCTTCGGCACCGGCGGGATGATCGTCATGGACAAGTCCACCGACATCATCAAGGCCATCTGGCGCATCTCGGCCTTCTTCAAGCATGAGAGCTGCGGCCAGTGCACGCCGTGCCGCGAAGGCACCGGCTGGATGATGCGCGTCATGGAACGCATGGTGCAGGGTCGCGCCCAGAAGCGCGAAATCGACATGCTGTTCGAAGTGACCAAGCAGATCGAAGGTCACACCATCTGCGCACTGGGTGATGCGGCCGCCTGGCCGATCCAGGGCCTGATTCGCAATTTCCGTCCCACCATCGAGGCGCGGATCGAGCAATACACCTATTCATCCACCAGCGACGGCGCCGTTCCGTCGATCGCGGCGGAGTAAGACCATGGCCAATATCAAAGTCGACGGGCAGCTTATCGAAGTCCCCGATCATTACACCCTGATGCAGGCCGCCGAGGCGGCTGGCGCGGAAATTCCGCGCTTCTGCTACCATGAGCGCCTGTCGGTCGCCGGCAATTGCCGCATGTGCCTGGTCGAGGTGAAGGGCGGCCCGCCAAAGCCGCAGGCCAGCTGCGCCATGTCGGTCAAGGATCTGCGTCCTGGCCCCAATGGCGAGCCGCCTGAAATGTTCACCAACACGCCCATGGTCAAGAAGGCCCGCGAAGGCGTGATGGAATTCCTGCTGATCAACCACCCGCTCGATTGCCCGATCTGCGATCAGGGCGGCGAGTGCGACCTGCAGGACCAGGCCATGGCCTATGGCGTCTCCGGCTCGCGCTTCTTTGAAAATAAGCGCGCCGTCGAAGACAAGTATATGGGCCCGCTCATCAAGACCTCGATGAACCGCTGCATTCACTGCACGCGTTGCGTCCGCTTCACCACCGAGGTTGCCGGCATTTCCGAACTGGGCCTGCTTGGCCGCGGTGAGGACGCTGAAATCACGCCCTATCTGGAACGCGCGCTGACCAGCGAGCTGCAGGGCAATGTCATCGACCTCTGCCCGGTCGGAGCGCTGACGTCCAAGCCATACGAATTCCACGCCCGTCCGTGGGAGCTGACCAAGACCGAATCCATCGACGTGATGGATGCGTTGGGATCGGCCATCCGTGTCGACAGCCGCGGCCGCGAAGTCATGCGCGTCCTGCCGCGCATCAACGAGGCCATCAACGAGGAATGGATCTCGGACAAGACCCGCTTCGTCTGGGATGGTCTCAAGAGCCAGCGCCTGGATCGCCCCTATGTCCGCAAGTCCGGCAAGCTCCAGCCCGCCACCTGGGACGAGGCGCTCGCCGCCGTCGCCACCAAGGTCAAGAAAGCTGGCAACAAGGTCGGCGCCATTGCCGGTGATCTCGCTGCTGTCGAGGAAATGTACGCCCTCAAGGGCCTGCTGGCCTCGATTGGCTCGGGCATGACGGACGTGCGTCCCGCCATGTCTGGCATCGACCCGTCCATGCCGCGCTCGGCCTATCTGTTCAACCCGACGATCGCCGGGATCGAGCAGGCCGATGCCATCCTTATCATCGGGTCCAACCCGCGCAAGGAAGCGTCGCTGATCAATGCACGCATCCGTAAGACTTGGCGGGCCACCAATCTGCCCATCGCCGTCATCGGCGAGCAGGCTGATCTGACCTATTCATACGAGTATCTCGGTTCTGGCTTCGAAACACTGGCCGATCTGGCCGCGGGCACGGGCGCCTTTGCCGAGACGCTCAAGAATGCCAGGCACCCGCTGATCATCGTCGGCGAAGGCGCGGTTTCGCATGCCGCCCTTGGTAAACAGGCCGGGCGCGACACCATCGCCCTCGCGTCCAAGCTGGCGACTGGCGAAAATGTTGAAGAGGGCTGGAACGGCTTTGCGCTGCTGCACAATGCGGCCAGCCGCGTTGGTGGCCTCGACATCGGTTTCGTGCCGCATGACGGCGGCGTTTGCTCTGCCGATCAGATCGCTCTGGCCGGCAAGGGGGAACTCGATGTTCTGTTCCTGCTTGGCGCCGACGAATATGACATGTCGGCCATGGGCAAAGCCTTTGTGGTCTATATCGGCTCGCATGGCGACAAGGGCGCACATCGCGCCGACGTCATTCTCCCGGGCGCGACCTATACGGAGAAGTCTGGCACTTATGTGAACACCGAGGGTCGCGTGCAGGTCACAACCCGGGCCGTGTTCCCGCCGGGCGATGCCAAGGAAGACTGGGCGATCATCCGCGCACTCAGCGGTGCGATCGGCAAGCCGCTGCCGTACAACTCGCTAGCCCAGCTGCGCGCTGCGCTTTATGCGGAATTCCCGCACCTGGCCCGCATTGATGAGATCGCTGCAGGCTCGGTCGCTGACGTCGCCAAGCTCGCCAAGGCGGCCATCAAGACCAAATCGGCGCCGTTCGCTTCGCCTGTGGCCGACTTCTATCTCAGCAATCCGATTGCCCGGGCCTCGGCCACCATGGCCGAATGCGCGCAGATGGCCGCTGGTTTGCGGCAGGCAGCGGAGTAGGGGAGCACAATGGACTTTATTCTCTTGGCCCTCGACTACCTGCTGGGCATCCCCTTCCTCGGCTGGGGCGAACACATCGGCTTTGTCTACAAGGCGCTCGCGCTTCTTGTTGGCCTGCTGATCTTCACGGCATTCATCCTGCTCGGTGACCGTAAGGTCTGGGCAGCCGTGCAAATGCGTCGCGGGCCCAATGTTGTCGGTCCCTTCGGTTTGTTGCAGTCGTTCGCCGATCTGCTCAAGTTCGTCCTCAAGGAAGCGATCATTCCTGCAGGCGCCGACAAGGTTCTGTTTCTTGCTGCTCCGCTGATCACCGCCACACTTGCGCTTGCCGGCTGGGTTGTGGTGCCTGTGGACAATGGTTGGGCCATGGCCGACATCAATGTCGGCATACTCTACCTGCTCGGCATTTCCTCGCTCGGTGTCTATGGCGTCATTATCGGCGGTTGGGCCTCGAACTCGAAGTACCCCTTCTTCGGTGCCCTGCGCGCCGCTGCCCAGATGGTGTCCTACGAAGTTTCGATCGGCCTGGTGATCATCACTGTTCTGCTCTGCGTGGGATCCCTGAACCTCAATGACATCGTCATCGCCCAGTCAGAGATGGGTCTGGCTCATGCTCTGGGTGTGCCGTGGCTGTCGTTCCTCAACTGGTTCTGGCTGCCGCTGTTCCCGATGTTCGTGGTGTTCTACATTTCGGCCCTGGCTGAGACCAACCGTCCGCCCTTCGACATGGTTGAAGGCGAATCCGAACTGGTGGCAGGCTTCATGACCGAATATTCGGCCACGCCTTACCTCCTGTTCATGCTGGGTGAATACATCGCGATCCTGCTCATGTGCGCCATGACCACCATCTTGTTCCTTGGTGGCTGGGCCGCACCAATCGACCTGCCGCCCTTCACCTGGATCCCGGGCGTCATCTGGTTCTTTATCAAGGTAACCCTCGTCTTCTTCATGTTTGCCATGGCAAAGGCCATCGTGCCCCGCTATCGCTACGATCAGCTCATGCGGATCGGCTGGAAGCTGTTCCTGCCGCTTTCCCTGATCATGGTCGTGATTGTCGCTTTTGTTCTCCAGCTCACCGGCTGGGGCTGGCACGGGGGTATTGCCTGATGCGCGCCGGACAACTGATCAACAAGCTGCTCCTCACCGAATTCGTCACGGCCTTCTTCCTGGCCATGCGCTATTTCTTTGGAGCCAAGCCGACCGTGAACTACCCCTTCGAAAAGGGACCGGTTTCGCCGCGTTTCCGGGGTGAGCATGCCCTACGCCGCTATCCCAATGGGGAAGAGCGCTGCATTGCCTGCAAGCTGTGCGAAGCCATCTGCCCGGCTCAGGCCATCACAATCGAGGCTGGCCCGCGTCAGAACGACGGCACCCGCCGCACTGTGCGCTACGACATCGACATGGTGAAGTGCATCTATTGCGGTTTCTGCCAGGAAGCCTGCCCGGTGGACGCCATTGTCGAGGGTCCGAATTTCGAATTCGCAACAGAAACGCGCGAAGAGCTCTACTTCTCCAAGGAGAAGCTCCTCGCCAACGGTGACCGGTGGGAGCGTGAAATCGCTGCCAATCTGGCTGCCGATGCGCCTTATCGCTGAGAGGGAAGAGCATGACCCTTCCGCTGTTCTTCTTCTACGTCTTTGCCGCCATTACCGTGGCGTCGGCCTTCATGGTCATCTCGGCGCGCAATCCTGTGCATGCCGTGCTGTTCCTCATCCTGGCCTTCGTCAACGCTGCCGGTCTGTTCATGCTCGCCGGGGCCGAATTCCTCGCCCTGTTGTTGATCGTGGTCTATGTCGGCGCCGTGGCAGTGCTGTTCCTGTTCGTCGTGATGATGATCGACGTGGATTTCGCCGAAATGAAATCCGGGCTGCTTGCTTATGCGCCGATCGGCATGGTCGTGGGGGGCGTACTGTTCCTTGAGCTTTTGCTGGTGGCCGGCAGCTTCGTCATCGCGCCCGACGTCGTCGGTGCAGGTGGCCTGCCAATCGATGCCACCATGGACAATACAAGGGCACTGGGGCTGGTGCTCTACACGCGCTACGTCTTCCTGTTCCAGGGTGCTGCCGCTGTGCTGCTGGTCGCCATGATCGGCGCCATCGTGCTGACGCTGCGGCACCGGACGGGCATCAAGCGGCAGAGCACTGCCTCGCAATTGGGCCGTCGGCCCAGCGAGACGGTTCGCAATGTCAAGGTCAAGAGCGGTCAGGGGCTATAGGGGGTTACTATGGGTCTGGAAATCGGGCTCGGTCATTACCTGACCGTAGCAGCAATCCTGTTCACGCTCGGCGTGTTCGGCATTTTCATCAACCGCAAGAACATCATCGTCATCCTGATGTCGGTGGAGCTCATCCTTCTGGCGGTGAACCTCAACCTGGTGGCTTTCAGTGCGCACCTGCAGGATCTGCAGGGTCAGGTCTTTGCGCTGATGATCCTTACCGTGGCTGCCGCCGAGGCCGCTATTGGTCTGGCGATCCTCGTTATCTTCTACCGCAACCGCGGCTCCATCGCGGTTGAAGACGTCAATTTGATGAAGGGCTAAGAGCACCGCTATGATCATTCAGGCGATTGTTTTCCTGCCTCTCATCGGGGCGTTGGTAGCCGGCCTTCTGGGCCGCCAGATTGGCCATCGGCCATCCGAGTTCATCACCACCGGCCTGCTGCTGATCGCAGCCGTGCTGAGCTGGGTCGTGTTCATCCCTGTCGCCTTTGGTGACGGTCTGGTCGGTGCCGTAGGCGACGGTCATGCGGCCGTGGTCAAGGTCGAGGTGATGCGTTGGATCCAGGTCGGCGACATGGATCTGCGCTGGATTCTGCGTGTCGACACGCTGACCGCCATCATGCTGGTCGTGGTCAATACGGTGTCCGCGCTCGTGCATGTCTATTCCATCGGTTACATGGAAGAAGACCCGCATCGCTCGCGCTTCTTCGCCTATCTCTCGCTCTTCACTTTCGCCATGCTCATGCTGGTGACCGCCGACAACTTCCTGCAGATGTTCTTCGGCTGGGAAGGCGTGGGTCTGGCCTCCTATCTGCTGATCGGCTTCTGGTACACCAAGCCCTCCGCTACGGCGGCAGCGATGAAGGCGTTCATCGTCAACCGGGTGGGTGACTTCGGCTTTGCCCTGGGTATCTTCGGCGCCTTCCTGGTGCTGGGCCATATTGACTTCGACGGCGCCTTCCACGCTGCTGACGAGTTTGCGGCCACCGGCCTGCCGGTGATCCAGTTCCTCGACTGGCAGCTCGACGCCATGACGGTTGTCTGCCTCCTGCTGTTCATGGGCGCCATGGGCAAGTCGGCGCAGTTCCTGCTGCACACCTGGCTGCCGGACGCCATGGAAGGCCCGACCCCGGTGTCGGCGCTCATCCATGCCGCCACCATGGTGACGGCCGGCGTCTTCATGGTTGCGCGTCTTTCGCCGCTGTTCGAAACCTCACCCTTCGCGCTGACGGTCGTCATTGTCATCGGCGCCATCACCGCCTTCTTCGCGGCGACGGTGGGCCTCGTGCAGAATGACATCAAGCGCGTCATCGCCTATTCGACCTGTTCCCAGCTTGGCTACATGTTTGTGGCGCTTGGGGTAGGGGCCTATTCGGCAGGTATCTTCCACCTGTTCACTCACGCCTTCTTCAAGGCTCTGCTGTTCCTCGGTGCCGGCTCAGTCATCCATGCCATGCACCATGAACAGGACATGCGGAACATGGGTGGTTTGCGCAAGAAGATCCCCATCACCTACGCGATGATGATGATCGGCACGTTGGCCCTGACCGGCGTTGGCATTCCGGGCACCAGTTTCGGCTTTGCCGGTTTCTTCTCCAAGGACGCCATCATCGAAAGCGCCTATGCCTTCGGCGGCAATGTCGGCTCCTTCGCCTTCTGGCTGCTGGTCGTGGCCGCGCTGTTTACCAGCTTCTATTCCTGGCGCCTCGTGCACCTGACTTTCCACGGCTCGCCGCGCGACGCGCAGCATCATGGCGAAGGTCCGCATCCGGATCCGGCGCATTCGGCACTCGAATGCCATGACGAGCCGATCGACGACAGCAATGCCGACGATCACGGGGACCACGGTCACCATGGCTCCGCCTATGACCATGCCCACGAGTCGCCCAATGTCATGCTGGTGCCGCTCTATGTGCTGGCCGTTGGCGCGGTGCTTGCCGGCGTCGTGTTCTACGGCATGTTCTTCCACGAGGTGGAGCATATCGAGCACTTCTTCGCCGGCTCGATCTATGTCGACCACCAGATCATTGACGACGCCCATCACGTCCCGACCTGGGTCAAGTGGAGCGCCACCATCGCCATGATCATCGGTTTCGTCTCGGCTTGGTACATGTATATCCGCCGGCCGGACGTGCCGGTCAGGCTCGCAGCGACCAATCCGGGGCTCTACAAGTTCTTGCTCAACAAGTGGTACTTCGACGAGCTCTACAACACGATCTTCGTCAAGCCTGCGCTCTGGATCGGCAATGCGGTCTGGAAGGGCTTTGATGACTGGCTGGTCGACGGCAAGATTGCCGAGGGCCTTGGCCGTCGCGTCCAGAACGTCACGAGCTGGGTCGTCAAGCTCCAGTCCGGCTATCTCTATCACTATGCCTTCGCCATGCTCATCGGCATCGCGGCGCTGTTGACCTGGGCCATCGCGGCCGGGGGACTGATCTGATGACCTTTGAGAACTCCATCCTCACGCTCCTGACCTGGCTGCCGGTTCTCGGCGCAGCGATCCTGCTGTTCACGCCAAAGACCGCGCTCAATGCCATCCGCTGGATTGCACTGGCCACCACTCTGGTTGTCTTCGTGCTTTCCCTGGCCCTCTGGCAGGCGTTCGACGCCTCCAGCGCCGGCTTCCAGTTCGTGGTCAACATGCCCTGGATCGGCGACTCGATCGGCTACCGCGTAGGCGTCGACGGCATTTCGGTGCTCTTTGTCGTGCTGACCGCGCTGCTGATGCCCGCCGCCGTTCTGGCGAGCTGGGACGTCGAGATGCGCGTCAAGGAATACATGATCGTGTTCCTGGTGCTCGAAACGCTGATGATCGGCGTCTTCACCACGCTCGACCTGGCCATGTTCTATGTCTTCTTCGAAGGCACCCTGCTGCCGATGTTCCTCATCATCGGCATCTGGGGCGGCGCACAGCGCATTCAGGCGGCCTACAAGTTCTTCTTCTACACCTTCATCGGCTCGGTGCTGATGCTGCTGGCCATGATGGGCATGTATTGGGACGCTGGCACCACGGACATTATCCGCCTGCTTGGCCATGAATTCCCGGTCGGCATGCAGACCTGGCTCTGGTTGGCCTTCTTTGCCTCGCTGGCGGTGAAGATGCCGATGTGGCCCTTCCACCGCTGGTTGCCCGAAGCCCACGTGCAGGCGCCCACGGCCGGTTCGGTGATCTTGGCGGCAATCCTGCTCAAGCTCGGCGGCTACGGCTTCCTGCGCTTTTCGCTGCCCATGTTCCCCGATGCCTCGGCGCAGTTTGCCAACTTTGTCTTCCTGCTCTCGGTCGCTGCCATCATCCTGACCTCGCTGGTCGCCCTGGTGCAGACGGACATCAAGAAGCTGATTGCCTATTCGTCGGTGGCTCATATGGGTTTCGTGACCATGGGCATCTTTGCCGGCAATGCCTTGGGCATCCAGGGCGCCATGTTCCAGATGATCAGCCACGGCATCGTGTCCGGCGCGCTCTTCCTCTGTGTTGGCGTCATTTATGACCGGATGCACACCCGCGAGATCTCCGCCTATGGCGGTCTCGTCGAGCGCATGCCGCAATATGCCTTCGCCTTCATGGTCTTCACCATGGCCAATGTCGGTTTGCCGGGCACCTCGGGTTTCGTCGGTGAGTTCCTCACCATGATCGGCGTTTTCCAGGTCAATACCTGGGTCGCCTTTGGCGCCGCCTTCGGCGTCATCTTCTCGGCCGGGTATGCCCTCTGGCTTTATCGCCGGGTCGTTTTCGGCGCGCTGACCAAGGAAAGCCTGAAGTCCATTCTCGACCTCAACCTGCGCGAGAAGGTGGTGCTCTACCCGCTCATCGTGCTGACCGTGGTCTTCGGCTTCTATCCGGCCCCGATCCTCGACACGACCGCAGCCGCGGTCGACAATCTGGTCGCGCAATATTCGGCTGCCAACGGCCTCGATCCTGCCGTGGCCCTGGCCGATGAACGCGCCCCCCTTGAATATGTCGCGCCTGTCGAAGGCGCGGCCCAGCCGGCCGACGACCATGCGGCCGAGCCTGCTGCGCATTAGGAGCCTCAAGTGAACTCTGACGTTACCGATTTCGCGAGCCTGGCTCCTGCCTATCCCGAAGTGCTGATGGCCCTGGGCATTCTTGTCCTGCTGTTGGTCGGCGTGGTGGTCAATAAGGAGCGGTCGGCGCTCGTATCCTGGCTTGCCGTGGGCCTGCTGGCCGCAACCGGCCTGCTGGTCATGCTCCAGCCGGCAGATGGCGTGGTCTTCAATGGCCTCTTCATTGCCGACAGCTTCGGCCGCTTCATGAAGGTTCTGGTCATCGGCGGCGCCGGTATGGCCCTGATCCTGGGCATGTCCAATGCCGAAGAGAACGGCGTTCACAAGTACGAATATTCCGTGCTGGCACTGCTCGCCACCTTGGGCATGATGGTCATGGTTTCCGCCAATGACCTTATGAGCCTCTATGTCGGCCTCGAGCTCCAGTCCCTTTCGCTCTACGTCATGGCCGCCATCAAGCGCGATGACGCGCGCGCTTCGGAAGCGGGTCTCAAATATTTCGTGCTGGGCGCTCTCTCCTCGGGCCTGCTGCTCTATGGCGCTTCCCTGATTTATGGCTTTACCGGCCATACCAATCTTGAGGAAATCGTCATCGCTATTGCCAATGAAGGCCGCTCCGTCGGCCTGATCTTCGGCGTTGTCTTCCTGCTCGCAGGTGTTGCCTTCAAGATTTCGGCCGTGCCGTTCCACATGTGGACGCCCGACGTCTATGAGGGCGCACCGACCCCGGTTACCGCGTTCTTCGCCATGGCGCCCAAGGTGGCGGCGATGACGCTGATGATCCGTCTGGTCATGGATACTTTCGCGCCCATCACGTCGGACTGGCAGCAGATCGTCATCTTCCTTTCGATTGCCTCTATGGTCCTGGCGGCCTTTGCCGCCATCGGGCAGCAGTCGCTCAAGCGCCTGATTGCCTACTCGTCGATCGGGCATGTGGGCTTTGCCCTGGTGGGCTTGTCATCGGGCACCCAGGTCGGGGTGGAAGGCGTCGCCATCTACATGGCGATCTACGTGGCCATGACTGTCGGCCTGTTTGCCTGCCTGCTCTCGTTCCGCACCGACACCGGTTATGTCGAAACCATCGATGATCTGGCTGGCGCTGCCCAGACCCGGCCCTTCGTGGCCGCCATCATGGCCATCCTGATGTTCTCGCTCATCGGCCTGCCGCCGCTTGCCGGTTTCTTTGCCAAGTGGCACGTCTTCCTCGCCGCCATCGAAGCCAATCTCTACGTGCTTTCGGTGATCGGCGTGCTCGCCTCGGCCATCAGCGCCTTCTACTATCTGCGCGTGGTCAAGGTGATGTTCTTCGATGCGCCGATCAAGCAGTTTGCGGCCGTTCCGGGCGAGCTCAACATCATCATGGGCGTCTCCGGGTTTCTGATCGTCACCTACTATTTTACGGTCGGCAGCCCGCTGGCATCCTTGGCCCATACGGCTGCGGGAAGTCTGTTCTAGTGCATCGGCCCGGACAGTGGTTGCCGGTTGTCGGTCAGCCGATGCGCCAGACGAGACCTGGATCACATGGGACATGCCCATCGCGGCATGAGGTGAACTAGGTGGCTGACTTCCGACTGGGTCAAAAGGCCCGCGATGCTGGATACCGGCTGGCGGGCTTTGACTCCATTGGCTCAACCAATAGCGAGGCTCTTTCAGCTGCCGCAGCGGGCGATCCGGGTGGCTTCTGGTTTGCATCCTTGCAGCAGACAGCCGGCCGCGGCCGGCGGGGCAGGGAGTGGCATAGTCCTGCCGGCAATCTGGCAGCGAGCCTGCTTGTGGTCCCAGACGCTTCGCCCGATACTATCGCCACACTTGGTTTCGTTGCCGGTATTGCCCTTGGTGCTGGCCTGTCGAGTGTCCTGCCCAAGGGCATGATCCGCATTGGTATTGATGGGGCGGACGGGGCCGATGGGCACTCGCGCATTGCGCTGAAATGGCCTAATGACGTGCTGGCCGATGGCGCCAAGCTGGCTGGTATCCTGTTGGAAGCTGCAAAAACCCCAGACGGGCGGCAAGCCATCATCATCGGCATCGGCGTCAACGTGGTTGCCGCGCCGCAGGGCGTGCCCTATCCAGCGACCTCGCTCAAGGATCTTGGCGTTGAGCGGAGTGCAGAGGACGTCTTCGAAGCGCTTTCCGACGCCTGGGTAGATGCGTTCAGGCTGTGGAATGACGGTCAGGGCGTGGCTGCGGTGCTCAAGCTCTGGCGCGGTTCGGCAGCGGGGATCGGGGCGCCGGTCGCCATCACCCAGGATGGGGTCGTGCGCCGCGGCATCTTTGAAACCATCGATTCCTCGGGTCGGTTGATTATCCGCGACGACGAGGGCGCGCGGCATCCGATCACGGCGGGCGATGTGCATTTTGGGGCAACGGCCAGCGCCCGAAGCTGACCACAACAAAAGGGCAGGGGCGACCGGCGACCATAGATCGCTCGGCGCATGCCCGGACAAGGAATAAGATACCCATGGCTAAGAACCAAAGGGATGAACTCGTCTTCGTGCCGCTCGGCGGCGTTGGCGAAATCGGCATGAACATGGCGGCCTACGGCTTTGGTCCGGCCCATCGCCGCAAATGGATCGTGGTCGATTGTGGCGTCAGTTTCGGTGGTCCGGAACTGCCGGGCATCGAGCTCATCATGGCCAATCCAGAGTTCCTTGAGGAGAATGCCGACGACGTCCTGGCCCTTGTCCTCACCCACAGCCACGAAGATCACTATGGCGCGGTCCTCGATCTCTGGCCGGTCTTCGACAAGCCCGTTTACGCCACGCCCTTCACCGCCGCCATGCTGGCGGCCAAGCGGGCAGGCGACGGCATCGTTGAAAATGTCGATGTCACCATCATGCAGCCGGGCAAGCCGTTCGAAGTTGGGCCCTTCACCATCGAGCCGATCAATGTCGCGCACTCGATCCCGGAATCGAACGCCATTCTGATCACCACCCCGATTGGCCGCGCTCTACACACCGGCGACTGGAAGCTCGATCCGACCCCGGTTATCAGCGCACCTACCAATTTTGACCGCCTCAAGAAGATCGGCGAAGACACTTCCACCCCGCTCGCCCTGATCTGCGACTCCACCAATGCAACCAAGGAGGGCGAGAGCCCCAGCGAGCAGGAGATTGGCGACAATCTCGCCAAGCTGATTGCTGACGCGCCCCATCGCGTCGCCGTGACCACCTTTGCCTCCAATGTCGGGCGCGTGGTTTCCATCGTCCGCGCTGCCCACAAGGCCGGCCGCGAAGTCGTCCTTTCGGGGCGTTCACTGCACCGGATCATGGGGATCGCCCGTGAGCTTGGCATGCTGGAAGGCCTGCCTACCCTGCACGACCAGGATGCCTTCAAATCCATCCCGCGCGATAAGTGCGTGCTGATCTGCACCGGCAGTCAGGGCGAGGCCCGCGCGGCCATTGCCCGCATTGCCCGTGGCGATCATCCGGTGATCGATCTCAATGCCGGCGACCGCATGATCTTCTCGTCCTGGGCGATTCCCGGCAATGAGCGTGAAGTCATCGACATTCAGAACCTGCTGATCGACAAGGGCGTCGAACTCGTCACCGCCAATGATGCACTCGTGCACGTCACCGGCCACCCGCGCCGCGGTGAGCTCAAGAAGCTCTATTCCTGGGTCAAGCCAGAAGTGCTCGTCCCGGTTCACGGCGAAGCCATCCATCTGCAGGCGCACGCCAAGCTGGGCCGCGAAGAAGGCATTCCCAATGTCTGCGAAGCTCGCAATGGCGACATGGTTCGCCTCTTCCCCGAGCCCATGGCTTATCCGGCCGAAGTGCGCACCGGCGAGCTCTATCTCGATGGTCTCGTGCTCTGCACCCCCGAGGAAAGCGGCGTAAAGGGCCGCCGCCGCCTGTCATTCGGTGGCATGGTCATCGTCAGCCTCTGCGTCAACGGCGGCGGACAGGTCGTCTCCGGCCCCGATTTGGTGGTCGAGGGATTGCCCGAGACCGACGATGAATCGGTCACCGACCTCATCGAGGACACCATCACTGGCGTCATCAAGTCCATGCCCGCCAAGCGCCGCAGCGACACCGAAGTGCTCAATTCGGCGCTCTTCAAGGCGATCCGCAACGAAGTCAATGCCTTCTGGGGCCGCAAGCCCAACGTCTCGGTCTTCGTGCATCGGGTTTAGCCTGGCGCTATTCCAGAGGGATAGCCGGATCGTGTGCCGGCTCAATTCGGTATTCGCTGCTCAGGCTGGTTTCCGCCAGAGCAGCGAATACCGCCTCATCTTCTGAGGCGTAGTGACCGCTGGCTTGTCCCGAAACCGTATCGACGACAGTCCAGCCGTCTGGGCCTTGCTGGTGAATGAAGCGAAAGATGTAGCGTTCGGAGGGCGGGCTCATGCCGCACTAACGGAGGTCACGCCCAATGTGTTTCGCCGCTGTCTCGTGCGCTGATTATTCGTGGTTTCCAAAATCTCAATGGTCCCCGCGACACCGCGCCGCTTCCCACCGTTCCCATTTCCGCGCTACACCGGCCCCATGCAAATCGGATCGATCATCGCCGTCTATTTCGTTGTCTGGTGGCTCACCTTCGTGGCGGTCCTGCCCATTGGCAGCCACAGCCATCACGAGACCGGCGCAGAGGTCGTCGCCGGCTCCGATCCGGGCGCGCCCGTTGCCCCCCGCCTGATCACCAAAGGCCTGATCACGACGGTTCTCGCCGCTCTCTTCACGGCCCTGCTGTTCTGGGGCCTCAGCAATGAGACCCTCCAGGCCTACTGGAACCGCTGAGGGGCTTGGCCTCTTTGGGAGTCTGAAGAGCAAGAGCGGCGACCGACGCTCTATTCGTCTTGCCCTGGGCGAGAACTTGACGCGTGGCGCCGGATGAGCAGTTTCGGACTGACCCCTAGGGGAAATCGATCTATCGGAGGGTTGCCGGAGACCAGTCCGTTTCCGCTGCTGCGATAATGTCCGGGTTCAAGTGCGTGAGTTCTGCGGACCTACTTCTTGGCCACCGCATGAACATGCGCCATTCTGAGCGCCGACTCGACATCTGCCTCGCCGGCCGCACGCAGCCGCATCGTCGTCCAACCCTGCCGCCCCCAGCCATTGTCGATCGCTTGGAAGATTTCCGGCGCTGCCATGCACTTGAGCTCCTGCTCGTCCGGTGTGAACTAGAGATTGGCGCTGAGTCCATCGGCGGCCAGAGTCGCAAAAATGCGCTTCACCTTGAATGCCGTGCGGTCAAAGTGCGGCGCGGACACGGCGCCGGGCAAGTTCAGCGCAATTCGCGAAAGTGTCACGGAATCTGTCATAAAGGTGCGTCATCAAACAAAAAAGCAGGGCACGAGGCCCCGCTTGAATAAGTTTGTTCGACAATACGTTGGTCTTAGGCGCGCTACGAAGCGGCTGCCAACGCTCCTCCCTTGACGTTGTCGACGTCCGGCGGTTTGGGCCACCTTTGTTTTATTGGGGCGGACCCTAACAACAGAAAATCGCTCTGCCAAGTAGATTCTGCATAGCTTGCATGCTTGCATCGAATGGACGGTTGCGATTTGAGTGTGCATCAACAAATCCTGCGAGTCGACCTGAGCATGTCCCGGAAAAGTGGTCGCCGGTTTTCCGACAAGGGCATGCTAAAAAGAACATCAGTCGGAGTTCCCATGCGCTTTTCCCGCTATTTTATGCCGGTGCTTCGTGATGTGCCAAAAGAAGCCGAGATCGTCTCGCACCGCCTGATGTTGCGCGCCGGCATGATCCGCCAGCAGGCCTCCGGCCTCTATTCTTGGCTGCCCATGGGCTACAAGGTCCTTATGAAGGTGCAGAAGATCATCGAGGAGGAGCAGAACCGCTCCGGCGCGATTGAACTCTTGATGCCCACCATCCAGTCCGCCGATCTCTGGCGCGAATCGGGCCGCTATGAGGCCTATGGCAAGGAAATGCTGCGCATCGAGGATCGGCACGAGCGCGAATTCCTCTATGGCCCGACAAATGAGGAGATGATCACCGACATCTTCCGCAGCTATGTGAAGTCCTACAAGGACCTGCCGCTGAACCTATACCATATCCAGTGGAAGTTCCGTGACGAGGTGCGTCCGCGCTTTGGTACCATGCGCAGCCGCGAATTCCTGATGAAGGATGCCTATAGCTTCGACCTCACCAAGGAAGACGCGGTCAAGGCCTATGAGCGTATGTTCGTGGCCTATCTGCGCACCTATGCCCGCATGGGCCTGACCGCCATTCCGATGCGCGCCGATACCGGCCCCATTGGCGGCGATCTCAGCCACGAATGGATCATCCTGGCCGAAACCGGCGAGAGCCAGGTTTTCTGTCACCGCGACCTGCTCGATAAACCCATTCCCGACCAGGGCACCGATTTCATGGGCGACCTCACGCCCATCTTCAATGACTGGACCTCGCTCTACGCTGCTACCGAGGAGATGGTCGACGAGGCCGAATACGAAGCCGCAGTGCCCGAAGACAAGCGCGTCTCCGCTCGCGGTATCGAGGTCGGCCACATCTTCTATTTCGGCACCAAATACTCCGAGCCGATGAAGGCTAGCGTTACTGGTCAGGACGGCAAGGAAACCATCGTGCATATGGGCTCCTACGGCATTGGCCTGACCCGCGTCGTACCAGCCATCATTGAAGCCAGTCACGACGAGAACGGTATTGTCTGGCCGGTCTCGGTTGCCCCCTTCGAGGCGGTGTTGATCAATCTCAAGGCCGGCGATGCCGACACCGATGCCGCATGCGACAAGCTCTATGCCGAGCTCACAGCGGCCGGCCTCGATATGCTCTATGATGATCGCGACCAGCCCGCCGGCTCCAAATTCGCCACCGCCGACCTGGTCGGCATTCCCTATCAGCTGATCCTCGGGCCACGCGGCCTTAAATCGGGCGAAGTTGAAATCAAGCATCGCAAAACCGGCGAGCGCGAATCGCTGCCGCTCATCGAGGCGGTCGCCCGTCTCAAGGGCCTGATCGAACCGCAGCGGATGACCGACATTTGACCGACAGCGCGCCAATGCCGAGGGGAGGCCGGGCAACCCGGCCATTCGCCCGTTTCGAATGGTTGATCGCCGGGCGCTATCTGCGCGCCCGTCGCAAGGAAGCCTTCATCTCGGTCATTGCCAGCCTCACCATGGTTGGAGTTGCCATTGGCGTGGCGACACTCATCGTCGTCATGTCGGTCATGAACGGGTTCCGCGGCGAACTCCTCGACAAGATCCTGGGCCTCAACGGTCACTTCACCGCCCATCCAATCGAAAGCCAGTTCACCGACTACAAGGAAACCGTAGCGGCATTGGAACAGGTCGATGGCGTCAGCTTCGCCGTCTATTTCGTCGAGGGCCAGGTGCTGGCCTCCGGCCGCGGCTCATCCACCGGCGTCTCCGTACGCGGCATGGATGAGGAGAATCTCAAAAAGCTCGATCTGCTCTACACTTCGGCAGAGCAGGGCGGTTTCGATCAGTGGGATGGCAGCAGGGGCGTTGCCATCGGCTATCGTCTGGCGCAAACCTTGGGCGTCGGCATTGGCGATCAGGTGCAGATCATCAATCCCGATGGCGCCATGACGCCCTTCGGCTCGACCCCACAGATCCGCTCCTACCCGGTCAATGCCATCTACAATCTGGGCATGGTCGAGTTCGACAGCTTCTTCATGTATATGCCGCTCGAGGCCGCGCAGGACTACTTCCGCATGGTCGATGAGGTCCTCAAGCCTGGCATGGAGCGGCTCGATCCGCTCGCCTCGGATGAAGAGATCGACGCTGCCTATGAGCGCGTCCCCCGCGCCACGGCCGTCGAAGTCTTCATCGACGATCCCGATGAAGTGGCCCTGATGCGCCAGCGCCTGCAATCGGCGCCCGGCGTGCGCCCGCTGATCCTGACCGACTGGCAGCAGCGCAACGAAACCTTCTTCTCGGCCCTCCAGGTCGAGCGCGTGGTGATGTTCACCATTCTCTCCATGATCATTCTCGTGGCTGCCTTCAACATCATCTCGAGCCTCATCATGCTGGTGAAGGACAAGGGCGCTGATATCGCCGTCCTGCGCACCATGGGCGCCACGCGCGGCTCCATCATGCGCATCTTCTCCATCACGGGCACCGCCATTGGCGTCATCGGCACTCTGGTCGGAACGGTGCTTGGCCTGATCGTTGCCGCCAATGCCGAGGCCCTGCGCGCCTCGATCTCCAATTTGCTTGGGGTGACGCTGTTCCCGCCAGAGGTCTTCTTCCTCTCCTCCCTCCCCAGCCGCACCGACCCAACGGAAGTCACTGTGGTCGTCTGCATGGCCTTGGGCCTGAGTTTTCTCGCCACCCTTTATCCGGCTTGGCGCGCTGCGCAATATGATCCGGTTGAGGCCCTGCGCTATGAATAAGCCGCATCTCAAGCTCTCTGGCGTCCATCGCCACTATGGCGAGGGCGAGCGCCTGGTGCGTGTGCTCGAGGCCGCCGACCTCACCGTGGAGAGCGGCGAACTGGTGGCGCTGGTCGCGCCCTCCGGTGCCGGCAAGTCAACATTGCTGCACCTGTGCGGCCTGCTCGAATCTCCTCAGGACGGCGAGATCGAGATCATCGGTCAGCCCACCAGCCGGCTCAGCGATCGCGCCCGCACCCAATTGCGCCGCTCCACCGTCGGCTACGTCTATCAGTTCCACCACCTGCTGCCCGAGTTCACGGCGCTCGAAAACGTCGTCATGCCCCAGCTGATCGCCGGACAGGACCAGAAGCAGGCTGAGGGCAGGGCCATGGAATTGCTCGATTTGCTGGGCGTGGCGCCCCGGGCGTCCCATCGCCCCGCCGAACTGTCCGGTGGCGAGCAGCAGCGCATCGCCATTGCCCGCGCCGCCGCCAATCATCCCCGCGTTATCCTGGCCGATGAGCCGACCGGCAATCTCGATCCGGAAACCAGCGATCTGGTCTTCGAAGCCCTCAAGGACCTGATCAAGAACGAAGGCGCCGCCGCACTGATCGCCACCCACAATCACGACCTCGCCCGCCGCGCCGACCGCATCGTGACGCTCAAGGGCGGTCTGGTGATGCCGCATACCCTCTGACGGCCGCCCGAGCCGCTCTGGCCGGCGGGTTGAATGTCCTTGAGACGTCACCGCTGACTGCAGAGCATCGCCGCCCACCGGCTGTCACCCCGGGCCTGAGCTCTTGCACTTGAACGTTCATCTTTCTGAGCAGCTGGCCGTTCGTTACCGTGCAACCACAAGCCGCTAGGCCGGGCGGCTCTTCCGCACGTCCCGAATCTTAACACCCGGCAAAGCTCTCCTAACGAAATCCTAACCAATAAACCGCTGTCCCCGGTTTCACCGCTGTTCCCGTCTAGACGAGAACAAATAGAGAATATACAAGAACATTACAGAAACACGGGAGACCAAGATGCTCGATTTTGTCAAAGACCTCGCCGCTTTCGTTACCCTGGGCGCCTTCACCATCGGTTCGCTGACCTGGATGGATATCATCACCCACATCGCCTGATGGCTGTGGATTGACGCAACGGCGGTTTGACCCCGCGCGACCTGTGCCGCAGGGTCAGACCAGG
>Ga0208794_1000459_pt1 | contig 26662 bp, 17 predicted proteins | sample 32_taG_FD_184106 | JGI IMG/M metagenome (GOLD analysis project Ga0208794, IMG submission 184106) | Marine viral communities from the Gulf of Mexico - 32_GoM_OMZ_CsCl metaG (SPAdes) (version 2) | ecosystem: Environmental > Aquatic > Marine > Oceanic | place: Atlantic Ocean: Gulf of Mexico... | reverse complement strand
ATAAGTTTTGTGCCAACACTGCTTTCATTCTTAATTTCAATAATGGCTCACTTATTTTCATTTCCTCTTCTTTCAATTCTAACTCTTCGTTTTCTGATTTCGCGTAGCTAATATACTCATTCACGTAAGCATCATCCACTACAAAATTAGCTTTGAATGCATCAAAATTGGCAAATTTTTTCGTGATTTGAGTTCTGTTTTTATCTAAATAAGACAATGAAAATGAATTCAAAGAACCGCTTCTAAGTAATGAACGATACGAATCTGTCAATTGGCTCGTATCAACAGGAACAAAAATGTCTGGCATAATTCCACCTCCACCAAAAACTGTTCGACCTGTAATAAGCGTTTTGAATTTTAATGAATCTGGTAAATGAATGGAATCTGCGTGATAGAACTCACCATGTTCATAGCGCAACAATAAGTCTTTCTTATAAGCGTCAACATCATCATATGGTTTTTGAATGAAACGTCCAGTAGGTGTGTAATAACGTGCAATCGTTAAGCGAATTTGAGAACCGTCCGATAAATCAATCGGCTGTTGCACCAATCCTTTTCCATAGGTTCTGCGACCAACAACCAAACCTCTGTCCCAATCTTGAATTGCTCCAGAAACGATTTCACTTGCAGAAGCAGAATATTCGTCCGTCAATACAATCAAACGTCCTTTTTCAAATGCTTTTGTATCTCCAGCAGTCAAATCTGTTCTTGGTCGCGCTCTACCTTCAGAATAAACGACCAATTTGTTTCCTGTCAGGAATTCATCCGCCAATTTTTGCGCAGCTTGAAGTAATCCACCACCATTGCCTTGTAAATCAAGAACCAAGTCTTTCATTCCTTCTTTTTTCAATTGTTCAATGGCTGATTCAACTTCTTCTACTGTTGAACGAGAAAATGAATTGAGTTTAATGTATCCAATTCCTGGTTGCACAATGTATGCTGCGTCGACTGAGTGAACTGGAATCTTATCTCTAGTAATGGTGAAATCAATTCCTTTCGACGAGTTTTTACGAAGTATTTCCACTTGAACTTTCGTTCCTTTATCTCCCATCAACTTCTCGCGAACAGCACTGTTTTTCAATCCAACTCCTGCTACAATTTCATCCCCGATTTTAACTATTTTATCACCGGCTAGAATTCCTACTTTTTCTGATGGTCCACCGGGAATTGTTTGTACAACCATCAAGGTGTCTTTTAGAATTTGAAATCGAATTCCAATTCCAACGAAACTACCATTGATTGCTTGGTTCGCATCATCCACATCTTCTTTGCTGATATAAACGGAATGAGGATCTAATTTTTCAAGCATCGCAACAATTGCAGCATCTGTAAGTTGAGAATCATTGACATCGTCAACATACATTCTATTGATGTAAGTAAGGATTTCATCAAACTTGATGCTTGTACCTAATTTTGTTGGATCACTTTGAGCCTGAACTCCAAAACAAGCAAGTGTGATAAAAATGAGTATGATTATATTATTCATTGAATGGGAACTTAAATTAAAGAATCTTAAATATACATGATTTTCGGCTAGATTGAGCACAAATAGTGCCAAGCGGAATTAAAAAAATGTTAAAAGGTGAATTTGAGTTTGAACAATAGTATGTTGACCAAAAATGGAAATGGGAATTTTTCGTTGGTGTTTATTTCGTTAATTCGTAGCAATAAAGGAAGTGAAATATGTGGAAGAGTTTAATTGTTATCGCAATTGTGTGTGTTGGAGCATTTGAAGTTAGTGCTCAGGTTCCTGAATTTGATCAGCTTGAAATGTATTATGCGCAAGGACATTACAAGAAAGTATTGCGTAAAGCGAATAAGTATTTAGATAAACCAGAATACGATTACTCCTTGTTGCCAAGCTATTATCGAGCGTTGAGTATGATGCAATTGTACGGATTGGAAAACTGGCGATTGAATCACCCGAATGCGTTGCAAGATGCCCGCAATATGTATTTAGACATTCGTTCGTCACTGGATGGACAGAAAGTATTGGAAGCACACATGTATGAAGTTGCTACTGTTAAGGCAGATTTGATGACGATGCTAGGAGAGTTCAAACGCATGCAGTTGAATGCTGAATTTGAAGAACTTCAAGCTGTGATTGTTGAATTGTTTGATGCTGTTCCTACGATCGAAAAGGAGGGTCAAGTGAAACCAGTGGTTGAAAAAGTGACTGAATTTGAATTCAATCCTGAGGACAGAAATGAAATGGTTGTATTTGCGGAGCAACAATTGGGAGTTCCATATGTTTGGGCCGGAAATACACCTAGTGGTTTTGATTGTAGCGGATTTACAGGATATGTGATGAGTGCCTACAACAAGCAAATTCCTAGAAGAGCTGTTGATCAATACGAACAATCGACAAAATTGAAAAGAAAATCTGTTCAAAAAGGCGATTTAGTGTTCTTCGATAATGGTTCTGGAATTTCTCATGTCGGTATGATTGTATCTGAACAAGGAGCACCATTGGTTATGATTCACGCTAGTACTTCGAAAGGAATCATGGTGACAAATATTGAAGAGTCCGAATATTGGTCAAAACGATTGGCTGGATTTGGAACGTATTTGAAGTAAAGAACCTTGCTGAATGCTTGAATTCAACTTTTGTTCGTTCTCAATTGTAAAATTGTTTGAAGTATCAAACTACTCGAGCTAACAATCATTCCAATTTTAAGCGATGTAATTAGGAGGGAAGAACTAGAATTTCCTACAATGATAATTCCAAATAGAAGTGCGGTAAAAAGAATTGTAGCACGTGTAAAAATCTGTAAAATCGGATGTATTGCTGGTGAAATCTGAATCAATGTCCAAGTGATTAAACCAATGTGCAAGAGGAAAACGACATTCCAAGCATGCACATACAACTCAGAATTGAATACTGCTAATGCTGTCAACAGAAACGTCGGTAATGCTACAATGGTAAACCATTTTGATGATTTTTGAAAAGTACCAATCATGCAACTACATAATCCTAAAGTGAAGCTTGAAAACAGGGTGATTAGTATTGGTACGCTCGCCAATAAATTAAAATTTGTGGCAAATAACAACGTCAATAGGAGTAAGATTCCCAAAAACGAGATGATTGTAACGATTAGTGCCTTGTTTTTCACGTATGCAATGTACGATTTTTTTCAACGGAACAAATCAAATTCCACAATGCACGTGCTCCAACATTTGCATCCCAATCTCCTTCATCTGATGTGCCAACTTCGTTTAAATCAAATCCAACGATTTTCTTACCTGAGTTGGCTAATTCGTTAAAAAGGTAGTTGATTTCTTCCAATTTGAATCCACCAGGAACTGGAGTTCCAGTGTTTGGACATAATTCTGGCGACAAACCATCAATATCGAATGAGATGTATACATTTTCAGGCAATGATTCTAGAATGTTTCGTACCTGTGTTGCCCAAGTTGTTCCTTCGAATTGTTCTTTTTTCAAATCCCAATCAAAAAATGTTTGAATGCGACCATTGCTATTGGCAATAATTTCAACTTCAGATTGAGCAATATCACGAATTCCAACTTGTGTTAAGCGCACTAAGTTTTTGCAATTTTTCAATGCATTGAACATGATGCTTGCGTGCGATTGTTCAAAACCTTCATAGGCATCACGCAAATCTGCATGGGCATCAATTTGAAGAATCCCAAAAGGTTTACCTTGTTGATCAATTGCTTCAATCAATCCGAGTGGAGTAGAGTGCTCACCACCTAAAACACCAACAATTTTTCCTTGAGAATAAAACGAACTTGCTCTTTCAGCCAAATTCGTTTTTAGAGCATCTTGTGTTGAGTTAATCTCCTCTAAAAATGATTGATAAACAGGTTTGTCTTGAATGTTTCCACCTTCTTCTAAAAACGCAATGTAATCCAATGCTGTTGCGCATAATCGATCATTGATCGCTTTCCATTCGTCAGAAATTGGAGTCATGAACACCTTTGTTTCAAAGGCATTGTCCAAATTTGGATGGTAAAAATCAAGTTGTGTGGAAGCTTCTAAAATTGCTTGTGGACCATCACTTGTTCCTTTGCCATATGACGCTGTTGCATCCCAAGGAATTGGAATGATTACAATTGTAGCTTCAGTTTCAGTTACTGGAAATCCGAATAAATTACCGTTCGCGATTCCAACACCATTAGGATCAAATGACATAGAAGTGGGATTGTTAATTCAAATAAACAAAGATTCAATTAAATAGTTGAATACCTTTCTTATTTTTTAATGAGTTGCTTCACAAAATTTGGAGTTGCAAAACTTCCTTTATGAATTTCAGAATTGTAATATCTCAAACCATTTTTGTCGGCAAAAGCATCCATTTCAGTTTCGTTTGAAACACGTTTTGGATGTTTGTCGCCTTTGATTCCATATTGGAAACTCCACATTCCTGTAGGATAAGTTGGGACATAGAACAATGAAACTGGCGCATTGTCAGCACCAAAGATATCTTGTAAGGTATGATTCAATTCAGAGAATGCTTTTTCATTGAATTTCGGTGATTCACCTTGAGCAATCAAGATTCCATCTTTTTTCAATGCATTGTAACAATTTGTATAGAATTCAACTGAGAACAATCCTTCCGCTGGTCCAACAGGATCTGAACCATCAACAATGATGATATCATAAGATTCTGGTGCCGCAGTTTTGATGAAAGCAATTCCGTCGTCTACTTTTAAATCCAATTTTGGGTGATCAAAAGAAGCAGCAATTTCTGGTAAATGTTCTTTACAAGCAGTAATTACTTCTCCGTCAATCTCTACCATTGTTACTTTTTCAACTCCTTCGTGACGTAAAATTTCTCTTACCGTTCCTCCGTCACCACCTCCAATGACAAGTACATTTTTAGCGTTTCCGTGTGCAAACATTGCAGGGTGAGAAATCATTTCGTGGTAATGGAATTCATCATTGATTGTTGTCATTACCATGTCATCCAATGCCAACATTTTACCATATTTCGTTGACTCCAAAATACGTACTCTTTGGTAAGGAGATTGCACATCAAAGAAAACTTCGCCAGTGAAACGCAATGATAATGCTTGATCTTCGTCTTTATCTGTGAACCAAACGTTGCGTGTATAAAAATCTGGATTTCTCCATTCAGCTGCTTTTTCACGCATTGTTGTCATATCGAAATCGTTTCTCGTCAACAAGTTCACTGATCCACGTCTCATTTCGATTGCAGAATACGATTTTGATTTGAACGCTTCTTTTAAGTAATCAAAAGAAATCCAAGCATCCATTTCACCACATGTAAATAAATCTACTGCTGCGTATCCATATTCTGGCCATGTATGTATGGCTAAATGACTTTCTTGAATAACCACAACACCAGAAACTCCGTAAGGAGAAAAATGGTGAAATGTTGAGTTAATGACTGTTGCTTTGGCTTTTTGTGCTGCTGCTACCATGTCACGTTCAATTGCCGCTACATCATTCATAATGTGCGGATCACAGTTCATAAACTCGACAAGAATATGATTTCCTAGTGCTACGTTACTCATTTTTTCGTTTGATTTTTTTATAAAACTTGGAACAAAAATAGAGAAATCATTTTAAGATAATGTGAATTTGGGAAGGAGATTCAAATTTTCATTTTTTTGAAAACAAAAAAGGCAGAGTGAGTACTCCGCCTTAATCGTTTTATTTTTTGTTTAGATACTGAGTTCTTCTTCTTCATTGATCGGTTTTCTGAAAACGATTTGTCCGTCAAAAACATCCATGATGATAGCCTTGCTAGTATCAATATTTCCTGCCAATAGCGTTTTCGATAGCTCATTCAAAACTTGTTTTTGAATCACTCTTTTTACCGGACGAGCACCAAAAAAAGGATCGTATCCAGCTTCCGCAATAAAATCAAAGGCATCATTCGTTACGACTAATTGCAAATCTTTTTCTTTCAATCGTTTTTTCAGCTGAGCCAATTGAATTTCAACAATCTGACGGATGTTTCCTTTTGTCAGCGGAGTAAATAAAATGGTTTCATCGATTCGATTCAAGAATTCCGGACGAATGGTTGCTTTTAATAATCCTAGAACATCCATTTTCGCTTGTTCAGATGCTCTGAGGTATTCATTTTCTTTGATGTTATCAAATTTTTCATGGATGATTTCTGATCCTAAATTTGAAGTCATGATGATGATTGTGTTTTTAAAATTGACCAATCTTCCCTTGTTATCTGTTAAGCGACCTTCATCCAATACTTGTAACAAAACATTGAATACATCCGGATGTGCTTTTTCAATCTCATCCAACAAAAGAATAGAGTATGGACGTCGACGAACGGCTTCTGTTAATTGTCCACCTTCATCGTATCCAACATATCCTGGAGGCGCGCCCACCAATCGAGAAACTGAATGCTTTTCTTGATATTCACTCATATCGATTCGAGTCATAGCATTTTCATCGTTGAACAAGTATTCTGCCAATGATTTCGCTAATTCTGTTTTACCAACTCCCGTTGTTCCCAAGAAAATGAAGGAGCCAATTGGCTTACGAGCATCTTGTAATCCAGCGCGTGATCTTCGAACAGCATCTGATAATGCTTCAATGGCTTCTTCTTGACCGACAACGCGTTTTTTCAATTCATCTTCGAGCTTCAATAGTTTGGAAACTTCACTTTCCATCATTTTAGAAACTGGAATTCCCGTCCATTTGGCTACCACTTCGGCAATTGCTTCTGCGTCGACTTCATCTTTGATAAGATGTGAGTGTTGTTGAATCTCAGCCAATTTCGCTTTCGCATTCTCCAGTTGCGTTTCCGCTTCCTTGATTTTTCCATAGCGCAATTCGGCTACTTTTCCATAATCACCCGAACGTTCCGCCTGTTGTGCTTCAATTTCAAATTGCTCAATGTTTTCTTTGGCTTGTTGCATGGCATCCACAACGTCTTTTTCTGATTGCCATTTTGCTCTAAATGCATCACGTTGAGAATACAATTCAGATAAATCTTGTTCCAAGCTAGCAAGTTTTTTCGCGTCTTTCTCACGCTTAATTGCTTCTCGTTCAATTTCGAGCTGCATGATTTTACGTTCAATTTCATCCAATTCCTCTGGTTTTGAATTGATTTCCATACGTAATTTGGAAGCAGCTTCGTCAATCAAATCAATCGCTTTATCCGGTAAATGTCGCTCCGTAATGTAACGTTGTGATAATTCTACAGCGGAAATAATTGCAGCATCTTTGATCAAAACTTTGTGGTGATTCTCATATTTTTCTTTGATTCCACGCAAGATAGAAATAGCGTCTTCTGTAGTCGGCTCATCAACCAACACCGTTTGAAAACGTCTCACCAAAGCTTTGTCTTTTTCAAAATACTTTTGGTATTCATTCAAGGTTGTTGCACCAACAGCGCGCAATTCTCCTCTTGCCAAAGCTGGCTTTAAAATGTTTGCTGCATCCATTGCTCCGTCGCCACCTCCAGCACCAACAAGCGTGTGAATTTCATCAATGAACAAGATGATTTCTCCAGCTGCTTTGATGACTTCTTTGACCACTGATTTTAGCCGTTCCTCGAACTCACCTTTGTATTTTGCTCCAGCAATCAATGCTCCCATATCGAGCGAATAAACAATTTTCGATTTGAGGTTTTCTGGAACGTCACCATTGACAATTCGATGTGCAATTCCTTCCGCGATTGCAGTTTTACCAACACCAGGTTCACCAATCAAAATAGGGTTGTTCTTTGTTCTACGTGTTAATATTTGTAATACTCTTCGTATTTCATCATCACGACCAATTACTGGATCCAGTTTTCCTGATTTGGCTAAATCATTTAAATTCTTAGCGTATTTTTCCAAGGATTTGTAAGTTCCTTCTTGACTTTGTGAGTTGACGTTCTCTCCATTTCTCAAATCCATGATGGCCGTTTTTAAATTTGCTTTTGAGATTTTGTTGTCTTTCAATAGTTGTCCAATCGCATCTTTTGAATCAAGCAATGCATACAATAACAATTCGATGCTAACATATTCATCGCCAAAATTTTGCATTTCTTTCAGCGCATTGGTAAGAACCGTATTTGCATTTTGAGACAAGTATGGTTGACCGCCACTTACTTTAGAATAGCTCGTCAATTGTGCATCCAAGGCGGCAATAAGCGCTTGTTGATTCACGTTCAATTTTCCTAAAAGATAAGGCGTGACATCTTGATCGACATTGAATATTCCTTTCAATAAATGTCCAGTTTCTATTGCTTGGTTGCCATTGACTGCGGCTATATGTTGTGCCTGATTGAGCACTTCTTGTGATTTCTGTGTGAATTTATTAAAGTCCATTATAGTTGTATTTACAATTCACGCTTGCATCGTCAATTTATGAACCAAATCAAAAATGAAGTAAGTAATCGGTAAAAATGGCAGTTTTAATAGGGTTTAGCTGACGTTTTGGCTGGTAGACATGTATAATTGTGATGAAAATTCTTCTAATTTGACACTTTTTGATGAGAATTGATTCTTATTTTGGTTCCAACTAAACTCAAGAATATGAAAGCAATTTACTTTTTTACCGCATTGTTGTATTGTTCAATCACTTATAGTCAAGATGTAAGAACTTTTTATCAAACCTATTCAGATTTAAACTTCACAACTTCGATGTTTGAATACAACGATGAAGTTTATTTCGTATCGATTAAAGATTCGTCGAGTGCTTCCATCAAAATTGTATGTGGTAAATTAGATGAGAACTTGAATACTTCCAATTATCGATACCAATACATTCTCAGTCCTTCCAATGGAATACCTCAATTGTCTGGAACTGCAGTAAATGGCAACTTACTTCAGTTAGCAATTTTAACCTTTGTAAATAACACAAATACCCTAAGCTATATTACAATTGACCTCACTACTTTTTTGGTTTTAAGCAATGTGACAGAACCAACAATTTTAAATAAAAATTTTACCAGAAGCTTAGCAAAGGATGGACACTTAATTACATACGCAAGTGATAATTCGGGAGTAGTGTATCGCTATGATAATGACATCGTATCTTTTTCAAATGCAACGAGTGAAATTGTAGATACATTATCTCTTTTTGGAGGCTATAATTATAAGCAGAGTTGTTTTGAAATTGTTGCTGGAAATGAATTTGTAGTTGGAAATGCAAGTCTAACTAAAATGAAGTTTATTAAGCGTGATGTGCAAGGGAATTATTCTTCATCTGAAATTCAATTCCAACAGTCTATTTATTCAAAGGCAATGACTGTTTTATCGAATGGAAATATTGTAGCGGCAAATTCAAACTCTTATTGTATTCTTACTAATAACCTTGACTCATTAAGTTCTGGTATTCTAGCTTCGGCTAACAGTTCAAATGTAAGCCCAACATCTAAGTGGGCGATTTATTCACACGACAATAAGATTTATGAAATAAGACCAAAGGGCAGAAAATACATTTATGATATTAATATGAATGTATTGGATAGTGTGACTTATAAAAGAGAATTTTATCCTGAAGGATTATTCAGTTCTGATGGTCATAAGCTTTTGTATGGTCAAGTTAGAAATCCTGCATTTTTTAATCTTTATGATTGGAATGTTAACGGAAATATTCCAACAGATCGAGTTGATTTGTTTATTATGAAAGATAAAGGAGCGAATGATTTTTCAGAATACGGACGGACATTTATTCATGACAGTATCGAGTTTTTAACTGGTTCGTGTGGTTCGTCTTTCATGAATTTAAATAGCGGAATAAATGGATATTCTTATAATGTAAATGGTCAAAAAGCAGGTTTAATATTCAATAATTCAAATCAGGTAATTGGTAAGAATTCGCAAAATCAATTGACAGGTTTGTATGGTAGATTTAATAATAATACGAATGTATTACCGGGACCAGCATATTCTTCTGTGAATGATTTTAATCAACAAATGGATAAGTATAATCGAGGATATTATGTGACAAAGGAAATGATTGAGGAACACCTAACTATTTTGTTTTATGGAAATCCTGACTATATCGCTCCTCATGGAATTCGAGAATGGCCAGCGCATGGGAATGTTGCCTTTGGTGAAGCTCCAACTATTGCCGATTTTGTAGACGTTAATCAGAATGGAATTTATGAACCTATGCAAGGTGATTATCCTAAAATATATGGCGACAAATGTTTATTGAATATTTACCATCAAAATAATCAAGATCCATTGAACAATGATTTGGAAGTACATCAGTATTTCTTTTCTTATGATTGCGATACTTCAGATGTTTTACAAAACACTGTTTTTGAGAATATGCGGATAATCAATAGAGGAGATGATATGGACAGTACTTATATCGGTACGTATTTAGATTATGATTTGGGCGGACCAAATGACGATTTTGTAGGAACAAATGTAGAACTAGGAATGATCTATTCATACAATGGGGATGCATTGGATCTAACTGATGGTGGTTCAATTGGGTTTGACTCAAGCATTCCTGCACAAGGAATGTTAGTGCTAAATGGAATGCAGTTAACATCTAATGGGAATGATAATCCTATTGGAGTTGCTTTTAATGAATCAATCAATGGGAATGGTTTTGGTGATGGATTGATAGACAACGAATTTTACACGTTAGAATCATCGTTTTATTACACGAACGCACCTGGTGGTATTTATTCTGATCCGGACAACATAGCTGAATATTGGAATGTTTTAGCTGGTAGGTTTAGTGATGGAAGTGATAGATTATTTGGCCCAAATGTTCCATTTAGATATAGTTTTTTCGGTTCATCTGACCCGCTATTTTATGCCACTAGAGGTTATGATCATGGCAATAATTTTTCTGAAATAAGCGCTATGACAACTCCTGGAGATAGACGAATAATGGGAGGTTCTGGTCCAGGGTTGTTTGCTTCAGGCGACACAATCAATTACTTAACTGCTCATATTACTTCGTTCGATCCAAGCGATACGAGTGTTCCGATTTCTACGGATAAACTCTTCGCTGATGCAGCTTGGTTAAAACAAGCTTACAAAAACAATGATTTAGGTTGCGGAAATACATTCGGTACAATTCAGGAAGATTTGTCTGTTGAAGAAGAGGTGAAATATGATTTTAATCTTTATCCGAACCCTTTCAGCAATGAACTGTATTTATCCAATTTGAGCAATGAGAAAAGTCAAATTGAAATCTATAACTTGGAAGGGAAATCAGTTTACTCGACAAGTATTTCAGGAATGAAAGCTGTTTTGTCTTTAGAACTTCAAGTCGGATTGTACTTTATTCATGTTTCGAATGAAAACGGAAGTGCTGTGAAACGAATTGTTAAGAATTAAGTAATGGATTTAATTTCAATCTTATTTCCATTAAAGTTCACAACTTCATTGATAGATTTTCCAAACAAAATTTGACCAATTGGCGCAAGGACGGAAAGACAAAATACTGTTGCTTCACCAAGCTTGAGTTGTCCAAGTGGAACTCCAATGTAAAACCAGCCGATGTTTGTTTCTACCAAACTTCCAACTTCAATCGTTGAACCTGAAGGCTTGTCACCAATGGAAATCAATTGATTGCGTTGCTGCTGCAAGTCGATTAGTTGTTTTCCTAATTTTTCTTGCTCAAGTTGAGCCATCGCGCGACTCGTTTCATGCTTGTCGCCAGCCGTACTTTTAGTATTATCAGCCAATGATGCTGAAATTTCATCCATTTCTAATTGAGCAACGAACAATTTTGACTCAATTTCATTCTTTATCGCTTGATAAACTTCAGATTTTGTCATAAATGCGATTTAATTTGGCCAATACATGTTCTTTATCAAACTGCAAGGCATGTTCACGAATTGTGTTAGGATCAAACGACTTTGTTGTGATATCGATCATTGCTTGTGCTAGTTGTTTTGGATTGTCTTTCTCAATTTGAATTCCGAACACAGCTTGCATGTCTTTTGCAATGCCAACATTCGTGGCAATCACTGGTTTTCCACAACTCCAAGCTTCAGCAACGACAATGGAAAAAGTTTCATACTCCGAATTTAAGATGAAGCAATCAGAATTTTGATAGAAATCCACTGTGTCTTGATGAAAAACGGGGCCAACAAATTGAATGTTTTGTGCACAATCCAATGTCAGCGCATAATGTTGGTAATCTGAAAAATCTTCGTCAGAAACAATGGTCAATTCAATGGTTTGGTTCTTTAGATATGCGCGATTAAATGCGTCAATAATTCCTCGTACATTCTTTATTTCTGCAAGTGTTGAAATATGCAGAAATTGATAGTTGTCGGTTTTTTCCTTCATTTTCAATCGAAACATATTCGAATCGATTGGATTTGGAACTACTTCTTGCGTTTGGATGCCGAAATGTTCCATATCTTGTTTTAAAACGTTCGAAACAGCAATGAATCGATCAACCGATGGAATGATTTTCTTCAAAAGCATCAGTTGTCGCGTTGAAAGTCGATGTTTTAAAGAAGGATTGTAATAACTTGCGTGTTCTGTTACAATCAATGGGCATTTCAATTTTTTCTTGGCCATTGCAAACAAATGTCCTTTAGGCAACAAAACGTGTGCATGAATTAGGTCAATTTTCTCTAATAGATTCAAACCTCTCTTAATTGCCTTTCGTTGATTGAAATAGCGGTTGATACTATTTTTACCTTTGGGGTGGTGAATGCGAATTTCTCTATAACCGTTGATTTCGTTGTCCTCAATGCGAATAGATGAAGCATTTTCATGCGCTTCGAGAACAATTACTGTCACACTATGAATCGAAGCAATCAACTTTATTTGTTGCTCCACAAAATTCCCTAAAAACGGCTGTGCTTTGGTTGGATACCAAGAGCTCAATACAAGTATGTTTTTACGCTGATTCATTGTTGTTCAAAGAACGTTAATATTCTTGATATTCTTGATATTATATTCTTATTTTTGTTCAATATTCACTTATTATGAGAACTAATTTAATTACAACTTTACTTTTCTTTTGCGCGTATACCGCGTATTGTCAACCAGGTATTATTGATACATCTTATAATAGTGATTGGTACACTCCGTTTTTAAATGGAGAAGGACCTGACGATATGATTACACTTTTATTCGAACAAAGTGATGGGAAAATACTAGTTGGTGGATCTTTTAATAATTTTAGTGGAGTCAATAGGTCTCGATTAGCTAGGTTGAATGCTGATGGATCATTTGATTTAAGCTTTGATGCTGGGAATTATTTAAGTCAAGCTCAAGGAACAGCAATAACTTCTATTGTTGAAAGAAATGATAAATACTTGATAGGAGGTACATTTCATAGTCTTACACCGGTTTCAACTTTTTCAAGTTTAATCCAGCTTAATTATGATGGAAGTATTGACTCAAATTTTAATATTCCATTTACTTCAAATACCATTTCCAGTCTCATAGAACAGCCTAACGGTAAAATTTTAGTTGGAGGGAATAATGCCACCTTGAATGACGGAGTTATAACAAGAAATGTCCCTTGCAGATTAAACTATGATGGATCAATTGATCCAACCTTTGACGTTGGAAGTGGTATTGTTGCTAATATCAAAAATATGATTCTTCAGCCTGATGGAAAATTATTAATAATGGGATCGATTAGTGTAGGCGGAGGTGCTTTTTCTTCAAAAATAGTTAGGCTAAATAGTGATGGGTCTATTGATAATTCATTTTTTTACGGAATAGGTGCTGGTAGCAATATTAGAGCGATGGAACTATTGCCAGATGGGAAAATAGTTGTTGGAGGAACTTTTTCGACGTATAATGGACAAAATACGTCGAAGCTCATAGTTTTGAACTCTGATGGAACATTAAATTCTGGATTTAACACTGGGTCCGGTTTAAATGGATTTGTAAACGCTATAACGATTCTACCAAACGGAGAAATAATTGCGGCTACCACTACAACTTCAAATAGTGTTTATAATGGAAATGCATTTTCTGGACTTCTTCAAGTAGATACTGCAGGTGTATTTAATGTTCAATGTCTTAATTTTGAAGCTGCCAACACCGATATTCAATTAATTAGTAAGCTTTCCAATGGTACTTTTTTAGTTGGTGGAGGTTTTAGTAGTATTGGCAGTTTGGTGCGAAACCGAATCGCTAAAGTTGATACAATTTTAAAATGTGACTCGACTTTTTATAGGTTTCCAGGATCTTCCAATGGTTCAGTCGAGGTAATTGAAGAGGATATATTTGGAAAAACATTAATCGCAGGATCTTTTCAGGTTTATAACGATACTAGAGTTAAAGGAATTTGTCGCTTAAACTCAGATGGAACTAGAGATACTAGTTTTTCTTATCCCGCAATGAGTTCACTTATTAGAACATTGAAAATTTATAAGGATTCAATGATACTTGTAGGAGGTGGTGGATTTGGTTTTGCTGAGAATACTAGACGTGGATTTTTTAGATTGAAATATGATGGTTCTTTGGATACTTCATTTGTTGTTGGGTCTGGAGTTGGAGTCGTGTCATATGTAACATGTATCGAAGTTCAACCAGATAATAAGATAATTCTTGGTGGAGATTTCACAACTTTTGATGGTACACCAATAAATGGATTAGTGCGATTAAATGAAGACGGGACAATTGATAATTCGTTCAATACAGGATCAGGTTTTAATGGCTTGGTTAGGTCAATTCATTTTAGTCCTTTAGGTCAAATTTATGTTGGAGGTGATTTTACTGAATACAATGGGATAACAAGTAACAAGATCGTATGTTTAAATCAAAATGGAACAATTGATCAGAATTTTGATTCAGGGACTGGTTTTGACGGTTCAGTTTATGTAATAAAAACACTGGGGAACCGAATTGTTATGGGAGGTTCATTCGAAAACTACGATGGGTCACCCGCAATTGGAATGATAATAATTGAAGCAAATGGAAATGTTTACAATGGTTTTACAAGTTCTATTGATGACTATCCAAATACACGGGTATCAAATATGATTATTCAACCTGATAATAAGATTCTTTTTGGTGGAACATTTTATATAACAAGTCCTCAAAATGCATTTGCTCGTTGTCATCCAGATGGTTCATTAGATAATACGTTTTCACTTTTTAATATGCCCACAAATTCATTAAAATTTTCATGTTTGAAATCATCTGGTCAAATATTGATAGGTGGACAATTTAATAGTGTTCAAAATCATGTTGCTAACGACTTATGTCAAGTAGGAAATGATGTACTTGGCTTTTCAAGTCTGAATTTAACATTTGAATCAATTGAGAATATTGATTGTGTAAATGGATTATCATCTGTAACTGCAGTGGCTTCCAATGGGTTGCCGCCATATTCTTTTTCATGGCAAAATTCATCGAATCCATTTTATTCAACGCAAATGTATAGCTCAAGTGGTATGAAAACCTGCACAGTAACAGATTCATTAGGTCATAGTATAACGGAGTCAATTTTTATATCATCTCCATCATCAATTTCAATGCATGATATGGACGTATTTGTTGTTGCTGAACCCTTTAGACCTGGTTTTGATGTAAACGTTTGGATGGATGCATTGAATCTCGGATGTTTACCAATGAATGGTCAATTACAACTGATTATTGATTCTGAATTAGATTTTATAAGCTCTACACCTTTACCTTCAATTATTTCAGGAGATACATTAATTTGGGATTATCCAATGCTTTATTATGATTCTGCTCACTTTATACCTCATATTATTTTAAATACTCCAGTATCTGCTCAGATTGGAGATACATTATTTCTGAAAGCTCTAATAAGCCCAATATTAAATGATACAGACACAATTAATAATTCTAAGCAATTTTTATACACTGTTGTAAATGGTTATGATCCAAATGATAAAAATGTTTACCCACAAGGCAAATGTGATGATAGGTATATTCAAATTGATCAAGACTTATATTATACAATAAGATTTCAAAATACTGGAAATGCTGAGGCGATTAATATTGTTGTTGTCGATTCATTGGATCCTTTTTTAGATATATCGACTGTTCAGCTAGTTGCTGCAAGTCATGATTTATTGTTAAAAGGTGTTAGTGGAAGTGTCTTGAGGTTTGAATTTGATAATATTCAACTTTTAGATAGTCTTACTAATGAGCCTTTAAGTCATGGATATGTAATATTTAAAATTAGACCTACATCTTCGGCAATTCATGGTTCGCTGATTACGAATAAAGTTGACATCTATTTTGACTACAATCCCCCTATAACTACAAATTCAGTAACGAATACCATATATGTTGGTGATTTAGAAATTCATAATTGTGATCCGTTTTCCGGCTTAATTGATGAACATAATAGTTTGAATAATTTTATTAACATATTTCCAAATCCATTTAATGATAAAATTCATATTGAGTTAACTGAAGAGTTAACATCTAAAAAAATTGAACTAGTTGATTTAAGTGGAAAAGTTTGTTTGACAGAAGAGACTAAAAAGGATAGTTTTGATTTAGACTTAAGCGGTTTTAAATCAGGTGTGTATTTTGTTCGAATTGAATCGATCGTATTGAAAGTAATTAAAAAATAATTGTTTAATATATACTAATAAATTCAACTTAAACTTAAATGCTTTTTTTGGTTGAAAAAGCGATTGATTAAATTTGTTTTTAAATTGTATTCTTGGATAATCAGAATAGAATTAATTATTAATGATTTTACAATTCCATAGATAGAAGCAAAGTTCCAACTACCCAAAGTACAATGGAGAGAATTCCACCAATCACTAAGAAATGCTTGAATTTATAGGCACCAGTTCCATAGATAAGTGTGTTTGTTTGATACCCAACAGGAGTGAAGAAACTGAAGTTTGATCCAAAAAGAACGGCTAAAATGAATGCTTTAGTATCGAGATTCAATCCAGTAGCAAGTGCTATGGCAATTGGTGTCATTATGATCGCTGTAGCATTATTTGAAATAAAACCTGAAAGGAGCATCGTCATTCCAAAAAGAGTTCCTAGTATAATCATGGGAGTTTGACCATTTAATAAATTCAATAATTGAGTAGATATCCATTGATCGGCGCCACTGTTCGACATGGCAATTCCTAAGGGAATCATTCCGGCTAAGAGGAAGATGATTTGCCAATTTATTTTTTGGTAAATGTTTTCGAGTCGAATGATATTGGTAATCAGCATTGCGGCAACACCAATCAATGAAGAAGTCAAAATGCTCACGGTATTTGTAGCTGCAAGTACAATGACTGAGAGCAAAATCAAAAAGGCAAGATTTTTTTTGTGCCGTGGAATGTCTGGTTTGAACTCGTGTTCATTTAAAATGGCAATGTTCTGAATTTTGTACAAATCCGGAATTTTTTCTCGCTCCATTTCAAGCAAAACTCGATCACCAGGTTTTAAATTGATTTCTTCAATGTTTTTGCGTAACAATCTTTCGCGTGTATTTCTAACGTTGCTTCGTTTTTTTATCGCGATAGGATAAGCTCCCTGAAATGAAATGTTACGCAATTCGTTCAAGGTTTTACCAATGAGGTTAGAGCCCGGAAGAATGAGTGTTTCAATGTATTTCATTTCTTTTATAGCGCCTTTCGTTGAACTGATAATCAATTGGTTTTCGTGTCTTGAATCGTGAATTACGAATCCGTTCTTTTTTAAGAATGGTTGAAAATTATCAAGGTTGCACATCAAGACCAATTGATCTTCGGCAGCGACTTTGATGTATTTCCCAGGATTGTTAATCACTTGGTTGTCACGAAGGAGTTTCAATACGTGCACATCGTCGTTAGTGAATATTTCGTAATTTCTAAACTGTTGACCAATTAAAGGCGAATCTTTGGATACTTTCACAGTGAAAACATACGAATCGAACACATAATAGCTGGAAATGTTGTTTTGCTTTTTCTTAGGTAGGAATTGAGCAGCAATGGTCATGATAACAATTCCGATGCACAGGAATATCACTCCGTACCAAGTAAATTCAAAAAAGCTGAAAGCTTCAACTCCTTTGTTTTTGGAAATGGCATTTACTAGCAAGTTTGTAGATGTCCCCATCAATGTACAACTTCCACCTAAAATTCCAGCAAATGAAATTGGCATCAAAAGACGAGATCTTGAAAAACCGTATTTTTCAGATAGCTGAGTCACAATTTTGATGAAAATGATTACAACAGCAGTCGTGCTGATAAATGCAGAAATGCTTGCAGAAATCAGCATGAAGATGGGAATTAATAAAATCAACGGTAGGATTTTTAATTTTTTGATACTATCCGATAAGAGTTGAATGACTCCGTTTTCCTCAAGACCTATGGCCAATATCATTAAAGTAAGAATGGTGATGGTTGCTGGATTTGCAAATCCACTGATTGCTTCTTCAGGCGTTGTTAGTTTCATTAAAACCAAGGCTACGATAATGAAGAACGCAATTTTATCTACGGAAAATAATTCAGTTACAAATAAGATGATACTTATTCCGATTACGATGAAAACCAAAATTATCTGTAAATCCATAGTAATTTTGTTTTGTTGATTGTGTTTCGTTGTGCGTTGTAGACTTTAAAATAGTCAATTTTTAGATAAGTTTATGGTATCACTTCTTTTATACATGTTCATTCGAATGTATTTATGATTTTTTAGCAAAATCAGAAGGGATTTTACAAGTTAATCACCAATAATTGAAAGACATTTTTTATCAAAATTCGAATTATTTGAAATTTGAACGATGTTCTCCTTAAATTTGCGCCATGTCAACACAAGATGCAGCATTTAAGCGAGTGGAAAAACACCTGAGAAGGGATGTTTGGAATGCTTGGCAAAATTATTCCATGATTGAAAATGGAGACAAAGTCATGGCTTGTCTTTCCGGCGGAAAGGACAGTTATACGATGCTTGAAATGTTGTTGCATTATCAAAAGGAATCAGACATTGATTTTAGCATTGTTGCAGTAAATTTGGATCAAAAGCAGCCGGGATTTCCGGAAGAAGTTTTGCCCAATTATTTATCCAATCTTGGTGTTGAATTCAAAATTGTTGAGAAAGATACATATAGTGTAGTAGTAGAAAAGACGCTGCCGGGACAAACCATGTGTAGTTTGTGTTCCCGTTTGAGAAGAGGGAATTTGTATACCATTGCAACAGAAATTGGCGCAACGAAAATTGCATTGGGACATCACAGAGACGACGCATTGGAAACTTTTTTCATGAATCTGTTCAACGGAGCAAAACTTGAAACCATGCCGGGAAAATACAAAACAGATAACGGTGAACACATTGTCATTCGTCCATTAATATTCTGTAAAGAACAAGAAATTGAACTGTATTCTGAAGGGAAACAATTTCCAATCATTCCATGCACGCTTTGTGGTTCTCAGGAAAACATGATGAGAAAGAAAGTCAAGAAGATGATCAAGGACTGGGATGAAGAATTTCCAGGTCGTTCAACGTCTGTTTTCAACGCATTAAAAAATGTGAAACCATCTCACTTGTTGGACAGCGAACTGTATGATTTTAATGCATTGATAGGGTAAGTTCTATTGATGAAAATTACTTTCTTCTCGGCTCAACGCCCTCAATATGGCGCACTTTCTTTTCTTCGTAAATGTCTGCAATTGTCACCAAAATTCCTGTTTCTTCGACGTTTCCAAAATCAGGATTGACAGCTGTTCCGAATGTTTTCATTGTTGGAGATAAGTTCATGTAAATGTTCACCAAAGGAGGAATGTTCTCACCTCGTTCGCGGACATAACTGTTCAATACTTTGAATCCTTCTTTGAAGTCCAGGCTACTCAGTAAGGAATCAAAATGATCAGCATCATATGATTGCTCTAATCGATGATAAGGCGTCATCAATTGTTCTTTATCTGGAAAATAATGATGCATAAAATGCAATAAGAAATCGCGACTTTCACGGTTGTAGTTTGGATACATGGTTACTTTTCCGAAGAAATAACGAATATCTGGATTGTTGACAGCCAAAGCACCCAAACCATCCCAAATATTGTCCAAAGCAAACAAGCCTTTTCTCGGGTTTACCGAAGGTTGAAACATTGGTTGTACCCAACTTCTTCCTAATTCAATTGTTTGAGGAAGATAATCCTTTAAAAAACGATCTGTGAAATCGAAATAGTGGTTAGTAGACAAGGCAATTTCACCATTTTGCAACAATGCGTCCTCACAACGAATGTAGCGATAACCACCTACAATTTCTTCGTCTTCAGGCGACCAAACAATCAATTGTTCATAGCAGACTTCGTCTGTGTCGTAATGATCCAAATCAATGCTCAAACCCGTTCCTCCTCCAGAAGCGCGAAATGACACTTCTCTTAATCGACCAATTTCCTTTACAACATTTGGAGCGTTATGAATGTTAACAACATAAATTTCATTGTCTCCTTTTCGAGTATGTCGAATGAAACGGTCATCGTTTAGCTCTTGTTTCAGTATTTCTCTTGATACGGGCGCAATAATCGCTTCCATGATATTATTTTTTAACTATTTCGTACACTTTGTTTTTTACAACTTGTGCCAGTTCTTGTTCGTTTTTTGTTGGATCTAATTCCGCAACCTTAATTGGTTCACCAACCGTGAACGTAAATGTTTTGTCACGCTGTTTGAATAACTCATTGGACAAATACAACATTTCAATATTGGCTTTAATCCCTAATTTAGTTCTTATAGCGGAAAGATTGTAGAAAAAATTCGATAATTCTCCATCAATGTGTATTGGAATGATTGTGTGATCAAACTTTTTGGCATAAGTCACAAAGGTTTTTTTCCAAACCAAATCACGCACTTCACCTTTCGATCTTCGACTAACCATTCCAGCTGGGAAAATACAAACCATGGCATCTGATTCAAATAACTCCGAAATTTGTTCCCGCGTTGATTTTTCATTGCGACCGTGCTTGTTGACTCCGACAAATAGGTCCGAGAGATTTGTAAGGTTCATCAATAGGTCATTGACAATGAACTTCATGTCTAGTCGATGATTTTTAATTGCTGAAACAAGAGCAATGGCATCCATTCCACCTAAAGGGTGATTCATGGCTAAAATGACTTTGCCGTGTTTTGGAATGCGTTCCACATTTTTAAGTTCAACCTTAATGTTGAAGTACTTCATCACTTCATCACAAAACGCTTCATTTTTTTTCTCCTTGTGTTCTTTTAGAAAAGCATTGATTTCATCTTGATGCAAGATTCGTTTCAGATAACGTATGACAAATCCTGGAATCCATTTGGCTAATTTGGGATTCTTACTTTTGATTAATTGTTGGATATCTATGAATTTCTGTTCTTCCATTACATAGCGAAGATAACTAAAGACAGAAAAATGAAAAGTGAAAAATGAAAAATGTTGATTAAAAATGAAAAAAGACAACTAAATCTGTCGTATTGATAGAATGAATTTATTAGGGTAAAGTTTTCCTTTTTATGGGATTAAATCTCATAGAAATGGATTCAGAAGGAATCGTTTGTGTGAATCAAATCATTCTCATTTCTTTGTGATTGTGGTTCTTTGGAGCAATCAATGTGGGATTTAGAGAGCCTAGAATTATTTTCTAAAGCACGTCATTCTAAATGCTTAATTTTTCAATCTTTTGCACTCACTTTAATTCGATTGTTTAGTTTTGTAGAAATTATCAAAATATACTATGACCCAGTTATCGAATCGCCTAATGGCAATGGAAGAATCCGCAACTTTAGCGATGTCTCGTTTGAGCCGTGAATTGAAGTCTCAAGGAAAAGATATTATTTCTTTAAGTTTAGGAGAACCAGATTTTTTTACCCCTCAGTTTATTAAAGATGCTGCTCTTGAAGCAATGAACAACAATTTCACAACATACACTCCTGTAAATGGTTACGATGATTTACGTGAAAGTATTGTTGAAAAGTTTAAACGCGACAATGGTTTAACATATACAAAAAATCAGATTGTTGTTTCGACAGGAGCAAAACAATCGATTGCGAATTTAGTAATGAGCTTAATCAATCCAGGAGATGAGGTAATCATTCCTGCACCATATTGGGTTTCTTACATCGAGATTGTAAAAATGGCGGAAGGCGTTCCAGTAATTGTACATGCTTCAATTGATAATGATTTTAAAATTACACCAGAACAATTGGCTGGAGCGATTACTCCAAAATCAAAATTAATGATGTTCTCTACGCCTTGTAATCCAACAGGCTCGGTTTACGGGAAAGAAGAATTAAAAGCATTGGCTGATGTGATTGAGAAACATCCGAATTTAGTGGTGATGTCTGATGAAATTTACGAGCACATTAATTTTGCTGGTGGACATCAGAGTTTTGCTCAATTTGACAACATTTACAACCAAGTTGTAACCGTGAATGGTGTTTCAAAAGCATGGGCAATGACAGGATGGAGATTAGGCTACATTGGAGCTCCACAATACATCGCAGATGCGTGTAATAAAGTGCAAGGACAATTTACTTCTGGAACTTGTAGTATTACGCAAAAAGCGACAATTGCGGCCATGAAAGCTGATCCTAGCGTTATTTCAGATATGATTAAGGCATTTCATTCAAGAAGAGATTTGGTATTGAATGGATTAAACGAAATTGAAGGAGTAAAAACGAATGTTCCTGAAGGAGCCTTTTACGTATTTCCGGATGTTTCGTATTTTTACAATAAGTCGGCAAATGGACAAGTGATTAAGGATGCCAATGATTTGTGCATGTACTTGTTGAATGACGCATTAGTCGCTTTGGTTTCTGGTGATGCTTTTGGTGATCCGAATTGTATTCGAATTTCCTACGCTGCGTCTGAGGAGACTTTAATTGAAGCTGTTAAACGAATTAAAGCAGCACTTGAAAAATTGAATTAATGAACGTTAATAAACTCTTCGCGGAATTTGAGAATAAACGTGTTCTTGTCATTGGGGATGTCATGATTGACGCCTACTTGATGGGAAAAGTGAATCGAATAAGTCCCGAAGCTCCTGTTCCAATTGTTAGCCTCACAAAGCACGATGAACGTTTAGGTGGAGCAGCAAATGTGGCATTAAATCTTGTTGCATTAGGAGCAAAACCAATCATTTGCTCATGTGTTGGAACAGATAAAGATTCCATTACGATGGTAAAGCTGTTGAAAGAAGCATCAATTTCTGCTGAAGGATTGGTGCATTCTGACAACCGAATGACTACCGTAAAAACACGTGTTTTAGGAAATCATCAGCATTTATTGAGAATTGATGCAGAGCAAACACATGCCATTGATGCACACCAAGAAGATGAACTGATTCAAAAAGTGGAAGCACTAGCAAAAGCTGGATTGGACGCCATCATCTTTGAAGATTATAACAAGGGCGTTTTGACACCAAAAGTCATTCGTTCAGTGATTGAAATTGCGAAGAACTACGAAATTGTAACAACAGTAGATCCGAAAAAGGACAACTTTTTGGAATACAAAGGTGTGACTTTATTCAAACCTAATTTAAAAGAGTTAAAAGAAGGAACTGGATTCGATTTTGACTATGCCACTCAACCATATTTGTTCCATGCAGCTTTGGAACAATTAAATGCTAGTTTACAAGCTGAGATTGCTTTTGTGACACTTTCTGAACATGGAGTATTCATACAACGTGAGCATGAAATGTATCATTGCAAAGCACATTTGAGAAATATTTCAGATGTCAGTGGAGCAGGAGATACAGTTATTTCTGTTGCTACATTGTGTTTGCTAGCAGGAGCAGATCTTCATGCCATAGCTGAGATATCTAACATTGCCGGAGGTTTGGTTTGCGAAGAAAGCGGTGTCGTTTCAATTGACAAAGAAAAATTGATCAACGAAATCAATAAACTGGTTCTTCGATGACATTAAGAGAGTTTAGAGAAACCGTCAATTTGTTCATCTATGATTCCAAACAAAAAGTGTTGGGAACATTGAGTGCAATGAACTTTGTTGTTTCTTTGACTTCGATTGCCTTAATGATTTACTATTATGGTTTTCCACTAACAGCAGAGGAAAAGCACACGACCTTTGTTTGGATTCAAATCAGTTTCGGTTTCTATATTTTTCGATTTCTCACCAAAGTTGTGTACGAATTCGATGTCATCACCTTCCTGCGGAAAAACATGCTGGAAGCCATTATTATCCTTTGGTTGCTGATCGAAGGAATTGCATTTAATTTATTTGGCACCTTGTTGTTTGAACCGATTTTTGAAGGATTTGGGTTTACCGACTTCAAGGATTTTTCCATCATTTTTGTTCAGCTGTTTGTCTTTGTAATATTGATCAACAGTATCTTCAAAAAGAAGAATTTCAAGCCGTGGTTAAAAGTTCATCCTGGTTGGCTGTTTACCATCTCTATCTTGTTAATGACGCTGATTGGAGCAGGAATGTTAATGTTGCCTGAAATGAGTCGCATTCAAGGAGGAATGGGATTCATCGATGCACTGTTTACTTCCATGTCGTCTGTTTCTGTCACAGGTTTAACAACAGTTGATATTTCTCAAATGTTGACGTTTAAAGGACAGATGGTTGTCTTGGTGCTTATTAAATTGGGAGGATTGAACACCATTGCATTTGGAGCTTTGATGTTGATTGTTGCAAAATTTGGTGTTGGTATTAAATACCATGAAGTGATTGAGGATTTTGTCAACAAAGATTCAATTTTGAAAGCCAATACTATGTTGACGAAAATTGTCGTTTGGGCTTCAACCATCGAAATCATTGGAATCATTTTATTGTTTGTCGGTTTTGGAAATCAAGGAGTGTTTGCCGATACCGGAGATCGTCTGTTTTATTCTGTTTTCCATAGTTTGTCAGGTTTTAATAATGCTGGATTGTCCATTCTGCCAAATGGAATGATGCATCCCGATGTTATCAATAATACCTTTGTTCATAGTGTTGTGATGATTTTATTTTTCTTAGGTGGATTTGGAATGATTTACGTGTTTGATTTGTTTGAAATCAAGCGTTTGCGAGAACGAATGATCATGCCCTGGAAAACGATTAGTTTCGGTACAAAAATCTCCTTGTATTTCACACTTGGTTTATTGTTTTTTGGTGCTATTGTCTTTTACATTTTTGAATACAACAATACTTTGACGCATGAATCTTTTCTATCAGATGTAGTCATGTCGTTTTTTGAATCTATGACGACTCGTAATGCTGGATTCAATGTTGTAAATACTTCCGATTTATCCATGCCAGTTATGATTGTGTTCTTGTTCTTGATGTTTATTGGTGCATCATCAGGATCAGCTGGTGGAGGAATTAGAACGTCAACTTTTGCAATTATGTGGGCGTCGTTAGTATCAACTATCAGAGGGAAAAAGAATACCGAATTATTCAAACGAACGATTTCCAATGATACCGTTTTGAAGGCCTATGCTATCTTTTTATTCTTCGTTATTGGAAATATTCTAGGACCGTTCGCTTTAGCTATTTCAGAAGCTGATTTATTGGCTTCCGGGAAATACGACTTCATGGATTTAGTGTTTGAACATGTGTCAGCAGCAAGTACAGTTGGACTATCAACGGGTATTACCTCGGAGTTATCCGGAACGGGAAAAATAATTTTAGTGATTGCCATGTTTATTGGTCGTGTTGGAACGCTGACATTGGCATACTTAGTAGGAAAACGAGTTATTAGTACAAAATATAAATATCCTTTGGGCCATACAATGGTTGGATAAAATTGAAGAAAAGTGGGGACGAAAGTAAAGCCATACGGCAAAGACGATGCAAGCAAGAAAGAAGAAGTTGCTGAAATGTTCAATAACATCTCAAAGAAGTATGATTTTTTAAATCATTTTTTATCCTTGGGAATCGATAAAATTTGGCGTCGAAAAGCGGTTCGAAAATTAAAAGCAATTGAACCGAAGAAAATTTTGGATTTAGCGACAGGAACGGGTGATTTTGCCATTGCGTTGTTGAAATTGAATCCGACTGAAATTGTTGGAATGGACATTTCTAGTGGAATGTTAGAGGTTGGTAAAACAAAAATGGTCAAACGCAAAGTCGACAACATCATTTCTATGCGCTTGGGAGATTCTGAAGATTTACCATTTGAAGATGGTTACTTTGATGCGTTGACAGTTGGATTTGGAGTTAGAAACTACGAGAACTTGGAAAAGGGATTGGCTGAGATGTTGCGCGTGTTGCGTCCGGGTGGAAAAGCCGTGATTCTGGAATTCTCGAAACCCAAGAAATTTCCAGTGAAGCAATATTATGCGTTTCATTCAAAGTACATCATTCCATTTTTTGGAAAGCGAATTTCAAAGGATACAAAAGCTTACGAGTACTTGCCAGAATCTGTTGCAGCATTCCCGGAAGGAAAGGATTTTGAGGATATTCTAACGAAATTGGGATACAAGAACGTTGAAGCACAATTGGTTTCTGGAGGAATTGCAACAATTTACTCAGGAATTAAGTAAAGAGGAATAGCAATCCAATCGCTTTCGAGAAAGATTGTCTTAAGAAATTCCTTGTTCTTAAATCTTCCTTTTTAATTTTGCTCACAATTTTAACTACAAATAACCGTTAATAGGTCAATGAAATTTATTCTTTCACTTTTAATTGCTTTCGTTGGATTGACAGTGTATTCTCAAAAAGAGAAGCCAAAGAACTATCGTAAATTTGACGAACGTACATTTCATTTTGGATTTATGTTAGGTGCGAACGTATCCGATTATAGCGCCTATCAGCAATTGAATGCATACGCTGCATACGGAATGAAAAGTATGGAAGTGAAGTCGCAGCCAGGTGGACAATTAGGCATTTTAACAACCATGAAAATTGGTACTCCTGTTGTTCGTTTGCGTTTCA
>Ga0208794_1000458_pt1 | contig 26785 bp, 22 predicted proteins | sample 32_taG_FD_184106 | JGI IMG/M metagenome (GOLD analysis project Ga0208794, IMG submission 184106) | Marine viral communities from the Gulf of Mexico - 32_GoM_OMZ_CsCl metaG (SPAdes) (version 2) | ecosystem: Environmental > Aquatic > Marine > Oceanic | place: Atlantic Ocean: Gulf of Mexico... | reverse complement strand
CTCGGGTCTATCTGGCGCATGACCTCAGGCCCTCCAGCCGGTCTGTGCTGGAAGACTGTGCGGTCGCCATTGCCAATGCGGGGCTGGAGGCCATCGATTGCGGTGCTGTGCCCACACCGGCTCTTGCGCTGCATGCCATGGCCAATGGCGGCGCAGCGATCATGGTGACCGGCAGTCACATCCCGGCTGACCGCAATGGGCTCAAATTTTACCGCCCCGACGGAGAAATCAGCAAACGCGACGAGCAGGGCATTGTCGATGCGCTGGACGGGCAGTCGGTGCCCGATCTGGACGTTACGCTGCCCAAGGAATTTGAACAGGCAACCGCGCGATATTTCGAACGCTATTCGTCTCTCCTACCTGACGCAGCGCTGCTTGGCAGACGCATCGGTGTGTTCGAACATTCGACGGTGGCGCGAGACCTGATTGGCCGCATTCTCGGGCACTACGGCGCGGAAGTGGTTGGACTGGGCCGAACTGACAAGTTTGTGCCAGTCGACACCGAGGCGTTCGGTGACCCCGTCTTTGCATCGGTGCCGGGCTGGATCGCTGAACATGATTTGGAGGCTGTGGTTTCGGCCGATGGCGACGGTGATCGCCCGTTCATGATGGACGGCCTAGGACAGTTCATTCGGGGCGATGTGCTTGGTCTGCTCGCTGCGCGCCATCTGCACGCGGACTTGGTGGTAACGCCCGTGACCTCCAATTCGGGAATCGAGCACATGGGGTTGTTCGCCGATGTGCGGCGCACGCGGGTTGGATCGCCCTTCGTCATCGAGGCCATGGATGAGGCCAGCGGCGCGGTTATCGGTTTCGAGGCGAATGGCGGCACATTTGTTGGCCGGGGCGTGTCCTCCTATGGCGGACCACTCGAGAGCCTGGCTACGCGAGATGCAATCTTGCCGATCCTGTGCGCCTTTGGTGAGAGCCTGCGCAGGGGTACGACTATTTCCCAGATGATTTCGGAACTCAATCTCAGCCACGCCCTTGCCGGTCGCCTGCAAGACGTGCCGGCCGAGCACAGCGCCGCATTTATCGAACGCTTGCGCGCAGACCAAGATTACGCTGTCGGGTTGTTTGGTGGCCTCGGGATATCCCGACGCGCCGACATCGACGGACTGCAATTCTGGACCGAAGCGGGCGATATGGTGCATTTTCGCGCTTCGGGCAATGCCCCGGAGTTGCGCTGCTATGTAGAAGCGAGTTCCCCCAAAAAGGCGGGAGAGCTGCTCGATTGGGGCTTGGCCGTCGCCGCGCAAGAGACGACGGTCCAGTGAGAGGGCCGCCACGCGAGGCGACCCTCTTCAGGTTTGTGCGAACTTCTACTTGGCTTCGGCGCTGATATTGACCTTGCCGAGCAGGGTCGCGGGGTCTTCCTCGGCCTGCATGAAGTCCATCATGCCCAGGCCGGGTTCGGTCTTGGCTTCAATGCCGATGGTGAGCATCTTCGCTTTGCCGGCCACGAAGCTGTTGATGGCTTCGCCAAGCTTGGCCGCGTCTGCAGCACCCGCCATCATGCCGATCACGGTGCCCTGGGCAAGGCCGGCAAACACAGGACGCAGGGTTGCGGGATCAGCACCCTGCTCAGCCGCAACTACGGCCAAAATGATGTCCGAGAGCCCCTGATCGGTCACGGTCAGATCGAGGCTCTGCACAGCTACCGCCAGGCTCGCTGCCATGGACGCGTCCATGTCCACCGCGAACAGGTCTTCGGTCGCATTGGCTAAGGTGCCAGCCAGTACAATAGAGGCCAGATCGACGCCGGAGAGCGAAACCTCCTCGATGGCCACGGTATGACTGGCCTCATCCCAAGCCGCCGCCAGGCGGAAACTGGCATCGACATCGGTGATGCCCAATGCCCGCAACTGTTCGAGCGATTCATCGCCGGTGCCCTCGGGAATTGCGGCCTGAACCTGTGTCGCCGACACATCCAGGTCGGTCGGAATGCCATTGAGATAGCTGGCCAGAGAAATGTCGAAGGCGCCTACCTTGGCCTGTATGCGTGCTCCGTCACTATCCGGGTCGGGAATGTCGATATCCAGACCAGCGAACGACAACCCCTCCATGGCAGGAATGAGAGTGCGGGCGTTTTGTTCGAACCAGGCGTCATCCACGCTGTCCGGGGCGTTTTCGAGGGTCGCGATGGTCGCGGTAAGGTCCATCGGCTTGATTGTGAGATTGTCCAGGGCGATGGCGCCATCGGTCTCAACGGCAATGTTCATCCCATCCATGGAGATGGAAGGATAAACGCCCGGGCTCATGCCGCCCATTGTCATGCCCGCGATGGAGAAGGTCATGGGGCGACCCTCCTCGTCCACTCCGTCGCAGTCGAAGCCTTCGAAGGTGATTTCGGAGGTTTGGAATGCCGTCAGAATATCAGCATAGATTTTGAGGAACTGACCCATGGTGGCTGGATCGACCTGATCGCCCTGGTCTTCCATGGCCTGGCCGATGGCCATCATCTCGACAAACGAGGTTTTCAGCGGCCGGGCCTTGAATTCGGCACCGGTGACGCCCCCAAAATTGCAGGTGACTTCGGGGGCGGAAAGCGTTCCGCCTTCGGCAACCAGATCTGTGTAGATGGTCTCCAATCCGGTCTGCCCGCCGGCATCGACCAGACCATAGATGCCCAGAACGCCGGCGATGTCGAGATTGGCGGCGGACATGGCACCAAAAGCGAAATCGGTGTCGTCGGCCTGCAGCGTCACGCTGCCCAAGCTGATGCTTGCGGCCTGGCCATCGACGACGTCCTCGAGCACGAGATCGGCCAGGGTGATGGTGGCTTCGTGCGCTTTGTCTCCGCTCTGCGAGGCTATGCTGATGGTGATTTCGGGCACTGCGATGCTGGTGGCGTCGAGCCCCGACAGAGCTTCCGCGTTTTCGGCGATCTTACCGCTGAGTATGTCGGTGAGCTGGGCGTTATCAAGATTGGAACCGACGGCGTCGATGGTTGGAATGGAGACCGCGTATTCCGTTTCCAGCGCGGCCGGTGCCGCATCGCCCGTCTTGACCTTTTCCTTGGCCAGGACCGTGCTTGCCGGCAGAGCGACGCTGAGCAGGCAGGCCGCTGCGAGGGCGGGCAAACGGCCGCCGGTGGTCACGTTCATCGACATGGTCTTCTCCCTTTTTCGATGCTTTGCATCTGGGCGTCCCCGGGACGCCATTCAAGTAAAACACCTATCTGCCCGCTCCGTGTTGCGCAATTGAGACTGTTGGATCCGTGCCTCCTCCATCTGGACCGTTGGAAGCGCTGCCCGGTCTAGGTTTGCAAAACTGCTATTTCCTGGTCCGCCCGGGTCGAAATCCTTTTCGAGAGACAGCCAATAGCAGCCATGCACGCCGCGCATGCCTCTATTTAACCAAAAGCGTATTGCGGCGTGGATTATTTCAATAGGGTGTGTTCTGGAGAAGCGGAACTTGTCGCAAAGTCGTGATAAATCTACGGAACACTGATTTTAACTGTGTTCGCGACGATCGCATCGGTCATCATTTGTCTTTCCTGTTTCAGGAAGTGTCCATACGCCCTATGAGCCACATTGTTTCCATCGCAAATTCCCTGGAAATCGTTGCCGATGATGCAGCCCGGGGCCGCCTGCTTGAAGCGCTTTCCGCTGATCGCCTGGAGCGGCCGGTGCGGGTGGCTTTCGTCAATGCCCATGCCGTCAATCTGTGTCACGCCAATCCCGGGTTTCACGCGGATATCAGCGCGGCCGAGCATATTTTCCGCGATGGCAGCGGGGTGAAAATCCTGCTGCGCCTGCTGGGCATGCCCCAGGGGCTCAACATGAACGGGACGGACTTCATTCCTGAACTGCTGCGGCGCTATGCCGGTGAACCCGTTGCGCTGTTCGGAACGGCCAGCCCCTATCTGGAGCGGGCAGCCGAGTCATTGCGGCAGGATGGGACAAATATCGTCACCCTTGCCGACGGGTTTCAGGACGCGCAGTTCTATATCGAACACATCCGGCGTCAACGGCCCAGGCTGGTGGTGCTGGCCATGGGCATGCCCAAGCAGGAGCGGGTGGCGGCGGAGATCGTTGCGGCGATCGACTTTCCGTGCCTCGTGGTCTGTGGTGGGGCTATTCTGGATTTCATCGGGGGCAAGGTGCAGCGGGCGCCGGCGGTTTTGCGGCGCTTCGGGATGGAATGGGTCTATCGCCTGGCGCTCGAGCCGCGGCGGCTTTTCAAGCGCTATGTTATTGGTAATGTAAGCTTTTTCTGGCGGGCGGTGATGGCTGCGCGGGTTGTGCGGGCGGGGCGATGAGGGGGGCTGGCACCCACTTATCCCCGGTGCGGGAAGGGTCTGTAAGCTTCTCCTGGTTCAAGCCAGGAGTGAAAGATGAACGACCGTTTCACCACCCATGCCGGCGGATTGACCGCGCCGGCCAGTCACGCCTTCGTGGCGAGCCCGCACGACAGTACCGAATTGAGCGAAGTGACGCGCGCGCTCTATGTCGGGGGTGCGGGCAATCTGTCGCTGGTCATGCAATCGGGCGCGACCGTGACGCTGGCCGGGGTGGCCGGCGGCACGCTATTGCCATTGCGGGTGCGCCAGGTGCGGGCCACGGGCACCACGGCCACAAGCCTGGTGGGGCTGGTCTGATGCTGGGACTGGGGCTCGCGCCGGGCGTGGCGGCGGCAAAGGCGTGGTGGCCGGCGGGCGCCGTCTATGCGGCCGACTTCATCAATGGGCGCTATATGCGCAATGGCAATGCGATCAGCGCGGGGGAGGCGTTCAGCTTTGCCCGCGCCTCGGGCCGCTGGGCCGTGGACAGCACCGGCTTCTGGCGCTATTTCGCGCCCGACGTTCCCGCCATCACCGATCTGGGACTGAGTCTGGAACCTGCAGGCACCAATCTGGTGCCCAACCCGGCGCTGACCGGCGCCGTGGCGGGCGTCGTCGGCAGCGGCGGGAGCCTCCCCACGGGCTGGTCGACCAATGGCGCCGGGCTGAGCGTGGAAGTGGTGGCGGTGACCACACTCAACGGGCTCCCCGCGTTGCATGTGCGCGTATCGGGAACGGCAACAGGCACGTTCTTCGAATTGAGCGTGATGCCCGACACGCCCATCAACCCCAATACCAACTATGCGGCTTCGATCTTCCTGCGCAGCCTTGCGGGCCCGCAGCCCAGCGTGGAACTGCGCCAGGCCGATGCAGGCTCGGGATTTGTGACGGCGAATGTGTTGGCGACGGGGCTCCCGGCGGTGGATAGGCGCGCGAATTATTTGACGACTGCTGCATCCACCGCATTTGGCCGTATGCGGATGTCGCAGGTATTGAGCACCGGTTCGGTCTACAACTTCTCCACTTTGGTATCGTCTCCTCAGCTGGAGCTCGGCAGTAGCGTCTTGTCGCCGCGAGCCAGTGAGGGGCCGGCGGACAATGCAAGCGTCGCTTTGCCCTCAGGCAACCACACGGTCTATCTCGAGCATGGCTCGGGTGCGATACAGGCTGCAGGAACAGCAGGGAGCTATGCCGTCCCAGCGGCGCAGTTGCCGACACCAGTCCGCCGAATTTGGTCAATCCTGCAATGATATTTTGCTCACAGGAGAACTTCGCGTGAACGCCGCCACCCAAGATCGTCCAAAGGCCTATCTTTCCATTCAGCAATTGCGCGCCGTTGCGGCCTTGGGCGTGGTGATCTTTCACATCGACACCCAATTGGCTCGCATGGGCTATGAGGGATGGTGGCCCAACTTCCTGTCTTCAGGTGTCGACATTTTCTTTGTGATCAGCGGCTTCATCATGTGGATTACCACATGGGATCGGCCGACCACTCCGATCCGATTTATGTGGAACCGGATTACCCGTATCGTCCCGCTCTACTGGATAATGACTGCGTTTGCGCTTGCAGTGCTGCTGGTGAATGCGGACCTGATGCAGAGTGGGACGCTGGATTGGGGGCATGTCGTCAAGTCGTTCCTGTTCATTCCAGACGTGCATCCCGTCAAGCTGAACTCGATGGAGCCTCTGATATTTGCGGGATGGACACTCAACTATGAGATGATGTTCTACCTCATTTTTGCCGCGACGCTTTTTCTTCCGGCAAGGTTCAGGCTGCCCGCCGCGATTCTGGCGCTATTGGCCTTGGCGGGTGTGCGCCTGTTTGACCCAGCCCCACTTACCGTCCTCTGGTTCTATTCTTCCGAGATCATCCTGGAATTTGGCATGGGGATGCTCATTGGGGCATTTGTTACGTCGGGCCGAAAGGTCGCTGCTCTACCAGCATTCCTGATGGTCTGCGGCGGTGCACTCGCTCTAGCAATTGTGGGCGAATGGCACGAGGAGATGTCGCGTACTATTGTTCGCGGTATTCCTTCCGCGTTGATCGTTCTGGGTGCTGTTTCGCTGGAACTCCATGGTCGAGTGCTCAAATCGCGCGCTTTCGCCTATCTAGGAGACGCATCCTATTCGATCTATCTGGCCCACGGCGTAGCGTTGTCGGCACTGGCGCAAATCTGGCGGCGGGTCTTGGATGAAGCCAATCCAGCGAGTTGGGCGAGCTTTACTGTAGTATCGCTTGTGGTGTGCACAGTTTCGGGTGCGGTTACCTACGAACTGATCGAAAGGCCCATTGCGAAAATAATTAAGGGTGGTCGGAAGCGTGTTAGCGAACGACCGGCCGTGCGACAGCCAACATAGGCCTATCGAACAGGGTCCTCTCGAAGGTTCCAGCGCATCATGGCAGGAGCCAGCAAGAGCAGGTACCAGTACAGGTCTCCAGGTAGCATCATGAACGTGCCGCTAAGGTTGTTGGTAATTAGCAATATGGTCCATGAGACTACAAAGTTGTGTAGCCTACGGCTTGTCCCCTTCGGCAGGGACACGAGCGTTGCCGTCAGCACTAGAAAGTGCACCGCCAACACAGCCAATCCAACAATGCCTAGTTCCAGAATGGTATTGATGAACCCGTTGTGAGGATGCCCCGGGTCGAAGCCTGCCCAGGCTCGAACCGTCTCACCAATCACACCCTGCCAAGCAGCCTCGTAGCCTCCTCCGAGAAATACATTCTGTCTGAGGACACCTTCGAAAGCGCCCTGCCATATCAAAGTACGCCCTGACAGTGTCGGATCCCTATCTAACACTTCGAGCGCCAAAGACATCGCCCAACCGATCAGGTCAAAAGCTTCGACTACCGTCCAGGCTAAGATGCCGAAAATGAGAAACCCTAACCTCTGACCGGAAGTCCTCAGGTGGGCAAATATGTACCCTCCGACAATTGCGAAGGGGACTGACGCGAATGTTTTGGCTGAACCAGTTTGATATAGCAGGTAGAATCCGCAAATTAATACTGCCCAGAAAAGCCACCTTATACGAATGAACTGTCCGCCCCAGCAAACTAGTATTATCAGGCATACAGAAAGTATCTTAGCGAATGTATTCTTGTGGACGAAGAAGCCTTTCAATAGTCCGGCGTGTTCAGAGTAAAACTCGCTGGTGCCATGATAGGCGTATCCACGTGAAAGTAGAGCCGCCGCGAACGTGAGCAAGACGAGGGCAACCGAGAAGTGCACCAGTTGTCGAAGGAATTCTCGCAGAGAGAATGTAGAAATAGTGTAGATTGCTATGATGGTGCAGCCCGTAAGGCCTGCTGATCGCAACAGTGTTTGAGAAGGGTTTACGCTCCACAATACAGAAATAATTGCCAACATATTCAATGCCAGCGCTGGCCACATCTGCCAGTACACGGTAATTTTTCTTGTATGAAAGACCAGCAAGCTGAGCGCCGCGGCATAGACGCCTGCGCCAAGAACCAGAATGATCTGGTTCTGCGCCCGTGTGAATCCTCCGGTCATCGACCCCTCAAGGGTGTCGCCGCCGAGAGGCCGCTGGAGAGCACCACTTAACAGGACAATGCACAGCAGCAAAAACAGATGTAAGACGATTGTTCTGTTCACGGTCTTGAGCTGATCGTCAACTCCTTCACCGATCGCCTGTTGAGCAGGGCTCCCGTAACTCGTCCTATCCACGCTTGCGCACCTTTCTTACCGAGGTCTGCAGGGTGACTCTGCAATTCGCTGTATTCAGCACAAGGGAGATAAGCAAATAGGAAACGCCGCAAGCAACCGTGATAAGCAACAGACCGAGTGCCCCGTGGTCTCGCGGTAACAGCCACCAAACAAGCAGCATGACTAAGCAGCCCGCGGTGATCTTGAGCAGATCGGCCGTTGGCCATTTGATTCTCTTGACCCTAGTCAACATATAGATGGCTGCAATGGCGCCAGCTATGGTTCCGCCGGCATAGGAGGCAGTAATGGCCAAGGGGGTCGCCCAACCTTGCCAGGCAAACAAGGCGATAGCGGCCGTAGTGGAGGCAACGGCAAGCAGTGGCCCGACGATAGCTCCTTCCGTTTTTCCGAAGGCCACGAACAGGCTGTCTACGGCGAACAGCCGGAAGGCCAGGACACCCGAGGCGAGGCAGGCCAGACCAATGGACTGCCAATAGGTCGCTTCATATTCTGCTGCCACCAAAAGGCCCGTGAATGGTTGCTGTATGAGGAAGAAGCCAAGGGCTGCAGGTGCCACGAAAGCGGTCGCGATGGCGATCTGCATTCGGGCCTTTTGCTGAAGCTCAGCATCAGATCCGAACTCAGCGGCCTTAATCGAATTCTGCATCATCACGATATTCACAGCCAATCCAACGACCGAGATGGCCTTTTGTGAAAGGTCGGCGGCGAGGACAAGGCCGCCGGCATCGGCAAGACCCAATGTGGAGATGGCCAGCGTGCGCAGCACGGTGGGCAACAGCATGGATATATTGGTGGCCAGCGCGGCGAAGAAGCCGTAGCGCGCCAGGAACCGAAATTGCTCGCTGTTCCAGCTGGCTCGCAGAGCGGGTAGGGCGCTGAGGCGGTTCATTACCAGCATGGTGATCGGGTAGGATGCGGCAAGGCCGAGCAAGGCTGCGGCGCCGCTGCCGGTCATCCAGGCGGCCAGTACGCTCAGGGCCAGGCTGATGAAGGTCCGCAGTACCCACGAGATGGAATAGAACCCGTTGTCGAACAGCGCCCTTGCACGCGCCTGCCGCCCTTCGAAGGCGCCCTGGCAAGCGGCGTAGAAGGCAATCGGCGCGACATAGAGCGCAAGTGGTGAGATGAATATGGCTAGCCCGGCGAGTAGCGCGCCAGCCAGCAGGATGCCCGTCACCGATACATAGCCTTGCCAGAGCAGACTTCTCCGCGTGGTGGCGAGCCCTTCATCCGCGCCGACGCTGTAGCGCAGCACGCCAAAGCGCATCCATTCATAGGCGACGCTGGCCACCAACTGCCCCGCGCTCCAGGTGAGCGCGAAGATGGAATACTCATCGGCCGCCACCAGCAAAGGCACCAGCAGGCTGATTGCCAGGCCAGACAGGTTTGCCAGCACAAGAGCAACGGGCAGGAAAGCGGCGCTCTTCATCTTTGGCCGTCCTGCGGCCAGCCAGCGAGTAATCCCATTCCGCCCTACGCTGCTTCTGGCTGGCCGGCGAGGCGGCGGTGGTCGTTCCAGATTTTCTTGAGGAGCGTGGTGGGGCGGTGGGCGTCGACGCAATCGGCCACTTTTTCGGGGTCGAACTGTCCGGCCTTGATGCCGGCCCAGGTGTCGGCGATGCGCTGGGCGATGACGCGGACCTGATCGTCCGAGCGGGGCACGAGATAGCCCGAGACGGCGTCGCGGGTGATTTTTTCGAGCTGGGGCAGGTGCAGCGCCACCACGGGGCGGCCAGAGGCCATGCATTCGATGACGAAGCGCGGCATGCCTTCAAATTCCGAAGTCAGGAGCCCGATATCGATATGCGAGACGATCTTGGCCACTTCGGTCGCCGGCTGGCGGCCGTGGCGCACGGTAATGTCCTCAATGGCGGGGAACTGGGCGTATTTGTTCAGATCGCCATCGCCGACATAGTGGAACTCGATGGGGTCGCTGATCAGCTTGCGGGCGGCGGCCACCGCTTCCATCATGATGTCGAGGCGCTTGAAATCATCGGTGCGGCCGGCAAAGAGCAGGCGCAGCGTGCCGTCGGTGTTGAAGGGGGTCGGCCGATAAAGATCGGTGTTGGCCCAGGTGGTCAGCGTATCGAACTTCTTGCCGAAGGGCTTGTATTGCCGCTTGAACATGGCCGTCAGGTCTGGATTGACCGTGTAGAAGCGGTAGCACAGGGCCGCGGCGAGGTATTCGGTGCCGGTGCGGATATAGTGGTGCTTGCCCAGGATAGAGCTCATGGGCTTGGACTTGTCGCCCCAGACGTGGATCATCTGCACGAAGGGTACGCGCAAATAGGTGAAGAAGGGCGCATATTCAACGCGGCGGATTTCAGCCGAGTAATTGCCGGACTTGAGCACCTTGCCGATCAAGGCGCGCTTGGACCACATCAGCTTGAGGAAGCGGAAGGTGTCCGAGGCCATGATGGAGTCGGGATATTTGTTGGCGTCGTCATGCATCCGCGAGATGGGCAGGAACTTGATGGTGCGGCCGCGGAAGGTGACCTCGTTGATCTCGTCGAGCTTGAGATCACCGATCTCGTCGGGGCCGACAAACAGCAGGTCGATGTCCTCGGGGTGGAACTGGATATAGTCGCGGATATAGGTCTCGATGCCGCCGACCTTGAGGCCGCGCGGGTCGCCGCTGTTGAACAGGGCGACGCGGACCGGCTTGGTCGTGGCGGGGTCGCTGGCCTCGGGGGCGCGTTCGGTGGTCATGGTCATGCGTCAATCCTGGAACTCAGTTCGGTGGCAAGGGCGCGCAGCATGTGCACGTCGCGGGGCAGGGCATGCGCCCGGTCAACAAGGGCGGCGAGGTGGTCCGGGCGGGCGGCCGAGAAGAGCGTCACGCCGCCCGGATTGGTCGACAGGGCATAATCGGTGAGGAAATCGGCGGCCTGGGTGGGGCCGGCATAGCCGGCGTCATCGAAGCGGCGGCGCAGGGCGGAGTCGCTTGCCAGGCGCGCGGAGAGTTCGGCCAGCGCACCATGGGCGCCCAGGGCGCTGTGGGTGACCACGCGCTTTCCCTCCGCGCGCCAGGCCTCGACGAAATCGGCGTCGGCATTGGGCGCGAAGGGATTGTTGGCAAACTGGATGGTCGAATAGAGGTCGGGGCGGGTGGCGGCGTTGCGGGCCGCGTCCATGTCGCCGGCAACGCCGAGGGCGGCGACCTTGCCCGATCTGATCAGCGCAGTCATGGCTTCGGCGATGTCTTCGCGCAGCACGTCGCCGGGGATGGGATCATGCAGCATCAGCAAATCGATGCGATCGGTGCCGAGGCGCGCAAGACTGCGTTCCGCGCTCTGCCGGATCGTATCCGGATCCAGCGGCAGCTTGGCCACGGTGCGGGCGCGCGTGGCGTAGCGGCGGAGGGCGGGGAAAGCGGCCACAATATTGCGGGCCAGCGGGCGGATAGCCGCCTTCCAGCCGCCGACATTGGCTTCGATGCCGACTTTGGTGCAGAGCGTGACGCGGTCCCGGTGCTTGCGCGCGAAACGCCCCAGGATCGCCTCGGCCTGCCCATCGCCATAGCTGGGGGCGACGTCGAACCAGGCAATGCCGGCGTCATAGGCGCGCGTCAGCGCCGCTTCGGCATCAGCCGGGCTGATCCGCGAGCCCAGAGACGCGCAACCGAAACCAAGCCGTGCTGTCATTGTCTCACTGGGCGGCATAGCTCGGCTCCTCGGCTTCAGCCGCCTTCCTGGATAGACGGGCAAGATGGTGCGCGAGCCTCAGGCCCAGCGCGCAGCCGGTGAAGGTCGGATTGGCCTGGCCGCTGGTGGGAAATACACCGGTTGAGGCGATGAACAGATTGTCGAAGTCGTGCACGCGGCAATCGGCGTCCACCACGCTATTGGCGGGGTCGGTGCCCATGCGCATCAGGCCTTCCTGGTGAAACCCGTCCATGGCCTGTTCGAGCACCGCTGCGACACGCTGCTCCGGCGCGATATGATAGTCCAGATATCCCAGTCCCGAGGCCCGCAGGGCGCGGTCGACACGGTCGTGCGCCTTGACGATGGAAACCGCGTCCGCCTCGCAGAAGCGCAGATCGACCTTCAGGCGGCCATCGCTGCCCAGCGTCGCCCGGCTCTCTGCCATCGGCAGTTGTTCGCCATGATAGGAGAGCGCGTAGCGGCCGGACTTGTTGCGGATCAGGAAGCCGGGTCGGCGCGGTTTTTCCAGGTATCGCTGGCGCAGGATCTGCCAGGCGGAAATGGCGGTCGAAAGCGGATGCAGGGCGACATTGGCGATGTGCCGGCCGTAATTGCCACCTGTGCCGACATGGGCCCGGCGTATCGCCTCCGACAGGAGTTTCCGCCCGATGGGGGGAACGCTGAGGGCAAGATAGACCGCCGAGAGAATGCCGCTTTTGTGGCGGTGGTCATGAAAGGCGGGGTTGTCTACCCAGAAGGCAGTGTTGAGGATGCCGTCCTCCGCCTGCGCTTCTGGCGCGATGTCGATGCGACGACGCACCCAGGTGCCGGTATCGTCCAGATAAAAATCCATGGACTGCGCGGCTTCCGGATTGGCCAGCACGATGTCGGCAATCTTCCCGAAGGTGTGCCCCATATAATATTTGCCCAGGACGCCGTCCGGTCCACCAAAGGCTGCCGGGTGGTGGCGCTGATGTTCGAGCAACAGTTTGGCAGTGCCCAGGCCGCCGCCAGCCAGCACGACATTCCTGGCCGAGATCAGCTTGCTTGCGCCTGCCGATGACGCGGATAGCGCCGTGACACGACCCGCAGTCGTCTCGATGCCGTCCACCGTCACATCCAGACAGATGGTGATCCGTGAGCTGCTGGTCAGGTGGCCGGCATGCACATTGGCTATTTCACGGGTGCGGGACCACCGCTCAAGCGCGCCGACGCGCACGCCATCGCCCAGTTGCGTCCAGTCTTGCGAGCGCGAGACGAAATTATCGTTGCCACAATCCAGATAGTGCGCCGCTTTGGCGTAATAGGGTTCCAGAGCATCCGGCCCGATTGGCCACCCCGAATTGGGCACATGGGCGCGCCGGTCATAGTCAAGCGCGTCCATTGGCAGGCATCGTCCGCCCCAAAACCAACTCGTGCCACCCAGTGCGCGGCAGATGGCGACATCGAGCGGGGAGTGGCGTTTCTCGTCAATGACGTCGCCGTATGTTGGAACGGCCGCGCTGCCCAGGGGCGTCATGCCGCCGCTTTCCAGAACCAGAACGGACAAGCCCTGTTCGGCCGCTTCCATGGCAACCGACAGGCCGATGGGCCCGGCGCCGACGACGCAAAGGTCATATTGAGCGTCTGTATCGGGCAAGCCGGTCTTTATGCCCATTGGAACTCCAATTGCCTACCAGGCCGAGCCAGAGCGAGAGGGGCGCGGTGCGGCGCGAAGGCAGCCGACGCGCGCTGAAGCCTGGACAGCAATTTCAAGCTTCCGCGCAATGCTGGCTGCACCGTTGTTGTCCTGATCCGCCCGGACACATGATTAACGCGTGCCCCGTGTCCCTCATTTGTCTATGAACCCTCTATAGCCTGAGCATGACAAATTGAAGCCGAAATTTCTTCAATATTGAAGATGGTTAGCGCTTAGAGTAAATGCCTTTTCGTTGTAGAGAGGCGTCAATACAGAATTGTTGCATAGATCTGCATGGCAGCATTGTGCTTGGCGCATGCACCGGGCCATTTACGTTTGAACTTTTGGGGTTTTTGTATTGTCCAGTGTCGCAAAATCACTGGGTCTTCGTTGCGGCGCTGACACCTGAGGGATGACCGGTCGATCCAGGCCAGGGCGACGGTCAGTAAGCGGTTGTCAGGACCTGGACTTCGCGCGGAGAGCCGGGCTGAACCTGAATTTGCCGGTTGTAAACCTGGTCCCCGAGCTTGGCGAGCACCAGATACTCGCCCTCGGCCAGAACCGTCGAGGGGAAGGCACCACGTTCGCTGAATATGGTTGCGCCGTCGGTAGTCTTGACCGTCCACTCGACGTCCGCGATGGCTTCTCCCGCTTCCTCTGAAACCAGCTTGAACGAGATTTCGGCGGCGTGATGGTAGAGCGTCGCGTCAGTGAGCTGGCCGGGCTCGACACGTAGATCGGCGCGCACCACGGCATTGATCGCACCAAAACGGGAGACGATCTCGTAGGTGCCCGCGTTGAGCGTTATGATCTCATTGGGCGGCAGGTCGTCGGCAATCAGGGCGCGGTTGGTCTCGCCGCCTGCAGTGAAGATGTCGAACTTCAACAAGGCGGGCGAGATGGGAATGTCGCCCGTAACGGCTGAATTGAGCCGCAGCGCTCCGGCGTCGAGAATGACATCGTGGGTATTGGTGCCTGGCACGACCAGTAGGGGTTCGCTTAGCTGTGCCTGTCCATATGCAACATGAACGACATAATTCCCGGGCGGCAATTCGAGTTGTGCGCTTCCGTTGTCGGCCTTGGCAACAAGGGCCATCTCCCCGTCTTCGCCGGGTGCACCTTCAAAAATGCGCCAGACCAGCCCCTCGGGAATAGTTGAACCGTCGGCGGTGATACGTGCTGTCAAAGTTACCGGCTGAGGGATGCTGGAAATGGCCGCAATTGCCTCAGTGGCGGTGGACTCAGCGGTGCCCTGCGCTGGCGGTTGGGCCGGAGCGTCGGTGCGGTCCGGTCGCGGACGGGGCAGGGGTGGTATCTCAGCGGATTCCTGAGCGACAGCCAGCTGGGCAAAATGCGAGGGGCCAATCGCTGCTGCGAGGCCGATCAAGATCGCCAATAGTCTTGCTGAACGCATGTGGTCTCCAGCTCGCGGCGCCATCAACAAGGCGACTCGGATTTTTGCCTAGCTCCCGAATGGGGAAAAGCTGTGTCACAGTCGATCTTGTTTTGGAACCATCGCATGCCGTCTCCAGGATTATTTAAGGCACTCTTGGTTCACCGGTTGGTTGCTGGGGCGCCGGGTAGGTCGCTCAGCCCAATGGGCGCGTAGTTGTGGTTAACAGTGCGTTAACAGGCTGCGGTGTTAAGCTTGGCTGGTTGATTCTCCCAGCAAGGACCGCTCATGGGTGTGCAGTCCATTTCCATTTCGCAGAGCCTGGCCAATGCTCTGAACGCGGCGGGTAACCGGAGCGGGGTGGATTTCGGCTACTTGCTGCAGACGGCAATGCGCGAGAGCAGTCTCAACCCTCAGGCGCGCGCCAGCACGTCATCGGCCGTGGGGCTGTTCCAGTTCCTAGAGGGAACATGGCTGCAGGTGATGAAAGAGGAGGGGCCGCGCCTGGGCTATGCCGCCTATGCCGATGCAATCACCCGCAATGGCGATGGCGACTATGTGATAGCTGATCCGGCAAAACGCGCGCAGATCCTCAAGTTGCGCGAGGATCCGCAAATCGCGTCGGATCTCGCGGCCGCCTTCACCAGGGGTAATGGGGAGTATCTGCGCTCGGTGTTCGGTCGCATGCCCAGTGCGGGCGAGCTTTACATTGCACACTTCCTGGGCGCACAGGGCGCTGAGAAGATGTTCAGGGCCGGCCTGGAAAATCCGGACCAGCTCGCCGTGTCGCTGTTTCCCCGGCAGGCTGCGGCCAATCGCGCCATATTCTATGGTGACGACGGTCAGGCCAGGAGCATCAGGGACGTCTACCGGGTTCTGGTGGCCAAGCACGAGGTTTCCGGCAATTCGGGTTTTGCCGTGCAACAAATGGCTGGTGAGAGCATGGCGCAGCCCTCGGCGGAGCCGCCGTTGCCTTCCCGGTTCTCTCCAGAGAACATGTCTTTTACCGGATTGTTCAAGAACACGCCGGAGGTTGGGGGCGATGAGGGGGAGAGCGGGGTTGGTTCCGCTTTCTTTACCCAATTGTACAACCAGTAAGCTGCTGGAGCCAATTGCAACGCTCAGTTTCAAGACGCGTTAAGACTTAGGGCGCTTAAGTGATCGCGATTTAACGCGACACGGCCTCGAGGAGGACCTTGGTGATGGCACATATTCAGGTCGTACGGCCCGGAATCCTGGCTCAGCCGCCGCGAGGCGCGGTTATTCTCACGCTTGCTTTGTTGTCCTGGGCGCTGTTCTGGGCTGCTGGAAGCGTTATCAGTGGTGGCGTGGGGTTCATCGCTGGCATTTGATTGCCCGCACGGCTGGCCTTCGACCGCCAACTCATGCCTCGCCAGGTTATGGTGAACCGTTCCTTAAATATTGCCATCTAGCTTCGCCCTATTGGTGCGGAGTGAGTTATGATCGGTTACGAGGCGTTCGCTGAATTGTCGCAGTCGCATGATTGCGACCAAAGGGGGCAAGCTGCACATCTTGCCGCACTCGCCTATCTCGATCACCAGGGCCCCGCAGATGAGCACGCGGCGCTGTACGCTGCACTAATCGGTTTCTTGGACGATACTTCAGTCAAGGTGCGCGCTGCGCTCGCCTACGGCCTGTTGCATTCACAGCAGGCACCACGTCCCGTAATTCTGGCGCTGCTGCAGGACAGTGCCGTCATCTCAAGGGCAGTACTGCAGTATTCGCCAGTGTTGGTCGACGCCGACCTGGTGCCGCTGGTCATGCGTGGTGACCAGATGGTGATGACTGCCATTGCCCAGCGCCAGACCATCAGCAAGAGACTGGCAGGCGCACTGCTCGCGCGCCAGGATCGCGACGTCGCCTTGCGTCTGTTGCGGCGCAAAGACGTGGCCGTGAGCGGCGAGGCCCTCGACGCGGCGACCTTGGCGTGGGCAGATGATGCCGTGATGCGTGGTGTCCTGCTGTCCCGCAATGACTTGTCCGGCGTTTCGCGCCTGGTCCTCGTGCGGAAGGTGACCGACAGCCTGAAGGCCTGTCGCATCGTCAAGGGGGCGCTCGCGCAGGACAGGCTGGAACGCATCATGCGCAACGGTAGCGACACCGCCCTTGCCGCTATCGGTGAAGCGGAGAATGAAGAGAGCCGGGCGGAGTTCGTCGGTACGCTGATGCGCGCCGATCAGATCAATACCAGACTGTTGCTGCATGCCGTCGTCACGGGCCGGGCAATGTTCTTTGCAGCCTGCATCGGTGTTCTCGCAGAGACCAGCAGCGCAAAGGTGTTCACCCTGCTGCAGGGGGGCAGTCGCGCCGCGCTGGTGGCGCTTTTCGCCCGCTGCGGGCTTTCCACGCCATCCCGGGAGTTGTTGCTGCGCCTGGTGATGCATGCGCGGACGGCGGACCTCGCCGATGATGACGCAGCGCGTCACTACGTCATCACCGCATTGACTGAAGAACTCATAGCCGAGTTCAACGGGGATATTCCTGAAGAGCTGGAGGAGACCTTCGGCTATCTCAATGAGCAGAACATCGCCCTGGCGCGAAAAGCGGCGCGTGGGGTGATGGCGGCATTTGCCAGGACGACGCAGAGCACCATGAGCTTGCCGGCCATGCAGGAGGAAGAGCGCCTGCAGCTTCCGGCCGCCTAGTTCACCGACCGAGCTAGTAGCGGAACTGTTCGCTTAAGACCCGCTCTTCCAGGCTCGTTCCCGGGTCAAAGAGCAATGTCACGCCGTGCGAACGGTCTTCGGTGACAGTCACTTCCAGCACATTCTGGAATTCGACATTGTCAGCCACGGCGCTAGCGGGCCGTTTGCCGGCCTCCTGAACCTTGAACTTGACCACTGCGCGGTTGGACAGGATTGCGCCGCGCCATCTCCGTGGGCGGAATGGCGAAATTGGCGTCAGGGCGAGCAGGGGCGCCTCAATGGGCAGAATGGGGCCGTGTGCCGACAGATTGTAGGCCGTTGAGCCGGCGGGTGTCGAAAGCAGGGCGCCATCGCAGATGAGCTCATCCAGGCGCACTTCGCCATCGACGATGATCTGGAGCTTGGCCGCCTGATAGCTGGCGCGAAACAGGGACACTTCGTTGACTGCCAGCGCCGAGCGGTGCTGGCCAGAAGCGTCGGTCACGGTCATCGACAAGGGGTAGATCTGCGTTCGCTGGCTTGCCATCAGCCGCTCGTCCAGCGCGTCCTCGCTGAAGGCGTTCATCAAGAAGCCCACCGACCCGAAATTCATGCCATAGACCGGTTTGTCCGTTCCGATGACCCGGTGCAGGGTTTCGAGCATCAGGCCGTCCCCGCCAAGGGCCACGACGATATCTGCGTCGGTCAAATCGACTGACCCATAGCGAGCGCGCAGGCGCGAGGCGGCGTCTTCGGCTGCCGGGGTCTGATTGGTCAAGACGCAGATCTTGCTCATGCAGCCGGTTCCTTGTGGCTATGAGTTTGGGCCGTCTGCCTATCATGAGCGGGCCCGACCTGCCAGCGCGGTTTGGCTCGACGGCGGTGATCGCCGGCAATTGAATCAAATTCGCGTCCAGTTCGCGCCAAACTGGACCGATAATCTGAAACCTCCATTTGCAGCTGGCGCCTACCAGGATCGGCGAGCTGCGGCGGGAACCGTGGCAAATTGAATAAAATTGAATCTAATCTGCTCAGGCAGACGCAATGTCTTGCGCGCAGATTGTAGCCATCAACGCTTCAGGGATGGCGCAAATGAACACCAAGTTTTCTGTGACGATCGCAGGCCTGGCCATGGCGATCACCATTGCTTCCACCGGCGGCGCTGCCGCCTATACCGGCAATAGCGAGCCGGCCCGGTTCGCCCCCGTTGTTCAGACAGCGGCGATCACACCGCTTTCCATGCAGTTCTTCTGCGCAAAGAACCGCAGCGAGTGCCGCAGCGGCGGCAACAATCAGGTCACCATGACCCCCAATCTGATGGCGATGCTCAAGCAGGTGAATGTGCACGTCAACCGTACCATCACCTACCGGGCCGACAGCGCGGATGTATGGAAGCTCAACCCAACTGAGGGCGACTGCGAGGATTATGTGCTGAGCAAGCGCAGCATGCTGATCCGCCACGGTGTTTCGGCCGGATCGCTGCGGATTGCCTATACGCATACCCGTCAGGGCGAGCCGCACGCGGTGCTGGTCGTCAAGACCAGCCAAGGTGACTACGTGCTCGACAATCTGAACAATGCGGTCAAGACTCTGCGTCAGTCGGGCTACAATATCCGGACCATGTCCAGCCCCAATCCGCTCAGCTGGTCGGCCGGCTAGGTCCCGTCGCACAAGTGTCGCAAAGCCCCGCCATCATGGTGGGGCTTTTTTATTGGTCTGCGTCCTGGGTGGCTGGATCGTTGGTTCTAGATCGAACGAGCTATGCGTGGGGAGCAGGGCAGGGTTGAAACTAGTTTGGGCAGTGGCCAAGGTCTCAGAAATATGGTTGACTTTGTGTAACTAAATTCTCTGGCAGTCAGTGCGTTAGTGCTGCCGCTCCGGTGCTTTACCATTTTGGGCATGTCAAATTGCAGATTTGCTCCTCGGGGAATATACGCACTACTTGACGTTAATGCTGCGCTAACCTAATAGGACTGTGCGGCCGCACTTTAGGAGAAGTGAATTGCGCAACAAACTAGTTTCGCTTGTGTCTATCGGGGCAATCGCTGCCTTTTCATTTGCTGCCCAGCCGGCCTTCGCCGCGCCGGTGCCGGGCTTCGAAGCCCTTTACGACGCCGTGCTGACGGCCTGCACGCCGCCCCTCGGCACGCCTGCGGCCTGTGAAGCTGCTATCAATGCCTATTCTTCGGCTCTGGTCGCAGCTGGCGTGGATCCGGTCGTAGCGCTGCAGTCTTTCACCGAGCTGCGCGCGGAAGTTGCCGCAAACGGCGGCGGTGACGTCATCGAAGCTTTGTTTGAACAACTCCTGCCCGAGTCAGGCGCTGGTGGTCCTCAGGGTAGTCCTGTCTGATCATCTCTCGATCAAAGCAGAAATAATCAAGTATCGGGCGCGGGAATTACTCCTGCGTCCTATTTTTTTGTTTATGCCTAAATAATAATCATGCTATCTGGTAATGGGGTTATGCGCCTCATTCATGGCTTGCAATCTTTCCGGGAACTGTTTTCTCATTTTGGCCGAAATTCGCTACCATGATGAAGCAGATGTAGTTTTTTTGTGATGATTTTCTCCGTCTATTAATCGGTAGCCATCGCCAAGGGTTGGTATTAACTAGTGATCCGGCTTTTTCATTTTTCCTCTATGGACTGTCGTAACTTTTTAGTAATGATAAGGCATTGCTTGGGAACAGAAAAATTCGGCATCCTGCTTGGGGGCGTGACGGCATGGGAAGCGTAGTTCACTCGAAGTCTCGCGATGATGTGGCGGACTTGAACAGAGAAGTCATCGTCCACTTCGACACGACCATTGTTTCCAGGCCGATGCAGAAGCCGGGCGTTTCGCGGCACTCTGGTCTGCCTGTGGACTGGACGAAATCGGCGCCTGAAGATGTCGTGCATTCGCCTGTGCACCTGGCCTTGAAGCGGCTTGTTGATGTCGTTGGGTCGCTGGCCGGAATTGTCTTCCTGGCTCCGCTCCTCATCATTGTCGCCGTGGCCATCAAGGCGACCAGCCCTGGTCCCGTTTTGTTCAAACAGAACCGCGAAGGCTTGGACGGACGCCTGTTCGAAGCGTTCAAATTCCGTTCGATGCGGACCGATGATTGCGACGCGTCCGGCGTTGCCCAGACGCAGGCAAATGACCCCCGCGTCACCCCTGTCGGCCGTTTCATTCGCAAGACGAGCATCGACGAGCTGCCGCAATTGTTCAACGTGCTAAAGGGCGACATGTCGCTGGTTGGCCCACGCCCGCATGTTGCCAATATGTTGGCCGGCGGCCGGCTCTATCGTGAGCTTGTCCCCTACTATGACCGTCGGCTTCGGATGCGTCCGGGTATCACCGGATGGGCCCAGGCCAATGGTCTGCGCGGCTCCACCCAGGACACCCGTCTGGCGCGTGAGCGCGTTGACCACGATATCGCCTATATCCAGAATTTCTCAATTTGGCTGGACTTCAAGATCATCGCCATGACGATCCTCCGTGAGTTTGTCACGGGCAGTGGCGACTGATCAGCGGCCCAGCGCGACCTGAACGTGCATAGCCGCCTATCTGGTGCTCTTGGTGTAGCGCCGGGCAAGGACTAACTGGACCGGCAGGTCGTGCCGTACAACTGCAGCAGTGTCTTGTCGGACGTAGTCAGACCGCCGGGCCTGTGTGAAGCATGCGCGGCTGCTCGTCCGGGACAATTCGGACGGCAGTCAGTCGGCCGGTGGCAAAGGCCCCGGTATCGACGCAAATGCGGGCGGGGGTTACCACCGGTTCAGGGGCAGGCGTGTGCCCATGCACCACACGGCGCTCAACGTCTTGGGCAGCTAGCTGGTCGACTGTGCTATAGAACTCGTCGCGGATCCAGAACAGGTCGTCCGGATGCTGTTCTTGCAAGGAAAGGCCCGGCCTCAGTCCGGCATGAACGAACAGCCATCCAGGAATGCTCAGGCTCCACGCCAAGCCCCTCATGAAGTCGATATGCTCCTCAGGAACATGTGCCTTGATCATCATGGACCATTGTGCGGAACGTGCGGATCGCAAAACATCGGGCATGATGCCGTAGGACTGCAATGTATCGAGTCCGCCATTCTGTAGCCAATTGGAGCGCGGATTCGGCTTCGCCATGAAATCCTGCGCCATAAGCTCGTGGTTTCCCAACAGGCAAATGCGCCGCAAGCCAGTGGGCGGGCGGGCCATAAGGTGGTCTATGACACCAGCGGCGTTCGGCCCACGGTCCACATAATCCCCGAGCATAACGATTACTTTTTCGCCTGGGAGTGCGGCGCTGTCGGTCAGTATCTGACTTTCGAGCGCCAACAATTCGTCCAGGCAACCATGCACGTCGCCGATGGCATAGAGCGCGGCCGGGGCCTCGGCGAGCTCAAGATGGCGATCTGTGCGCGCTGAGCGCGCCGGAGTTTGGGGTGCACGAAATATCTGACGCAGGAAATCTCGCATCAGGTCTGGGTGCCGCGCGGTGATGTCTTGAGCGTGGTCGCCAGACCCGTTGCCACGATGGCGACGAAGATCAAGGTATTGGCGGGGATTTCCAAGCTGAAGTCGACCAGGGAATGGATCGCCAGTTGGACAATCACCGCCAGCGTGGCGATCTGGGCGGTCCAGGCACCCTGGTTTTTCCAGAGGGACAGGGCAATGCGCACACCTATATGGGCCACGGCCAGGATCAGAAACGATCCCCCGATCAGACCGAGCTCGGACCAGAGCGCAAGGTAGGTATTGTGCGCCAGGTTCCAGGTCACCTCAGGGGTCAAGGGCAGTTCGTGCACGATCGGGAATGCAATCTCGAAAGTTCCGCCGCCAAATCCGGTCCAGGGCCTGAGGGCGATCAGAGACTGGATTTGCTCGTAGAGCTGCCAACGGCTGCTTGAGTCGAAGCGCTCGGATTCGATGCGCTCAAGCAGTCCACCGCCCAACATCCAGAACAATCCGGCGAGCGTCGCCAATGCCAGCGGAACAATCAGGAGGATGAGACCTAGGCGCCTGATGGAACGCAAGGTGAACAAGACGACGACGGCAGAGCCCGCCAGAGTGGCGAAGAGCCCCATGCGCGACTGTGTGCCAACAACGACCAGGATCAGGAAGATATACGCGGCGGCATAGAGAGTGACCTGGCTGAACAGGCCGTTGATCAGGCCGTCGTCCTTATGCCGTTCCGCCTGCCGGCGTATCGTTGCGCAGCCGTGCGCCAGGGTGACGATTGCACCCATGCCGATGAAGGTCGCAAACGAATTGCGGTTGACGAAGCTGCCCGTGATTGAGCCCTCATAGGCCCATTTGGGAAGCCCGAGTATGGTATCACCCAAGCGCAGTGCGATGAGACCGTAGGCGCCATAGGCCAATGCAATGGCAATCAGACCGTGCAGGAGCACGTTCCTTCGCTTGTCGCTCGCCGCGATCTGCAGGACCAACACAGCCACCAGGGCGTAGGTCAACTGGCGCGCCAGCATGAGAAGCGTCTGGCCGGGGGCGACGCTGATCTGGGCCGTGGTGAGCAGTTGCTCGCCCTGAACGATGTGAAACGACCCGAATGGCAGCAATTGCGCTATGAGCGTTACAATGGTCAACACGACTAGAAGCGTGGGGCCCTTGAGGTCGAGCGGGTTGGCGCGCAGGGATGTCCCGGACCTGATCTGCCAAGCGAAGAACACCAGCGCCGCGAGCCCCACATAGCTTGCCCACAGTGCCCAGAGAAATGGCCTGGCGCTTGCGAAGGGCAGGGGGGCCAGTGCGAAGAGCACCAGCATAGCCCACAGCGCAAAGCCGTTTTGCGGCCTGCTCCCGGACTGGTCGGTGATCCCGGAACGATGGCGCCTGGACGTCGTCATGTCGAAGGTATTTGCGCTCACACTCATTCCTAGACTCGCCGCCGAACCAGCGAAATGAAGCGACGCTGTATCGCTTCGGGTTGTGCTTCAATCAGGGCCTTGATGCGCTCACGGAAGGCAGTGTCTACCACATAGCGCCGCGCCACGACCCCACCATAGCTACTGTCGAGCAGCAACAGCGCATCTGCGTCGCCAATGGATCGGACTTGCTCGGAGAAGTCCTGGTAGTGATCCTGAATCAGGCCAAAGCGGGACTGCGCAATCCAGCCCTCGGTTGCTCCGGTCAGCGCAGACCATGCTAGGCTCTGCTCTGCCGCAGCCACCTCGCCCGTTTGCACCTGCGCCATTGCGAGGACGAGCCAGGCATATGAGTCGGCTGGTGAAGCGGCAACGGCTTCCTGCGCAAGGTCCCGGCAGAACGGAACAACCATCTGCCTTTGCTCATCGCTGGCAAAGCGCAGAACCAGGGGCAACGAGGCTTGAAGACCCATTTCACAGACATCGAGCAGTAGGCGCCGGCCCTCAACCGAGAGCGGCAGGTCTACGTCGCGTGAGATTGTATGGATGAATTGGGGTAGCCGGGTCGAGCCGGAACCAAGCGCGGTTGCCGCTGCCTCATTGCGCATGGCAAACAGGCCCAGACCTGCAAGGCAGGCTGAAACGGCCAACAGGCTCCACAGAAGGGGTCTTTGAGTCTGGTCCATAGTGCTTTTATGTCACGAAAGGCAGAATGCGCCAGAGGCCCTCCGGCAGGATTGATCCCGCCTCCTCGTTCAGTGTCCGGCAATTGGCCACTGTCTTGCGCGATAACGCTTCGATTCACTCCAAATAGGGTCCGGTCGGGCCTATGGCCTAACCGATTCGATGCTCAATTACTGTACGAATAATATCCGCTATATTTCTTATAATATTCAGAACGGGATTGTTCCTGCTGGCTGAGCGCGACAAGTACAGGAACCTGTCCGCCAGTTGCTCCTTCCAGGGCAGCAATGTTCTTCTTGACGTCGTTCTGCGCAGTGCTGGCCCATTTGACGACAAAGGCGATGGCATCGGATTGCTGGCAAATGTAAAGCGCGTCCACCACAGGGCCGACAGGCGGCGTATCCAGCACGACATAGTCGAACGAGCGGCGGGCGGCATTCAACAGGCGCTGGAAGGTGGCGTTGGCCAGCAGCTGGTCAGTTGGCACGCTGCTGCGGCGCGATCCGACGATCACCGAGGCGTTGGACAGAGGGTCACGAACGATGATCTTGGGAAGTGCGTTCACATAGTCCGGTTCTTCGGACTGCAGCAGCTCCTGAAGTCCGGTGTCCGGCTCGATGCCAAGGTGGCGATGGACCGAGGGCTTGCGCAGGTCGCAGTCAATGAGCAGCACCGATTGCCCCGACATGGCCGCGGAGCGCGCGATCGCGAGAGCAAGGGTGGTTTTGCCTTCATTGGGGTTGGACGAGGTGACCATCAGCACCTTGCCCGAGGTTCTGGGGCTCTCGCCCTGGCGTGACTGCCGCATGGCCTGATCGAATGCGATCCGAGCCCGCCGTATCGACTCTGAAAATATCGATAGTGGCGAGGTCACAATAAGGTCCGCGCGGCTCTCAGTCTCGGCCTTTCCGGTCTGGCGGGGGATCGTTGCCGCAACGGGCCGGCGTAGAACCGTCGCCAATTGCTCATCGCTGGTAAACCCGCCAATCAGGTTTTCGTACAGGAAGGCCAGGGCGACACCCAGGCCGAGTCCAACCAGGCCCGCCAGGATAATAATGAGCCGTGTATTGGGGAAGGATGCGGCATTCGGGGCGAGCGCTGTCGAAACCACCCGGCTGTCGGCGAGCTGCAGGTCGGCCTGAGCTTCGAGATCCTGCGCTCTGGACAGGAGCGTCTGATATTGGCGGCGCGCCAGTTCGGCATTCTGCTGCAATTGGAAAATCTGGGTCAGTGTATCGGCAGAGAGAGCCGAGCCGATGACTTCGGAGCGTAGTGTTTGGCGCAGAGCTGCCGTCTGGTCCTGTGCCTCCTGGAGTTCGTCCTGAAGGGCGGACACTTCGGAATTGGCGACCTCGATCATGGACTGCTCGATGCGCGCCAGTTCTTCCCGGAGGTCGACCTCAGAAACACTGGCGGAGGGCGAGGAGAGGTCCTGCTGCAATTGTTGCCGCTGTGTTTCGAGGGCCGACAGGGCGTCTGATTCAAGGTTGGTGACAATGGCGTTGAAGTCGCTTTGGGCGATGGCCATTTGGACGGTGTTGGCGAGGCTCGCCGACTGCTGGCGGGCTTGCTCGATCGCCGCAATCCGGCCCTGCATTGTTGCCAGGTCACTCCGGCCACTATCGCGCGAGATCGCTTCGATGTTGTCCGAGATGAATCGGTCATAGGTCGTTTCGGAGGTCACGATGGCGCTCCGTGCCTGTTCCAGACGACTTTGGATGACCGTCAGCGAGGCCAGTGCGCTCGATACCTTCGAGGAGAGCTGATCTTCGATGTAGACCTCGGCAAGGGCATTGGCCAAGTCCGCGGCCTTCTCGCGATCTTCGGAACGAACCTGCAGTGAAATGAGGTAGGTCAGACCGCGCCGCTGCACCGAGACGGCATTGCGCAATTTTGCCAGCACCTGGTTCAGCGCTGCGTCGCCAGTCGGCAATTCGGGCACCGGAACGCCCAGGAAAGAGAGGAGGCGGGCGGTGAGGCCGATGGAAACGCCAAACTCGTCATCGGTCACCAATTGCTCGCGCTGGATGACCTTGAGCAGAATATTGTCGGATCGCGCCAGTTCCACCTCGCCGTCGATGCGAGCGCTATCGGCCGAAGAGCTACCGGCCGCCGCCGCTGTGTCATCGAGGATGTTCTTGCGTGAAGGGTCGACCAGCACCAGAGCTGAAGCGGAATAGAGCGGCGTCAGCGTGAACGCCACGGTTGCCGCTGCGCCGACAACGACGACTGTCGTTGCCAGGATGAGGACCAGACGCCTCCGGAGCAGCCCCAATATGCCGCGGATGTCGATTTCGCTTTCTTCCATAACCACTTCCGTAATTGGATGCCTTTGGCGCAGCGGCGGCAGTCGCCGTTTTCGCTCTACCGCCTGCCTGCGGGACTAGCGGACCGGAGCGCCGTTCCGAAACTGGTCCTGTCCAGCGCTCCCTGCGTTTTTTACAATTCGACAAAACGCCCGGTGCGGGCGCGCTATTTGATACCCTCTGATTGCGTATGAGCGACAGAGGGTATTTGGAGTTTACTTAACGCGTTCAGGCTGTTGTGGGCCGCCAGGTCATTGTGCGGCCGCTTCGAACGTGTCGGGAAGATCGAGCTTTCTCAGTTCCTCGATGAAGCCGGGACGGATGTCGGGGCGGTCCAGGGCAAAGACCACATTGGCGGTCAGAAAGCCCAGCTTGGAGCCGCAATCATAGACCTTGCCCTGGTATTTCACTCCGGTGAAAGGCTGCTGGCTCATCAGCGTCTGCATGGCATCGGTGAGCTGGATTTCCCCGCCCGCGCCCTTGGTCTGCTCGGCCAGGAGCGCGAAGATTTCCGGCTGCAGGATATAGCGCCCGGAAATGAACAGGTTCGATGGCGCCTCGTCACGCTGGGGCTTTTCCACCATGCCATCGATGGCAAAGCCGGTGTCCGGACCCTC
>Ga0208794_1000457_pt1 | contig 26852 bp, 45 predicted proteins | sample 32_taG_FD_184106 | JGI IMG/M metagenome (GOLD analysis project Ga0208794, IMG submission 184106) | Marine viral communities from the Gulf of Mexico - 32_GoM_OMZ_CsCl metaG (SPAdes) (version 2) | ecosystem: Environmental > Aquatic > Marine > Oceanic | place: Atlantic Ocean: Gulf of Mexico... | reverse complement strand
TGATTGTCGTGAATTAGAAAGTGGTTTAGTTATGTTTAGATTAAACTCTTCGTTAAAGTGATAAAATTCTTCAGATGATTTTACTTCATTAATATTATCTGAAGTTGCCCATATTGAGGACTGTCCGCTTACATATGCGGAGAATAACATTGCTATTAGTAATAGTGTGATATTAAAAACTGTTTTTTTCATTTTGTATTTTTTGTGTGTTAATTATTTTATTTACACATAGATAATACTATAATCATGAAAAATCCTGTTTTTTAAACCTGGGTAAAACTAAAATACAAAGTCTATATTAGGTAGGTTTAGTAGAAACACTTAGATGGGTATTATATAACCTCTTATATAACAAAAAACCCCCAAATTTGGGGGTTTCTTTTACACTACTTTTTTTAGTTGTTTTTTTGATTCAAAGAGAGCTATCTCATAAAGGTCTGAAAGTTCGGTGTACTTGTGTTTTTTTTCTTTTTTTAAAGTTGAAACTTTACTGAACACCTCATCTTTTAAGCCTAAATCATAAGCTTCGTAAACAACATCTTCAATTCGGGACATAATTAAAAATTATTTACTCTTATTATGTTAAAACTTACTTTGGGTAAAGACTCTTTAAAAACATAACCTTCATCTTTCATATCCTCATCATCTGACTCATAGTACCAATTTACGATAACATTTTTAACATCACTTATTTTTTGTAAAATAATGTAAATGTATTTCGCTGAAACAGAATTCATTATTTCTAAAGATAGATTAACGGTTAACCCATTACACTTATCTTTTGACATAAATTTAATCAATTTCTCTTCTACTGGTCTATAAAATTCTACTGGATGTTCAGGGTATGACTTACCTTTAATTGTAAGTTCACACTCTTTTTTATCTAGAAAAATATAGGGTTTATTTTTGTCGGCTTTTATCTCCATTGTAACTTTTTCATTAAATAAATATTACTAAATCTTTAAACGCGTTTAGAAATTCCTACCACTTGGTAATAATCTTTTTCACCCTCTAAATATTGTTTACATAACTTCAACATATTTCTAAACATGAAAGCTCCTTCAGTTCTTTTTTCACACATAGAAAAAAGTTCTACAAAGGTTACCAACATCTCTACCGATAGTGAACCCACTTGGTTAAGTTTTTGGTATTTTTCTGTCATTCTTTGAGGGTAAACTAGTTGATAAGAATTTCTATCTTCTTCTTTATCAAAAGGTGTTATTGTATCATAGATTTGAATAAAATCTTCAACCAACTCTAAAGTTAGTTCTTTTTCAATCTCACCTTTAATAACCAAATCAATTATCCAATGGGTATGGGATGGGGTTCTTAATCTAATTCCTTCTTTTCTGTATTTAACAATGAAATCTAAATTAGGGTATTGTCCCCTACTTCCTTGGTATATCGCAACAATATTACCATCTTTCATTTCAAATTTGTTTAAAGGGTTTAATCTAATATTTTCACCCCTGACTTTATAACTTAAATCCATATATTATAATTTTATTTGATTACTTTTGTAAGTATAGTGATTTTTTTTGATAAAAAAAAGTTTTGAGCAAAAAAAAAGGAAAATATTTCTACTTTCCTTTTAATTTAGTGTCGGAATGGTGTTCAGTATTTATTTTTCGTATAGACTGTCCATACGGTAGATTGGTAACTCAGCCCCACTGAGTGTCTTTATTTTACTTGTGACAAAACCAAGGGGTATTTTTTATGACCTCAAGTGTGAGATTATCTCACGTTTAAACTCGCCCATGGTCACCCCCTTTATAAGTTTCGGGTAAAGGTGGGATAAAACCTCTGTTCTACTTATCTATTTTTAAAAGTTATAGGTTGCAGAATCCATTCGTTTTACACTGTTTTAAATTGTGATAACGGAATCGTTTTGTCACTTTACTTAACACTGAGTGGTCCCCCGCCGAAACGGTTTACACTCTTTTGGTATAGGAGGGTTAACAAAGCCCTGAGCTTAACTGTATTTATCTGTTTTTAAAAAAAAAGTTGCTGCAGTTATTCCTTAATATCACAATATGTCAAAGAACTTAAACAATTTAGATACCGAGTATCTTTCATTCCCTATAGGTTCTAAACTGTTACCAATTCGTATCTTTCTGAATTAACAGTTTCTTTCATAATATTAACAGGTGTTAGACTGTTAGGATTAGAAATCACTGATTTCATAATTGATGGAGAAAATCCACTGATAAGGGCGGTTCCCATTTCATCGAAACTCGCTGGAAAGTTCTCACCCCTTGAGTTTATGTTCCAGAATATAATTCCAGGTCTTACATATCCCGCTTCAGTGAACATCTCATCAATCATAGCCATTGCTGATGGGTTCCAATCATTGTCATTACGACCCCATCTATTACCAGTTGCGTGATTAAACTCCATATCCGAAAGGATTAATACCTTGGTTGGCATCTCACCTTGTGGGATGTTGAACTTAACCGCTTGGTCTAAGATGGTCTTGAATGCTGCCTCCAAATTAGTAGACATCCCCCACTCAGCTCTAGCTAGTTGTCTGTATCGGTCACTTAAAGGACCTAACAGTTTTTGTATTTGTGGGTTAGAAGAGAATGTCATGAACATATCTTTAAATGAACCTTCATTTCTCTCTGAGATATACATACCCAAAGAAATGGCTACTTCCATACAGGTAAGGTTTGGGTTGTTTCCTGCTGAACAGTTCATCGAACCTGACACATCCACCATTGGTAAGATGAGTTCTTCTGAACCTTCCATGTAATTTGGAAGTGCTTTCCATTGCTCGTTGGCCAAATCTTGGTTATCACCTAGTCTAAGACTTTTAGTGATGTCATAAGGATACAAAGCTCCAGCGTTAACTTTTACTTCACCTTTTTTCAAGGCTTGAACGTACTCTGAAAACCTCTCATAATCGTTACGACCAAAAGATTTCATGTATCTTGACATTGCCAAAGATGGCGTCTTTGGGTATTCTATCTCGTCCCACTTGTTAGAACACATTTTTTGTTCAACAGTATTAGATAAAGAAACAACTAGTTTTCTTAACTCTTTCGGTGTTACCTTCAAAGATTTACGTACTTTGTTAAATACTAAACCTTTTCTTGGCATCCACTTCGCTGCTAAACCGTTCGCGTCCTTCAACCCTTGTACAAGAAGTGAAACGGCGTCACTTTCTAATTCTGTACCGAATAGTCCGTGTACGTCATCCCATCTTCCGTACTCAGGAATTAAGTCAAGGTTAGACTTAACCGCTTGTGGGTGGTTCACCGCTAGGTAGTTAACAACATCCCTAAAGATTTGTCTTTCTCCAGCCCCACCTCTAACGTCTCTTGCCCAAAACAAGATTCTCATAGCGGTTCTTGGGTCTTCGTTGAAAGCTTTTGAAAACATAGAGATAACTTTCTCTTTATTCTTTCCTCTCATCGCTCCGATAGAGAAAAACAGGTTCACACACTCATTCAAAGAAGAAGAACTAGTTGTCATTCCATTTGTAGTGGTTGTGTTTTCTGTTTGTAAAGCTTCCATTAAATTTGACATAATTTCTATTTTTTATTTTTTTATTTTTTCAAAACGTTCTTCAATTATAGTAAACAATTTATCGTTTGTCAATACGCGAAACAAAATTAATTTAAAAAATCGTGTTTAATTAGTGTTAAACAAGGAGTCATAGTATCAATTCCTTTACCTATATATCTTTTTGCGTTTGTACTATTTTCACCATTTATATGTAAATCATACCCAGTACCACCAAAAGGTGAATTTCTAGTGAAAAAAATAGGTTCGTGAGTAGTTAAACTCATACATTCACAAATTTTACTAATAATATAAAGTACATCATATCTACCAAACCCTATATTTAAAAATTGTTGTGACAATAATCTATTAACCCCATTAATTGAATTAAATCTTGTATTAGCGGCGGCAAACCTATGTTTTACTATAAGAAAATTTCTTAACAGGATATCATAAACTATAGCTATATGAGCTTCATACATAAAACGTGTTGGTGCAAAACTTTCTTCTACTAATTGAAGCCCGTCTATTGTCCTTTCTTGTGTACCAATACCTAAAAGTATATTAAATCGACTACCATTATCAAGATGTAAAACTAATGATTTGGCTGATGGATCAATACCAGTAATGGGATTTACAATTCGCTGTATTTCTACATTACTTAACCTCATTATAAACCTCCAAATAAAGTGTGTCACAATAAACATTTGTGTCTGCTTTAACCCATACACAAGCGTGTTCTTCTTCAAAATGATAATGTATTGATTCCATTACAATTGTGTCTTGATAAGGTACACTTAAAGTATTACTATAAGCATCACAGTTAACATTTTTTTCTGTTTTACAAGAAATTAATAATACAATAAGACTTATTATTTTTAATTTATTTTTCATAATTCATTTAAAATTTTTTCTATTCTTTTTTTTTCTAAAGTGGTAATATTTTTTTTAATCTCTCCACTATCTATCCATAGGTTCGCTTCTAAAATATTTGACCACCTAGTACCCAGTAAACCACTTTCATAATCTGTTAAAGGGATATCACCCCAACCATCAGTTATTAAAACATTATAGCCATCAATTGTTATTATCTTCGGAATTGATTTCATAAAACAAATATATATAAAAAAATCCGATATAAAAAATATCGGACCTTTTTTTTTTAATTTTTTAGATGATTTTAGACAACTTCTACAACCTCTATATCAAAAATTAATTTTTTACCGGCTAGTGGGTGATTAGCATCAACCTTAGCTTTACTACCATTAATCTCTGTTACAACAACTGGAATTGGGTTCCCGTTTTCTGCTTGTGCTTGTAGTCTATCACCTACTTGAACGTTTTCAGGTAATTGTGTTACACCGACTTCTTGGATTAAATCTTCTCTTAAGTCACCATAAGCATCTGAAGGTTCAATCTCAATAGTTTTTTTATCACCTTCTGAAAGACCGACTAAACCTTTTTCAAACCCAGGGATTAATTGTCCCTGTCCTAGGGTTACTTCTAGTGGTTCTCTTTCTAAAGAAGAGTCGAAGACATTTTGGTCATCGAATTTACCAGTATAGTGCACTTTTACTGTTTTTCCGTTTTCTATTTTACTCATAATATATATTTTTTATAAAACTACTGTTATTTAATTTAAATGTAAACAACAAAATTGTTATACTTTAAAATTAGGTGAGTTCTTTAAGGCATTTATTAAAGCCATTTCTTGTGGATTTATTTGTTTAGGATATTTAGGTTCTATTTTAACATACAAGTCCCCTCTTTTATTATTTTCTTTTCTCATACCTTTGTTTCTAACCCTAAAATAATTATTAACGTCTGAGAATTGGGGTACTTTTATTTTAACTTCACCATCAATTGTTTTAACATTAAAATCACCACCTAATAGAATATCTAAAATAGAGACAGACTTTTTTATTTTTAAATCGTGATTATCTAATTCAAAAAGGTCGTGTTTCTTTATGTTGATATTAATTAATACATCACCCCTAATCCCATCTTTTACTTCGTTACCCAAACCAACCTTGGTTATTGATTTATTATTTAATATACTTGGGTTAATGTTTATTTCTATTTTTTCCCTTTCTTTTTTATAACCACTCATACCACAAGTACCACATTTTTTCATAAACAAAAAACCCTTCCCTAAACAATTATTACACATATAAAAGGTATTATTACCTCTTAATATTCCTTGTCCATTACATTGATTACAGCTAACCTTATCTAAACCACCTTCTCCCTCACAATTATTACAAACAACATTTTTAACTATTTCCAATTCTTTTTTAGCACCGAAAAAGGCTTCCTCTAATGTTATTTCCAGATTATATAATATTGTCCTAGCTTTTTGTTTTCTTTTTTGGAACCCACCAAAGAAGTCATGAACGTTGTTATGTGGTTTCTTTTTATTGGTTAATGAATTGTAAGCTTCCGAAACTTTCTTAAACATCTCTTCAGCTTTTGGGTTATCTGGGTTCAAGTCTGGGTGATATTTTTTACTTAATTTTCTATAAGCCTTCTTTATATCATCTTCAGAAGCTTGTGAATTTAACCCTAAGACTTGATAATGTGGATTCATATGTTTAATATTAATACAAAATACATTTTTTGTAAATGTATATTAGTTATTAAATGTTTATGTACAAATTAGTTTTATACGAAAATAACGATAAAATAAAAGTTTTATATAATTACACTAGAAGAAAGGATGCTAGATACAGATTTCAAGTTCTAACATCTAAAAAATCTTCTCTTAAAAAAGAAATAATATATAAAGACAAAGAACTGGTAAAAGTATCTTATAAAGTATTTCTAGTTAAGAAAAGGGAAGAGGGGGATAAAAGTATTAGTGTTAGAGATGAATATGGTAAACTTTTAGAAGAGGTAATGTACGACCCAAATGAGGTCGTAGTTGATGTTGCTGATTACGAAATAGAAGAACAGTATAGTGTTACTGGGGCAAATCGTAAGTTATCAGCTTCAGAAATATTAAATAGTGTTTTACTAAATAAAATATCTGAAAGAAATACTAAACAAGTCGTTATTTTAAATAATAAATTAGTTATAGAAAGTTTAGTGATTAATATGGTTACTTGTAAAAATGTAGATGAGGTAATTAGACTCTATAACTACTTAAGAACCCAATGTTGGGAAAATAAAGAGGGTAATGTTGTTTTCTTCGGAGAGGTCCACAAACAAGATAAAAGAATGTGGTATAAGAAGATAAATGAACAAACTGGTGTTAGTTATAACCGTTTATACCGTAAGATTAGTCGTTAATATTTTTTCTGATTAAATTTTCTATATCTAAATCATCTAGAATAAATTCTGGATTATCCACCCAATTACTAAAAAAATAATTAGAAATGTCTACCATAATAACTTCTATTTTATCTTCTGGTACTTTGGTAGATAAACTTTTCTTTATATTACTTATATAATCACTGATTTCGTTGGCTTCCATCGACCTTAATAAATTTAAAGTTCACCCCTAGAATAGAAACTCTAAATTCATCTGATTTTTCACTTCTTGTTAAGCCTTTTTGTTGTAAAACCTCACCCTCTATTTTATCGTGTGTATTTTCATCTAATTCAAATACCAATTCTTTAGGTACTATAAATACACCATCTCTGACCTCATCCATGTTTTTTAATGAATAGGCAAAATCAACAAAATTTTTTAATTCCATCCTAAAGATTTTTTTATCTTTTGTAAAAGTGTGACTTTCTTTTGTTTTTTGTTTGGTTCCTTCAATATCTTTTCACCCAAACCAGAATTTATTTCTTGTATAAATTTATTTTTCCGATTTTCAGTTATTATTTGGTCTTGTAACAATTTTCTTCTTTCTTGTTCCAACATCCATTCTTCTCTAGTACCCATTGTTCAAAATTTTATTTATTGAGATAATCTCTTAAAGTCACTTCTTAAATCTAATAAAGGTTTTATTAATTGGAAAGTTTTTTTCCATCTTTTATGTATTGGTGATGGTAATGTTTCTTCAGTAAACCAGCCATAACCATCATTTTCGGAGGTATCTAAGTTAAAATCTAACTCATCATCTAAAAAACCAATGAAAACATGGAATAATTTTTTATCAGAAACAGTGCCTATTTTAGTGATTCCTTTTACTTCACTGGGGTTTATGTTTATTTCTTCCCCTATCTCTCTTCTAACTGTCTCTATGGGGGTCTCACCCTCAACATCCATCTTACCACTTAACATGGACCAAGTGATAGGTTTATTAACTCTATGTAATAATAAAAACCTATCCGTGTTTTTTGCTATTATTAAAATACCTACAGACTCTTTCATTTTTAAAAAAAATTTACTACAATTATAAATATAAAATAAAATATTATGAATACATTATTATTTATTTTAATAACTTACGGTTTTTCTAATATCGTGGTTTATGGTTCCATTTTTAATGGAATGAGAGAATATTTGAAAAAGGTTAGTCCTGAGTTTTGGGGTACTTTAGTTACTTGTATGGTTTGTTTCCCTACTTGGGTTGGATTCTTTCTATCAATAACATATTTCTCACCAACGCTTCACTACGGTATAAATGATTTAAACTTATTTAATCTATTCACTTTACCAAAGGGAGTTACTTCAGTCTTTTTTGATGGGATGTTAGCTTCTGGTACTACTTGGTTGATTCACACTTTTCAAGAGATGTGTGAGAGAGCCTTTAACGAGGATTAATTAAGATTTAAGATAGAATCTAAACCTAGATTATTAATTTTATCAGAAAAAGAATAGGTTTGGTAACACAATATTTTGTAATCAAAGATACTTTCTTTGGACATGAGTTTACCAAACTTATTTTCCATTTGTTCTTCATTTAATGCATTCACCTCAATAGTTGAAGTAACTTTATCACCACCTTCTTTTGGTGTATACTCGTATTTAACTGTATAAAAGTTTACTTCGTTAAGAGCCTTAACTCTATTTTCTAAATTGATTTTACTCTGATAATTCTTTGGTATGCCCATTCTGTTTGTCTTTATTATCGATACCTTTAAGATATTCTGGTTTAGTTGGTTTTTCCCCTTCCTTAACCATTTTGGTTGGTGGTGGTGTGGGTTTTTTGGAACCCAATTTTAAAGTGTTATCTTCTGTTGTAAATTTTAGATTATTTAATTCATTTAAATCCTTATTTTCAAATACTCTCTTAAGTTCTTCTACTTTTGCTCTTAACAATCTTTCTTTTTCCTCTAACTCCAAGTTATGTCTAATAACTTTTTCTTCTACAAATTCAATTATCTCATCAAATGATTTTTTATCTGAATAAAACATACTGTAAAGTACGTTACCGTTTTCTTTGATATTTTTTTGTTGTAATTCAATTCCAGGTGATTCTTCTACCACCCAACTATTTTTTAAGTTGAACTCAACTATTCTATAATTTTCAGCCACTTTTAACCCTTTGAAGTAGGGTTTTAATTTATTTATTCTTTCCTGTATCATATTTGAAAACCTGTAAAAATTATTGTTAAGATATAAGATATGGATAGACCAAAAAGAAATAACTCTAATTTGGTATAGGTTATCTCTTTTGGTTCTTCCTTTCTGACTTCTGTCACTATCTTAAATAAGTGTGATAATACGTTACACACACTTAAGAAAAACAGTATATATAATATTTTTTCAACTAACATTACGCAGTAGCCATTTCTTTTTTAGTTTTACTTATCTCATCTCTTAAGTCTTTCGCTAAATTACGAATTTCTTGTAGATGTTTTCTAGCTCTTGTTCCAGCCATTTTATTTCCTTTTTCAGTAAACTTAGAATACTCTAATTTAAAATTCTCAACTAGAGATTCCATTTCATTCGTTCTGTTTTCTTCTGTACTCATTTTATTTATTTTTATTCTTCACCGTCTTCTTTTTCGGTGTTATTTATTGGTTCTATAAAATCTAACCATATACGTAGATTTTCAATAGAGTTTCTATAATCATTGATTTTGTCACTTAGTTGGTAACACATATCATCAATGTTTATATTTTCATTTATAAAACGTTCTAATTCTAGGTGTTTCTTTTCTTTTTCTAAAACTAAATGATTTGTAAGTAATTCAAATTTTTTGTTTATATCCATTAAACACTAACATTATAACTTTTATTAAATATTTTATACAAATCTAAATAATTGTCTATTTCAGATTTTGTTTGTATTTCATTATAATTAAAAGATTTTATTACAAAATATAAAGTTTTTTCGAAGCTTTTTTCTTCTTTAGATTCTTCTTTATAGAATATTTCATAAAAAAAGTATTCAAAGTAGTCTCTTAAATCACCTTTTTTATTGAAGTATATTAATTCCTTTCCAAAATCCTGCAACACACTCTCCCAACACCATTGGAAGTGTTTCTCTCTATCCTGTTCAGACATAATATCGTCACCCAAATAAGTTCGGATAATTTTTTGTGTTAACGATTTACAAAAATCTAATAGTAAATCTCCTCTCTCTACGATAAAACCACTTAGTTTTAATATTAAATGTATGTCTCTTCTTTCCATTGGTTTAGATATATATTCTATAAAATCAAAACTTTTTATTATTTTATCTATCTTTCTCATACTTCAATTGTAATGTAGAATGTTTAAAATTAAACATTAGATAGTCTTTAATAACTCAACTAATTCCTTTTGTGGAAAACAGTCAAATTTATCTTTACGAGTATTTGTATGTGTCCACAAACCTTTAACTCTACCCCAATACGCATCTTCATTAAATTCGAAAGCTTCTTTAGGGTGTACACCATCTTTTAATAACTGAGGTAAACCAGCTGACATATTGATATTTGGGTAGATTCTTTGTACATGTTTTATTAGTAACCCTAAACTTTCTATCTGTTCTGGAGTGTATGCGTGCCAATATTGGTGTCCTCTAAATTCATAACCTAAATCACATACCATACTCTCAGGTACTTCACTATTGACATAGTTATAATACTTACCATTCTTTTTGGTAACATAACCAAAGTTGTTAATCTCAACCGCTGAAGAGTATTTAGACATATTAAAATCACCTACTTTTCCTAAGTGCCAACCAATGTAGTTATCAGGAAAACACTCTACAACTTGCCCATTGTATTTGTCATCACCGTAACTACCTATTTTAACACTTGTTCCACCAATACAGTATTGTGTTGCCACACGACCCCTATCGTCTCTATTCCAGTTGTTGATGGTATTGTATGGGTTGTTCCAACCAGCTGTATGATGAATAAAGAAATTTTCTGGTTCTATCTTACCATAATCTTTTACATATTCATCACCATCTAAATACGCCTTATCAATTTCTAAACCATCCTCTGTAATATAAGAACCTAAATAATTTAATTTATCATCTCTATCGTCAGAGTCATCAAAACCAGTTCTATCGGTATCAATGTCTTGGTTGTTATCAAAATTAACACCCATAGTTTCATTAACTAAGGTTTCATAGGTTTTAGGTCCTACAATACCATCAGCAATAAGTCCCTTACTTGATTGAAACTTTTTAACAGCTGATTCTGTACCCGAACCAAAAATACCATCATCGGTTATTCCTAACATTTGTTGAACTTCTTTTACTTGTTCTCCTCTATCTCCTTTTTTTAACATAACATCGTCTCTTACACCGTCTATTAGATAACTGTAGGTTGTATTACCCACTAAACCATCTACTGTTATTTTTTTTGCTGCTTGGAAATTCTTAACCGCGGTCTCTGTTATATCTCCAAAATAATCTGTAATTGTGTAATAAGTCCAAAAACCATTGTTATTTAACAACGTCTGTAATTCTCTTACATCTGAACCACTATCTCCTTTTTTTAGTAACATTTCTTTTTTTATTATAAATATGCTAGCAAAAAAATAAGGTCCAAAGACCTTATTTAATTTTATATTTTTTTTATATTATAATTCGTCTAAAAAAGATTGAGCTGCTTTAGTTCTAATTTCCATTTTTTCTTCAGGTGATATAGTTGTTGGTCCACCAATAGGAGCTTGGTTTTTTATAAATTTTTCTAAGTATTTTTTTTTGGCATCAGAACTAAGTAACCCTTTATTTTTAAATTGTTTCATTAGAAATTTTTTTATGTGTTCTAGGTATTCTTCAGGTGTTTCTGGCCATGTCTCATCTTCTTTTAGAAGACTCATTTTTCTTTGAAGTTCAGTATTGGTTAGTCTTGGAGATTCTAATCTCTCCATCATTAATTTTATTTCTTTTAAATTTTTCATTTTATTTACACATTTTTCTACAAGCTGCTCCCAAATCAGAATCATTAGGGTTATCTTTAGCCATATCTTTTAACTCTTGTGAACAATCACCATCTTTTTTGATTAGTTGTCTACACTTAGCACCTAAATCAGAATCATTTGACAATTCTTTAGCTAATTTTTTGATTGTTGATTTGTTTGCTTTCGCGTCAATAGCAACTGCTTCGTTTAAAGTTTCTTTACCTCTTACCTTGTCCATCATTTTAAAGAAAACATCATCATTTTCTTTAATCACCTTTTTGTTTGAATTAGAAGACCTAAATTCCCAAAGGTGTTTCATCTTATTAATATTCTCATTCACGGTATTAATGTTTTTTTCGTGTGTAATTACAGCTTCACCATCTTCAGAACCTTCCCAAATTAATCTATATTCATTTTCACCATCAGTAATAGAGAATACTGTTTCATTTACTCTAATTCTTTCTGGTAATTTTTCTATTAGATTGGTAATTTGTTCTTTAGATTGAATGGTTCCCTTAACTTTAAAAATGTTTTCTTCTAAAACATCTACATAAGTTTCATTGATAGCTTTATCTGTTACCCTTACTTTTGGTGAGTAGTGATACTCGTCTGGTGTTTCGTATTTATGTTTTAAATATTTCTCACCATACCCTTTCAATTTCTTATAAGTTAAATCATCACCATTTAAGTCATCTATTCTTTTTTCAAAATTCTTGTGAACTTCTGTACCTCTGTTGTCATATCTTAAAGCTAACATACCAGGACCTAAAGCTTCAGTTGAATAAACTTCTTCAGGTTCTGTTTGGTCATCTTCTCTATTTACCTTTGGTGGGTCGAAAGCTTCATTAACTGGTTCTCCCATTTCTTTTCTAATTTTACCACACAGAGCTCTTTCACAACCTTCTGGGTCTTCATCCTTAGAACATCTTTTTAAACAATCTTTAAGTCTCATCTCTAAACCTTCCTTAGTAGACTCTTCAATAGACTCACCTATTTGAGTTGGTTCTGCTTCTGCAGTTTCTTGGAAATCCTTCATTTTCTTCTCCACATCTTTAAAATAAGTCTCTTCGTCTTTTTTATCTTCCTTATGTACTTTATTTAAAGCTGGTTGAACTGAAGCGTCACCTAATTTAACACCTTTCTCGTCTTGGATAGTTTCCATCTCACCGAATTGATTTTTTTCAGCGTCAGAAAGGTTATCACTTTTTTCTTGTAAACCAAAAGCAACTTCCATGTGTTCGAATCCTTTTGTTTCACCAAGTAAAGTGTCTAAATTCTTTTTTAGTATTTCTTTAATGTTTTTTGACATATCAATCTTTTTTTATAAATATCCGTTCTTTTAATAAAATTAATTACTACCAGTATAATTCTTTCTAGGTTCCATATATTCGTAAAAACCTTCCTTGCTACCCTGCCACCATATTGGTAATCCATGTTCTTTATTGTATTCCATTTGTTTTTTACTAACACCCTTTAGTTTAGCTTTAATTTTATCTAATATGTCCCCTTCTGATATATTCATTTTTTTAGATACTTTTTTAATATTTTCAAAAGTGGTGTCACTTAGTTCTAAAGGATTGTCAATAGCTCCCTGACTACACCATGGTTTGTTATTGTATTTAGCACATCTATCTTTTATTTTAACATACTTACCACCTTTAACCCATTTAACTTTGTTTATCTCATCCAATAAATCTGCTTTAGTGGTTTTTTGTACAATCTTACCACCTTTCCATATTGGTTTTTTAGATGGTATGTGTTTACCTTTCTTTGCAAACATAAATGGTGTCACAGGATAACCACTACCGAAGACAGAAGAGAAAGTCGTTGTTTCTTCAATATCTTCTTTGTCTTTTCTTCTATGTGGTTTTTTAATAGAACCTTCATACCCTATTGATGCTGTACAAACAGCGTAAGGGTTATAATCTGTTTTATTTTCTTTATTTTTCTTTTCTACGTCTTTAACACAACGTTCCCATTTTTTCTTATGGATTGGGCTTTCTTTTTTCTTTTTAGATTCATCCAAAGTAGAGGTGAAATGTTCTGGTTCTGTTCTAAACTTCTCTTCATTACTCATATCACTGGCGAATCTTAATGCATCTTCAACATTATCAAATGTTTTAATTACATACTCCTCGTCTCCTCGTCTTGTAACTAAAAATTTATCTCCTTTTTGATATACAGTAATTGTAGTATCAATACCATTTATATAATCATTGTAGTCTGTAAAAGATTTTATTTTTTTCTTTCTACTAAACCAACCTTCATCAATATGTGTAAAGTGTTCTGGTTCAGTTCTAAACTTATCTTCATTACTCATATCACTAACAATATCTAAAACTTCCTCAACACTATAATTATCTTTACTGAATGTTCTAATTACGTACTCTTCATAATCTCCTCTTCTTGTAACTAAAAATTTATCACCCTTTTCATATACAGTAATTGTAGTGTCGATACCATTTATATAATCGTTGTAGTCTTGAAAAGATTTTATTTTCCTTTTTCTTTTGAAGATTGATACTTCATTGATAGCGTCAGTTTCTTTATCAGTCAATGATAGGTTAGTGTCATTCCAATTAATATCTAACTTAGCTAAAATGTCAGCTATCTTACCACCTTCCCAAGCTAATTCATCTTTTCTCATCCAACCCTTTTTACCAACCCATGGGTCACCATCATAAGTACCTTCAGCTGCTCTCAATTTTGAGGCGTGGGTTGATGATATCTCACTTAATAAATCACCTACTTTAAAAACTTTTGATTCTGTTTTAGGTTTAAAAGAATAAATTTTACCTAAAGGATTTTTTAAATCACCCTTAGTGATAATCTTAGAACTGGTTTTTTTAGTTTTTGGTTTTTTTATTGTTGTTGGTTTACCAAAAAGAGGTGCGTTGTAAGCTCCCGCGGCTCCAGCTGTAGTAGTTTCTTCTAAATCTACATCTTTATCTTTTTCAAGTTTTTTCTCGGAAGCTACTAGACCATGTTCTTCATTAGAATAATAATCTGGAAACTCAGCTAAATGGTCCATAGCTATTTCTTTAGCTTTTTTTCTAGAGTCGGTGTGTTCTAACTCTATTTTGGTACCTATTTTTAATTCTTTCTTTATGTCCCCAATCGGAACATTATGTTTTTTGGCGATATCTTTTATAGTCATACCATCAGCAACACCACCTTCTATTTCATCCGATTCAACTTTTAAATCATTTTTTGTGTAAGCCTTTTTAAAGGTTTTGTCTATTGAACTACTCATAGGTTTTTTAGAAATTTTTTTCATTAGACGTTCAGCAGAATTTTCAAAGACATCAAAATCTATTTGGTCTTCTTCGGAGGGAAGTAACTCATACTCATCTACGTTTGGTACAACACCTAAAGTTCTGCCATCATCCCATGTAACATGAATGGTTCCCATATCATCAACATTACGGATTGTCCCCTCCATACCTTCATCAACTGGGCGTTCATCATCCATATGAATCATTCGTATTCTCATACCTTTTTTAGCTAGGGGGTCTAGTTGTCTCATTTTATATATTATCTAATTTATTAGACCAGAAACTTCTTCTCGTCCATAAAGTTTTATAGAATTGGATTAGTACTTTTTCAGATATCTTCGCCACTTCTTTTTGTGTGGGTTTATCGTCTTTTAATTGTTTCTTAACTAATGTCTCAATTTTAGACTTGATGTCTGTTGTCTTTAACATATCTTCGAACTCCTTCCTAGCTAATTTTTTGATTTCAGCCTTGTCGTCCCTAGTTAATTCTTCTTTAAGTATTTTTTTGATTATATCTTTCATAATCTGTTTTATTATATAAATATAAAGTATAAGCAAAAAAAAGAGGAGTTATCCCCTCTCTCTTTTCAAAAAATAAAAAATTAAAACTATTTCTTAGATCGTAAATTTTTATTTCTAGGTCTCCTCTTGTTAGATTCTTGTAACCTTTCCTCTTCTTTAACTCTTTTTACTATGTTTTCTAACAAAGTAACAAATTCGTCTTCAGTGTATTTTAATACTTTTTTAGCCATTTTTTATTGTTTTAATAATCGATTATTTTATTATAAATATGTATTAGTAGGTAAAAAAATCGTATTAGAGTCTAAATTTACTCATGTAATATTTTTTTCTTTCAGACCTACCCATTATTTTATTCATTAACTCATTGGATTCTGGTGTATCAACTTGTCCTTGTAACTCACTATCTAGTGTATTCAAATACTCTAAAAACTCACCACTAATTTGTCTAACATATGACATACGGTCAATATCGTCCTCAACATCATCACCTAGATTTTCTAAGTCATCTCTTAATTTTTTGATGTCGGATTTTAAATCTAAGACATCAGTTTTTAAATTTTTTAATTCTTGATTGTTGGATGTGATTTTTTCGTCTTGGTCTGCGTCTATGTCCTTTTCAAAAAAGGAATTGTTTTTTTCTAGGATTGTAGTTAATTTTAATGAACCCATTACCTATATAAATATGTTGATAAAATAGAAAAATTATTTTAAGACTACTTTCCTATCTATCATGAGTGAAACAGTCTTACTTATCAATTCATTTACTGTCTCATATTCAGCTTCTTTTATTAGGTAATCATCTACTTTGACTTGTGGTGCGAAGTCACTTCCACCCCACTCTTCTAATTGGGTCCACATTTCATCATTACCGTTCATAGTAATTTCTTCATAAGTTATCCCAATATTGTTTAATTTCTTTTTTAATTCTTCACAAGCTGGACAACCTTCCAAAGCGTAGACAGAGACATTTTTGTGGTCATTGTCCTTTATTTCTTTTAAAAGTTTAAAAATTTTTTCCTTATCCATCTTATTTTCTTTTCTTAAAATTAAGTATATTATAATAATAACTAAAGCCTATTGATTGATTTGTTGTTCCATTTATTATTAATTGGTGGTCCTTAAATCTTATTCCAGCTCCTATTGATACAGCGTTAGGAGTAGTATTATTAAATGAATTTATATATCCACCACCTAAAATCAAACTAAGATTACTCTCTTCTTTTTTAATTGGTAAGGGTAAACTATTAACCTCTATTGAATCTACTTTTAACCATTTAGGACCAACCAATCTAGATTTCCATAAACCTCTATTAGTTTCTGTCATTATTATTTGTAATGGTAACTCACCAAATTTCCACTCACCTTTATAGAAAGCGTTTTCTCTGTTAACAAAACCATCCCAAGTGATAAAATTGTCTTCATCGTTAGGGTAATTTAATTTGATGTCAATTTTATTAGTATCTTCTTCATTTATACTACCAAACCCTTCATCTAATTGTCCTCTCAAAGAAATAATACTATTATTTAGAATCAATAATTTTTCGTCTTGTTCTTTTATTAATTTGTATAATTCTTTATTCTGTTCCTTTAAATCTTTATTTAAGTCTTTTTCAGTGTTGAAGTAGTTGACTAATTTAGTATATTGTCCATCACCCTCTTTTGTTGTTTTATCCAATTGGACAATCATCTTATTCCCTTCTTGGATTATTTCTTCTAGTCTTTTTCTTTCGGCGTGTGATTTCCAAGCACCAAATATTAGAAATAGTATTAGTATCACTATTAACGTATAGAGTATGGTATCTTTAATCCTATTTCTTTCCATTAAAAACTAGGTTCTTCAGCCCCAAGGTCAGTACCTTCTTCTGTGTCTAAATTAATTTCTTCTTCAGTTTCATCTGTTGGTAAACCAGTTAGTCTGGATGACCACTCATCAGCCCAAACATCATAATAACCTCTTAATTTTTTAAGAACTTCTAATGTTTCATCTCTTAACTGTATCAATTCTGTTGTATAGATATAACATCCAGTAGTATCATCTAATGAAAATGTCCAATCTACTTTTTCTCTGATTAAATGACCCGACCATTCCACATTTTCTGGATAAACCTTGATGGGTTCAAATTTTACCAATTTTGAAACTATCTCTTTGAATTTATTCTCTTCCTCTTTTTGTTCTTGAGAATCTAGTGTCTGAACTTCCTCTCTTAAAAGTTTTAAAGGTTCAGATTCTTCAGAAATTAACTGAGCTATATTAGTATTATTCTTAGGTTTTACGGTATTAACTGGAAAATCGGTCACACCAATTTTATCAGTACTTTCTTGTATTGTTCTTATTTTCTTTAAGAATTCTCTTTCATCCATTTTATATTGTTTTTAATAAGTCCATGTTAAAAGCTGGACTGACATCTGTTAATGTAGTGTCATAATTACTTCTAAACACTATTCCTTTATAAATATCAACGTCTTGGTTATAAACATTGTTACCGATAAAATCTCTTTCAATATTAAAATCTTCACACAATTTATCAACTAAATAAAATAAAGATTTTTCTTGTTCAGCAGTGTAAGGAAACCAATAATCTTTATTTCTCCACGGCTTCTTAATTAATTTATTACTAGAACTATAAGTGTGACCCAACCAATCAGTATAATTTTTTAAGAAATCATTATATTTTAACCAACCAACATTAACCAAACATATACTTATAGAACACTTATCTTGTTCGTGTCCCACAAAATCTGAGTAATATTTAGGGTCAAAGTGTTGATATATTTTGCCATCCCTATCAATACTATAGGTAGATGTTTTTTTATATTCACTAAAATCTCTCCTAGACCACCCATCAAAATGTCTCATATCTTTCCTACCATTATGACCAATTATTATCTGTGTTTTTTGATATTTTTGGCTATAATAGTTTGACTCTTTTAACTTATATTTCTTTAGGTCTATAGTCATTATAACTTATCTATACTATTATTTTTTTTAGTGACTTTATTTAAAGACCTACCTTTTTTCATAATTTCATCTGGTGTTATCTTTTTAGGTCTCTTAACGGCTTTTTTTTCAATTTCTTCTTCTATTTCTTCTTCTTTAATTGCCTCTTGTATATCTAAAAGTTCTTCATTAACCCCAACATCATTCTTTTGGGGTTGTGGTGTTTCCTTAACCTCTACATCTTCTGGTTTTTCGTATTTAACAAAAAAGTGTAATGAAGTTAAAGATATAATAGGTAGAAGTCCACCCTCTAAAAAGGCTAACCATCTTCTCATACCAGTAAGGTCTGTCACATCTGTTCCCATCATCTCCCAAACTGGACCAGTTAATTCTACCCAAGATTTAAAAAGTTCTCCGTTAACATCTATTTCTTTAAATGAATAAAAGATATTACCAATCATTTGGATAAAAGTCACAACACCAAACATAAACCAAATACCCCCTTTGATTTTATTGGTTGCTGCTACCAAAGCCGTAATAGCTCCGACCTCTATAGCTATCGATAGGTATATAGCCCAATTAATTGGGTTTGCCATGTCATACCATGATACTACGTGAGAAATTGAGATTACGGCTACCAAGATAATTGGTAGGAGAAACATTGTTCTATTGGGGTTGTTCTTAACCCAATTTAAAATGTTTTTCATTCTTCATCGTTTTTTAACTTATTAATAGGTATTCTATTTTTATCAGATAGTTCTTCCAACTCCAATGTTTTCCAGTTAGGAGTATTTTTAATTAAATCTATCATTTTTTCTTGTGTAACATAGTCATCGTTAATTTTTTTAAGTAAACTATCTATCTTAACTAAGTCTTCTTTAACCTTAGTTTCTGATTTCTCAATGTTGTTGTTCGTATTACATGTTTTCAAAAACACGATAAGAACTAATGGGAACATAATTCTAGTACCCCATTCATCAATAAAACTAAATATTTTTTTCATAAGTATATTTTTTTTAAAATTAAGCACTTTTATAAAAAAGTGTATTCTTTATTATTACTATAAATATTTGTAAAATAAAAAAACCACGGTTTTCTGACCGTGGCTGTCTTTTCATGTATTCTGACATGAATAACATTTAATTTATTTTATCTATAAACAAAATCAAATAGATTGTCACAATTAGACCTAAGTTTACGTAAACTCTTTTCTTTTATTTGTCTGATTCTTTCTTTCGTTAAATCATACTCCTCACCTATTTGTTCTAAGGTCATCGGACTTCCATCAATACCAAAATACATATTGATAATCATTTTTTCTCTTTCAGATAAGATACTTAGTGTTTTTTCTATATTCTTTTTTAGAATATCATCACCATAAAAATCTGAATCTGGTCTCTCAAAAGAAGTATCTTCTACTAAGTCTAAAACCTCGTCACCATTTTCATTCACCTTATCATTTAAAGACCCACAAGTTGGGTGGTTTAATACGGATAAATCCATTTCACCATGAGTAGGTTTTCTTTGGTGTTCTTGTTCAAATTGTGCAATTTCTTTAGATATTTTAGAGAGTTGGTTTGTTATGTTTACTGGTAGTCGGACTGTTCTACTATGGTCCGAAAGGGATTGTAGTATAGATTGCCTAACCCACCAAACTGCGTAAGATATAAACCTAAACCCTTTGGTGTAGTCAAATTTCTTAGCTGCCTTTATCAAACCATAATTCCCTTCATTTATTAAATCTACTAGTGGTACACCTTGGTTTTGGTATTCTTTAGCTATTGATATAACAAATCTTAGGTTAGATTTGACGAGTACCTCTATTTGTGATTCGTCACCCTCAGCTATCTTCTTAGTTATCACAAGTTCTTCTTTTGGTGTTAATGTACTTGTTTTTCTTACCTCTTTAAGGTATTTGGATATCGACTCTTCTGATTGGTCAATATATTTTTTATTTTTTATCATAGTCTTTATTATTTCCGAAAATTAAATCGCTGTTTTTTGTCGCCTTACTTCTAGACGTTCTTTTTTTAGTTTTGGTTGTTTTCTTCTTTTTGTTTTCTTCTTCTAAGATAGAAGCTTCTATACGTTTTTTCTTTTTCAAGTAAACATCATTATTGTAAGAGTATGGTAGATTTTTTAAATTGTTTTCAAGAGCTTCAATATAGTGTTTCATCTTATCATAAGAAGTACCACGTAAGTCTGAAAGTTCTGATTTTAAAGAATCTATTTCTCTATGTAGATTTTCGGAAGCGAATAACACTTTTTTAGTTAACAAGTCTCTAGGTACGTCTACGCCGTACCACTCAACTCTTTCTCCATTACGAATTATTTCCTCATAAATCTCCAAATCCATAAATTACCTCTTTAACAAAATTTTAACAAACATATTAAATTTATTTTAATAAAAAAAATAAATTTAAACATTATTTAATATTTTCAATTCTGATTCTGTCAAACAAGAAGTATCGTAATTGTTTTTACTTAGTTTATCTAGAATTTGGTTGATGTCTGTTAATTCTTCTTCGGGTTTTTCTGGTTTACTCATCATCTCCTCTACATTAGGGATAATTTTTTCTATCTCTGGAAATAATCCTTTATAGAATTTTTTTGGTAGGTTAACACCATACTTGGTGAAGTCGTCAATATTGAATAATAAATAAGCCTGTCTATGTGCCAATAAATTATATACTTCATCCGTTTCATACCTACTATAGAAGGTTGACATGAATATTCCATTACCATCAACGAAGTTTACTGTTTCGTCTGGTATTGATATGTGGTTTAGGTCGTCTTCCACATTTTTACTAGAACCAATTATTACTAGTAAGTACCTATACTTATTCTCCATACTCTACAAATATAACAAAATTATTTCATTGTCAAAGAAGAAATGTTATTATTTTTATTTATTGTTAATATTTTGGTAGACCAATCCTTAACAATCTCATTATGTGTTATTAAAAATATATTTGGGAACATCTCCGAACACTTTTGGAAGAAGTTACCTATAAGGTCTAAATTAGAGTTAGCCACCTTACCAAATATCTCATCAAAAACAATGATGTTTGGTTTAGGTAAACAACTAACTTTTGTCATAACACATCTTAGAGCTAATGAAGATACTGTTTTCTCAAAACCACTACACTCATTTACTGGGTATTTAATCATCTCTCCATTACCATCTTCTTTTATAACCATAAACTCAACTTCCTTTTTATCATTAATCTCAACTTCTAATTTAAAAGGTGCTGTATCTATTAACAATCTATCTAATTCAGAGTTTATCATAGGCATCACACTCTTCATAACCATTTTTAGTATACCGTTCTTACCTACCATTCTTTGATATATCTCAAAGATTGTGTTTATCTCTTCTTCTGCTTTGATTGTCTTTATATATTCTTTATTCTTATTTATTTGTGTTTCATTCTGTGAGTTCTCACTATCTAATCTTTCGTTTGATTTTATTTTTAAAGTCTTATCTAATTCTAAATTAGATATTTTAGTATTGTAACCTAATATCTTACTATCTAATTTTTTATTAGTTTCAATATTTTCCACATTGTCTTCATACCTTTTTTTAAGAGATAATTTTTCTTTTCTTTCAATTCTTAACTTCTCTAAATCTAAATCCAACTTGTCTACCTTTAATGAGGTTCTATCGTATTCTGAAACAGAAGATTTTAACTCGTCTTGTTTTTCCACAATTTTAGTAATCTGAGAAAGGTTTTTCTCAACACCTTTATACTCTTTTTTGAGGGATTTTAATTTGTCTTTATTTTCTTTTATCTCTCCAGAGTGGTCTACATCAGCTAATGGTTGTGAACACAATGAACAAAATTCACCTTCTTCTAAATTTTTTATACGTTCTACGACATTATCTATTCTAGAAGTTGTTTTTTCTAATTCAACTTTTAGTTCCCTTTCTAGTTTAACTTGTTCATTATGATATTCTTCATCATAATTAGGTTCTTCCATAGAATCAAATATTTTTTTAGCTTCTTCGTATTCTTTCTTTTTCTTTACACCAGTCTTTGTTATTGTTTCAACCTCTCTTTCAATATCCTCCACTCTAAGATTAATAACCTCTTCATCTATATTAATTTTTTCAGCTATTAAACCTTCTTTCTTTTTTGTTGATTTTTTGATATCAGATTCAATCTTTAAAATACCTTCTTCATTCTCTTTTATTGTATTTTTATTTTCTTCAATAGTTTTTTCTAATTCTTGTATCTCTGATTTTAAATCCACTATATCATATTGGTCTGATTTTAAACCTTTAGCCCAATTACTTTTCATTTCTTTTACAATAGTCTCTTTATCTTCAATAACCTCAAGACCTATAAATCTAGATAAGATTCTACCTTTTTCAGTTGGTTTGGTGTGGATGATATCTTCTAAGTTATCAGCATCAGCTATAATAGTTAATAAAAAGTCATCTACAGAACCAATAGATTTTTTTATGAATTCTTCAGTTTCTCTTCTTTGCTCACCTTCTAAGTTTTCTATGGTGTTGTCTGGTAGTATTCTATGAAAAGATAAATCAGTTCTAGTAGTATAGTTTACCCTATCTCTTTTTAACTTTCTACTAACAATTCTTTCTATTACATAATCAACACCATCTATTTCAACAACACCTTTGACATAAACCTCATTTTTATCTCTAAATAAATTAAACATTTTAGAGGCTGTACTACCCTTAGTTGTTGTATTGAAGAATAAGAATAGTAATAAATCTAATGCTAAGGTAGTTTTACCACCCATGTTCAATGGATTTGATGTTATTACGGTAATTCCTTCCATTTCTTTGAAGGATATTTTATTATCATCCCCATAAGATAAGAAATTAGACCATTCTAACTCTTTAATAGACCAATTTCTATATCTATAATCTGTTTCTCTTTTTTGAGATAGTTTTTCATTAACTTTGTCATCTAGTCTTAGAATTCTTTCCCATTCTACATCAATATTGGTATTATTTAACCATTGTTTAAATAATTTTCTTTGGTATGTTGGGTCCATTACATTGTCTGCTACCGTCATCTCAACTTCACCCTCTGATGTAACCACCTTTTTGGGTTTAAAAACGACTTGTACGTTCAAATTATCATACTTTTCAGTAAAATACTTAGTTACTAACTTCGCTCTTTCTTGTGTATAATTTTCTGGATTATCTTCCCAAAGGACTCTTATTTTAGCCTTACTAGGTATCGTAACCTTTGTTAATTCTAATGTTTTTTCCATATAGATATCATATTTATTGAAATATAAACATTTATTTTGACTAAATAAATGATCTTAAAAAAAGAAAAACCATGAAGACGATGAGTTTACCAGAAATGGTAGAAAAGGTTTCATCTATGGTAAAGGAAAAATCAGTAAAAACTTCTGTAGAAAATAAAACAATATCGATATTAACCGAAGCTTGGGAATTTAATTTTGAGTTTTTGGATGATTTGGGTATTTACGTTTACGATTCCACAACGGTGGTGGATGATAAGTTAGATTTAAAACTCACACATATTAAAAAAACTGTGATGAGAGAAGTTGTATGTAGTAATGGAATAATCAATAACACATAACTATTCACCATATAAATCTAGTTCATCTTTATCGTCTCTTTCATCTTGAGAGACCCAATTAATGATGTTACCGAAACGAGGTTTTCTTTTTTCGTCCTCTTTCGGTTTCTTTCTTTCTTTTGGTTTTTTGTGCCTATTTTTTTCTAATTCTAGTTCTATTTCTAGATTTTCTATTTTTTGATTCAAAGATTTTATTACACCAGCATCAGAATCCATTAATTCTTTAACTTTTTTATTTTCTTTCTTTAAAACTTTTTTTAATGAAGTTATCTCTCCCCTTAAATTATTTATTTGATTTTCTAAATCTTTCTTTTCGGATTCTATCTTATTTATTAATTCATTATCTGTAACCGTAACCTCAACTATTTTCTCTACTTCTTTAATTACCTCTATTTCTATAGGAACCTCTTTAATTATTTCTACCTCTGTTGTTGCTGTAACAACTTTAACTACTTCTTTTTCAACAATCTCTGGTTCACCACCAATTTTAAAAGGTGTTGTACCATACTTTTCGATATTGAATCCTTGTTGTATAGAATTTAATATAAAAGCATCAATATCGGTTATATCGTTTAATCTACAATACTCCCAAATCTCATCTTTTAATTTTCTAGGTATTTCCATAATCAACTTTTTCCCATGTACCGTTTGTGTTTAATCTATAAGAACCTAAATATTCTCTATCCCACTCATTAGGGTTAATTAGACTAAGAAAGGTGTTATCATTATTACCTTTATAAATATGATAAATCTCACCTAATAGGGGTTGGAAGGTGTATGTGGTTTCGTAGATAAGCTTAGTGGACTCATATTCACCAACTAACTTATCCCACTCTTCTTTTAACTCACCTAATTTTTTATTGAAATATTTGTCAGCTTTTAAAGCATCTGATTTATCTACTTGAAGAATCTCAAATTTTTGACCACCTACAGTGGTGGGATAGTGTTTAATGTTCGCATCAAACTTTTGTGTATCTTCATTATAAACAATATTATCGGGTAATTTTTTATCCTTCTTCATGTAATGATAATTTTTTACTACCTACCGATATTTTTCTTGTTTCACCATTAAAATCTACTACCCACTTACTTTTACTACACTTACATCTAGAAATTTCTTTGTCTACTATCTCACCAACTAAAGTTTCCATTAATGGGTCTTCTAATTTTACTTTATCTCCTATTTTCATAATTCATGTTTTTTAATCTTTTTTATTATCATAAATGGGTCTGAGGATAAATCGTTATACCATATCTCCATGGGTAACTTACTCCATCTTATAATCGGTCTGTACCTTATTTCTCCATCTGCATCCATGTGTCTAAAGGGATATATATTGTAAATAAAAACCTCTCTATTTAAATTTAATTCCAACCTAACAACCTCTTTTAATCTTTCAAAGCTATGCATATATTGGCTCATGTGTGAAACTGCTCTGTTGATAGGTGTGTCTACAAGGTCGGGGTCTAGGTCTACCATGAATCTTCTCATTCCCTCTGGATGGGGTATTATTACTACAGGTTGCTCCGTAACATAAACCCTATCATTTCTAAATTCTGTTAAAAGCTCAGATATAAACTCTACATAATCATCAAGATATTCTAACTGTTCTTCCATGTGTTGATAATAAGTCATGTATCCTATTAAATTATTTGTTAACGTGGTTATATCTGTTGTTAAATCTTTAGGTCTCATTACACCAACTTTTCTATTTCTTCTTCAATATCTGATATTGAATTTATTTTGAAGGTATAGAAACCATAATCTGATTCTAAATTAATGTGTTGGTGTTCTTTTGTTTGGACATTCCACACAACATAACCATGATTATCCACAGACTCACCAAAGTCTTGTTGTACCATTGAGCTAGGTTGTACAATAGGTGTTCCATGATAATTCATTACTTGGTATAGGTGGATGTCACCACAACAAACAAAATCACAACCATCAAAAATGGAGATGTCTTGGCCATCTTCAAACTCAAAACCAACATTTGTTTTAAGACCGATTAAAGGGTCGTGGTACAAACCAACATATCTTTTATCACCATATAGTTCTCTTGCTTCTTCTATGTCAGGTCTTTGAGAATCTTCCATATGACCATAAACACACCAAACAATATTATCATCTTCATAACATCCTGTGTGTTTTAAGAACTTAAGTCTGTTATCCCCCATAGTTTCTATAATGGGAGTTAAGGCATCCATTCTATCTAAGTTATTAGCCAAGAAATCATGATTACCCAAGATAACAATGGTATCTGCAATATCACAACAACCTTTAAAGAACCAAGTAACAATATTAATTAGTTCGGGTGTCATCTGATTTTTGGAATGAACAATATCTCCAGCAATAACAATTCTAACTTCTTCTCTAGTTAGTTCATTTTCTTCCATATGTTCCCTTACAGAACTAAAAAACTTTTCAATCTGTTCTCTATATTCATCATGTCTTTTATAAAGTCTAATGTGAATGTCTGCACAATGGTATAAATGTTTTATCATAATTTAAATTTATTTAATTTTCGTATCGGTTTAAAGTCTTTATCTTTTCTTTCTTCTAAAAATCGTAAAAGTGCTTCCCTAATTAAATTTCTATATTCTTCTACAACATCTAAAGTGGGATGATGCCAAGATAAATCCCGAGCTGCTTCGGGTGTTATTTGCACGTATGGTACCACTTCACCTTGATAAATAACTCTTCTAACTGGCATGAATGATTCTGGAGAATACATCATAGGGGTTAAATCAAAACCCAAACGACCAAATTCTTCTAAAAACCATTCTTCT